>Ga0207883_1000023_pt1 | contig 147216 bp, 133 predicted proteins | sample MalvirmetaMSP109_FD_184229 | JGI IMG/M metagenome (GOLD analysis project Ga0207883, IMG submission 184229) | Marine viral communities from the Deep Pacific Ocean - MSP-109 (SPAdes) | ecosystem: Environmental > Aquatic > Marine > Oceanic | place: Pacific Ocean | collected 2011-05-21 | reverse complement strand
ATTGCGTAATCGAGGTAGGACTGTTTCATTTCATCTTCGATACTGATCGAGTCCAGTTCCAGAGCAATCTCAGACATTTAATATTCTTCCAAAATGAACAAAAGCAAGCCTAGCTTGTTGAAGTTTCTGACAAAAATTTCTGCTGTCAAAACCCGAACAGATGCTAACCATCACAAAGGAGTAATCCTACCACTCTGAGCGATTTCCTGCACGTTTATAAGATACTGCTAGGGTGCACCAGCTTTATCAAAATAATCGCTCAAATCCTGCTCCAACGTCGCGAGAATTTCTTCAAGTGCATTTTGCCAGCCAGTTACAACGGTTTGCGGGGTAGTTTGATCAATAGATGCATCTACACGAAAACCGGTTTGAAACAGCATCTTGCTGCGGTCAGCATCACCCGGACTTATAAAAAACTGCATTTCTAAAACAGCCTGCGGCGGATACTCCGCGCGCTCATCACCATAAAGTTTGGTGACAGCCGCTTCCAGTACCAAATCGGCAGGTTGAGAATCATCGGTAATCACCTCACTGAATAAACCACTCTTAGATAACCAGCGTTGTAATTGGGAAGTAAACATCACTTGCGGATCGGTGAGTAACAAATGTCCCGCCTGCGGTTGATATTCATTGTCGCCAATACGAAACACAATATTCTCGGTACGATAATGGGGTGCTATACGAATGGGTTTAATACGCAAAACCCTGTTCTGGGCAAACTGCTCAGCAACATTACCTCGATCGACATCAACGATATAAAAACGCGGTTGCATATCTTCAGCTTCTTTATCTCCACCACCAAAGCCAAAACAACCGGTCAATAAACTGAACAGAACAAAAACCAGCACTCTCTGCCATCTGTGAATCACGAAATGTTGTACTCCTGAAAAAATTTCTGGGAAATTGCATTACAGTTGTTGTAATTAGTGTCGTTATAATACTGGTGGTGACTATCCCTTCTCAAATAATTTAGGCGTCAGATGGACGAGATAAAAACCAAGATCCGCGATATCGCAGATTTTCCTGAACCCGGCATTTTATTCAAAGACATCACACCGTTAATGCAATCCCCTGTCTTGCTGCGTCAGGCCGTTGAATTGCTGATTGCACCCTATCGACATTCCAATATAACTGCCGTTGCCGGAATGGAAGCACGGGGCTTTATTTTTGGCTCACTCGCCGCCTCAATGCTGGAGGTCGGTTTCATTCCACTGCGCAAACCCGGCAAACTTCCTCACACTACCCATAAGGTCGAATACCAATTGGAATATGGTGAAACCAGCCTGGAAATTCATGCCGATGCGCTGGCTGAAAATGACAATATTTTAATTGTTGATGATGTGCTGGCCACCGGTGGCACCGCCAAGGCCAGTTGTGAATTAATCCAATTACTGGGTGGTAATGTAGTTGGCTGTGCATTCCTGATGGAAATCACTGGACTGAATGGCCGTTCTTTACTGACTGACGTTAACGTACACAGCGTAATCCAATACTGATGAAGTTTTTACTGTTTTTATTATTTGCCTCTCCCGTTGTCGCTGACACGGTCTATCAATCGGCTGTGCACGAGGCAACATGGCAAACTGAAGCATCCCCGCTTTCCTGCACGATAAGTCATGATATCACTGACTTTGGTAAAACCGTTTTTCACCGCGAAAATGGTGAGCCGCTTCAACTTTCAATATCCACTGCAGATCACCGTGCTTCCCAGAACACTGCTGAGCTGATGATCATTAACACGCCGTGGCAATTCGACCAGGTCAGCCAAAAGTTAATGACTCTGCCAGTAACTTATGGACAACGCGAGTTTATCGTAGAAGGCAATGCAGCGAGAAAAGCCCTGGCGGCCTTGCAGCAAGGTCAGTTTGTTCAACTAAAGTATGCCTCGCAAAGCAGTGTTCAACCGGTCAGTGTAATTCTGACTAATGTGCAATTCCTGCCAGCCATGCGTGAGTTTCAGGAATGTTCAGACAAAATGCATCCCGATAGCTTTAACGATTTACAGCAATTCAGTGTATATTTTGAATCGGAAAAAGCCATCCTCGACAATAGCGCCTCCCAACGAATGAAACGGTTGGCTGAGTACCTTAAAGTGGATGAAAGTATCTCGCGAATCATCATTGAATCGCACACCGACAGCTTTGGTCGCCGAGAACTTAATACCGAGCTGTCAGATAAACGGGCGCAAGTGGTGAAAAGCTTTCTGATAGAACAGGCTGAAATCGACGAAGGCATTATCGAAACGCATTCTTATCGTGATAACAAACCTATTGCAAGCAACAAAACACCTGAGGGTCGCGCCCAAAACCGCCGCACAGAATTACGTTTAATTCGCTGAATCACGCCATAAAGTCAATAAATCATGGGTGACTTGTTGATAATCAGCTGCTTTGGTAATCGCCGAAATCATTGCCACTGAACCCACACCGGTTTTATGTAACGCTGTGGCACGCGGCACATCAATGCCACCAATCGCCACTAATGGCGTATGCCCATCTAATAAACGTATCCATTCAGCTAACCGATCAAAACCCTGTGGCTGCCACGGCATCTGTTTGCTGTCTGTTTCGAAAATGGGACCTAAAGCAATATAACTGGGGTTTACCGCCAACGCTCTGGCCAGTTCCCAATATGAATGGGTTGAAATCCCCAGCCGCAATCCGGCCTGTTCAATTTCCAGCAAATCAGCATCATGCAAATCTTCCTGCCCCAGATGCACACCGTAAGCGCCATTATCGATCGCCATACGCCAGTGATCATTCACAAAAAACTGAATATCACCATGCTGCTCGGTGATATCCACCGCGCTGGCAATCTCTGCATTAAGAAAAGCGTTATCTGATTGTTTTAACCGTAATTGGAGGGTCTTGATACCAATGGTTAACAAACGATTAACCCAATCCGCACTATCGACCACAGGATAAATCCCCAGTCGCTCCGGACATTCCGGAAAACTGAAACTCTTACCAATGAGATCAGGGGTGTAACTCAGCCTGGGGATATCGCGAAGTTCAAAGGGTTGTTGTTGGTGAGAGAACAGCTGATAAGGGCCCAGAGACTGTGATTCACGAATCCCGCGATTGATATAACTACGCGATAAAATCACCGCATCACGGATATCTTCGCCCTGCGCCAGATAACACGCCAGACTGGATGCCAGCACACAGCCGGTACCGCGAACATTTTTATTCAGTCGTCGCTGATAACAATAAAATTGACTAAACGCATTGGCAAAATAATCCGAAACAAAACTTTGATCGCCATGACCGCCTTTGACCAGACAAGCTGATAACCCTTCTTCAATTAAATGACGCACCTGTTTTTCAATCGACCAATCAGGGTTATCGGTTATGTACTGCATCTCTGGCAGATTTGGGGTGAGCAATGTGATCTTTGGTAAAACTGACTTACGAACAAACTCCAGTACGTCAGGTGATGCTTGTTGACCACCACTTGTTGCAGCCATCACCGGATCCATCACCACCGGCACATCATGGTTTGTCAGAATACGTTCAATGGCCTGGGCAATTTCAAGGTTTGGAATCAACCCGATTTTGATTGCTTCAATATCAAAATCAGCCACGCTGCTTTCGTATTGCTTGAGAAATTTCTCAGCTGATAACGGATTCAGCGCCCGCATACCATTTTGGGTCTGTTCGGTGACACACGTCACCAATGGCACCGGATGAAAACCATGATGGCTGACAGTTTGAATATCCGCCGTCAGTCCGGCACAGCCCTGAGGATCCAGTCCACCAATTAATAAGATTGCAGTTTGAGTTTTTTGTTCAGCCATGTTGCTGCCAGATAGGTTGATCCAAAGTGGGTGTACTGGGCTTGGCGGAATCACGTTTTGGCATAATGCCCGCTTCAAATGCCAGACGTCCGGCGTTAATGGATTGTTTAAACGCTTCGGCCATCAGCGCCGGTTCCAGCGCTTCGGCCACGGCGGTATTTAACAGAATGCCGTCATACCCCAGTTCCATCGCCTGCACCGCATCAGAAGGTTTGCCGATACCAGCATCGACCAGTAAAGTGATTTCCGGCAGACGTTCTCTCAATGTTCTCAACGCATAAGGATTGAGTAATCCCTGCCCAGTACCGATTGGCGCACCCCAGGGCATTAAAACCTCACAACCGGCATCCGCCAGTTTCTGGCACAGTACCAAATCATCGGTGCAATAAGGGAACACTTTAAAACCATCAGCAATCAGTGTTTTGGTGGCTTCCAGCAAGGCAAACGGATCCGGTTGCAGATTAAAACTGTCGCCTAATACTTCCAGTTTGATCCAGTCGGTTTCAAATAACTCGCGAGCCATATGGGCTGTTTTAATCGCCTCGGCTGCACTGTAACAACCCGCTGTATTGGGTAATAAATGGCAGCCCAGCGCTTCAATCATATTCCAGAATTGTTGACCGCTATTGGCTTGCCCGGCACTTTGCCGACGCAGAGATACAGTAATCACCTGAGCACCTGACGCTTTGATGGCATCACACATAACCTGCGGTGAAGGATAAAGCGCCGTACCTATAAATAAACGACTGCTGAGAGTTTGCCCATAAACGGTCCAGTCAGATGCCTGCATGTCAGCCTCCACTGATCGGCGACAGCACATCAATGCGATCACCAGCTGATAATTGAAAGGTTGAATGTGCCGACTTGGCGATAATATTGTCATTAATCACCACCACAAACCGGCCCTGCTCCCAGCCGTGCTCAGCCAGAAAAGCCTGCAAATTTGTGTTTGTAGTTTCTATTGGCAGTTCATTCAAAATAAGTGAAACAGGTTGAATCGACTCAGCTTGCATAACGCACTCCCGAATCTGTTTGTTCTGATAATGTTGTCAGTAATTGATCGACCATCACCGGCCCCAGCAAATAACCATGCCGATACATTCCGTTGATTTGATAACCCCACTCCTGCTGGCGAATGGTGGGTAAATGATCGGGTAATGCCGGACGGCAATGCGCCCGCATTTCCAATACCCGGGCTTCGGCAAAGCCTTTATGAATGCTGTAAAGCGCGGATAGCAATTCCATGGCACTACGCACACTGACCGGTGATCGATCTTCCGATTCAATCACCGTGGCCCCAATCACATATTGCTGATCCGGTCGTGGCGCCAGATATAGTGGATAACGTGGATGCATTAACCGCACGCACTGTTGCAGATTCACTTCCGGTGCATAGACTCGCAGCACCTCACCACGAACTCCGCGTAAATCACTAATATCTGACTTACTGCCATTTCCCCGGCAATCAATCACTGAGGTAAATCTATCCAGCGAATGTCCCAAAGTTTGCTGACACACTTGTTCCAAAGGGGCGTTAGTTAACGTTTCAATCGGTTCAATGGTTTGCCAGTTAGCGTGTTTGGTTAGAAACTCACCAACCTGCTGATAAAACTGGCGATTATCCAGACAACTCTCTTCCGGAAAATACAATGCTGACTGAAAGTTTTCTGCCAGTTCAGGTGACAGGTTTTGTAACTGCTGAGCATCAATCTGCTGGTAATCAGTCGTATCCAGAATATGTGCAGCACGACGCTGATAACGTGACAGTTCAGCCTTATCACCCTCATGTGCCACCACCAGTGTTCCGGTTTTCGGATAAAACACTGGCTTATCAAATTCTGGCAGCCATTTATCCCACAGCGCCTGACTTTGCATGCCCAGATCACGAATCGACCGATCTGCCGTTACTGCTTCGGTAAACGGCGCGATCATTGAAGCTGCAATAAAACCGGCACTGTCGCTACCGGCTTTATCGTCTGATGACAGGATCGTCACGGCATGACCGGCCTGAATCAGACGCCAGCCTGTCAGGCGTCCGATCAGACCACTACCAATAATCAGATAATGCTTCATAGCGCTCTAAATCCAGCCCAATCAAACCTGATGATAGATTTTGCTACCAGCCGCCTTGAACTCTTCTGACTTTTCAGCAAACGCTTCTTTCACATCATGTGAAATCTTCATTGAGCAGAATTTCGGCCCGCACATGGAACAGAAATGCGCCACTTTGGCACTCGGTTTTGGCAGAGTTTCATCATGGAAAGCACGCGCGGTATCAGGATCCAGACCAAGATTGAATTGATCTTCCCAACGGAATTCAAAACGTGCCTTGGAAATCGCATCATCACGTTCATGTGCACCTGGATGGCCTTTGGCCAAATCAGCGGCATGGGCAGCAATTTTGTAAGTAATAATGCCGACTTTAACGTCATCTTTATTCGGCAAGCCCAGATGCTCTTTCGGTGTGACATAACAAAGCATTGCCGTACCAAACCAGCCAATCATCGCCGCACCAATACCAGAGGTAATATGGTCATAACCCGGTGCAATATCGGTGACCAACGGCCCTAAAGTATAGAAAGGCGCTTCGTGGCAAACTTCCAGTTGCAGATCCATATTTTCCTTGATCTTGTGCATTGGCACATGGCCCGGCCCTTCAATCATTACCTGTACATCATGCTTCCAGGCAATATGCGTTAATTCACCAAGAGTACGCAGTTCGGCAAACTGGGCTTCATCGTTGGCATCCGCCTGTGAACCAGGACGTAAACCATCACCCAGCGAGAACGACACATCGTAGGCTTTCATGATTTCGCAGATATCTTCAAAGTGCGTGTACAAAAAGCTTTCTTCATGATGTGCCAGACACCAGGCTGCCATAATTGAGCCACCACGCGACACGATACCTGTGGTGCGATTAACGGTCAGTGGAATATGTGCCAGACGAATACCGGCATGAATCGTAAAATAGCTGACACCCTGCTCAGCTTGCTCAATCAACGTGTCACGGAACACTTCCCAAGTCAGATCTTCGGCTACGCCGTTTACTTTTTCCAATGCCTGATACAACGGCACGGTGCCGATTGGCACCGGTGAATTACGCAAAATCCATTCACGGGTCTGGTGAATATGTTTACCAGTCGACAAATCCATTACCGTGTCGCCACCCCAACGGGTACTCCAGACCATTTTTTCCACCTCTTCTTCAATTGACGATGTGGTGGCTGAGTTACCGATATTGGCGTTGATTTTGACCAGAAAGTTACGGCCAATAATCATCGGCTCGGCTTCAGGGTGATTGATATTGGCCGGAATAATCGCCCGGCCTTCAGCGACTTCTTTACGGACAAATTCCGGGGTGATGTGATTGGGTTTATCGGCTGGCAATTCGCCTTTGGCCTGCAGTGCAGCACGGCCCATACTTTCGCGAATAGCGATATATTCCATTTCCGGGGTGATGATGCCTTGACGGGCATAGTGCATCTGGCTGACATTCTTACCGGGTTTGGCTTTGCGTGGCAGACGACGATTGGTGAACAGCGGAATATCAAATTCCTGATCATCTTGGTCACGGGTAAAGTTAGAACTGAACGCCGGTAACACTTCGGTATCGTCACGCTCTTCAATCCACTGCTGACGAATCGGCGTTAAGCCTTTTTCCAGATCGATGGTTTCAGTGGGATCGGTATAAATACCCGACGTGTCATACACCATGACCGGATCATTCGGCTCGCCTGGCAGATTCGGATCACGATTCGGTGTATCGGTCAGAGCAATTTGACGAAATGGCACCCGCAGATCATCACGGCTACCGGTAATATAGATTTTTTCAGAACCCGGTAACGGCTTGGTAGTAATGCCGCTACGGCCCGTAATATCAATAACTTTTGGACTGGCTGATGACATGTGCTTTCCCCTGATTAGAATAAAAAGGTCGGGGGAAATGAAGACGTTGCGCTTTCGCGAACAAGGTGATGGAGATACACGGCGGCTACAGTCAGACAATCAGACGTACCGGCATTCCGGCTTGTTTCCTACGGAGGTTCTAGCCTCTTCAGGTTCAACGGGTTTCATCTCAGCCATTTCTGAAAAATCAGAGTGGCACCCCGACAAGTGGAAATTATCTTAATCCACTAATTTGCCTTTAAGCAAATCAGTGATTGAAAAAATCAAAGCATGGGATAGAGAAAAAAGCCCGCACAGCCTATAGCAACAAGAATAAAAAAGTATTTTGCAAAAGAAATCCTCGACAGCATATCCAGCAAATCCGGCGGTTGGTTTGCTGTTCCAATAGGCCTACTGGCGCGTTTTAATCGCGAAGGTTTAGCCTTAGCGGTACTTTGCTGTTTTTCCCAATAGCAATCCCGATCCTGTAAGCCCATATCTCATCCCTCATCAGAGCTAATAAGTAAAATCAATAACGTTTGAATCGTATCCCAGATGTTATGATTTTGATGTAAGCGATTAGGCTGATTAACGAACCGTTTCTCAAAACACTGATATTGATATGAGCAAAGATAAAAACATTGATGAGGAACTGGAATTATTTCGTGCTGAAATGAGCGACGCCGAGCCTATCAAACACGATAAATTACTGCATATAAAACCACCGCCCCAACCCAAAGTCAGAAAGCATATCCCTAGCGATCTGGTGAATGATCAAAGCGAGTTTTCCAGTCTATTCGCCCCGGAAACCGTCGGTAATGAAGAATATCTGGAATATCGTGGCGACGGCATTCAAAACCGCCAGTTCGCCAAACTCAAAAGTGGCAGAGTGCATCTCGAAGCCGAACTTGATTTACACGGCCTTACCCTCGCCAAAGCCGAACCCACCCTCTCCCATTTTCTCGAACAATGTCAGCAAGAAAAGATTCGCTGCGTACGAATCATTCACGGCAAAGGCTGGGGATCACGTGATAATAAACCGGTTTTAAAAAGCAAACTTAATCACTGGCTCAGACAAAGCGATGCTGTGTTGGCGTTTTGCAGTGCAACGATTGAAGATGGTGGAACTGGGGCTTTGTATGTTTTGTTGAAGAGGCAGTTTGAAAAGTGAGTTTATAAATGTAGTTTTCAATTTATATATTTCAGGCCATCGGCCTTTTAATTGTAATTAATTTTCTGTTTTTAATTATTGATATACTATTCAGTTATTTAGAAAGCACGAGTCGGGTAGCCTCAGAATTAGATGGCCTCATTAACATGCTGTTATGTGTCAATAGCACAACCGGAAAATAAGATGACGGATTTAAGACGGGTATGCTTTTTCTGTGATAAAGAAATTGAGGAAAGAAAGACACTTGAGCACATTATTCCTGATGCATTGCTTGGAAAAATGGGAATTAAAGAGGTTAAGGTAACAGGAAACAGGGTTACACAATATAGCAGAATTAAAGTTCCAGCTCACTCGACCTGCAATAGCGGGTTCGGAAGTAAGTATGAAGATAAAATTCTCGAGTTATTAGAAGATCCTGAAGCATTATACAAATCGATATGTGTCGAGGAATTATCCATTCCCATGATGTATGGGCCAGACGAATCAATCACGTCAATAATTACCACGTGGCTTTCAAAGATATATTATGGAATGTTTTACGATGATTTTTTGAAAACGGACAACAAGGATTGGCATGAGGTTTGTTCTAACATAATTAATAGCCCTAATTTCGATTTCGTTAGAAAATCATATAAGAATGGTCATGGGTTTCAACTTCCTTCTAGTCTATTTGTGTTTAAAACTAACAACGATCAATTCGATTTGGTCACAATGGTTGACCCGAGTACAATCTTAGTGAAGATTGGTAAAATCACTTTAGTGCTATGTGTTTGCGATGGCTTTTTAACTAAAAATTACCTGAATAGCGATCCTTTAAAAAATTTGAGAGATTTGGTGAAAGAGGAGGATCGGATAAATAGTGATTTTCCTTCTCATAAATTAGCATTAGCCGAAATTGTAGCGCTTAGAACGTGTATCCCTAAAACTCCGAAATTTTCTTATAGTAACCACCAAATCGTAAATATGAGCTTATCAACTTTGGTCAGTAATCCCGATGAAGTCTACAGGATTGATACTAAACAATTGAAAGAAACTAGACGAGAACTGTTAGAGGAATTTGGGATCCGGTTGCCGACGTAATAGGCACATAACACACGGCTCCAAGTAGACGCCCGAACCTACGCTGCTTTTGTGGGTTTCGTTGCGCTACACTTTACCACAAAAGCCTCTCCGGTTTGGGTGCTGGTGAGTCGGGCGTTAGGCAGGCGAAATCATATGGAGCCAGTAATGGAAAATGAGCCTTTTCTATCCGGCGAAGAGATAAAAGAGCGAGTGCTGAAGAAATTCGAGCAATACGAAGGGCTTAGCCATTTAGAAAATTATGCGATGTTCATGGGCAAGGCTCAGCTGCTTGAAATGGCTCTGAAGTCGTTGCTCGCTAGAAAGTACAATGTCCCTGAGGATTCAATGGAAAGATGGACATTGGGTCGCGTAAAAAATGAGTTGAGAGATAAGGGGCTGCGTCCTGATTTTATTGCTTATCTTAAGCGTGTAGTTGACCACAGAAATTACATTGCACATGAATTTTTGGCAAATAATGCAATCACTCAAAGTATCGCGAATTTTAGTGATCGAAAACTATACCGTGACCTTTTCCATGCTACGTATGAACTTGAGCAGATCATCATTCTTTATGATTGGTGCGAGGAACACAACGGGTGGGCTCAAAGCTAAAATTAAGGGGTCAGGGTCAGCCAACTTGATTTATGTAGCTTTGAGAAGAATACTTTTAATACCGAATCAAATGCCTAATCTTTCGGTCAAATGCTTGAAGCTTTAAAAGCGCTAAATCACCCTGAAATAGCTTTTCCATTAGCTTATTAAAACCAGCTAATTAAACTAAATGTTAGCACTTTAAGGAGCACAGATGGATATTGGTACTCTAAGAAAAACATTTGAGCAGTTTCGGCTCGAATCGATTTGGCTTCGCCGGTGCTACAACACTCACTGCACACTATTTGAAGGTGGGAGAGAAGTGGATAAATTGCTAATGTCTACTGCAGGAAACTTCTTCTTTGATATTAGTCGAGTCCTGCAAGAATATATAATTCAGAGAATCTGTGGATTAACAGACCCACCAACTTCTGGTTCATCTAAAAACCTAAGCACTAAATTTATTAACCAAGGTTTGATTGAGCATAACCTTCTAACGAAACGTATTTCAGAGGTATCTCATCGAATAGATGACTATAGAAATTTGATATTAAGGGCTCGAAATAAGGCTTTATCACATTTTGATATTGAAGTTTCATTAAGCGGAGAAACACTGGGAGAACATTCTCCCGAAGAGGTAGAGCAATTTTACGTCGATCTGCAAATTTACAATGACGAGGTTGCTAATGCATTAGATCTTGCCCCACTGGACTTTTGTGCTTCTCCGGCTGAGGGTGATGCTCTGGATTTGATTGCCCTTCTCCAGGAGTACAGATCCAGATCAATGGGGTCAGACTCTGACCAATCCTCACGAAATAATCAATAGGGTCAGAGTGTTTGATTTTGGGTGACGATATATGAAAGACGAATGAAGAAATTATCACTACTATCAAGGGGTCAGCCAACTTGAAAATATGGAAGGCTAATGAAGAAAGCAACACGACCAATTGAGATCCGAAATGACGAGGAAATTGTTCGAATCAATAGGGTCAGAGTGTTTGATTTTGGGTGACGATATATGAAAGACGAATGAAAAAATTATCACGACCAAGAGAGATCCGAAAGGACGAGGAAATTGTTCTATCGGTCCGACAGTGGGTTAACACTTTTGTAATGGAAATGAATCTTTGCCCATTTGCTAAGTATGAGATGCTGAACAATCGGGTGCGTTTTGCTACCACAAACGCGATAACGGAAGAGCAATTGTTGATGTCACTGCAAGACGAGCTGGAACTGCTCAATAGAGAGCCGTCAGTTGAAACTACGCTGCTGATACACCCAAATGTATTGCAGGACTTTTATGACTACAATCAGTTTTTGAGTTATGCCGATAACCTCCTTTTGGAAATGGGACTGGAAGGTACCTATCAGGTCGCCAGCTTTCATCCAGATTACCAATTTGGTGGAACAAATCCGGAAGATGCAGAGAATTATACAAACCGCTCTCCCTACCCCTTGTTGCATCTTATTCGGGAGGCGAGTCTTGAGCGAGCTATTGTGGAATATCCTGATGTCGATCAAATTCCAATACGAAACGTGGCGCTAATGAATAGTCTGGGACACAATAAGCTGCAGGCACTATTTGAAAGCCTATTTAAGCTTTAAGGAGCAGTAGTACTTTAGGGAAATCAAGGGGTTTGAAAACTTGAAAATATTCAAATCAAAGGGGCAGATTCAATTTCCACGCTTGATTAATTGCTCACGAGATTGTTGGGTTTCGTAAACTCAACCCAACCTACCCTATTTATAAATCCAGAGAGATCAAAGGGATCAGAGTCGATTGAAATTCGCTTCACAACTATCAATGGTATTTGAACCCATTTATTTCAAATTTTGCCCTTGCTACAGACATTAAGCATTATGGAATATTTCTTAGAACTGGGGCTTATTGGTCTTTTCATCTCTGCATTTTTAGCCGCGACGATTTTACCTTTAAGCTCAGAAATTGTTTTGAGTGCTTTATTGCTCAATGGTTTATCACCCACTACGCTAGTCATCATTGCCACAACAGGAAATGTTTTAGGTTCACTCACAAACTATGCTCTAGGTTACTGGGGTAGCTTGGTTGTGGTAAAAAAGTGGTTAAGGATGTCGGAAGAGGATTTCGTGCGAGCAGAAAAGCGCTTTGTTAAATACGGCATGTTTGCGTTGTGTTTTGCCTGGGTTCCAATAATCGGTGACCCACTAACCGTTATGGCAGGTGTTTTGCGGGTTCGCTTAAAGTGGTTTCTTATCTTGGTGACTGCGGGTAAATTTCTGCGTTATGTCATTATTAGTTACATGGTATTGAACGTAAATTGACGGATACATCAAACGATCAACAATAAAAAGAGACCGATCCCGTAGGTTGGGTTGAAGCATGAAACCCAACACTTCATAAATGACGCAACGTTATCTAATTGTTGGGTTTCGTAAACTCCCCCCTACACGGTTTTTTGGAATAAGTTCAAAATTTAACAAAGAGGTCAGATGCATTTGAAATACAGATAATGCCTATTTAAATTCAGAAATGTCTGGCCTCTTTGATTAAATAGAGAATTTACTGGTTCTTTTCAGTAGCTCTTCTTCAGAAGCTCTTTTCCTTTTTCTACTAATCGCTGATTTTGCTCCTGAACTTCTCTGAAAAATTGAGCAAGGGTTTCATCCCCCTCATTTTGTGCATCTTCTATATATTGTCTGCAGATCTCGCTTCCCTGAGCTGCATGGTAGACGACGCTAATTAAATCATAATTTTTATCTTTAATTGGAATAGCCATATTTTTCTCCTAAAATTTGATGAATTTACAAGAATAGGCGGTTATTCAACTTGATAGGCTTATGATTTCGCTGTGTTATTTTGGGATCCTTTGGAGATTGTTGGGTTTCGTAGACTCAACCCAACCTAGCCTATTTTTAAAAAACCACGGGATCAACTAACTTAAAAAAAAGGGCAGATTTATTTAATTAACTAAAATAAACCCGCCCCATTTTCGATATCAAATCCGGCTAATCAGGTCCGCTGGCGTTGATGTTTGCCTTCGGCGAATTCCTCAATGGCTTTGCTGCAGAACGCTTCGAGATCATCAGGTTTCCGGCTGCTCACCAGCCCTTGCTCCACCACGACTTCCTGATCCACCCAGTTGCCACCTGCATTCTGAATATCGGTACGCAGACTTGGCCAGGATGTGAGTTTCCGCCCATGAACAACATCTGCCTCTACTAGCGTCCAAGGGCCATGACAGATCACAGCCACTGGTTTCTTTTCGGTAAAAAACGCACGGACAAACTCGACTGCACTTTGATCCATACGAAGCGCATCCGGGTTGGCTACACCGCCGGGCAGTACCAAGCCATCATAATCTTCGGCTGATGCATCAGCGACGGTTTTATCCACCTGAAAGGCATCACCTTTATCGAGATGGTTAAAGCCTTGGACTTTGCCATCTTTCAAAGCTATCAATTCCGTTTCGGCGCCTGCAAGCTTGATCTGCTCCCAGGGTGTCGTTAATTCCACTTGTTCAAAGCCGTCAGTGACGAGAAACGCAATTGTTTTGCCTTCTAAGGACTTTCTATTTTCTGTTGCTGAATTTTGCATTGGTTTGGCCTCCTGATAAGTTGAGCGCTAACCACAAAGATGGTTTAAGCGCTGAAGGTAACTACCAGAATTAAACGCAAGGACAATGCCAATTGAAAATATACCGCGGAGACGTTTACTAGCCGTGCGTGTTTGTATCTAGCCCAACTTTTCAGCTTCTCAAAAAATGAACTTTTTACAACTCCGTCAGTAAGAATTACAGCTTAAGTCTGTTCCCACGCAGGAGCGTAGGAACAAGGTGTATGGTAGGTTGGCGCTGAGGCACGAAGCCCAACAATTACATTCCCACACCAGAGCATGGGAACAAGGCATGGTAGGTTGGCGCTGAGGAACGAAGCCCAACAATTACATTCCCACACAAGAGCATGGGAACAAGGTGCATGGTAGGTTGGCGCTGAGGCACGAAGCCCAACAATTACATTCCCACACAAGCGCATGGGAACGAGAGTTTATGGTGGATAATCAGTCGGTAAAAACCGGCTTAATTACGTCACGGTAGTTACGAATACGTTGTACATAATGAACAGGTTCATAGCCACGAGCATAGCCATAACGGGTACTGGGATAATACCGTTTGTCCGCTTTCAATGGCAGGACCTCACGCATATCTGACCAGGAGTCCGGGTTTTTACCTAACTCCCGGGCCAGCTGCCGGGCATCTAATAAATGTCCTCGACCAATGTTGTAGCTGGCAAGTGCCAGGTAAGTTCGATCGGGTTCGGGAATTGATTCAGGTAAGCGGTCATGACGATCAGCAAGATAACGTGCGCCAGCTTCTATGGATTCTTCCGGGTCAGTGCGGTCTTCCACGCCCAGTTCTTCGGCTGTTGCCTGGGTAAGCATCATGATGCCCCGCACTCCCGTTGGGGATACGGCTTTTGGATTCCAGTTTGATTCCTGATACGCCAGGGCGGCCAGCAGGTCTGCAGGCATGCCAGTGCTTTCTTCTGCTGTTTCGAATTCATCGATATAACGTTTCAGGCGTTTATCAATACTACGATTGAGTGCACGTAAATCAACAAAATCAAACTCGCTGATGTAGCTGTAATAACGACTTTCCATCCGACCAATGGCTTGATCACCTTCACGGCTGTTCATCCACTCATAAGCATCGTCAGCAATGGCTCTGAATTTATTTGGTGCATACCAGCCGAGATTACGGCCATCGGTAAGATCCATGGCAACTTCCAGATAGGGAAAATGCCGTTGCATAATATTTACGATATTGGCGTCAGCCACTGTGCATGGGATGTTTTTTTCTGCCACTTCGGTAAGAATCAACTCACTGGTTCGTGAATCTTCACGAAACTGTATGTCAGCAAGATCAGCATGAATTTCTTTGAGAGTGTCTACGTAACTGGAATCTTCCGTCACCACAATCTCAAAGTCACTTAAACCATCGTATGAATCAGGTAATGGACGCAGCTCCCGATGACAAACCAGTTGTTCAGTCACTTCGGTATGTGCTGGACCCTTAGCGTATTTTGCATTACGAAGTGTGTTAAGGGTAAGGCCTGCTGCGGCCAGATGCACTGAAGAATCGTCGAGGGCTTGGATTACCGCTGAGGTTGAATCATACATTGTCCACTCCACTTCCCAGCCACGAGCGGCAGCATACTCTGTTATTAATGCATATTCGGGTCCGGTCGGATTTTCATGACGGTCTAAAAAATAAGTAGTTGAACCGTTACGGGTAGCAACGTGTAAAACTCCACTTTCAGCTGGTGCTGCCAGATTTTGGTTGGCTCGTTGAGACTCGCTTGAGCAAGCAGGGATTAATAAAATGGTGACCACACCAAAAAGCAGTGGACGCATAACTTTAATCGACAAAATAACTCCTCTGATTGATTAGTCAGTTACTGTTTTGACAGTAATTGTGTAAATCGTTCAGAAAAGTTTAGGAATGGTTTTTATCCCTATCACTCAAATTCATCTTCGACGAATGGATTTGCTTTGATTTCTATTTATAAGATAAAAATATAAACATGACTATTAATATTTATCTTTCTCTATATGCATTAATTATATTTTTGAGTTACAAGATAATTGAAAAACGAATTTTTCTCTTTTTCAATTATTATTTATGAGGAATTTGTAATACTTTATAAACAATTTAACCACGTTATTTAAAAAGTGATAACCTGTAAAAACATCCCAAAGGCTTGGTCTGAGTGCCGTAATTGAAGTGCTCAAGAATGAAATCCAAAGGCATTTAGCAAAATAAATTTAATCAATTGAAATAATAAGTTACTTATCTACTTCGACTCTAAGCGATTAGTAATCTCAATAAAAAACGTAGTTTTACTTTCCGCTGATCAACCAAAAAATTTGCAGTATTAAGGAGTAACAGAGTTGAAGTTAATTATTTCCATCTTATTGGTGTTGTTTACTCAGCCGGCTTTTGCCCAGTGTAATGGCGGCGTGACAGTCACAACTACCCTGGAAGTTACAGAAAGCTGTGATGGGGGCAATGTAAAAGGGCTAACGCTTGATACCGGGGCGGATGTCACTATTGCTTCAGGGGTAACGGTGTCAAATGATGCGCCGTTTGGTGTGAATGGCCGGTCAGTGATTATTTTGGAAACAGCAACTTCAGCCAAGCTTGTCAATAACGGATCAATTTATACTAATAACCAATGGGGTGTATGGAACAAATCAGGCGGGAACGTTGATGTGGTTAACTTTGGTCAAATCACCGGTGTAGTCAGATACGGCATTAGTAATCAATCAACAATCACCTCCTTAACTAATATTGGCAGTATTAAAGGTGGATTTGCCAGCATCGGAAATGCAAGTGCCTCGTTACAGATCCTTAATAACTTTCAAGGTTCGCATACAACTGGGCCATTAAATATTCGTGGTAACTTACCTGAAAATTACAACATCATTATTAAAAGTCCAACGCAATATGGTCAGTTCTCAGCTTTAAGTTTCGCACCCGGTAATATTCAAATTTCCGCTGCAAACAATGGAAATATGGCGTTCAACATATACGGTAATTTGGGCACAACACTTGTTTCCGGGGTGGATGCTTCTGTTGTATCTGAGGGAAGATACCTGGAAGTTTTGCAGGATTTTCCGACCCTCAACAATATTTCAGACACCACTGGCACTTATGGTCGTTTTAACTACAGTCTGGTGGCAAATGAAAGCTTGTTAAATGCCTGGGATTTATTATTTAAATTTGCCGGTCCATCGGCTATTGATACCCAAGCCTCTGTTCAATCTCTAGCATCAGACCTACGCGGCGGATTTTCACAGCAGCTTATTGCTACAAACTTTGCCAACATGAATACTTACGACTGTGATTTGTTTGATACCAGAGGTTTTTGTGTCTCTGTGGGTGGCCAACAGACCTATGTGGATAATCCCAGCACGCATGAGACTTCTGCCGTAATCGTAGTGGGCTACAAAGCCACACCAACCCTTCGCTTAGGTGGCTTTTTAAACCACAATTTCAATACTGATACCGTCGACAGTGTGGATATTTCAAATGCAAATCCACTGATGGGAATATTTATCGTCTGGAACCAAAATGCAGACCACTTGGGCTATCAATTTAAAATTGCCAATGCTTATCAGGATAAAAATTTAACAACTACTCGCGAGATCATGAATACCTCAGAAGCCGGTGTTGGTGACACGTCCATCAATACCCAAAGCTATGTGGGTGAATTAAGTTACAGCTTCCTGGTGAATGAAGCGAGAACCTTAGTCAGGCCATATGCCGCTTTGCGTTATACCCGAATCAAACAGGATGCCTATACAGAAGAAGGTTCTATCTTTTCGCCTTTGACCTATGCCGCTCTTGAAGACCGTTCAACCGTCGCTTTAGTGGGTATGAAGCTCAATCAGAAACTGACAGAAAAAGTGACTCTCACCGGTAGTTTGGGTATTGAACATGATCTTTCCCACTCCGTAGATGATTTAACAGCGACGGGCGTCAGTGGTTTAACCAGTGAGAACTTTAACGACAATCTTAACCGTACGCGTCCTGTGGCAAGCATTGGTGCATATTTCAGCCCTGCCATTAACCAACGGATCTCAGCTGACTTTTACTATCAGCAATTGCCATTTCAAAGTACAGGCTCTGCTACGGCCTACGTAAATTACACTATCGGCTTGTAATTAAAGCGGGTTAGTTAATATGGGTAGAGTAAAACGTGTTTCATACGTTCATATGAATCTTTAAAGTAGGAGTTGTTGCCTTATCCTAAGGACGATCAATGTCTTAATTTAAACACGCTCGTTCCCAGGCAGGAGCGTGGGAACGAGCGTTTATGGTAGGTTGGCGCTTAGGCACGAAGTCCAACATAATCTGCTGTTAAAAATCCAGTGAGTAACCCAACGTTACCGTTCGGCCACGACCTTTAAAATAACGGGTTGGATTGGCCTGTGCAGATTGGGAATAATAGGTGAAGTAATCTTTATTCAACAGGTTAGCAAACGCCAGATTAAGTTTACCCGCGGGTAATTTATAACCGAATGATGCATCCACCAATGTGTAACTATCAAAATCCAATTCCGGGTTCTCATCAAACCGGCGAGTAAAGTTATGACTAGCCTGGATAAAAGAGCTTAATTTAGGCGTCCAGTTTGCTGACCAGCTGGCAATTAGACGATTTGGCGGAATATCGGCACCCGTCAGGTCTCTGTCCACCTGGCCGTCGCCATCACTATCCGATCTACCATTAATATGTGAATAGCTGAGTTGGAGATGATTCGCTTTATTTACCTGATACCCCAACCTCGTTTCTACACCACTGATTTCAGTTTCTTCACGCTGGATGAAAAAGTCATCACCAACCTGCTGCAGTCTGGAACCTAAATCTGAATCTGATTGGTAATAGCTGATTTCAAAGTCCACTTGCTGCCAGTCAATACGCAAGCCAATTTCACTGTTTTCCGTCACTATCGGTTGTAAATCCAGGAAATTATCGACATTCAATCCGGGTGTGTTAATTCCACGTAATACTCGACCAACATCGGGCATACCAAAACCTTCTGAGTAATTAGCAAATACACTTAACCATGAGGTTGGGCTGACTACTGTTCCTATATTAAATAACGTTTCACTGAATTCAGGGTTACCGCCCTCCACTGTCACACCATTTCTGCTCGCTACAGTTTGATATGTATCGACATTTAACTTGGCTTTTTCGTAACGCAAACCGGTGTTGAAGACGACTGATTCCATTGGCTTGAATTGCGCTTGAATAAAGGGCGCGTAATTCTTGAATTGTGTCTCTGGCACATAACTTCTATCGGTCAGCATTAATCGCTGTTCGGTGGTGTCTTCAAGAATATCAATACCAGTTGTCAGTTTGAGCTTGTCATCAAATAAGCCATCTTTCATTAAGGTAAATTTGGCGCCGTTTTTATCTGATTCATTTTGTGATTGGTCAAATCCCTCTGGGGCCAGAACCGGATCAACAAAACTTGGAGAATCGATCACACCAAATAATGCTTCAAATTCCTGTCGATAAGCCTGGGCGGTGAATTCCATTCCGGCCAGATCAAAGTTTTTATAGGTCAGGCTGGTGGTTAATACCCGATTTCTCGGCGCATCGCCCATTGGGGTCACATTAACGGAAGTTGTGGGTGTACCGGTGGCCAAATTGCCATCAACACTGGTGTAGTTATTATTACCTTCCAGCTGGAAACGGTTAATGGACAACTCCAGATTCTGGTTATCATCAAACCAATATCCGAGTTTGGCAAAGACATCGTAACTGCGTGAATCCATCAGATCACCCTGCGTATTATCGACGCCGATAGGGTCCTCATCATCATCCAGATACAGGCCTTGCGTTTCATAACTCAAGCCCAGACTGTATTCCCAATTATTCTGGCTTCCCAGCAAACTGTAGTCAGCCCGATAGCCCATGGTTTCGGCATCAATTTTATTGGTCGGCATGGTGGTCGAAACCGACATACGCTGCTTTAGTGTATTAGTCGTAGGTCGCTTGGTAATAAAATTGATAATGCCACCGGTGGCACCTAAACCGTGAATAGCACTCGCACCATGAATCACTTCAATACGCTCAACCATTGATAAATCAATAGTATGTCCATCGCGTTGTGAGTCTCTTAATGGATTGGACTGTGGAACACCGTCTATTAGGAAAAGTGGAGATCGACCGCGAAAGGTTTCCCCTGCACTGCTCAATTTTTGTCGGCTGGGAGAAAAAGATGGTAGCAAACTGCTGAGCACCTGAGAGGTATCACTGGAAAATTCCATTTGTTGCTGTATTTGATCTTGGCTAATAACAGTGACGACTTGTGGAGAATCTTTTAGCAGTGTGTCCGAGCGGGTTGAAGTGATGGTCAGTTCGTCCAGTTTAACAGCGTCTTCATCGGCCATTACCCCGACCGATAAGGATAGCGTTGGTAACAAAAACAACATTTGTTGTGTGAGCTTTTTCCGTGGCATCAATTTCTCCGTTCAAATATCAAAAGCTCAACATATTAAACTTAATCTAAATCATTATCAATTGCATAAAGCGTGTTGATTAGCAAAGTTGCATAGACCATAAAGGATTGCTACCTTTCAAATTAGTTGTTAAACGATGAGTTTGTGAAAGGTGTAACGCTACCTAAATCCTCGCTGAGGATTAACTGAGAGCTAATAATTCAATCAATGAAAGATAAATGGTTGCAAAGGTGTATTTATTTTTGAATAAAAATTAAGAACAATCTGGAAAAAAGCTGATGAATACTAATGCAGATACCTCAATCAAATGGCGTGTTACTCTCACAGCAGTTGTTACATTGTTGTATTGGTACTGGGAAAGTAAAACTTCCGGCAATATCAGAATAGATTTGTTTTTGATTTACCCTGTTTTAACTGCTATTTATATGATTGCGTTATGGTCAAAATTCAGAATTTATGCTGTTTTTATATCATTAGTTCTTATGATTATTAACTTTATATTTTTTATGATTTCTTATGATCTTTTTAATAAGAACCCAGGGTGAGTATGACGTTTTACATTATTGAGTTATAACAATGAACATAGCTTTATTAGCAGGATTGGCGTTAACCCTGTTTGGCATTTATTTGTTAAAGCATTCTTTGAGCAGTTATCAGAAAGCGTTGGCAAGCCAACGTTGGCCAAGTGTTAACGGGCAATTAACTGATGTGTTGCTTTGGGGGTCACGAAATATAGGTGGGGAAATAAAAGAAGTTGAAAAGCTGAATGTAGAATATAACTATCAAATTAATGGCCAGAACTACACTGGAACATTACCCACCTTTTATACGTTGATGTACCCGGAAACTCTAGAGTTTGCCAATCAACATCCAGTTAATAGTGATATCAAAATTTATTACAACCCGAAAAATCCCTCTGAATCTGTATTGATCCCTGGCCCCAGAAAAGACAAACCATACAGTGACTTAATTCTGGGTTTCTTAGGTGTCATAATCGGCGCTGCCATTGCGGTTCTTAGCTGGATGGGCATCATAGGATAACTACCCAAAAACTCATTACAATTTTTCACTGATGCGCTAAGCCTAGGGTAATTGCTTCACACGCACCAAGATAAGAAAGAAAAATAATACAAAAAAGGGCCCGCAGGCCCTTTAATTATTATTGTGTTTGATCTTCCACTTTGGCATCAGGAGCGTTTTTCATGACCGATGCAATGCCATTATCCCGGCCGGAAGCAGACTGATAACTTTGACTAGTGCCGATTACCTGGTGATTGGCAGCTTTTAATGTGAATGAAAATTTACCACTTGTTGATTCTTTCTTTTCGTATCGGCTGGAGTCTGGTGCATTACTTTTCACAGATTCAATACCGTTATTACATGATGATTTTGATGAATAACCTTCACTGCTTAAGATGATTTCACCGTTACCGGCTTTGAGCCTGAAACGATGTTCGCCCGCTTTGTCTGCATAGATTTCAAATTTAGCTGCCATAACATTCCCCCCACCCTTCGTTTAAAAAACACATTATTTTGTCTTTTGTTGAAAATAGTCTAATTTTTAAGGGCTTGCAACAAATTAATGTTGATATCTGGGTGAGTTGGCGTTGTGGTAGAGAGTCCAGCAGATTTATATTCACACCTGAACGCGGGAACAAGAAAAAATTCTGATTCAATTCAACGAATACAGTTTTTACCACGCTTTTTGGCTTTATACATGGCTTCATCGGCAGCGGCGATAAGTTGGGAGATCTGCTCTCCCTGCTCAGGAAACAGCGCAATACCAATACTGACCGATAGTTCTATTTCATGCTCTTGCCATTCATAGGGCTCTGATAATGCCAAACGGATTTTTTCGGCTACTCCTAATACATTTTGGCGATTTTCCACCGTATCCAACAGCACGACAAATTCGTCCCCACCAAATCTTACAACGGTATCGGTTTCCCGCACACAATCAGTAATACGTCCTGCTGCTTCCTTTAACAGATGATCTCCGGCCGCGTGGCCATAAGTATCATTAGCCTCTTTGAATTTATCCAGATCCATATACATCAGAGCAAAGTGGGTTTGTTCACGCTTGGCTCTTAATAATGATCGTTGCACCCTATCTTGAAACAATTCCCGATTGGGCAAGCCGGTTAACGCATCATATAAAGCCAGATGTTGTAGTCGTTCAAATCGTTGATGACGCTCAATTGCAGTGGCAACCTGTAATGCCGTAAAGGTTAATAACGCTCTATCGTTTTCATTCAGTGAATAGTCCTGTTCCATTAAAGCCAGTCCGATTATTCCCTGATAATCTTCGTCAAACACTAATGGCACCAGCAACATTAATTTGCCATCAATTTTTTCGAGCACGATTTGATTATCATTGGCAATGCGAAGCTTCACCTCATTTTTCAACATGCTCATACAATCGCCTACACTCTCAAAGATAGTGTGCCATTTAGTATCATTTATGGGCGAGACTTCAACGCCGAAGGTTGCTATGGAAATATGAGAATCAAGATGAAACAGGATTTGCTGACAGATCTGTTTGATACCGTTGGTTCGGTGTGCAGTGTCTGATATCGCAATCAGCGAATTCTGCATTTCCTCAGCGGCTTTAATACGGGTGATATCACGGGCTACTCCCAATCGCATTTTATGTTGCTCAGACCAGCTGGTGGACCAAAGCAGATGTACGACTTGTCCATCTTTGCGAACATAGCGGTTCTCGAAATCCAGGACCTGTTTATCCTGCATCACACTATTAATACTTTGCTGGGTTTTGTCATGATCTTCAGGATGCAGCAAATCCAGCATTCTCTTGCCAATCAATTCATCAGGGAGATAACCAAAAACGCGATGTGCTCCATTGCTGACATAGATAATGCGGCTGTCTTCATCTACAGCACAAATGGCGTCGAGCAGTAAGTCTACATATTCGCTAAAGGAATCAAGAAGAGGTTTGTCCATAACATATTCTTACGTGTTGTCGGGCATCTGACAAGCTTCTCACGCGTTACCAAACAACAACGTATCAACCATTTCGTTTCATCTATCAGGGAAGTTATCCATAATCGGACAGAATTTTTCACCTAAAAGTCAGGAAAGTGCTCTTACAGCCCGTGATTGTTGGCATAGTCGTAATTATAAGGTGTCTATTTTTATCATCTCGGCGTTCGCTATGCCGAAATCATTTACTCCAGTAATTTTTTGGCTTTTTACTTATTGGCTTTGCCCGGTTGCGCTAAACATCACGTGATTTCAACTATTGATGGCCGGATGAATAATTGTGCGAATAATCCTGAACTCAACAGTGAGATGGAAATAGTTGCATTTAAAAATGCCTGAGATAGAGAGAGTCCGATCCCAATGCAGATAATCAGTGAAATAAATCAGTTAAGTGATGGTTTGATAAATCCAAAACGGTTTTCGACATCTTCAGCCGACATCGGTTTTGCGAACAGATATCCCTGAATTTCCTCACATTTATGTTCCTTGAGAAAATCGCACTGGGCCTGGGTTTCGACACCCTCTGCAATGACACTGAGTCTTAGCTGTCGTGCCATTATAATAGTGGTCTGCACAATGCTCATGTCATCAGCGTCATCCGGGATCCCATCAATAAATGACCGATCAATCTTGAGCCGATCGAATGGGAAACGTTTCAGATAGGCCAGACTCGAATAGCCGGTTCCATAATCATCAAGCGCCAGGCAAATGCCCATTTCATGAAGCGAATTTAAGATAACAATCGCCTGTTCGGGACTCTGCATGGCACTGGACTCAGTCACCTCCAATTCCAATAAATGGGCCGGACATCCTGTCTCATCCAGAATGCGTCTTATATCAGTGGCTAACCCGGCATAGTCCAGTTGTCTCCGTGATAAATTAACTGCCATTCGAAAATTCGTTTTACCGGCCTCAAACCATTTTTTGGCCTGAAGACAGGCAGTTCTGAGAACCCAGTCGCCAATGGGCAAGATGAGCCCTGTTTCTTCTGCGACAGGAATAAACGTTGCTGGCGAGATAAAGCCGATTTCAGGGTGATTCCATCTCAGTAACGCTTCTGTACCAATGCATTCTCCTGACGCTAAATCCATTAACGGTTGGTAATGCAAATACAGCTGGTTCTTATCCATTGCGCTGCGTAAATCATTTTCCAATTGCAGTCTTGCATGAACACGATCATCCAGTTCGGGGCTGAAAAACCGGAAAACACCCCGACCCTGCTCTTTCGCCAGATATAACGCTGTATCAGCATATTTCACTAATGTTTCGGTATTTACGGCATCACGGGGGCACATGCTGATACCAATGCTGGCATTAACATGTAATTGACGGCCCGTTACCATAAACGGTGGAGACAATACATCGAGAAGCTTTTTGGCGACATGTGCCGCATCGTCAGGCGAATGAATCGTTGAAAGCAATATCAGAAACTCATCTCCCCCGACACGGCCAATAGTGTCCTCTTCCCGCAATACACCAAGTAAGCGTGACCCGACCTGTTGCAACAGCAAATCACCCGACTGATGGCCAAGTGAATCGTTAATGGTTTTAAAGCGATCCAAATCAAGGAATAAAACAGCCAGTACATTTTCATGGCGGATAGCTTGTGTTGTGGCCTGTTCCAGGCGATCCATTGTCAATAAACGGTTTGGTAAAGCGGTTAATGAGTCGTGATAGGCAAGATATTCAATGTGTGCCTCCTGCTCTTTTCGTTTGGTTATATCTTGTGCTGTCCCGGCTATTCGATACAGTTCGCCAACTTCATTCAGTATGGGGAAGGCCTTCTGGTGAATATGACGAATGGTGCCATCAGGGCGAATAATTCGAAAATCAATATCGTATTGACCAGTTACCTTGCCCTGAGCAAGTGCCTGCCGAACGTTATCTATGTCTTGAGGATGGATCGTTTCCAACCAGGAAACCGGATTTTCATACAGACTTTCACAATTGCGTCCCCAAATATGCTGATAGGCTGGACTAATATAAAGTAGTTTCCCCATGTCAATATCTGTCAGCCATACGACTTCTTCAATATTATCTGTCAATTGACGAAATCGTTCTTCCTGCTCCCGCAAAGCATATTCAACCGCTTTCCTTTCCGAAATATCATGAGTCAATGCCAGGTTGTAGCCAATACCGCCATATTCGAAATAGTTGGCATTCACCTCGACTGGAATGAGTCTGCCATTTTTTGTTTTATGCAAGGTTTCCAAACGAACTGAACCTTCTCGCTTGAGTTCTTGCCAATGTTCATCCCAGATCTGTTGAGTAGTGGCTGGATCAATCTCAGGAAAAGACATAGTTAATAATTCGTCGTAGCTATATCCCATGTTATGACAGGTTTCATCGTTTACATATTGGATACGTCCTTTTCCATCCAGCAGATAAATGCACTCTTTTACCTGATTGATAGCAAAATTTAACAAAGCAATACTTTGTTCAGATTTCTTACTCTCTTCAATATCTTCTATCTGAGAAACAAAATACAACGGTTGGTGGTTTGTATCTCTGACAATACTGGTTGTGAGTCTAGCCCAGAAATAGTGCCCGTTTTGATGCCGGTAGCGTTTTTCAATCTGCATATAGGGAATTTGATCAGCAATCAGTTGATTGAGCTCTGCTTGCCCGTTTTGCAAATCATCAGGATGGGTCATTTCCTGAAAGGTCATTTGTAATAGTTCAGTTTCGGAATAGCCGACCATTTCATAAAGGGAATGGTTAGCCCGTAACCATTGACCACTTAAGGACAACACCCCCATTCCAATCGCAGCAAATTCAAATGCCTGTCGAAAGCGCTCATCACTTTCACGTTGCTCGCGATATATCAGTAAACTGGTTAATCCATCAGACAGACGATGACCTATTTCACTGAATAAACGCTTTTCTTCCTGTGTCCAGATTCTCGCATAGGCACACTGATGTAGCCCAAACATCCATGGTTTGCCAACTTTTGGGTAGAGAGCTGTACCCATTTGTGATCGGACTTGGTATTTCCTGATCATTTCGGACGTATCGGGGCTATCGAAATCAGGAACCATAGCCACTGGCTGTTCCGACTTCATATAAGCTCTCATTACCTGAGCTAAAACATCTGACATAGGATAATCCAATCCTGTTGCCCGTCCCCCCGGGTAATCAGGATGGGTTTGTTCCATTGGAACACTCCACCAATCGCTATCAGGGTCACAAGGATAGATCAGCCATGCACGATCACATTCGAAACAATTACGAATAGCTTCAAGCACATCACTCATCATTTGTTCAAGATCATTTGTGCCCTGAATAGCTCGATTGACCTGATCCAGACATTCGAGAAACCATAGATGAGTTTTATTTTCCTGCTCTGTGCGTTTCAGGTCGGTGATATTCTGAAAAGATCCATGCCACACAGTTTTTTTGTCTGAATCTAGTTCAGGCATGGCCTTGCAATCCACTAATACCTTACCCTTCTGAGGGTGCATCACATGCCATACCAATTTTAGAGGTTGCATTGTTTTGGCTGAATCAGCCATTTTTTGCAGAATTGTGACGCGGTCCTCAGAATCAATGCTCATCCAGGCAGCGGAGGGATCCTCAATAATTTGTGTTGCGGTAAGGCCAAAAATATCAACTATGGAAGATGTGCTGTCGAGTATTTCCATCTGCTGCTCTGATTGCAGACAAAACTTTACTATGACCACCGGCGAGCTATCGGCTAGATAGCTATTCACGATAGACTTTTGGGCTTGGTTTGGGTGAGGTGGTCATTAGATAGATGGTCAATACCCCGTCTGTTTTTTACTTAGTGAATAATTTGAAATAATTTCAAGGATTTTCTGATTCAGAACATACAATTAAAAAATTTTTAAACAGAACTGTTAATTGATTTTAATGATGTCAAAATGCCGGGGCATCTTAGGCATATTACCTTTCTATTACAAGGGGTAATTCTCACTAAAACCAGGGACTTTTACCTTACAGGTAATATATATTGACTCCAAGGAATCAAAATAATTTTTCCCGTAGAAATTTGACGCGATTATAGAGATTTAGTCTCATAAAACCTGTGCTCTTCCTCTCATCTTCAAGCATGAACTGACAGCGAGTTGGCTTTATGATTTTTGTGGGAGCTTGCTGATTCAGGTCAGCAGAAAGTTAAAACATTGGGAAGGAGATGAGTCCACAAAAATATCCGGTTCGTTTATTTCTGTGAAGCAGACATTTACGATTACCTTTTCATAAAGCCAGTAAATATAACCGCCTTCATCTATCCGGTATCGCCACTTGTACTGACACTGTATCCAGCCTGCTTCGATCGAAGTAAGTGATATCGGTGGCTCATCAGCCTTTAATCGTCGTTTGAATTCAACAGTCTGGGTTTGAAGGTCGAACCGAAAACGATCAATTAACAAGTTATTGTCGAGCAGCTGGTATTGAAGACGATTACCGGAAACGTCATCGCCAAATTGATCCAACAGCACCCGATCATCAAATAATGCTAATGCCTCATTACCAATAGGATAATGATCAGGTAGTGCCTGTCTTTGTTGTTCATGATGTTCTGTGAGTTGGGATTTATCCCACTGATGGATGATGAACTGTAAAACAAGTTTTTTCATTCAAATAAGATTTGGAAAATGCCCACGCCAACATCGCTGACGTGGGATATTGAATCAATTCACCAGACTTTGAATCGGTGCCGGAATACGGCCGCCTAAGCGAACAAAGCGGTTTTCCTGACTACCCATATTGACAGCCATAACCGGGCCTTCACCCAATAGACCACCAAAACGGACAATATCACCAGCTTTTTTGCCCGGTGCTGGAATCAATCTTGCCGCGGTGGTTTTTTTGTTGATAACACCAATTGCCATTTCATCAGCAATAATCGCTGAAATCATTTCCGCTGTGGTATCACCAGGAATAGCCACCATATCCAGACCAACGGAGCAGACAGCGGTCATGGCTTCAAGTTTTTCCAGATTCAAAGTGCCATTCGCAGCAGATTCAGCAATGGTTAAATCTTCACACACCGGGATAAATGCACCACTTAAACCACCGACATGTGAACTGGCGAAGGCGCCACCTTTTTTAACGGCATCATTCAGCATCGATAAAAACGCGGTACTACCTGGTGCACCAAAAGCCGGTAAGCCAATCGCTTCAAAGATTTCGCCCACGCTGTCATTACGATTCGGTGTAGGCGCCAGAGACAGATCGACAATACCAAATGGCAGATTAAGTAATTGGGCCACTTCACGGCCAACCAGTTCACCGGCACGAGTTAATCTGGCAGCAGTTTGTTTAATAACATCTGCCGCACGACTGAGATCCATATTTTCATCTTCAGCCAGGGCTTTTTCCAAAGCCGCTTTAACCACACCAGGACCACTGACACCAACACTGACGACGGCATCTGCTTCACCAATACCTAAATAAGCACCTGCCATAAACGGCACATCCTGAGGAATATTAGCAAATACGACGAGCTTCGCAGCGGCCAGGCCATCATCATCGGCTGTGAGTTCGGCTGCCTGTTTGATGATTTGTCCCATCTTGAGGATGGCGTCCATATTGATACCAGCGCGGGTACTGGCAACATTTACTGATGAACAGATTCGTTGCGTTTCCGTCAGAGCTTGAGGAATCGCTTCAATCAAAGCCTGATCGCCTTTACTCATGCCCTTCTCTACCAATGCCGTGAAACCACCGATAAAATCGACACCCAGTTCATGGGCCGCTTTATCAAGCGTAACGGCAACCTCAACTAATTGTTCAGAACTGAAAGGTGCACCGACAACACCAATGGGGCTAATGGAAATACGTTTATTGGCAACTTCAATACCGTAACGTCTTTCAATGCGGTTACAGGAAGCCACCAATTGGCCAGCGTAACGAGTAATTTTGTCGTAAATTTTACGTTTGAATGTTTCCAGATCATGACTGACACAATCGGTCAGGTTGATGCCAACAGTGACGGTGCGTAGATCCAGGTTTTGTTCGCGCACCATCATCAGGGTGGAAATAATGTCTTTTTCGTTGAGCATGAGAGGTTCCTTAGTTACTGATGTTGCTCACGGATTCGAAAATCTTGCGATGTTGTGTATCAATTTCGATATCCAGTCTCTGGCCGACTTCATGGAGTGCATCACGCAAATCCTGCATGACGGTTGAACGCGGTACATCAACCTCAAACACCATCAGATTGTCCATCGGATTCTTACCTCCTTTGAAGATAGCCTGAATATTGGTGATATTCACCCCATGACGTGCCAGCTGGGTGGATACTTCAGCAACCAGACCACGACGATCCGGGCCGATTACGGTCAGAATGTAGGGTTGCACTTCCGGCGGATTTTCCTGCCAAGGTGTGGGTTGCTCATCCCAGGGATCCACGTGGATCGACAAACGCATTTTCTGCCCTATCTGCTGCAGTGCCTGTTGTAACTCCTTGCATTGAGCATCTTCTGGCATGGAAACCATCAATAATGCGCCGAATACCGACTGAAGCAGTGTTTGGCTGAGGTTTTCAATATTACCGCCGTGTTCAGTTATGACGGTGGCAACCGCAGCCATAATGCCGGGTTGATCATTACCAAGAACCGAAATGAGTGCCTTGTTCACGATGTCTCCTCGTATGAGATCTAATGGTTGAAAGCAGGTTTGGATATGATTCGCTATGAGCTTTACTTCTGCTCTGGAGGTCAATAGACCAACGCAAATCGACAAAGTCACATTTAGATGGATTTTAATTCATTAACGATGAATTTTTTGTACAGATATAGAATAGTCGTATAGCTTATCAAATTAGTGGATGGCTTGCCCGGAAGCGAACTGGGTTAGTGGAAATGCTCTTTCCCCATATTGAAGTTTTTTTGTTTTACCATTTCAAGCAGCCTGGTCTGCGCATGAGTCAGCTTTATTATCTCGACTTTTGCAGCCGGTTTTGGTGCTTTGAGGGTGTTGCTACTCTTGGTGGTTCCTGAATTATTTGCTATGTATATATCAAAATTAAATTTTTACTGTTTACCCTAAAAAGAGTTTTTATGGCCATTCAATTTCTACCGATTATCAAAGCTGTTGCGCCCTATGTTGCTCAGGTTGCAGCCTATGCAATTCCGGCATTTACAGCCAAACCCGAAGCGGTCAAAGCCGATCCGGTGTTGGTTAAACAGATAGAAGAACTGCAGAAAGCAGCAACGCAGAACGCTCAGTCCATTCATGTGCTGGCCGAAAATATGCAGCAAGCGATTAGCGGCTTTGAAACCGCTGCTGAAGAAGCCAAAAAGCAAGTTAAAACGTATCGAAATCTATTATTTCTTTCATTAGGTTTGTCAGCAATATCCGTGCTGGTATGTATTTATCTGCTATTGAGATAGATTGCTGTGCCACATTGCATTATTGAATTTTCCAGCTCACTGGATATCTCACCAGCCTTATTGGTGGAAGCCGTTCACCATGGCGTAATGGAATCGGCTTTATTTGAGCCATCTCATATAAAAACCCGAGCACTGGCTTATGAGCATTTTCGACTGGCGGAGGATTATAACGATTTTATCCATGTCACTATCCGTCTGCATCACGGCCGCACCACACAACAGAAGCAACAGTTAACCAAGCTGGTATTACGGCAGTTGGAAAAGCTTTCATTAAAAAGTACTACGATAACGCTGGAAACGGTGGATATTGATACTGAAAGTTATGCGAAAGCTGTGATTGCTTAACGATTAAATACTCACCCCTTTCAGCTTTGAATAATCTTTTTTTCCGCCGAATCTTGTTGATGGCGCATTGCTGTAACTGAGGGATTCTCACCAAACAGACTGGTGTAATCATGGCTAAACTGCCCGGCATGAAAAAAGCCCCATTGCTGGGCAATCATCGAGATGGTCTGATCGTCCTCTAATCCGTTTAGCAAAATCCGTCTTACCGCATTTAGCCTTGAAATCCGCATACATTTAAGCGGGCTTATTCCAAGTACATCCTCAAAACAGTATTGCAGGGTTCGACGACTGACGTGTGCCAGATCACAAAGATCCGTAATTGTGAGAGGTTTATCAGGGTGGGAGTCGAGATACGCTGTGACCTTCTCTACCACAGCACGGCGTTTTACAAAGCTTGGTTTTTCATGAATCTGCTGCTCGTTTTGTTGCAGAATATCAAGCACCGCCATAATTAAAATATCTTCCTGATGTTGTCTGATCAGATGGTCTTGTTGTGGCTTCAAAACCTCATTTAACAAGTAACGTAGTGAATTCAGTTTATCGGACTGCCAGAATCTTAATGGCGAATAAAACAAACTGTTGTCCAATTCAATTCCCTGTTTACGAGCGACAGCATTTAATGTGGCTTGATTAATCACAATGCCAAAAATATTAAACTGTTCTGGTGTAACCAGTTCAAACTGGGTATTGCCAGGCCGAATCATCAGATGATCACTACTCACCTGATGACCATTGATACGGCAGGATTTTTGATCAGCTGAAAACCCCAGCCAGATTGCATTAGGCCAAACATTACATTGTTGTCTTACGGTTTGACTGGTGTGTTCGCGAAAAGCATGTACTGAATCAAACAATACTTCTTCAATTTTGCCGTAAAAGCGTCCATTACTTATCTGGTCATATTGTTGTTGCCAGTTTTTCAGATTATGAGCCTGCTCATCGGCATCTGAAGCTTCCATTACGCACCATTTAGATACAGTACCGCTTTGTTTAGGTGCAAAATTTTCAAGATTATCTGTCATCTGCTTTACCTGTTTTAATAATAATGCCGGCTCTGCCTAAGTAAGTAACTGAATATAAACCCAATATTATTTTGCCGATTTTCGATATTCGGCAGGTATGGATATCGCATTCATAGTTTGTAAACTTTGTTTATTCAGGTGCAATTCTTATTCCATCTATTTGGATTTAAAGCAGTTTATGGGCCAAAGCTATCGATATCAGTTGGGCAGCAAAACCTATCAATTCACAGACTTAGCTGAATTGATGGCGAAGGCGACCCCTGCCCGCTCAGGAGACCGATTGGCTGGAGTTATTGCTGAATCAGCAAAACAACGTGCAGTCGCTCAGTTGCTGTTAGCTGAAGTACCTTTAAAAACGTTTCTCAATGAAACGTTAATACCTTATGAAAACGATGAAATTACGCGTTTGATTATTGATGAACATGATGCAGAAGCATTTTCAGTAATCTCTCATCTGACGGTAGGCGATTTTCGGAATTGGTTACTTACCGATACCGCAAGCACCGAAGTCCTGAAACAAATCAGTGCTGGCATTACTCCGGAAATGGCTGCTGCCGTCAGCAAAATCATGCGCAATCAGGATTTGATTCTGGTGGCCCAAAAATGTCGAGTGATAACAGCATTTCGTAACACCATCGGCTTACCTAAACGCCTGTCTACCAGACTACAACCTAACCACCCGACTGATGATGTCAATGGCATCGCGGCCAGCATGCTGGATGGCTTGTTATATGGTTCAGGTGATGCAGTTATCGGTATTAATCCAGCAACTGATAATGTCGCTCAGGCCACTCGATTAATGTCGTTGATGGATGAAGTGATTTCCCTGTATGAAATCCCAACTCAATCCTGCGTATTGACCCATGTCACTAATACATTGGAATGTATTGAAAACGGTGCTCCGGTCGATCTGGTATTTCAATCAATTGGCGGAACCGAAAAAACCAACAGCAGCTTTGGCTTTAATCTGGCGATCCTGGCTGAGGCCCAACAAGCGGCCTTATCGCTCAAGCGAGGCACAGTTGGCCAGAACGTGATGTATTTTGAAACCGGACAAGGCAGCTCCCTTTCTGCCAATGCACATCATGGTCTTGATCAGCAAACCTGTGAGGCCAGAGCCTATGCCGTGGCCCGTAAGTTTGAACCATTACTGGTCAACACTGTGGTCGGCTTTATCGGTCCCGAATATCTGTTTGATGGTAAGGAAATCATTCGTGCCGGTCTGGAAGATCATTTCTGTGGCAAGTTATTAGGTCTGCCGATGGGCTGTGATGTCTGCTACACCAATCATGCCGAAGCCGATCAGAATGATATGGATAACCTGCTGACCTTACTCGGTACAGCCGGCTGCTCATTTGTGATGGGCATACCCGGTTCAGACGACATCATGCTCAATTATCAAACAACCTCATTCCATGATGCTTTATATGCCCGCCGGGTGTTGGGTCTGGGCGCAGCTCCGGAATTTGAAGCATGGCTGGAAAAAATGCAGATCATGACTAATGCAGGATTGGCTCAACTGACCAATCATTTACCCCCAGCCTTCGCCGGTTCACTGAACAGCTCAGCCGTGAGGTATTACCGTGGTTGAGGATAAAGACATATTGATAGCCGATGAATACAAGGCTGATGATGACATGGTGACGCATAACCCATGGCGTCAGCTCAGACAGTTTACGGCGGCACGTATTGGTCTTGGTCGCGCCGGGGTCAGTACGCCAACACGGGAATCTCTTGAATTTCAACTGGCGCATGCCCAGGCTCGTGATGCGGTGCATACCGAGCTTGATGTCGAATCCTTGCAACAGCAGCTAATCGAGTTGCAGCAGGATTTTCCACAAATCAATCTTCAACCGCCATTGGTATTACACAGTCGGGCCATCGATCGGGTGACCTATCTGCAACGTCCTGATTATGGACGACAGTTGGATGAGACAAGTTTTACCAGCCTGAAACCCTATTACTCAAAACCGCCTTATGACCTGGCGCTGGTCATTGCTGACGGCTTGTCAGCCACCGCCATTCATCAAAATGTCGTGCCCTTTATTACCTGTTTGCTACCAATCCTGATCGACGGAATTGAGAACTTTTCTCTGGCACCGATCTCATTGGTTAAACAAGGCCGCGTTGCCATTGGTGATGATATCGGTGAAGCATTGAATGCCAAGGCGGTATTGATGCTGATTGGCGAACGCCCCGGTCTCAGTTCACCGGACAGTCTTGGCTTATATATGACCTGGTCGCCCAAACGTGGCCTGACCGATGACAGACGAAATTGTATCTCCAACGTGCGGCAAGCAGGGCTCTCCTACGCTAATGCAGCACACAAATGCCTTTATCTGCTGAGTGAAGCTCGCAGGCTCCAGTGTTCTGGTGTTGCTATCAAGGATCGATCGACTGAAAAGATCCTTGATAGCAGCGCCGTTCAAACCAGCTTTTTGCTGGACAACAAAGTTGACCGAAAAGGGGTAAACGGGAAATGACTTTAACTAAAATGAGGATAGTAAGATGGAAAACTCGCCAACACTAGAATCCTTGCAGGCAGCGTTAGATGCCCAGCAAGCTGTATTCGAAATGCATCAGGCCATGAATGTAGAAGTTTTTTACTGGTGGTGTACTGCCATCATGTTAATGATACATGCAGGCTTTCTGGCCTATGAAATGGGCGCTTCACGAAGTAAAAACGCACTCGCTGCCGGTATCAAGAATATTCTTGCTATCGCATTGATTATTCCAGCCTTTTATTTGTTTGGCTGGTGGATTTATAACGCATTTCCTAATGGTTTTGTACCGATTGAAGCAGCGGCTGCTTTACCATGGGCTGCCAGCATGGGTCCTGATGTTCAGGATATGGGGACTGGGATTTTCTGGGCAGCATTTGCCTTATTCGGGGCCACAACCGGGTCAATACTCTCCGGGGCGGTTATTGAAAGGATACGGGTCAGTGCATTTCTGATACTGACTATTTTCCTAGGTGGTGTTGTCTGGATTATGGCAGGCGCATGGGGCTGGCATCCAGATGGCTGGTTGTTAACCGAATTCGGTTATCACGATGTCGGTGCTTCTGGCGTTGTACATGCTGTAGCGGGTTTCTTTACTCTGGGTGTTTTGATGAACCTGGGTGCTCGTAAAGGCAAGTTCATTGATGGTGTGCCACAAATCATTTCACCTCACAGTCTACCAATGACCTTGATTGGCCTGATGATGATCATCTTTGGTTTCTTCGGTTTCCTCGGTGGTTGCATCATCTTTAATGGTGGTGAGACAGGTTGGACCACAATTTATGGAACACCTACAAATCTTTCAGCATTTGCATTTAATACGCTGATGGGATTTGCCGGAGGTATCATTGGTTGTTACATCGCTACACGTGACCCCTTCTGGACCATGTCTGGTGGTCTGGTCGGTATTATCTCTGTCGCAGCTGGTCTGGATATCTACTCTCCTTCACTTGCGTTCATCATTGCCGTTACAACAGGTATCGTGGCAGTTCAATTTGCCAAGTTTCTGGAAAAACGCGGTATTGATGATGCGGTCGGCGCTGTCAGTGTTCATGGTTTCACAGGTGTTGTTGCGGTTGTTCTGGTCGGTGTATTTGCCGGTGGAACGCCTAATGCAGAAGGTTTACCGGAAATCAGCTTTGTTGGTCAGTTAATCGGTGCGGCAGTGATGGGCCTGATGGGCTTTGTACCTGGGTATGGCTTGTCATTCTTACTGAAAAAAGCCAACAGCCTGCGGGTGCCCGAGGCTTGCGAAGATATCGGTATTGATGAAGTTGAACTGCTGGCTAAACCTTATCCCGAAGGTAGCGTACCTGCTATGACGGATCTGACTACCAGTGAAGTGCCTAATAAATTAGCAAGTTCTGAAACTTAAGGAGCATTATTATGGGAAGTTCAATTACAACCTGGGAAAACGTAGGTGCCTATTTTACCTTTGCAGATAACCCTTTTGCTCTGGTGCTATTTGCAATCGGCACAGCCGCCATTATTGCCGGATTGATTATTTCAATTATCCGTCATGAAAATGCGGCATTTGGAAAAATTAAGTAGCGTTTATTCCTGCTTTCAGCAGGGTTAAATATAACGTTAATTTATAAAAAACCCCGGCTCATGCCGGGGTTTTTGTTGGCAAAAAAGATAAATTAATCTCTATTCCAATCTTTCAAATCACGCATCGCGTATTTAATAGCACGCTCCCAGGCCTGGTCAGTATTGCCACGAAAATCATAGGATTTACGCTTAATCAGTTTTCCAGACTCTACTTCCTTAAACTCAACATGTAATGTTGAAATCAAGTGACTCATGCGAAATACATTTGGCACAATCACCAACTCTGCACCCAGTTCTTTGGCTAAGGTAATTTCACAACCATTGCAGTAATGCAGGTCCTGTTTTTCATCAAATGCTTTAACTTTTGCCAGCGAATCGGCATCGTTGATGATATTGAATTGTGTCTTATCATTTAATTCGTTTCGCAGATGTTCACTGAACTTGGCAATCTTTTCTGCGTTCTCGGCTTTATCGCCGGTTACAGAGCTATCCCCAGTAATCAGAATATCCAGCACCAGAGTCTTATAGTCATGTTTCTGATGATCATCGGCCATGACAGAGGCTGCGCTGATAAACAATAACAGCGTCAGGATATATCTGGTTGCACGGGTCATTAACGGCATATGGTTCTCCTAAAATACGATTACTTACACAAGGGTCTGTTGATCTTTCAGAGCCACAACTGCTGGAGGCTATTTTTTTGTCTCACAAGGCGGAAATGATGAGATGTAGTTGTTCTACATAAGTCTTTTCCAACGCTGTGTGGTGGAAAAATAGTCCCAGCCCTTCGGGTTGTGTCTGAAAATGCACCACTATGCGTTACGCGTCATTTATTTAGAACAACTACAAAAACGTCTGGAACGTTTTTGAGCGCAAGCCCCCGAAGGGGCGAGGTACATGGATGTATCTCGCAAACTGCATTCCTCGCGCCTTGATTGGTGCATTTTCAGTCACAACAGAGGCGGCTATGAAAGATCAATAGACCCTAACAGTGACTACAGAAAGCTCAAACAGTTTTTTGACTGCAAACAGCGGGAGATTTGCCCGTTCAATAAAGTGATGATGAATTAATGCTGAAAATGCCCGTTTTGCAGAAAATGCAGGGTCTGCGATTGCACCGTATCATTCGCCATAATAAACGGATGCGTTTGCCCAACCACCAGAAAATCCTGCATTCCATCCAATTGGGCATTTTTGATGGAAACCTTGCCATCATCAGGTCCGGGAATAAGCGTCGATAAGATCAGATTGATCGAGCGATTTCCAGTAATAATACCCAGTTCAAACGTAGCCGGCCCCAGCTGATTGGGAACTGCTTCTTCTGTCGTGCCAAGCTGTTTGCCGGCTGGCCCGTTTATCCATTCAAATAAGCCCCACGTGCCCAGTTTGTCGACCACTTCGCTGCCTTGATTAGGTGGCGATAACATTACTACCCTGCCAATTTTGATTTGCTGATGCTCTGCCGCGAGTTGCCTGACAATAATGCCTCCCAATGAATGGGTAACAAAATGCACAGGTGTTAAAGCATCCCCGAAACATTTTTGGATATCAGGCACAATAAACTCGCTGGTCAGCTTCTCAATACGGTGTTTTCGGGAAGGATAATCAATATTGCATACCCTAAATCCTGCTTTGCTCAGATTTTTTTCCATCGAATCCATTGAGCCGGCAGTGCGAGCCAAACCATGTAACAGCACAACATTACCGGCTGACTCCTGCTCCTGGCTGTGAGCTAATGGTGAGATTACGCTCAGCATTAACCAGCCAAAAGCCATTAACCCTCCATAATTTGGAAAACGGTTAAAATTTTTCATCGCTGCTAAATTGATTTGGCAGTAGCCAATTTTCCTGTGGGTTTTGTACTTTTTGCTCTGGCAATATCCTGCCAGAGTTTTTCGACATGTGACTCTACCGGTCTGCAATATCCGGCAATCAGCATAATACTCAATGTGGTTAAAAAGCCATATACACCGGGAGTCCAGCCATAAGTGATGATAAATGCTGGCTCAAATATGGTTAAGCCAAATGATACGGCCATCCCCGCCAAAAACCCGCTGACTGCACCGATTTTATTGGCACGCTTCCAATATAGTCCGAGTAACACCACCGGAGATAAAACTATCATGCCCTGATAAGTCATCAACGCCAGAAACACTAATTGCCCTTCTCTTATATACGCCCCAATCAATGCCCCGATACTCATAAAAACTACTGACCAGCGGGCTATTTGTAAGGCGGTTTTCTCACTGATATCACGTTTAATAACCTGCGCCAGATCACCTGAAATTGCTGTAGACATGGCATTAAGGATACTGCTCACCGTTCCCAGGCTTGCCGCCATAACCAGCACCGCAAAGAATCCCAGCGGCCATGCCCCTGCCTGACTATGGATCCAGAACATGGCTTCCTGAGGATTTTGTTGAGCAAATGGAAGTGGATGTAATGCCATTGCCAGCAGAAACAGTAAACCGAATGACAGAATGCCCAGCGTCGGGGCAAATAACACCGATTGTTTGATCGTACGAATACTATCTGCAGCGAATAACTTGTTATAGACCCAGGGCCACATAAAGCCGCCCAGACCACTGGTAATAACAATTGCCATCCAGTAATTTGGTGACATATCCCAGCCGGGCCCGGGAAAGGTTAATGCTTCGGGACTTTGTTCCAATATGCGTTGCATGGCACCTTCAATACCGCCAAGCTGCGTATAAATAACCCACAGCAGAATGGCTGATCCAGCAATTAGCATATACAGCCCCTGAATAATATTGGCTGTGATAACCGACCGCATGCCGCCAAGGGCAACATAAAACACCACTACAAATATGCCGATGATCATGCCCAGTAACGGGCTTATATATCCATCAGTCGCATAATTAAACACGTAACCAATCGTGTACCACTCCATTAATAACCATGGCACTGATAACGCGACACCGGCGAAACCGGTTAATACTCGGATGGCATCGCTTCGATAACGAAGCCCCAGCAGTTCTGACTGAGTGCGGATGTTATATTTCTTGCCCCAGATAAAGGATTTTTCAGCAACTAAATACATCACCAGCATGGTGATAATGCCATATGGAATAACGTACATGCCGATCATGCCAAAACTGACGGCAAACCCTGAAAAAACGGTATACCCGGCACCGACATACCAGGTAGCAAGAAAGCCTAAGGTAATGCCCAACACGCCAATACTGTGACTTGCTGTTGCATAATCATTAAGCGTTTTCACGCCCATCTGACGACGGTTTATCCATAGGATAAGCCCCAGAAACCCCGCCAGCATCAACATTGGAATCATTTTGATGCCTCCGACTCTACTTCAATATCCAGATCACCACTACGACTTTCAACCAGATACCAGCAAGCCAGAAAAAAGGCGCCTAATAAAGCCATCGCAATTTGCCAGAGAAAGGCAAACGGTAAACCAATAAAACTCGGTTCAACACGATTAGCCCAGGTAAAGAAAATGGGAAACGTCGCTAAGACAATAGTGGCTAAAATTAATAGCAGAAAAATGGCTGAACGCATAAAAGTCCAAATCTATTTTATTAAAATGGGTGCGATGAGCATGTCAACAAATTCATCGCAATTCAATATCTAAGGTTAACCGGCTATTCATAACTCAGGGCCGGCACAACTGAGATAACTTTCAGTTATGTCGGCCCTGAAATGGTTATAAAAAAACCGCTTAAATGCGGTTAAATATTAAGATTTCTTTTCGATTGCAGCAGCTAGCTTGGCAGATAATAAACCAAAAACCGCACCAAGAATCGTGGAAAGAATGACGATCAGAACAGGATTAGTCATGTTCATCGTTATGGCGCTTCCTGCATTGGCTGTTTGTAAACCAAATGCGGCAGTTGCTGCATAACCATAAACATTTGCTGGTACCACCGATAACAAATCGAATCTGGCCACAATAACCAGAAAGAATACGGTAACGGCAATATAAATAGCGGGACCTACGGCACCTGGTATACCCAGAGGATTGGTAGTTGCTAATAATAAAGCAATACCAGCAATTACAGCACCATAACTCATACCTACAATGGTTTTTTGCAGGGCTGGCATATCAGCACCGGTATGAAAGAAACACGCCCAGGCTATAAATCCTGCCCAAACTAAAACAAAACCGGCTAGTGGACCTAATGCCAGAAATGCCCAAATACCACCTAATACAGCAATACTGATCGATAAAGCAGTTAACTTTGACATACGTTCTCTCCATTAATTTTTATAAAAATTAACAACCCGTTCCTCGACAAAATTTTATTTATAACTCTTATAACTTTAGGGTTGCCGGAGTGATAGTAGTCCTATAAAAGCTCTGCTGTAAACTAGTTCGCACCACATTTGTGCGTAAAGTGAGCAAAAATGGGGCATCCAATATTTTTATTGTTTAATCAGTAGCTTAATGTGACGCAACATTTGATTGAAACCGTCACAGTTATAGCTAAGCTCGCGACCAAACTTAGTTGAATATAGAATTTGATGATAAAGACTGGATGCTAACTGACCTGGACCAGGACTTGTTGATGTTTCATCTCCGCCTCTGTTGTGGCTGAAAATGTAACAATCCAGGCGCGAGGTAAGTTTTCTTTTCGGAGACAAAAATAGCCGCCAGCAGTAGTGGTGGCTATTAAAGATCAACAGTGCCTAGGTTTTTGTGTTGTTATTCGCTATCGTTAACATACTGCTCGTAACGCCGCGATTCGCAGTTTATTTTTTTCAGATAGCTATTTCTGCTGTCTGATTTTCATCAGATTTTGGAGTTACGAATGCAGAAAGTCGCTATCTTTCAGCATGCTGATGGCGAATGGATTGGTTCCATGCGACATTGGTTTGCAGATAAACCATTTCAATTAACAACTTATCGGCTGGATCAGAATGTTCAATTGCCCGCAGTCACCGATTTTGACTGGTTAATCGTTATGGGAGGGCCTATGAGCACCTATGATGAAATCAACTACGCCTGGCTGATTGCTGAAAAACAACTTATCCGTGAAGCGATTGACGCAGAAAAGACTGTGCTGGGGATTTGTCTCGGCTGTCAGTTAATTGCCTCCGCCATGGGAGCCAAAGTATATCCAAATACTCAGCAAGAGATCGGTTGGTTTTCGGTCAATAAAATTGATCCCGAGGTGACATGGATGCCAGAAGATTTAATGCCACTCAGCTGGCATGGGGATTGTGTTGAGCTACCTGAAAATACCCGCTGTTTTGCCAATAGTATGATTACTCCCTGTCAGGGTTTTTATTATGGCAAGCGGATTTGGGCGTTACAGTTTCATCTGGAAGTTGAGCCTGGCACGGTTGAAGCCTTTCTGGCACTGGAAAAGCATCCCCTGCCTGATACCGAGTTTGTACAAAAGGAAATGGTATTAATGGATAACATTGATCAGCTAAAACGAAGCAGACAAGCGATGTTTGCATTACTGGATGTGTTACATCAGGAATCTGATACCACTAGATAAAGCTTTTTGTGGTGAAGTAGCTTGTATAAAACCGGCTAGTTCACGACAGGTTCAATCTGCATACCCACGCTGATTTGACCATCTGAAAGGATATCGGCACGCAGTCCGGCTTTATGGGTAAAGGCTTTGACGATGGCTTTTTTGCTTAAGCTTTCGTTTGCTAATAATGATCCCAAAGTATTGCAAGGTTCACACAGCTCTACACCTTTGAAACTAACGTCACCAATGCGAAAAATCTGTCCGACTAAATCGTTAAGACGAACACCCTCGGTAATCACATTACGCCGGGTATCAGACAGACTAATCTGCTGCGAAAAACGCTGATTAAACGCATTGATTTCTTCCAGTTCAATAAAGGTGATGTTCTGCCCCGGCCATTGGCTTCTATCAAAATTACGGTCGCCTTTAATACCTTTACCCGCAACCAGATCAATTGCCGGGACTTGTCGTTGCCCGCCCAGATTTTCGCTTGCTGTAAAAATTGCTTTAATCATTTCGAATCTGTTTTACATCCAAATTTAGCGAATCAAAAAAGGAGCATGCTTTCAGGCACGCTCCTTATTGAGTTTATTGAACATTACTTCAACTTGATAGCAAAGTGTTTATAGACCTTACTTTTAATCAACCAGGTTCCACTAAAACCTTTCTCCAGCATAAACGCATCTCCGGGTCCGAAACTTTGCGGATCACCATCATCCGGCGTAACCACTACATCGCCTTCAATCAGATGTACAAACTCCCAACCTGCATACACGGCATGATAGAGGCCTGGTGTCGCTTCCCAACACCCGGTGATCATTGATTCATCAGGACTGGTATATTCAATCCACGTTTTCATGGTTGGATTGCCTTCAAGCTTGGTCCAGCCATCAAGATCAGTCTCGATAGGCGCGACTGTCTTATCAACAATTTTGGTTAATCCCGTCATTTTATTTTCCTAATTTATGAGCATAGTTTTGTTGTTATGCTTCTTTAGCCACGGGTACTTCACTTTTTTCTGACAAATACGCTTCAAGTGAATCATCCAGGGCTTCAAGCCATGGCGTATGGTGCGGTGGGGACATAGTGCCGGTCATTAACGACCGATAGGAATAATCCCGGAAAGTCATAATGTTTTTCTTCTTGTGATATTTCCATTCCAGAAAGGTCTGATTAACGGCTGGAATATCAAATGACGGATAGTCCGTGGCATCAATTAATTCCTGAATGTAATCGCCCTGATAGGTATACATTTCTTCAGCGGTTTCCAGCGTCAATTCTTTCTCACGCCACATCATGCTATGCGCCCTCATATCATCTTTTGAAGGTAACGCAATGCGTCCCATAATGATGTCTCGCGCATACCAGGCCTGGGCATCAAACATATTGAATGAGTACCATTGGTCCTGCATGCCAAGATAGAAAAACTTCGGATTATCTTCCCAAACCACGCCTTTATAGAGATTAAGCGGCCACAAACGATTGTTGGTCTTTAAGCGTAAATCATCGGAGAGGAATGGGAAGTAATGTAAATAGCCGGTACATAAAATAATGGCATCAATTTTTTTCGAGCTGCCATCCATAAAATAGGCAGTATCGGTATCGACTTTGACCAGATTGGGTTTTTCATCCCAGTTTTCCGGCCATTTATAGCCCATAGGTGCCGTTCGATAACAGCTAATCAGACTACGAGCTCCATATTTGTAACACTGCGAACCGATATCCTCAGCAGAATAACTACTGCCCACCAGCAGAATATCTTTGTCTTTAAATTCCAGCGCATCACGGAAGTCATGGGCGTGCAGAATACGTCCACCAAATTTATCAAAGCCTTCAAAGGTAGGTACTTTTGGTGTAGAGAAATGGCCAGTAGCACAGACCACGTAATCAAATTCTTCAGCATAAACTGTATCTGTACTGTGATCCTGAACTGTCACAGTGAATTTTTGACTGGCATCATCGTAGGTTACATTGCGAACAGCGGTATTAAAGCGGATATATTTACGTACACCGGCTTTTTCTACCCGTCCTTTGATGTAATCAAACAACACTTCGCGTGGAGGATAAGAGGCAATTGGTTTACCGAAATGCTCTTCAAAGGTGTAATCGGCAAATTCCAGGCACTCCTTGGGTCCATTAGACCAAAGGTAACGGTACATACTGCCATGTACCGGTTCACCATTTTCATCCAGACCGGTACGCCATGTGTAATTCCACAAACCGCCCCAATCACTTTGTTTTTCAAAGCAGACTATTTCTGGAATTTCAGCCCCTTTGGATTGGGCAGATTGAAATGCTCTAAGTTGTGCAAGGCCACTGGGTCCGGCGCCAAGTACCGCTACTCGAGTTGACATAGGTTTACTCCATCAAGGTTATTAATATGCATGATGCTGCGTTTAATGCAGCTGTCAGCGTAAAAGTAACCTGCTATGCCATGATGAAAAATCCTCTTCTATGGGTATCCCAAACAGGGTAAGTGGTTAATAAACTGGAAAAATACCTATTTATTCAGCTATCTGAAAAATAATCCCCTCAACACCAAGCACCATTCCACTCTCGGAATATAAGCCCCTGCCCTTATCCAGAACCACAATTTCATTGCCATTTGCCTGGGTCAGACGGTATTGAATGCTAAACGTACTTTGGTTTTCCAGAGCAATCTGCACTTGTTCCCAGACATAGCCAGCATCTGCTGCATGAATCATCGCCCCCAGTGATACCTGTGGTTGATTTAACAAAGTTTGGGCAGTGTAACCGGTTACATGCTCACAGCCTTCACTGACATATTCCATCGACCAGCTGATATTGTTTCGTGCTCGATACAGCATGCCGGGTAAACGATCCACCAGACTTTGTAAACTGCGGTAACTGGCATGACGCACCTGCTCATTACGCACCTGGGGGGTAATATCACAAAGCGTGGCTGACAACGGATAGAGTTTGTTTTTCTCAACTGACTGTAAGCGCATTTCACACCAGCGCAGTTCTCCACTGGCACTTATCAGACGAAACCAGATAACCTCTTTTGCATCACAACGCATGTTCTGCAATAGCTGTACCCAGCTAGGAATATCCTCCGGATGCAGAAAGTCGGTAAACGCCTTGCCTTGTGTTTGCTCTATGCTGATACCGGTAATATCCTGCCAGCACTGATTAATCATTTTAATCTGATGCTGTTCATCAAGCATCATTACTACATCACTGAGACTATTTAACAACTGAGTTAATTGTGATGCCGTGGGCGCTGAGTTTACGATTTTAGTTGGCCATTTAAGCAGAGTCATTTCAGCCTTCCCGGTCCGGCAAATCAGCCGATTGATTATTGTGAGCCCATGCAGCCAGTTCCAGTCGCGAGTGGAGATTCAATTTACGCAACAGGTTTTTGACATACACTTTTACCGTGCCGTCGCTAATCCCTAACTCGCGGGCAATCAATTTATTGTTCAACCCTCTGGATATGTGAAATAGTGTTTCACGTTCCCGTTCGGTCATTTGCGTAAACGCCACATTCAATTGGCTGCTGGGTTCCGTTTTATGCTCACGAAGATGGGAAGCAAGAGACGTAACGGCTCCGGCATTGATCACCACATTGCCTTTTACTGCTGATATCAGTTGAGAGAGGATTTCATCCGGAGGTGTATCTTTTTGCAGAAAACCGTTGGCGCCGTAGCGCAGCGCCTCCAGCAACACTTCCTGATCATTGCAGGCAGTGATAATAATGATTTTGAGTTGTTCATCATGGTTACGAAGCTGTTTGAGTACATCCAGTCCTGACTGCTCTGGCATCTGTAAGTCCAGTAACAGAATATCCGGATAGGTATTGCTTAGATTGTTTAATAACGACCTGGCAGAATCATATTCAGCAATCACTGTCAGTTCGTCACTATCGTTAAGCAGCTCCACTACCCCACGACGAAAAAGAGGATGATCATCTACCACGACCACGGATATAGGGTTCATACTTTATCTCCGATATCCATATTCAGTTGCACCAATGTGCCGCCCTCATGGCGTTGTGATATTTGCAGTTTTGCGCCCACCCGTTCGGCACGCTCATGCATTATTTGCAAACCAAAGCTGTCACTGCGCGCTGCTGCGAAATCTATTCCTGTGCCATTATCTTCGATCTGGATATGCAGTTGCCTGGGTGCTTTCAATATCAGTCTGACACGGGCATGGCTTGCATGAGAATGACGGACGATATTGCTGAGACTTTCACGAATAATGTACAGGATCTGAATGGACTGTTTGGGTGGCAGTAGATTCGCGGGTAACCGGTTATCCAGTTCAAACACGATAGCTGACTGCTGCTCAAATTCACGGACGGAGTTGGTCACGCCCTGAGACAGGCTTTCACTTTGCATGGTCAGTCGCGAAGCGGTGATAAGTTCGCGAGTCTGGTGATAGGCACATTGGGTGTAGGCAGCCAAATCTTCAGTAATTGGCTTAAGTTCTGCATACTCTGTTTTGAGACATAACTTATCAAGCTTGGCACTTTTAAGTTTCAAATACCCCAGCACCTGTGCCAGTGAGTCATGCAGTTCTGCTGCATAAATCGCCCGTTCTGCTGCTAACGCCTGTTTAACCTTGCTCTCACGTTGGAACCAGGCTTGTAAGCCCTTGGCCAGAGTCTGCTCCATTAACGCTATTTCCCATTTGAGTTTTTTTTCATTGGGCAATGCCTGACTGAAAACCATTAAAAGCCAAATGGTCTGGTTATCGTGCTCAAAAAGACGGCTTGGAACACATGTAACTGATGTCCCGTTTATCTGCAGATTGATAAAGCCCTTTTCTTCTGGTCTTCTGATGGTGAAATGCTGATGCAGACTCTGAATCAATTTTTGTGATGGCGCAGGTTCCATCGAATGATGCAAAAAGGATTCGGACGTTAACGGATTGCTGAATAAGACCAGTAGATCGCCCTGCTCAGCAGGAATGAATTGCTCATCTATCAGTGTCTGTAACGAAGAAAGTACTTTTGGCAGAATTTCATTAATATCGTTGGCGGTTGCCAGTTTAAAAGCCAGATCATTCAAATCCAGAGCAGGCTTGGGTTTATTTTTATGTTTTACAAACTGTAATTGCTGACTCAACCACTCTTGTATCGTTGGCCAGTTTTTCCGTTTGATATTGAGCATGACTCCATTGTCCTTCGGCTGAGGTCTTTTTATCTGTCACTAGCAATTTTGGGTCAGTGAAAGATAAACAGCCCCGAATACCATTTATCAGTGTAAAGCGTAGGTTATTCTCTGAGTGAGACAGCAGTTTTTATGCCATCTACAGTGAATTCAAGCCGGGGTAACACCAATGAGGTATGCCATCAGGAGAATTGCTGCAATCTTGTTGAAGATAAATAGTGTGTCAGTAACGAACGGCCATTTTTTAATCGGAAAGCAGCTTCAGTTTATGCACTTTAATGTTGCGAAAAACTGAAAAAGTGCACCAGATAAGCTCATATTAACCAGGAATGACAGATGTTAGAACTGCAACAACAGCAATGGGGGAAAGATTATTTTTTCAATTCTCCCCCAGAAAAGGTTATCCGACACTATCGGCTGGCGGGTCATCAAGCGATAAAACTCTCGCTGAAAACAGGCGATAAGCTGGAAATATCCAGCCAGGATAAAACACAGAATAGTGAACTTATTGTGTTGAATTCAAATGGCAAATCGGCACCAGAGCTCCTGGATAACGGCTCTCCTGTTCCAGCAGTAGCTATCAAACAGCAGCTTGAGCAGACGGGATCAGCTTCAGAAGGATTACGTAGCCAACTAGCAGGCTGGCAAGTTGATTCAACACATCTTGAGCAAATTATATGTATCTCAGGGTCTGAAGCAGAAAATTTAACAGCACTCAACGAGCTTGACGTCATAATTGTCGCCGCGGGTGCAAAAATGACGGTAGATCAACAGTGGCCGGTGACTGAGATTGATATAAAAGTCACCTACGCTGAACCTGATAAAGATTCATTGCCGGAGCCATTAGGCCCGATTAAATCAGAGTTGCGGATCCCTCTCGCCTCAGCAAAAACCTATGAAGTTCAAAAAGGCGAATGGATCCAGATCATCGATGTTTCTGGCAAGCAATGCTCCGACTTTGTTGCCTTTGATAAACAAGCATTGGAACAGGGCGTCGAAGTTGGTCTTGATGCAACCGCAACCCGGACGGTTATGGGCTTGAGTAATCCGGTTCCCGGTCTGCACTCACGTTTTCTGGGAACCGATCTGTTATCGATGCTGGAAGTGGTACAGGATACCGTCGGTCGACATGACAGTTTCCTGTTGGCCTGCACACCAAAATATTATGACGACAGCGGTTATTTCGGCCATATCAGCTGTACCGAGAACTTTAACCGGGTTTTGGCACCTTTTGGCATCGCTCCGCGTGCCGGCTGGCCAGCAATCAACTTATTTTTTAACACAGCGATTGATGAATCCGGTGCGGTATTTATGGATGAACCCTGGTCGCGTGCTGGCGATTATGTATTGTTTCGTGCCGATAGGGATCTTATCTGCGCCTCATCAGCCTGCCCGGATGATATTGATCCGGCTAATGGCTGGCAGCCGACCGATATTCATGTGCGGATTTATGATGCCGAACAGAATTTCCCCCGCGCCATTGCCCATCGAACCACTTCTGAGGAGTTACCTCGTATGACAAAAGCATCCGGTTTCCATAACCGTACCTCTGAACTGACCAAAAAATTTATCGACTATGCCGGCTATTGGGTCGCCACTGAATATGATGGTTGGGGAGCCAATGCAGAATACCTGGCCTGTCGTGAACGGGTCGCCGTGCTGGATTTATCAGCATTACGTAAATTTGAAGTTGTCGGTCCTGATGCTGTGGCATTTTTACAATATGTGTTAACCCAGAATGTCAGCCGCATGGCAATTGGCGAAATTGCACACTCAGCAATTTGTCTGGAAACCGGCGGCATGATTGATGATGGAACCATCTTCCGCATGGGCGAACAAGCCTATCGCTGGATGTGCGGCGCAGAATATACCGGTGTCTGGATGCGGGAAAAAGCTCAGCAAAAAGGTTTTAAAGTCAGCATTCGCAATGCAACTGAACAACTGGATAATCTCGCAGTACAAGGACCGAACAGCCGCGAATTACTGAGTGAAATAGTCTGGACTTCGGACAGTCAACCCAGTGTTGAAAAACTCAAATGGTTTCACTTCACCATTGGCCGTCTTAATGGACCATCCGGGATTCCAGTGATGATTTCACGAACGGGTTATACCGGTGAGCTTGGTTATGAAGTCTGGTGTCATCCGGATGATTCAGCAGCTGTGTGGAATGCTGTCTGGCATGCCGGTCAAGTTTTTGACATTGCTCCAATGGGGTTTGATGCGCTGGATATGCTGCGAATTGAAGCCGGTTTAAGTATGGCGGATCATGAATTTACCCATGAAATTACGCCATTTGAAGCAGGTACCGGATTCAGTGTGCCGCTTAACACTAAAAAAGAAGACTTTATTGGTCGTGATGCGCTGGCCCGTCAAACTCCTGAGAGTCGTCATAAACTAGTGGGGATGGTACTTGATGGTGGTGATCCTGCAGCACATGGAGATCACGTCTATAACGGCCGATTCCCAGTAGGCCTTGTCACCAGCGCAACTTACTCACCTTTAATGGGTAAGCAGATTGCTATGGTGAGAATCGCTCCTGATTTTGCCCATATCGGCACGCGGCTCGAAATCGGAAAACTGGATGGTCAACAGAAACGGCTTGCCGGTGAGGTAGTGAAATTACCGTTTTACGATCCAAAACGCGAAAAGCTACTTTCCTGAATCAGACTAATTACGGGGACAGTGAATTATTTTGCTGTCTCCAACTGCATCAACCAGTGCTTAAGTAATTCAGACAGGCTTTCACGATCTTGTTGATTCATCCCCGCCAACAAATCATGTTGCGTATTGATATGTGCGGGTAATACTGTGTCAATCTTCTTTTTTCCTTCAGACGTTAATGTGACCTGTACAGACCGCCGATCGGATTTGCTGTGTTCACGTCGAATAAGACCTTTGGTTTCTAGCCGATCCAGCCGGCTGGTCATTGCTCCTGATGTCAGCATCATACTTTGGTATAACGCAGAGGGTGTCAGACTATAAGGTTTACCGGATCGTCTCAAGGTAGCCAATACATCAAACTCCCCTTGGCGTAAATTATATCGATCATGACAATGCAGAATATCGTTATCGATATATTTGCCTAGTTTTGCCAATCGTCCCAAAATAGCCATTGGTAATAAGTCTGCTTCACTATTTTCATTACGCCACTGCGTGATTATTGTATCGACACTATCTGACTGCATAGTTTCTATTTTATTAGCCATAAATTTATCTCGACATAAAGATTCTTTACATCATACAAAATTGACTTTAATATGCAACTATCTTTACATCAAGATAAATACCTTTCACCTGTCAGATTTTAAAGAAAAGGGGCTACATGTTTACCAATACTGGCGCAGATTCTGCGTTGCAGAAAATTATCCTAACCGCTGTCATAGTATTGGTAGCATTGAATTTACGGCCCATTCTGGCTTCAGTTGGACCATTACTTCCCGCCATACAACAGGACATAGCATTAAGCTTTAAACTTGCATCATTACTGACCACATTGCCAGTTTTTGCAATGGGTCTGTTTTGTCTTGCCGGTTACAAATTGGCTCATCGCTTTGGCTTTAATCAAATCATCATTTTTTCGATTCTGATGTTAGTTTTAGCCGCTGGCTTAAGACTTTGGGCCTATAACGCCAGTAGTTTGATTATCACTGCTTTGTTAGCCGGTTTGGGTATTGCATTGATCCAGGCATTGATGCCTATGGTGATCAAGAGTATTTATGGAGCACAACATCCCAAAATAATGGGGCTGTATATCACTGGTATTATGGCTGGTGCAGCGATATCGGCCTCACTTTCACCCTTTATTGAAGCAAAATACGGTTGGAAAATGGGTCTGGGCAGTTGGAGCCTGCTTGCCATCCTCGCTTTTGTAGCCTGGATGATTTTTAAACCTGATGCTAGACGTTTTCTTGAACCGGATACATCAAACACTATTGCAACGCCTGGATTATGGCGAAATAGACGAAGTTGGTATCTGGCGATCTTTTTTTCACTGGGTTCTAGTGGTTATGTCTGTGTTTTGGCCTGGTTGTCTCCCTACGCCATTGAGCAAGGTTTTACTGCTACACAAGCTGGCCTGATGCTTGGTTTGTTAACCGCGATGGAAGTAGTAGCCGGTTTAGTATTCCCTGCCCTTTCAGCTAAAAATATAGACCGAAGATTGATACTCTATGTGTTATTTGTGCTGCAAATCATCGGCTTTGGGGGTATGGCTATCAGGCCGGATATCAGCCTGTGGCTTTGGTCAGCAATTGCTGGACTAGGCATTGGAGGAATCTATCCAATGGCAATCATTGTTTCCATGGACCATCATTCTGACTCCATGATCGCTGGTAAACTCGCTGGTTTCGTACAAGGCGTTGGCGCTATGATCGCCGCGATTGCCCCATGGATTGCAGGTTGGATCCGTGATTCATCAGAAAGCTTCAGTGTTGCCTGGATTTTACTGGCTGGGTTAGGCATTGTTGGGTTAATCATGGCAACGGCTTTTAATCCGCAACGATATAACACCATTTATTCACACAACAGATCCTGATTTGTCAGATCCTCTAACCAATCATGATCATTTCTTAGTTATATCCGCGCAAATGCAACCAATTACACCTTAAGCAGTCCCCTTTACAGTCATATTTTATCTTGCACGGGCAATGGCACTGTGCATGACGATGACGTCTTTCAATATCCATAAATACAGTTCGGGTAATTATCAATATTACCTTAAACTCTGTAAGGTATTGTTTTATTTATTAAATTTTAGAGGTGATAATTTATGGCAGAATCAGCGAAAGGCAGCTTCAATCCCGATAAAGGTTACATTGCATTATTAGGCTGGAGTCTGAACGCTGTTGAAGCTGCCGAATCATTTGACCGACAATACGTAGTTGTCGCGCCTGATTGGGCAGAAGAATACTGCACCCAGCACAACATTCCCTATATCAAATGGAATTTTGAACGACTCAATGATCGTTCACTGGAAATAGCCCAAACACTTCAGGAAGCCGGTGTTGATGTGGCAATTCCATTATTTGAAGAAACAGTTGAGTGGGCCGGTGCGATTAACTCGGTATTAATGAATAACCCCAGATTATTTGGCCAGTCACTGTTATTACGTGATAAAGCCTTGATGAAACGTCGTGCTCAATTGGGTGGCATTCGGGTCGGTATTTTTGAAGAAGCCCATGATAAAGACGATGTGGTACGTTTTCTGAAACGCGTTAATCAGACGCTTCTCAAACTGGATGGTGATCCCAATGATCCAATTCATCTGAAAGCATTTGATAAAGCCGGTTGTCTTGGGCACCGAGTTATTCGGACTCCCGATGAAGTGGATATGATCCCAGATGAAGAATTTCCCGTATTGATGGAATCGCATCTGGATGGCTGGGAATTTGCCGTAGAAGCCTGGATACATAATGGCAAAATTCGTTTTCTGAATATTTCCGAATATGTCACGTTAGGTTATTCAGTGTTTGTACCGGCTACGCCGAAGCTCGAACAATATCGTCCAGAAATCACCAGACAGATCGAAAAACTGATTAAAACGTTTGATATTGAATTCGGCTTTGTTCATCCGGAATACTTTGTCACCAGTGATGGTGAAATGTACTTCGGTGAAGTTGCCTATCGTCCACCCGGTTTTAAAGTATTTGAATTGCTTCAGCGGGCATATGGTTTTAATGCCTACCATGCCTTGATACTGTCTTTCGATCCGAAAACGACTGAAGAAGAAATCAGCAGCTTCTTCCCCAAAGAAGTGGTGGATGCAAAAGGTGTTGCAGGATGTTTCGGGGTTTATCCACGTCGCCGGGTGGTTAGCCGTTTGGAAATTCCACAGGAAACCGAAGATCATCCCTATTTTGATTTTCATGAGCTTACCGCACCACTGGAAGAAACCGTTACTAAACGAACCGCCTTTGGCACACATTGGGGTTTGTTATACTTCTTCGGCAAAGATCCGGTCGTCATGCGTGATTTACTAAAAGAACAGGAATCATTGGATTTCTATATTTAGTCGATTACTCTAGGGTCTGTTGCTTTTTCATAGCCGCCTCTGTTGTGACTGAAAATGTACCAATCAAGGCACGAGGAGTGCCGTTTGTGAGATACATCCATGTATCTCACCCCTTTGGGGCTTGCGCTCAAAAACGCTCCTGGCGTTTTTGTAGTTATTCTAAATAAACGAGGAGTAACGCAGAGTGGTGCATTTTCAGCCTCAACCCGTACGTAGGGCTAGGACTATTTTTCCGCCCTACGGCGTTGGAAATGACTTATGTAGAACAACTACATCGCATCATTTCCGCCTTCTTGTAGGACGAAAAAATAGCCTCCAGCAGTGATGGATATGAAAGATAAACAAGCCCTAAGCATACATACAGTAAAAGCAGGTAAACAGTTTGATTGAATCAAATGTCATTGAGTATCCCGATCCCAATCAGTCCTTATTGATTGAACGTCTGGATGAAGCCATTAAGCAGCTGGAACAGGCACCAAGTTTTAGTAAGCCTACCAAGGCTGGGCGTTTGTTTGATACCGTCAAGCGAGTTTTGCATGCCGATGGTGGCTTCAAGATTATTTCACAGCAAATTAAGCGCATTGAAAAAGCTGGTGCATTTGATAATTCAGATTACGCCAAACCGCAGATCCTGATACCGGCGCTAAGTGCGCCGGCATTGCTCAGCAATGATGTGTATACCGTGATTATTGAAACCTTAAGCGAGTTAAGGTTTTTGGCAGTGGCCAAACAGGAGTATGTGCATCCGGAAATCTCGTCAGAACAGGCTCATCACTTTCTGACACAGGTACTGGCCGTTAATCTGAAACGCTTATTTTCGGCAGCTGATGAGGCAGAACGGGAATTGCAGGGTCGTTTAGCTGAGATCAGTCGGGGCTTGTTGCATCATCTTGCGGAAAGCATTGGCTATGAGCACGTCATTGATCAATTAATTGATGAAATCTGGCGAATTCTGCAACAACGCCCTATTCAAGTCGATCATGTCAAACAGATGGTGACGCAAATTGCTATTTGTCGCCAAAATCCTGATATTGATATGGGCAACAGTGGTCAGGGTGCAGATCGATTGATTAGCAGTCTGTTCGGGCCAACCCAGGCCTGCAGAGAAGATCCGGGCGTGGAAATTTATCAGCAACGTCTGCAGAGTATGGACAATGCTGCGCTTCAATATGAAGCCAGCGGTTTTGCTCGTGCGATGCATGATACCGGTCTGGTTTCGCCCTATCATTCAGTCTTACTCAGACATTTATCGGAAGAAACTGATTATCTGTTAAGTGAAGCATTGGGCTTATCCTCTACCGGAAGGGATTGTCTGCTGAGCTACAGTGATCTGGTTCGGGCCTTGATTGCCAAGGCTATCTATCCTGAAACCGCTCAAGGTGTTTACGGTCTGGCATTAATGCTTGAGCGTGGCATTCTTTATCAACCTGCAATGGCGCCTTCTTTGTGGCGACAAATGTCGCTACCTTTATCACCAGCGGCAGAAGAACGTCTGCATTCATTGTTTGGTGACAACCCAAATGCGAGCAGTCGATTACTGGAAGGCGTTTTATGTGTGCTTGGGCAGCCTTTAGGCATTGGACAGGGTAATAACCCAACCTGTCAGTCGGCCAGAGCAATGTCGATGTGGGCCTATAACGATCCGGATTATCTTTTACAGATGGTGGTGTGGGCGGCGCGTGATGATGAAATCATTATGCATTTTGAAGGTAAGGCAATTTCATCCCAGGACAGCCTTTCGGGTCTTGCCAGTCATTTACCAATGGATCTGGATCCGGTTTCACTGATACTGGTTCCGCATCTGGATCGGATTTATGCTGAAATGGGCCGGTGCTGTATTGAACGTGAAGGTGATCCACATCGCTGGGTTAATCCGGAGTTTCATGGCTGGTGGTGTGGCCGGGGGTTCAGTATTAATGTTGATGTTGCCTCAGGCAAACTTATGCAACTTGAGGTATTTCTCAGGCATTTCTACGCCAGTTATCACCCCTACTACAATGACAATCAGCCTTTGATTCATCCTCAACCAGCAGGTATTGCGGTAACTGACAGTGCCCTGCGATTTGTTGGCTGGCATGCGATTACTATTTTAAGGGTTACTCTGGATCCGAATAGTGTAATGCGAGTCTATTTCTACAATCCCAACAATGACAGCGGTCAGAACTGGGGCGATGATATTCAGGTCAGTACCTCAGGAAATTCTGAGCGGTTTGGCGAAGCATCCTTGCCTTTTGAGGAGTTTGCCTCGCGGTTGTACATATTTCATTATGATCCGTTAGAACCTGGCCAATTTGCCTTGGTCAAATCGGAAGAATTACAACGGGTAATTGATCGTATTCATCGTAGCTGGGGAGCCAGTCGTTTACCTGAACTGAACTAAGGCAATTCAAAATGATTTTCGGGTGGTAGTCTGTGATTTGAGTCGGAGTCTGACTCCGTCAGATTAACTACCCGATTTCTGCCCCTGTTTTTCGCTTGATATAGTGCTTGATCAGCCTGGTGAAACAATTCATCCAGATGGCTGCGTCCATCCCACTCTGCCACGCCGAGACTGGCTGTAACATTGATTTTCTGATTTCGGTAAAGCACTTCAAGCGATTCAATTTCTGCTCGAATACGTTCTGCCACCGAATTTGCCAATTCCTGATCGGCGCCGGATAAAAACACCAGAAACTCTTCACCACCCATACGGCCAAATAAATCTCTCGGCCTGATCGCATTACTGATTGGCTCTACAATATTGCACAATACTAAATCGCCAGCTTCATGTCCCAGATTATCGTTGACCTGTTTGAAGTGATCCAGATCGATCATAATGGCACTCGCAGTTTGTCCATCCAGTCTTAAACGCTGTAACTCACGCTGTACTTCACTGAGAAAGTGTCGCCGGTTGGGAATACCCGTTAATTCATCGGTAGCCGCACTTTTAGCCAGTCGTTCATTGGCTTTTTGTAATGCCTGATTGACCTCTTTTAATGCCAGGGTACGCTCGTTCACCCGTTCCTCTAAAAACTGATTTTGTGCTTTTAATGCATTTTCATGCTGTTTCAGCACATCACGTTGCTCAGAAATCTCCTGAATCAGCATTGCCAGTCCAATCGATACAACAGCAATAATGGCAAGATATTCCTGTGTCAGCCATACGGCATTCTGTGGTGTATTAACAATTATCGGATGGGTTCCACGCATTAAGTGTTCAACAGCAAAAACAGTAATTAAAGCAACTGTTGCTGATGCACCGACGACGCCCAACCGAATTGCAGCCAATACACCAAGCAAGACTAACCAGATAGGAGTGAAAAACAAAAAAGATTTTTCATAGGTTTCAACGCTAAAGCTTTGATAACCGATGATAATCACAGCCGTCCAGAGAATTAATGCTTCCAATAAGTAATGTAATTTAAAGTGTGGTAACCCAGCCTGAAGCCAGCGCCATAAAACCACAATCAACGGCGTTAATACCAGCATGGCCAGAGCATCACCAAACCACCACAACTGCCATAAACTAATATAGCTGGTGTCGGTTCGGCCCATTAAGACATAGACTGTAGCTCCGGAAAGCCCGGCAAGTGAAGCCGCTAAAAATGGCGCAAAAAATAAAAAGTAGGCTCCATTTTTGAGATTTTTGAAATTAAAATTCTGACCACATATGCGTCGGATAAAAAAAGCAGCCAGTGACACCGAAGCGATGTTGATGATTGCAAAACAGCTCGCTGCCCAGACCGGAAATGCCGGAATAGACGCTATCAGCTCTGCGCTGATGCCAGCTATTGCAACAAAGGGTAAATACTTTCTCGGATAAATCAGGAATGCCGCCAGTAATATCGCATTAGGGGGCCAGAGGATGGCGATACCTTCGGGGGTGATGGTCTGATGAATGGCCAACAGGGCTCCGAAATAATAGGCCAGACCAACCAACACCATCGCTTTAACTATATGTAAGTCCAGATATCGGCTGAACAGAAAAATTGGTTTAGCGCCAATCATTATCAAATCGCATGTATAACGTGATTAACAAACACCTAAAATCATCCGCTGACCATTGACCTGGCTAGAACTGTTTTATCAATCATCTTCCCCCCAAGAACTTTATGTATTGCACATATTTCAGTTTATTTTCTGTTGTTAGTTATAACAAATGACAGAAAAATAATCCTTCTGCCAGCATTTTTTTCATTAAAGGCCTTTAATAAGCGTTTACTAAGCCTGTTATAGCTGTAAAGCCCTACACTTATATGGTTATTTCCATAACGAAAAAACTATCATTGCTCCGACCATGGCTAACAATATTGCGGCCAGTTTATTCAAGTAATGATGTCCTTGTTTGAAATATGTCTGACCGGCAGATGCTGCCAGCAAGGCATAAATACACTTAACCCCACCTACCGCTATAAACGTCGCTAGAAAAATAAATGCGGTATCGATGATGGTTAACTGGCTTAACTCAAGCCAGGCAGGGAAAAACCCCATGTAAAACAGAATCGCTTTATGATCAGCCAATGTCACGATGAACCCCATTAAAAAGCTGCTCTTTAATGTGACCAGTTGCTCAACTTGTAAAGCGGGTTGTTTCAATGTTTTTTGACGCCAAAACAATATTGCCAGCCAAAATAGATATGCTGCTGCCAGCACCCGTATCAATAACTCCCAAGGGCCTATTAATGGCAGCAACAATGTCATGCCATACAGTGCAATACTGATAAACAGAATGTCGGCCATCACAATGCCGAAGGCCACGGCCACACCATGGCTAAAACCATATACAGCGGCTCTGGAGGTGACTAATAACACGCTTATACTTGGTATTGCGGCCAGTATTGCCAGGCTGATAGATAACCCCAGAAATGTATGTATATCTATAGTTAATTCCATTTATAAAAGTTTCTCTGGCAAAGGTAATTATTAAATATACTCGCTGTAATCCAATTCTGAAGTGGCTCTGCTATTCTGCCATGTAATGCTTTTACCAAACTAATTTGGCAATCTCATGATGACAGCTCGCTTGGCAAAAACCATATTGATGCAAAAACACATTATTACGCTCTCAATAGTAAGCATTTTATTGCTGATCGTTTTATTAACGACTAGCTGTTCCAATAGCACAGCTACCCTGCCTGGCAATCATCAGGATCTATGTGAGATGTTCCGTGAAAAACCTCATTTGTATGACTATGCAAAAGCATCAGAAACAAAATGGGGAACCTCTGTCGCCTCACAAATGGCTTTTATACAATCGGAATCGAGTTTTCAAAGTATTGTCCGCCCACCCAGAAGCAAGTTACTGGACTTAATTCCTTGGTCGCGAACATCATCTGCTTATGGCTATGCCCAGGCGCAAAATCCGGTTTGGCGGGAATATCTGGCAGATAACGCAAGTCCCCTGGCCCGTCGGACACATATGAAATATGCCACAGACTTTATCGGTTGGTATAACCAGCGCAGTCAACGCATGTTAGATATCTCTCTGGATAACCCAAAACATCTATATCTGGCTTACCATGAAGGCCAAACCGGCTATCGGCGTGGTAGTTATCAGGCTAAACCACAGGTTCAGCTTACAGCCATGCAGGTAAATGAACGAGCCAGAAAATACACAAACCAACTCGCTGAGTGTGAAGATGAGTTTAAATGTCGGCGGTTCTGGCAGATTGGTCCATTGTGTCAAAAGAAACATTCCTGAAATTTATTTCAGCCATAAAAAAACCGGCTGACGCCGGTTTTTTTTATCAGGTTTATTGCTAATTACTGATTTACCCATTCCCCATTGGCATTACGGCAAGCGGTGCCTTTCACAACTTCACGTTGCCCGTCAATATAGGCATCCATCTCATATTCGCGACATGGACGGTCATTCGTTTCATAGGTACGGGTAGGGGTCACACTGTATTGCGCGCCGGTATCTGGATTATTCCAGGAATTGGTACGTCCTGTAGGGGTGTTTTCAAATGTTTCATAAGTGCGGCGTCTGTCCAGCTCATCCATTTCACTACCAATATGACCCCCCACCATTGCCCCTAAAATAGTACCGCCAATGATGGCTGCAGTTCGACCAGTGCCACCACCCACATTAGAACCAAGTACACCACCTGCAACACCGCCTAATCCAGCACCCACGTTTTGTTTACTCATCTGACAACCAGCCAGACTGACGGTAAATATTGCTGCGACCATTATTGTGAATAGAGTTTTCATACGCTGTCCTTATTATTATTTTCAATTGATAACCTTCTGACTTTATTCTAACGGATTAAATTCATTACTCTTGGATGCAGAGCGCAACTTTACATACTTTTTCACTTTGCAAAAAATTATCCGTTATATCAATCAAGGTATGCGCTGGCAGAAACCTCTACACGGTTTCGTCCAGACTGTTTTGCCCGATACAGTGCCTTGTCAGCATTTTGTAACAGCTGGTGCGGTATATCTCCTAGTCCATCCCAACTACTAATACCCACCGAAATCGTCAACCTACCCAACTCCCGGTCCTGATAAACAATGGTTTTAGCAGCAATTTTTTCCAATAACGCATTGGCCCGATCCAAGGCGTCCTGGAGATGAGCGGCCGGCATCAATACAACAAACTCTTCGCCACCGTAACGACAAGGTATATCCGTTTCACGAAAATGCTCCAACATCAATGAAGCAACTATACGCAATGCCATGTCACCGGCATCATGACCAAAACGATCATTAAACTGTTTGAAATTATCGATATCACAAATCAGCAGAGATAATGACTGCTGATAACGTTCAGCAAGTTGAAGTTCGCGTTGCAGGGCATCATCAAAATACCGACGATTTTTCAAACCGGTCAAAGCATCTTCAAAGGACATGATATGCAGGTCTTCTCTATGCTTTATGCCACTCAAAGTCACACTTAATCTATCAATGGCCCTGAATATAAATTGTTCAATTACTTGCCGGGTTTCTGAGGTTTCAGTGGAAAGGTCCAGCAGTTCAAAGGTAATGAACGTTTGTTTACCTAGCCGCAAATCATCAATCTCAATTCGATACTTATCATTCAGAACAGAATTTGGTGACAAATCAGCAAATTCATTGAAGGTCGAAACACGCAGCTGTATTGGCGCAAAAACTTTATGTAATTCCTGACAAATCACATTGCCTGCCTGCTGTAGACTCTGGCTGGGTTGTAATCGACTTATCAAGGTTTCCAGTCGAAGGCTGAAGTCATTAATCAATGCCAGTTGATTTGCCCGCTGCTGTTCAAGTACCACGTAATTCTCTAAAGCAGCTGTTCGTTCGCCCACCCTCTTTTCCAGCAACACATTTAATTCTTTTAAGTCCTGTTGGATCTGCCGATAATGTCTTAACGAAACAAACACCAGAATCAACGCAAAAATTAACCCGCCAAAGGCTAGTGGAAAGTTAACCCAGGGCACTAGACCATGGGCAATAATCATATCAATCAGGAAAAATATGGCATAAATTCCAAACGCGCCCATTACCAATCTCTGTTCAGTATTCATCACCGTAAAATGACGAATACAAAACCAAAGCATGATGACCAGAGTGATAACAAACAACATATCGAAAATCGGGTAGAAATAAGCCAGATGCCAAGCGCCAAAAACTGTTAATACCAGACACAGCAGAACATAGAGCATATGCATCTGAGCGATACGCAACATCAATTTACCGCTTTGTACGGCGAGCCAGTAATTGAGGATCAATGCAATAAAAATCGGAATTGAAAAATACGATATGGCCGCCAAATATGTTTTAGCCAACGGCGCATATATCAACAGCTGTAATGCCTGGCTTTCTCCCAGCAGGTTGCCTGCACTGGCCAGTGAAAACAATCCAAGGTAAATAAACTCACGGTTATCACCGCGCATTGAGGAAAACGCAAATGCAATCAATGCGATAAAGAAAAAGAATGCCGAAATCACTAAATCGCTATGCGAATTATTGAGAATATTCAGTAATGCTGCTGAGCGTTCAAGCAGCTTCTTTTCTCCCCATAAACCAATATCGGTGTAATCAGAATAGACCCGGAAATAAATCGTACGGCCAGCAAAATCATCTGGCAGACCAATGATATGCCATGGCCAACCGGCATAATCACCCTTTCCCGCCGCATCAAATTCACCAAAGCGATAAATAAGTTGTTGATCGAGATAAACCTCAGCAATCAAATCAATACTGGAAATAAACACCACCGGATCAACGAGATTTATATCTGGCAGTGTGGTGCGATACCAGATATTTTCTCGGCCCTGTCGATCAGGAGGATAGGTAGGATTAGGAATGGACTGCCAGCCGACATGATTTTGCTGATCCGGCATGGTCCATACCGGTTGCCCATCAATGAAAGGCGAATCTCCCCAACGATATTGCCAATTTTCGAGATCTATTTGTTCAGAGGTAGCCGCAAACACGATTCCGTGAGGCAAAAATAGCATAATAAGTAGCAGCAGCCGCATTAAGCGTCCTGACAGGTAACATTGGTAGTTGGTTGAGTCAGTCATAGGCGTTAAGCGTAATGCTTTTATCCTCAGATAAAAAAATACCCCTTGTTGGAGTCAAGAGGTATTCAATTTTTAGCCGACCCAACGTCTTGCATTATGGAACACCCTTAACCATGGTGCGTCTTTGCCCCAGTCATCCGGATGCCATGAATGCTGCACGCTACGGATTACCCGTTCCGGATGCGGCATCAGAATCGTGACACGCCCATCGGTGGTGGTAAAACCGTTATGTCCACTTGCAGAACCATTAGGATTAAAAGGATAACGCTCGGTAGGCTGCCCGTAATGATCTACATAACGCATAGCCACTAAAGCGTCCGACATGCTGCCGCCTTCGGTGAAATCAATACGTCCTTCTCCATGAGCAACGGCAATAGGCATGATCGAACCCGCCATATCCTGCAACAGAATGGATGGCGATTCGGTGATTTCAACTAATGAGAAACGTGCCTCAAACTGTTCAGACAAATTGCGACTGAACCGCGGCCAATGCTCACTTCCTGGAATCAGCGATTTCAATTGTGACAGCATTTGACAGCCATTACATACGCCAAGCGAAAAGGTATCTTCACGGGCAAAAAACGTCGCAAACTCATCGCGTGCACGCGCATTGTGTAAAACGGTACTGGCCCAGCCACGTCCTGCTCCCAGCACGTCACCATATGAGAAACCACCGCATGCCACCAGACCTTTGAAATCTGCCAGAGAAACGCGGCCTTCGACAATATCGCTCATATGTACATCGACTGAAGTAAAGCCGGCATGATCAAATGCTGCTGCCATTTCCAGCTGACCATTAACGCCCTGCTCTCGCAGAATCGCCATTTTAGGACGCTGTCCGCTGATAATAAATGGCGCGGCGACCTGTTCTTTCAAATCAAAACTCAACTTGGCGTGCAAACCCGGATCTTGCTCATCATCCAATGCTGCAAATTCCTGCTCGGCGCAATCCGGATTATCACGCAAAGCCTGCATCCGGTAGCTGGTTTCAGCCCAGAGTTTTTGTAATACCAGACGGCGCTGATTTAATACTTGTTCGTCATTAACGCTGATTTGAATCGTTTGATCTGCTGAAACTTCGCCAATCAGATGACTGTGTTTGCTTAAATTAAACTGCTGCAGAAGTTCCAGTACCGCATCCTGATGTTCAGCCTTAATCTGAATGACCGCACCCAGCTCTTCGCTAAACAGCAATGGCAAGGCTTCGCCCAGTCCATTCAAATTAATATTCAGTCCGCAATGTCCGGCAAAAGCCATTTCACATAACGTGGTGATTAGACCACCATCACTGCGATCGTGATAGGCCAACACCAATTCATCCTGCTTCAATTGCTGCATGGCCGCAAAGAAGTTTTTCAGGTTACGTGCATCGTCGACATCCGGTCCATGATGTCCGACCTGATTAAAAACCTGTGCTAAAGCAGAGGCTGCCAGGCGATTATGTCCATGACCTAAATCCAGATAAATCAGACGGGTTTCACCCAGATCGGTACGTAATTGGGGCGTCAGCGTTTTACTGGTATCAGTAACCGGTGCAAATGCACTGATAATAAGTGATAACGGCGAAGTAACGGCTTTGGTTTCACCTTCTTCTTCCCAGACTGTTTTCATCGACAGCGAATCTTTTCCCACCGGAATAGCAATACCCAGTTGCGGACATAATTCCATACCGACGGCTTTGACGGTGTCATACAGCAAAGCATCTTCACCACTATGACCACATGCTGCCATCCAGTTAGCTGACAGTTTGATATCACTTATTTTCTCAATATCCGCCGCAGCAATATTGGTTAACGCTTCACCAATCGCCATCCGTCCCGAGGCCGGAGCATCAATCACCGCTAATGGTGTGCGCTCTCCCATCGACATGGCTTCACCCAGTAATCCGTGGTGATCTGCGAGCGTTACCGCACAATCGGCAACAGGCACCTGCCAGGGGCCAACCATCTGATCCCGTGCTACCAGACCAGTAATACTGCGATCACCAATGGTAATCAGGAAGTTTTTACTGGCCACTGTTGGTAGTTTTAATACTCGTTCCAACGCATCACGAACAGTAATACCGCTTAGATCTAACTCGGGTTTGGGTATGCTGTGATGTTTAACATCCCGCAGCATTTTTGGCGGTTTACCCAGTAACAGCGATAACGGCATATCGATTGGATTATTTTCAAACTCAGCATCACCCAGCAACAGATGCTGATCTTCGGTGGTTTCACCGACTATCGCCCAGGGGCAACGTTCTCTTTCACTAATGGCCTGGAACAACTCAATATCTTCTGGGTTCACGCCTAATACATAGCGTTCCTGAGATTCATTACACCAGATTTCCATCGGTGACATGCCGGGTTCATCATTTGGAATGACCCGAAGCTCAAAACGGCCACCACGACCGCTGTCGTCAACCAGTTCAGGAAACGCATTAGATAACCCACCGGCACCGACGTCATGAATAGATACAATTGGATTTTTATCATTAAGTGCCACACAGCGATCAATAACTTCCTGACAACGGCGTTCCATTTCCGGATTACCGCGTTGCACTGAGGCAAAATCCAGTCCCTCTTCACTGGCACCGGAAGCCACCGAGGAAGCTGCACCACCACCCAGACCTATCAACATAGCCGGGCCGCCAAGCGCAATCAGCTGAGTGCCTGGTTGCATGATATGTTTTTCAACATGCTGAGGCCGAATACTACCCAGACCACCAGCTACCATGATGGGTTTGTGATAACCGCGCATTTCAAAGCCATTATCCGAGGGCACTTTAGCTTCATAGGTACGGAAATAACCGCACAGATTGGGACGGCCAAATTCATTGTTAAATGCTGCGCCACCTAATGGGCCATCAAGCATGATTTGCAGAGCAGAAGCGATACGGGCCGGTTTGCCGTAATCGGTTTCCCATGGTTGTTCAAAGCCGGGAATCTGCAAGTTGGACACTGAAAAGCCGGTTAAGCCTGCTTTAGGTTTAGAGCCACGTCCTGTCGCACCTTCATCACGAATTTCACCACCGGCTCCAGTTGCTGCACCAGGAAAAGGTGAAATAGCTGTTGGGTGATTATGCGTTTCAACCTTCATCAGAATATGCTGCTGCTCGCCTTCGTAGCAGTAGTGATTATCACTCGTGTCTACCTGAAAACGATGGCTGCGTGGACCTTCGATTACTGAGGAATTATCGTTATAAGCTTTAACGACACCTTCAGGATGTTGCTCGTGGGTGTAGCGAATCATATCGAACAGGCTGCGATCCTGGGTTTTTCCATCAATGATCCAGTCAGCCTTGAATATTTTGTGACGGCAATGCTCTGAGTTCGCCTGAGCAAACATCATTAATTCTATGTCATTCGGATTACGATTAAGTGCTGTGAAATTATCAAACAGGTAATCAATTTCATCGTCAGCCAGGGCCAGGCCCAGGTTTTGATTGGCCTCAATCAATGCCTGACGACCACCATTCAGAATATCGATAGACAATAGAGGTCTTGGGGCCGTATGCATAAACAATTGTTCAGCATCTTCTTCATTATCAAACACACTTTCGATCATGCGATCATGCAGTTTTGCTGCAATCGTAGCGCGTTGTTCACTGCTGAGTGCAGATTGGCTGGTGACATAAAAAGCGATTCCGCGTTCAACCCGAACGATGTCAGTTAAACCACTGTTATGCACAATATCAGTCGCTTTACTGGACCAGGGCGAAATAGTCCCGGGACGCGGAGTAATCAGAAACAGGTTTTCCTGAGTTTGTGCGCTGCTACTGCCTTTGCTGGCTTCGAGCATCTCTCCCAGAGTAATAAGATCCGTTTGGTTAAGTTGACCATCACCTTCCAGTTCAGCGAAATAGTGATATTCACTTCTTAACGCACTGACTTCAGCGACTTCAGCGCGGATAGCGCGCAGCAATTTTTCAATTCGGAAAGCAGAGAAAGCCGGACGGCCAACCAATTGCAGCATTTGAAACCCAATTTAGAGAAAATTAAAGCGATAATGATACTTTATACGCCCGAATTCGCCCAATAAAATTGAGCTTTAATAATGACTGAAAATAGTTCCACAACCCATAAACCCAGCCCTTTCAGACTACTTGCTGTGATGTTGTATGACAGCATGTTAATGGTCTCGGTACTGTTAGTTGCCGCCGCAGTTGCGGTCGCCCTGAATGGCGGTGAAGCAATAGGTGCCAATAATCCATTCTTTTTTGTCTATCTGCTGGGCGTGGCATTTATTTTTTATGGCTGGTTCTGGACCCATGGCGGACAAACGCTTGGCATGCGTGCATGGCGGGTTTATCTCATCAGCGGCAATAATACCGGGATCAACTGGCAGCAGGCATTTCTGCGCTTTGTTGTCGGCATATTTTCCTGGCTGCCGTTAGGTTTGGGATATTGGTGGCTGTGGCTGAGCCCCGATAAACTCAGCTGGCATGATATTGCTTCTGGTAGTTACCTGGTTTATTCGCCTAAAAGCTAAGTATTTAATCTGGGAGGCGTTCCAGATTGATCATTTTATGATTGTCATCAAAGTGGATTCGGAAGCGACCATGGATACCGCTTTGTGTAATAAAGCGCCGAACATGCAATGCCGGAAACTGTAGAGATTGTCCCGTGTCGGTTATCGCAACCACAGCAGAGGCTTCACCTCGATAGTAGCGCATCGCCTCTTCTCTATCGACATTAAGTCTAAACGTTAAGGCTTTGGCCACTAACAAGAAAACCTCTAAACATATCGCTTAAATTTCGCAGCATTTGTTGTTTATCTGACTCACTATAAGGTTCAGCTGTGCCCTGCCCCCAAATCGGTTTTGGCCAGACTGCATCAGTTTTAAAGCGAGCCACATGATGCACATGTAATTGTGGAACCACGTTTCCCAATGCCGCAATATTCATTTTATCGGCTCCGGTAAGTTTCATCAGTTTTTCAGCGACTAATGCTGACTCCTGCCAGAGTAATTGCTGATCCTGCATCGTAAGATCATAAATTTCACTAATATCTTTGCGACGTGGCACCAGAATCACCCAGGGGAAACGGGCGTCATTCATCAATAACACTCGACACAGTGGTAAATCACCAATGACAAATGTGTCTGCAGCTAACTGTGGATGTAATTCAAATTTCATTAATCCGCCAGATATTTGTTAACGATCTCATAAACATCAGATGACAGATCCTGCTGCTGAGCAATATTTTGCAATGCATCGCGCATCATTTCCTGACGTTTTGCATCATATCGGCGCCATGAATTAAACGCACCCAATTGCCTTGAAGCCACCTGCGGATTAATTTTATCCAACAGTAGAATCTGCTCAGCGAGGAAACGATAGCCACTGCCATCCTTTGCGTGAAATAACGCTGGATTGTTACGACAAAACTGACCGATTAACGCCCGGACATTATTTGGATTTTTAATGCTGAACGCAGGATGTTTCATTAACCCTTTAATCCGAATCAATGTATCAGGAAGGCTGGAGAGCGCCTGTACAGTAAGCCATTTATCAACCACCTGACGGTCATGCTGCCATTGCTCATAAAAAGCACGTAAGGCATGTTCACGTTCGGTACCTGGCTGATCAACCATCAGACGTAGCCCGGACAAAGTGTCCGTCATATTATCGGCCTGCTTCATCTGCTTCAGGCAGCGCTGGGTTTGCATAGGATCGCCAGTTGCCATCAGATAGCCCAGACAGACATTTTTCAGACTGCGTCGCCCCATATGCTCTGAGTTAAACTGATATGGCACATTTGGTAAATTGTGTTGCTGATACAAGGCATTAAACTGAGCTTTCAACTGCATTGCCAGGGTATCTTTTACAAATTTACGCACATGATGAATGGCATCGACGTCAGCCACCTTCATCTGGGCTGCCAGATAGTTCTCAGAGGGCAATGTCAGCATGCGCGCAACCAAAGCCGGATCAGCCGTTTTATCCTCTAATACTGCAGCACATTGTTTTGACAAAATTTCCGGTAATTGCAGCGGTTTGCCTTGCTGATAATCGTTGATTAAAGACAACATGACTTGGATGAAAAGACTTTGTCCGGCATCCCAACGATTAAAGCTGTCTTTCTCATTGGCCATCAAAAACGCGAGTTCTTCATTATCGCGTTCAATCAGTAATTTAACCGGCGCAGAAAAGCCACGCAGTAAAGAGACAACCGGCTTCTGCTCTACTCCGATAAAGCGGAATGTTTGTTCTGCCTCGCTAAGTTCTAATACGCGGGTGTCATGATCGTAGGGTTGAGCTTCATCAATCAATTGCAACGGCAAACTATTACCTGCAGCGTCCAGTAGCCCCATTGCAACCGGAATTAAGAACGGTTGCTTTTCAGTCTGGCCAGGCGTAGCTGGGCAAGATTGCTTTAGGGTTAAGGTCAATATTTTCTTTGTTGCATCATATTGATGAGTGGCTGTAATAACAGGTGTTCCAGCTTGGGTATACCAACGTTTGAACTGGGTTAAGTCAATACGATTGGCATCTTCAATAGCTTTGACAAAATCATCTGTGGTCACTGCCTGACCATCATGGCGATCAAAATATAAATCCGTGCCTTTACGGAAACCCTCTTCGCCAGCCAGGGTTTTAATCATGCGAACCACTTCCGCACCCTTCTCGTAAATGGTCACAGTATAAAAGTTACTGATTTCGATATAGCTGTCCGGTCTGACAGGATGCGCCATCGGGCCGGCGTCTTCAGCAAATTGCAAACTGCGTAATTGATCAACATCATCAATTCGTTGCACCGCGGCAGAATTCAAATCCGCACTGAAAGACTGATCCCGCATCACCGTGAAGCCTTCTTTAAGGCTTAACTGAAACCAGTCGCGGCAGGTAACACGATTACCGGACCAGTTATGGAAGTACTCGTGGCCAACAATGCTTTGAATTGTATAAAAGTCGTTATCGGAAGCCGTTTTGGGGCTGGCCAGAACACAGGCAGCATTAAAGATATTCAGCCCTTTGTTTTCCATCGCACCCATATTGAAATCGTTGACCGCAACAATCATGAAGACATCTAAATCGTATTCACGACCATAAGTCTCTTCGTCCCAACGCATTGATTGCTTTAAAGACACCAGTGCATGATCACATTTATCGTGATTTTCTTTATCAACATAGATCTGCAAGGTCACGTCACGACCACTAAGGGTTGTAAAGCTGTCCTGTTGCATATAGAGGTCACCGGCAACCAAAGCAAACAGATAACAGGGTTTAGGATGTGGATCATGCCAGCGAACCCAATGGCGTCCGTCTTCTAACTCACCCTGTTCCTGCAAGTTACCGTTTGATAACAGAATTGGCCATTTATGCTTATCGGCTGTGATGCTCACGGTAAATACCGCCATTACATCAGGACGATCCGGATAATAGGTGATACGTCGAAAGCCTTCTGCCTCACATTGAGTGCAAACCAACGCGCCAGAATGATATAAGCCTTCAAGCGCCGTATTTTGATCTGGATAAATCTCGGTGACAATTTCCAGCTGAAATTTTTCCGGTAATTGAGGCAACACCAGTTGGGTATTGGAACGCTGAAATTCTGCCGCAGTTAATGTCCGTCCATCGAGTTTGATGCTTATTAACTCTAAATGCTCGCCATTTAATACACAGTCTTCACCTGGTCCTTTGGGGTTACGTCGCATGTTCAGAATACTGGTCACACGAGTCGTTGAAGCGTCGAGATCAAAATGCAAATCAACATTATCGACCAGATAAGACGGGACAGTGTAATCCGCGAGACGAATCGTTTTGGGGGACGCAGGTGCGTTCATTAAATTATAAATCCTCTTGATTAACTGGCCAGTACTGATAAGCAGGCTCTTCGTATGGATGTGCGAGTTTCAACGCTGAGACAACAGTTTTAATAGTCTCGTTCGAACAAATCGTTTCAACTCGATATTCGTTTACTTGTTCTAGTTTTCCGTTTTCACCGATAAATGGCTGACTGTTGTCTAAAGGTCGGAACTGGCCCATGCCCTGCGTTTCCCAACTGCAACAGTCATAGCCATCAAAATGTCCTGCTCCGGCATTAAAAATGGCTTCTTTAACCAACTCTTTATGGGTGTCAGGAACAAAAAAAACAAGTTTGTACATGAGGTTTATCTCCACTGCCATTGCTGGGCTTCACCGGTCCCTGCAATACTCAATACAGCGCTTGCGTTGGCATTAAATGCTACAGCCTGAATAACCATTCCCGGATTAAGTGAGTTCTGTCTGGTCACTTTCCAGCAACGTAATTTATCACCTTGGGGTAATTGCCAGACGCAAATCCGTTCTGCAGCGTGTCCGGTTACCAGTAACATGCCATCCTCTGAAAAATTAACGGCAGTTGTCGTCGTATTAAAAACCGGGAATTCTGGAACTGGCAACGATTTTGGCCAGGCGGAACTGCGTAACTGGGATTGCAGACTGCCATCCGCCAGGGACCACAGGTAGGCGTGATCATTATCCGCTGCGGTAAAGGCAAACCGACTTTGCGGATCAAATTTCACCAGATTTACGGTATTGCCATGTAGCCAATTCTGTAACTGTTCTCCAGTCTGCAGATCCCATAAACGTGCTGTTCGATCATCTCCCCCTGTCAATGCCGTTTCACCATCCGGTGAAATAGCCACAGTGTTAATGGGATGTTTAACCGGGGAATCAACTGCGGTGCCATCGTGTTCAAACACCTGAAGAACCCGGTTGGCTTTAATATCAAAATAGACTGCGGTGCTATCCGCCAAAGCCAACAGCAAAAACTCGCCATCAGGCGAAATATCGAGAGCTTTCACGCGCAACGGAAATGTCAGCCTGTTTTCTGGCATACCGCTATCCGTGTTCCACAACATCACCGTATCAAATTCTACGGTAGCGGCGATCGGGCTGGATTTGGCTAATGCTACGGTTGTACTGCGAACGGTTTCTTTCTGCTCACTTTGCCAACTGTATTTCACCTGATTGTTTTGCAAATCCCATAATCTGGCGGCCGCATCCACATCGGCTGAAAGCAAAAAATTTCCATCGGCTGAAAAGGTAGCTGCATAACTGCCTTCACTATGCTGCCACTGATAGGTTTGTTGGGGACGATCTTCACAACCACTCAGCAATAGCAGCAGCCCTGGTAAAACGAATCTGCTGATATTGCGCATAGTCATAATCTCAATCAGGATTTTGGTAAAGTCACGCCCTGCTGCCCCTGGTATTTACCAGCCCTGTCAGCATAAGAGGTCTCACAGACTTCATCAGATTCAAAAAACAACATTTGCGCAACACCTTCGTGAGCATAAATTTTGGCAGGTAAAGGAGTGGTATTGGAAAACTCCAGGGTGACTTGGCCTTCCCATTCCGGTTCCAGTGGTGTGACATTAACAATAATGCCGCATCTCGCATAGGTTGATTTACCAAGACAGATGGTCAAAACATTGCGTGGAATCTTAAAAGACTCAATGGTACGAGCCAAAGCAAACGAGTTTGGCGGAATGATGCAGACATCTGCATTGATATCAACAAAACTGCTGGCATCAAAGTTTTTTGGATCAACAATCGCCGAATTGATATTGGTAAAAATTTTAAATTCGGTCGAACAACGCACATCGTAACCGTAACTTGACGTACCGTAGGAAATAATACGTTGTCCTTCCTGTTCGCGAACCTGACCCGGTTCAAATGGCGAAATCATGTCGTGCTGTTCGGCCATACGCCGGATCCATTTATCTGATTTTATGCTCATAATCCGTCAATTTGCTCAAAAGATGTTGATGATAGCTTGATTAGTCATTCTTGATAACTATATTCGGGAATGCGGCTGAATAATTTTTGCCCTGCATTGCCAGGTTGGCGGCGATACGGCGAGCTATCACACGGTAGGCTAAGGCAATATCACCATCAGGATCTTTTACGACAGTCGGCTGGCCATTATCAGCATCTTCACGTATATGAATATCCAGAGGCAGACTGCCCAGCATATTCACACCATATTGATCAGCCATTGATTGTCCACCGCCGGCACCAAAGATATGCTCTTCATGACCACACTGGCTGCAGATATGGGTACTCATATTTTCCACGACACCCAGTACCGGAACCTTCACTTTCTCAAACATTTTCAATGCTTTGCGGGCATCCAGTAAGGAAATATCCTGTGGCGTAGTGACGATAACTGCACCGCTCACCGGTACTTTCTGTGACAGGGTCAGCTGAATATCACCGGTACCCGGTGGTAAATCAATCACCAGATAATCCAGCTCTTTCCAATTGGTATCGCCCAGCATTTGCTGCAAAGCCTGCGTCACCATCGGCCCACGCCAGATCATTGGTTCTTCTTCATCGATTAAAAAACCAATCGACATGCTTTGGATACCATAGCTTTCAATCGGTTCGATTGATTTGCCGTCTACCGATTCAGGACGTTGAGTGGTGCCAAGCATACGCGGTTGACTTGGGCCATAAATATCAGCGTCCAGAATACCCACGGTGGCGCCTTCAGCTGCCAGAGCCAATGCCAGATTGACCGAGGTAGTCGATTTGCCTACACCACCTTTACCGGAGGCCACGGCAATAATATTCTTTACATTTTCCAGCGCTGGCACACCCTGCTGTACTTTATGTTTTACAATTTTAGTCGTGATATTGACGCTGACATTCGATACGCCTTCCGCTTCAATCAATTGTTTTAGATTTTGTGCCAGTTCAGCAGCATAGCCTTTGACCGGGTAGCCCAAAATCACATCAACCTGTGTTTGCTTATCGTCCTGCGATACCTTGACCGTGGCGCGGGTATCGCCCAGTGTTATCAGAGTTGATGGATCCTGATAATTTTTGACGATTTCCTCAATTTGCGCGGGGCTAGTCATGCATGACTCCTGTAAATTTCAAAGCTAAATTAGACTCAATATTTTATACCCTGCCAAAACTGCCTGCATCCACACTGCTTGCAGGGCTATTGGCTGATACATAGAAAAACACCGCTATAACAGCGGTGCTTAAAGTGTTTAGCGAGTTTGCTCAGGTCCAGTTAATGTGTGTTGTAAAGGCCAATCACGGTAATTAAAGACCTGTCCTTCCTCGCGAACGCGGGCAATTTCAGCCAAATCCAGATCAGCACAGACCCAACCCGGCTTGTCAGCCACACCTTCAATCAATATGCCGTTATCGGTAAAACCATAATCCACCGGCGTATAAATGCTGGCACGGCCGGTATTCACATCAACAGCTTCTGACCAGCGAGCTTCACCAAAGGTAGGCGACTGCACCACATAACATTGATTTTCCAATGCACGTGCCTGACAGCCAATCCGCACCCGATGGAAACCGGCCTGCGTATCGGTGCAACTCGGTGCCAGAATCAAATCGGCTCCGGCTTTGACCTGTTGATAGGTAATCATTGGAAATTCAATGTCATAGCAAATACTGATACCAATCCGACCAACATCGGAATCCAGCACTTTAATCTGTTGCCCTGGATGAATTAACCATTGCTCATTTTCGAAGCGGGTCATGATCAATTTATCCTGGAAACCAATCAACCCATCCGGTCCATAGAGATTGGCACGGTTACGGAAGGTGCCATCTTCCTGCAACACCGGAAAAGTGCTGGCCAACATCATTACATCGTATTGTTTGCAAAGTTGATGATGTAGATCCTGCCAGTCCGCATAGACATCCTGCATTGAATGTAATTGCTTACCGAGATCGGTATAAATAGTTTCACCAAATAATGAGACCAGTTCCATACTGCCATATTCCGGAAACACTAACAGTTTGGCTTTCTCTTCAACGGCTTCGGCTACCCACTGCGTCAATTTATCAGTGAATTGCGACCAGTCTTTGAAAAAACCGATATCGTACTGTGCTGCAGCGACTTTAACTTTGCTCATTTACATCAAACTCGGGAAATTCGTTAGCGAGACATAAAAGATTGGGCGTTTTAGCCTTACTTCAATGCCGGATAATATATTTTTAACAGCTTATCTACATGTTTAATGACAAGCTATTGTTATACAAACAAAAATTACTAGGGCCTTTTGTTCTTTCAGAGACGATTATGAAAGATCAACAGACTCTAAAGCCTTTTCATCCAGAAAGTCATCGGCTTGGGCGACTCATCATCTTCGTCCAATTCTTTCCAACTGAATGTCGTGTTGAGTTCGGGATGCTTCTCATAGCCGCGTTTACGCCAGAAGTTATCAAGAGGCTTATAACCTGCAGGTCGACGTGGATGATCTTCCGGACGCTGTACCCCACAAAAGCAGCTAAATTCATATCCGCCCAGCTCTCGTGCATGTTGCTCACGATGCTCAAAGAACGCTATGCCGGCACCTTTGCCACGGTATTGCGACAACAACACTGATTCTCCGCAATAAAATACGCTATCGACATCAATACCCGCGTTGATAAACGGCGCTTTGACTTCATCTGTTTCATATTTCAGTGGAATACCCGTCGATGCACCGACGACCTTACCGCCATCAAAGGCTAAAACAATCACGCTGTCAGGCGCTTCGATATAAGTTTGCAGGTAGCGTGCTTCATAATCCGGATCCCCATCATATAGATAAGGAAAATCACGGAAAACCTCAATGCGTAATCTGGCCAGTTCCGGGATAAATTGGTTCAGGGCTTCGCCTGATAAGCGTTTCAATTCCAGCATAGTTATCTCACTTAGTGCGATGGAAAGGCAACCATAAAAAAGCCAAGCTGGAAAGAACATCCCAGCCTGGCTGATTGTCTTGCAGTTTAACCGACGACTTGTTTAACCCAGTCTTCAAGGTTGTAGTAGTTGGTGATGCGAGCCACTTTGCCATCACGAATCACAAAAAATGCACCGGCTGGCAGGTTGTATTTCTGGCCATTGGCTTCTGGCAAACCTTCATCGGTGCTCAGGTATTCACCCAATACAGTGAATTCCACAGCTGCACGATCACCAGCTTCATTGGTAGTGATTGAAATATCAACGATTTGTTCTTTGTAATGGGCATTCATGCGATCCATAAATGCTGAGAATTTTTCTTTACCGATTTCGCGACCACTTTGGTTAACGTCATGAATAACATCATCAGTCAGCATATTCAAAAACGCATCCATATCCTGACGGTTGAACGCATCGTAGTAGTTTTGCAGCAATGTGATTGTAGCTTGGCTCATGTTGCAGATCCCAGAGAGTAAAAAAACCGCGAATTTTAACGTGTAAACGCTTCAAAGAAAAGCAGAAACTACTAATTCACCACAGAGACACAGAGGGCACAGAGATTTTAAAGTTATCCGCAGATTACGCAGATTTTCGCAGATTATTTTTGTCGGGTTACGCTGCGCTAACCCGACCTAGGTTTTTTAACATGGTATAGGTCGGGTTGAATTTATGAAATCCAACAAGGCACAGATGCATAGATGATGTTGGGTTTCGCAGGCTCGAATCAACCGACGGCCCTATTAAAAAACTATAAATCTACTTTAATCTGCGTAATCTGCGGATCTATTTTGCTTTTGTCTCTGTGCGCTCTGTGTCTCTGTGTCTCTGTGGTTATTTTTTTAACCGCAAAAAATTATTGGCGGCTACGAGCAGTGATCCCCATCAACTTATAGGTCAGCATTGATGCCGCGAAATCGTAGGCATGAAAGCCTTCAATCGGTGCAAATTCCATGACATCAAAGCCGATGATTTCACGTTGTTTGGCAACGGATTCAAACAAATTCAATGTCTGGTACCAGCTCAGGCCACCCGGTACTGGTGTGCCTGTTGAAGGAAACACACTGGGATCCATGCCATCAATATCCACCGTAAAAAACACTTTCTGCGGAAAATCATCGGGCAAGGTAATACTGTTGATATTGTTGGGGACCAGTTCATCGGCATCCTGGTAATACACACCAAACTCTTCACGTACCTGCATTTCTTCTTCACAAAATGCACGAATTCCCAGCTGATATAACGGGATACCCATATCAACCGCACGTTTCATTACAGAAGCATGACTCAAAATATCACCTTCATAGGCATGACGCAGATCGGCGTGGGCATCAATCTGCACAATACCGAAGTCTTCAATTCCGGCATCTTTCAAACCTTTAATCACGCCATAAGTCACGGTATGTTCACCGCCTAATACGACTGGGATACCACCATTACGGATGATCTCAGCGGTAGCATTGGCAATATTGTCAATCACCTGTTGCGAACTGACGCTGCAATCGACTGGCGGGCAGGTATAAATGCCCAAATCACAGGGATTACTTTTACCATCCCATTTTTCCAGCTGCCAGGATGCATTCAAAATCGTTGAGGGACCTTTATTGGTGCCCCCACCATAAGAGACCGTTTTTTCATATGGCACAGGTAATACATGAAACATCGCCTGTTTTGGATCAGCCTGATCAATCTCGGAGCCCAGGAAAATCGGAAATTCTTCGTTCAATTCAGTGTTCATGACAGTCGCTCTTTAAAATCGCTGTAGCCAAAGCTTTTGACTACACGTAAATCATCGGTTTCGGAATTCCAGATAGCCAGTGACGGTAATTTGGTGCCATTAAATGTAGTGGTTTTCACCATGGTGTAATGACTCATATCTTCAAATACCAGACGTTGACCAATTTCCAGTGGCTTATCAAAACTGTAATCCCCAATAACATCGCCGGCCAAGCATGTTAAACCACCCAATCGATAGGTATGTGATTTCTCATCTGGTAAGCCCGAACCCGTAATATCTGGACGATACGGCATTTCCAACGTATCGGGCATATGACAGGTGGCAGAAGTATCGAGAATCGCCTGATCCAGATGATTCCAGCTGATATCGAGCACTTCACAGCTCAAAATACCGGTACCGATTGCCACCGCCTCACCCGGTTCCAGATACACTCCGACCTGATGGCGTTGTTTAAAATCCTGAATCATTTCGATAAGACCGTCGATGTTATAGCCATCAGCCGTAATATGATGACCCCCACCAAAATTCACCCATTGCATCTGCGGCAGCAAATGACCGAATTTGGCTTCCATCGCTTTTACTGTACGCTGTAACGGTTCAAAGCCCTGTTCACACAAAGTATGAAAATGCAGTCCGGAAATACCATCCAAAGCTGTTTCATCTAATTGCGATAACGGAATGCCTAAACGTGAACCGGGTGCACATGGATCATAAATCGGCACTGCGCCTTCTGAATGTTCCGGATTGATACGTAATCCAAAATGCAGTTCCGGACGTTGTTTCTGCGCTGCAAGACATTGCTCGCGAAACCGCAGCCATTGGCCGCAGGAATTAAATACAATGTGATGGGCAAAAGTCAGCAGTTCATCAATATCCTGCTGATTGAAGGCTGCTGCAAACACATGCACTTCGCCACCGTATTCTTCAAAACCAAGCCGCGCTTCATGTAGTCCACTGGCACAGGTGCCGCTCAGATATCTGGCAGTCAACGGCGCCAAAGACCACATCGAAAAGGCTTTCAAAGCAGCCAGAACTTTGGCACCACTGGCAGTTTGCACGTGATTCAAAATGCGTAAATTACGCTCAACAGCCACCTCGTCCACCACAAAACACGGCGACGGCAATCGAGATAAATCCAGCTTGGTAAAATCAGTAAATTGCATTATTTTCAAATACCTGAAAATGATAGTTAATTTATTTTATTATACTTATTAACCACAGAGACACGGAGCTCATAGAGGTAAAAATATACATCCGCAGATTACGCAGATGGACGCAGATTTCTAATTTTATGTGGAACGTAGGTTGGGTTGAGCCTGCGAAACCCAACATCATCCATACTCTTTGCGTCTTGTTGGGTTTCATAAATTCAACCCAACCTACACTTTCTTAAAAAATCGTAAGTCGGGTTAGCGTAGCGTAACCCGACCAAAAATAATCTGCGAAAATCTGCGTAATCTGCGGATAAAAAACTCTGTGCCCTCTGTGTCTCTGTGGTAAATGAATCAATCGTCGAGATTGAAATCATCCAGTTCAATCACTTCCCAAGGCAGTCCGTATTTATTCATATCTTCCATAAATGGATCTGGATCAAACTGTTCGATGTTCCACACACCCGGTTTTTTCCACTTGCCTTCCAGCATCATTTTGGCGCCAATCATGGCTGGTACACCGGTGGTATAGGAAATCGCCTGTGACTGAACTTCAGCGTAGCAATCCTGATGGTCTTTGATTTGGTAGAGATAGACAGTTTTCTGTTTACCATCTTTAACACCCTTCACCACACAACCAATACAGGTTTTACCTTTGGTACGTGGCCCAAGTGTTGATGGATCTGGTAATAATGCTTTTAAGAACTGAATCGGTACGATTTGCTGACCGTTATAGTCAATTGGCTCGATTCCGGTCATGCCGACATTGCCGAGCACTTCCAGATGTTTCAGATAGCTTTCACCAAAACTCATCCAAAACTGAGCACGTTTTAAACTCGGGAAATTCACTACCAGTGATTCCAGTTCTTCATGGTACATACGATAAATATTGTAGTTACCAACCTCTTCCGGACAGGTAAAACTGGCCTTTTTCGACATTGCCGGTGTGGTGACAAACTTACCATTTTCCCAGTGACGACATTCTGCCGTTACTTCACGGATATTGATTTCCGGATTGAAGTTGGTGGCAAATGGATAACCGTGATCACCACCATTAACGTCAATAATATCCAGTTCATGAATCTCATCGAAATAATGTTTGGCAAGGTAAGCGGTGAAAACATTGGTTGCACCTGGGTCAAAGCCGCTACCAAGCAATGCCATCAAACCGGCATTTTCGAATTTTTCACGATAAGCCCACTGCCAGCTGTATTCAAACTTGGCGGTATCCAAAGGCTCGTAGTTGGCTGTATCCAGATAATCCACACCAGCGACTAGACAGGCGTCCATAATGTGCAAGTCCTGATAAGGTAACGCCACGTTGATAACCAGATCCGGTTTTTCCTTTTCCAGTAAAGCGGTCAGCTCAGGTACATTGTCAGCATCAACCTGAGCGGTGCGGATTGGGCGATCCAGCTGCGCTGCTATGGCTTTGCATTTGTCTTCATTACGGCTGGCCAGAATAATTTCCGAGAAAACTTCCGGTAACTGGGCGCATTTATGCGTAACGACACCGCCAACACCACCGGCACCAATAATGATCACTTTTGACATTGCTGAATCCTTATAAATCTGCAGTTATCTTTCAAAGAAGGTGTAGCCATTCATGCTATCGCTGAAGGCTCGTAACATTTGTTGACGCATTGGAACCGAGATCTTGCCATCCCGAACGGCTTGTTCAGCCAGTTTGCGGAATTGCTCCTGCATCACTTTCGGATCGTATTCAACGTAACTGAGTACATCGGCAATACTGTCACCATGAAACTCACGGACAAAATCAAAACTGCCATCCTCGTTAATATGCACACTGACCACATTGGTATCACCAAACAGGTTATGCAAATCACCAAGGGTTTCCTGATACGCTCCAACCAGAAATACACTCAGATAATATTCCTCACCCTCAATAAGCGGGTGTAATGGTAATGTTTTGCGAATTCCGTCTTCATAGGAAAACGAATCAATTTTGCCATCACAGTCACAGGTCATATCAGCGATAACCGCTGCACGAGTCGGTTTTTCATTCAAGCGATGAATCGGCATGATTGGAAAGATCTGATCAATCGCCCAGATATCCGGTAACGACTGAAACAGACTGAAATTGCCATAATAAATGTCAGACAGTAATTCCGGCAGACTTTCCAGTTCAGCTGAAACCCGGCGTGCCTGGGGCAGTAATTCCGAGATTTTTTCCAGAATAGCCAATGAAACATTCTCGGCTAACGCTCGTTCGCGTAATGTTGCCTGACCGTGATGGAATAACTCACGTAATTCATCACGATAATAAATCGCATCGTTGTAACATTCCTGCAGGTTCTGCAGTTTTACATTATTCAGAACGGCATAAAGGTTCACCAGCATATCCGGGCTATCATCCGGAACCATTTCCGGAATTGCACCTGGCTTATGATCGCGGACTTCCAATACGTTAAATAACAGCATTGAGGAATAGGCAATCAACGCCCGACCAGACTCGGTAATAACCACTGGATGTTCGATATCCAGCGGATCCAGGCATTCCTGCAAGGTTTCAATAATGTTGTAGCAATATTCGTCCAGACCGTAGTTCATACTATGCGTGCTGTTAGAACGAGCACCTTCGTAGTCAACTGCCAAACCGCCACCCAGATCCATATACCCCATCGGAGCGCCTTCTTCGATAAGGCCTGTATAGAAACGACAGGCTTCCATCACTCCGCTACGGATATTACGGATATTGGGAATTTGTGAACCCAGATGGCTATGCAGTAATTGCAGGCAATGCAACATATCGGCTTTTTTGAGTTGTTCAACTACTTCCAGCAAAGCATTGGTCGACAAGCCGAATATTGAACGATCCCCGCTGTCACCATTCCAGTGACCTTCAACGGTTGAAGCAAGGCGAATACGCATACCGATCAGCGGTTCGATTCCCAATGCTTTGCTTCGCTCCAGAATAGTGGTTAATTCTGTGGCGGTTTCCAGCACAAAGAAACACTTGATACCCATTTGACGGGCATATAAACCCAGTTCAATAAACTCTTCGTCTTTATAACCATTGCAGATAATCAGACTGTCATGATCACGTAGTTGTGAAATAGCAATAATTAATTCGGCTTTACTGCCCGCTTCCAGACCATGATGATAACGACGACCATAATCGGCAATTTCTTCAATAACGTGGCATTGCTGATTTACCTTGATAGGGAATACGCCACGATAATCATTTTTGTAGCCCGCTGTTTTGATTGCCCGGGCAAAGGCTTCGTTCAATTGGGTAATACGCAGATCCAGCAGGTTTTCAATACGTAATACAGCGGGCATATCCAGGCCACGCTCTTTCATTCCATTAACAATATCGATTAATGGAACATGAATTGTCTTTTCACCAAATTGCAAACTGACGACCGCATTGCCATCGGCGGAAATATCAAAATAATCCGTCCCCCAATCACGCACACCATAAAGCTTACTGCTATGTTGCGCACTCCATTCTTCAGAGGCAACATCAGGTGATTGTGTATCAAGGTTGGCATGGGTTTGTGTCATCAGTATGACCCCCTTTGGCTTCAGTTAAATCGCGGGATTGTCACTATTTTACGGATAAATTGCAAAAAAATTATGACAGTATCAATTGGTAACGGATTGAATCACGGGCCTAGATAATTGGCTGCTCTTCCGGAGCGCTGGTATCAGTTGATGGATCCAGATTGGTATTGAACGCCTCAACACTGTCTGCAACTTCATCAGGACGGTTAAAACGCGCAATATGGAACAGCGCTTCACCCTCATTGACCAGAGGGATATTGGTTCTGCCGATGATGACACCACTACAGATTGCGAACACTTTGGTTTCCGATTTCTCATCACCATAAGGCGCCGCGACCATTCCCAGAATATCGCCTTTGGTCACATGGGCTCCCATGGGTACCAACATTCTGAAAATTCCGCTTTGTGGTGCTCTCACCCAACTGCTCGAACGCGCGACAAATGGTTCGACCGGTTTTAAATGTTTAGTACGGGATTCCGTCAACATGCCCAGCTTACGCATTACTGCCAATACGCCTCTGACACCAGCACGAATCGCCAGTTCATTAAACCGTAATGCTTCACCGGCCTCGTATACGATAACCGGCACATTGGCCTGCTGACAGGCATAACGCAAAGAACCTTCAATCAAGCCTGAATTTAAAATTACCGGGGCGTTAAAAGCTCTCGCCATTTCTTCGACTGCGGGATTCTCCAACGCTGCACGAATCTGTGGCAGGTTATCCCGGTGGATTGCGGCAGTATGTAAATCGACACCATGCGTGCATTTATTCACCACCTCGCTCATAAACAAATTGGCGAGGCGTGCTGCCAGAGAACCTTCTTCAGAACCCGGAAAACAGCGATTTAAATCCCGGCGGTCCGGCAGATAACGTGTTTGATTTATGAAACCATATACGTTAACCACCGGGATGGTTATCAACGTCCCTTTAAGGCTTTTAAGCCGTTTACTTCGAACCAGCCGACGAATTATTTCCACGCCGACAATTTCATCGCCATGAACCGCACCAGAGACAAATAAAACAGGTCCTTCACGACGACCACGCATCACCTGCACCGGCATACTTAATGAGGTATGCATATACAAATCTGGCAAGGGTACATCAACTACTTTGTTCTGTCCGGGGCCGATTTTTTGCCCGGCAATAATCAACTCGTCAGGCATCAACCACGGCCTTTGGTTTTAGTCGTGCCCGAAACAGAATTCTTTTCAATAAAATCGATAATCAAACTGGCAATATCCTTACCGGTTGCTGACTCGATCCCTTCAAGCCCAGGTGACGAATTAACTTCCATCACTACAGGTCCATGATTGGACCGCAATAAATCCACACCACAGACATTCAGGCCCATGGTTTTGGCAGCTCTGACGGCTGTGGCCCGTTCTGCCGGTGTAATACGGATTAAATTGGCACTGCCGCCACGATGCAGATTGGAACGGAACTCGCCCTCTTTGCCCTGGCGTTTCATTGCGGCAACTACTTTCTCACCCACCACAAAACAGCGAATATCCGCACCGCCTGCTTCTTTAATAAATTCTTGAACCAGAATATTGGCTTTCATGCCCATAAAGGCTTCGATAACGCTCTCAGCAGCCCCGGCTGTCTCAGCAAGCACTACACCGATGCCCTGGGTACCTTCTAAAAGTTTAATCACCAACGGCGCACCACCGACCATCTTGATTAAATCATCAACATCATCTGGACGATGTGCAAACCCCGTTACCGGCAAACCAATACCGCGACGAGATAATAACTGCAGAGCACGAAGTTTATCGCGTGAACGGCTGATAGCGACTGATTCATTTAGCGGATAAACATTCATCATCTCAAACTGACGCAATACAGCTGTACCGTAAAAGGTCACCGAAGCACCGATCCGCGGGATCACAGCATCATATCCAGTCAGATTCTCACCCTTGTAATGCACTTCCGGTTTCATCGAGGTGATATTCATATAACAGCGCAACACATCCAGCACATCTACCTCATGTCCTCTAGCCTCTGCTGCCTCGACCAGTCGGCGAGTTGAATACAACTTCGAATTACGGGACAAAATGGCTATTTTCATGCAGATTCTCCATCAAGCGCTTCATCTCTTGGCGCTTGGGTAGTGTCGTGGAATGCGGGGCTTGCTTGGTAGGACAATGCCGGATTAACCAATATATTACCAGTCGTCATGGCAGTACGTCCCAGTAACATTCGAAACAGCATGGTGTCACGATTGGTCAGGGTAATTTCAATCGGCCAGCTATGACCGCCAACGCTCAGTGGTGTCTCAATAACATAACGTTTTTCGGTGTGTCCACCCGAGTCAGTAACATTGCGTTCATCCTTAACCCGCGCCTCGCACCAGATTTCAGTCTCGGTATCCTGTTGATTGGGATGCACCCCAAATCTTACCCAAAGCTCACCATTCTTACCAACAGGCTCAACCGAAAATGCATGGATCGCCGAGGTTCTGGCCCCAGTATCCACCTTGGCTTTGATCTGATCGATGCCCAACTCGGGTAAGCTCAACCACTCTCGCCAGCCAACAGTAATTATTTGCGGATGATTTTCCATGGGATTCCCCAATTAAGAATTTATGGGGTAATTGAAAGCAATTTAGGTTCGGCTGTCAAAAGGGATTTTTTTAATACTCTAGCTTACATGAAGAAATATAAGCTGGATTGAAATTTAGTTGAATAGTTATTAATGGAAATATCGAATACCTAAGGTTCAAAAAAAAGCCCCGACGAATCGGGGCTTTTTAAGAGAATTATAGCTCTTAGCAAAGTTCTGGCCTTGCACATGTTCCAACCCATGTAACCATGCCACTACCGAAAGTACCTGTCATGGTGTATGTGTCTGCAGCTGTTATACCATTTGCAGCGTCAGGCACAACAACAATAGTACCTGCAGTATTAGATGTTGGAGTCCATGTTACAGTGTTTACAATGCCAGGTGAGTTAGCAGCGGCATTTGCAGGAACACCATTAGAACCAGCTGTACAATTTGTAAATCCATCTTGAACCTGTGCACAAACTTCAACAGCAGTTTTGACAGCCGTAGCCCCCATAACAACCTCGGTATATCTTGCTTTCTGAGTGTATTGTTGATACGCAGGCAAAGCGATTGCCGCCAAAATACCGATAATCGCAATTACAATCATTAATTCGATTAATGTGAAACCTTGTTGTGTTTTTTTCATTTTTCAATCTCCATAAATAGACGACAAGCTTTGTGCTCGGTATCAATGGAGCATTCTCTATGCCAACTCATTATTATCTTAATAATCAATAACTTAAAACCATAACCTTTATTTTAAATTTTCGTAAGTTACTAATCCACGTCAATTTGTGACGTTTTTTGTCAGTTACTTGCTAAACAATCCTGGTGTAGATCCTTTAAAACTTTATTTGCTGGGTAATAATCCAAACTTTTACGAGTGATCTGACAACGTCTATCAAGCTTTTCCAAAGCAAAATAACCATTGATGATGTCTTCAAAAAGTTTTAATTCTGGTTTTTTTTCCAGTTCTGATTCAAACCAATTAATAACCTGAACCAATTTTTCATCATCATTTCTTGCTATTGCATCGTGCAAGTGTGTACGCATAACAATTTGTTCTGAGTAAGTTTTGTAATACAAATTGCTTAGCGCATGATTAAAGTTTTGAGCTTGCTGAGATTGTGACAAAAATTGATACAGCTGCTGTTGTGCCAGGGCGGTGTGTCCTAAAAAAAACATCGATATGGCTAAGATAAAAAGAGCTAATCCTCGAATCGATTTATTAGCTGCAAGACTTAGTGAATTTTGCTTAATTAAGACGTGATTATTCAGCAAAACAAACAGTAATGTCAGCCATAGAAACCAGTGAAATGATGAAATATAAAAAGGGTGTTCTACCTGAGTATGAAAAGTGATTGGAAGTAACAAAGCAAGATAGGCAAGCAGCCTTTGATGTTTAAATTTCATTACAAACCACAACACACTGAACATCGCTATAAGAATGCCCAGCAAAGCCAATAATCCTCCCTCAATGGCCCATTGTAAAAGCTCATTATGTGGATGTGCGATATAACTTGGCATATTTGCCGTTGGATATTGTTGATAAAAAGCAGAAGAAGCCAAGCCAAATTTTTCCAGGAAACTGCCAATACCATGTCCTTTTATTGGTGCTTCCGTAAAAGCATCAAAAGAAATACGATAGATACTCAGACGTTGATCTGAATATTGCGCTTCTACCATTTGGTAAGATTTATCAAATGTTTTATGTAACCCTTCTTTTGCTAACCAGCTGGCCACCATAATTAGCAATAAAGCAGAAACAATCGTTTTCCAGTTTTTACTGACTTGACTCCGATAGGCTATCAATAGCATTAATATGCCTAATACGCCTGATAACAACCCTATCCTTGAGCCAGTAGCCACCATCACATAAGTAGCCACACTGATGGTAATCAATAAAAAAGCTTTTAGATAAAATCGCTTATGGGCAATAGGTCTTAAGCAAAGATAGACTGAAACCAATATGCCGGTAGTCAGGAAACTGGCCATCACATTGACCTGTTGAAAAACACCGGTAGCAGTAACTGTCGATGTGCGTGGGATCCAATTCTGCAAAATGGGCAACTGAAATAACTGAACAACACCAACCAGACTATGCAGCAAAGTCGCCATAACAATCAGCAGCAAAATTCTGTCGGTATTTTTAAGTCGAAACTGAAACAGACCAAACAGAAAAATCACTCCCGCCATCAGATACACAATACGAAACAGCCAGGTAATTGGATCCTGAACACCAGCAAGTGCTGAAGCCAGAAGAATACCGACAGGCAAAGCCAGTAAGCCTTTGTAATTTGCGGGGAGAATCAGCTTATCCTGTCCACAGAAATACCATACCGAATAGGCTATGATTAGGGTCGCAACTGCCCAGACCGTGATATTAAATGGCAGATCAAAGCCGGTGCCACCAAGACTGGATACCAGATAAAAGGGAGATACCAGGAAGAGTAAAGCCAGTAACCATTCAATCGGTTGCTGCGGCAATAAAGGGTATTTTGATAGATGGCGCGACATAGGCTTCCCTGTCTTGGCGAATAAACAAAAAAGGATTATGTCGGGTGATTGTTTGAGTGGCAAGGCGCATTGGATAGAAACAACGACTATTTCATATCAGCTGTATTTTTATCCGCAGATTTCGCAGTTGGTCGCAAATTAAAAAATACAAACCACAGAGACCAGAGGTTAAAAATAATGTAGGTCGGGTTAGCGTAGCGTAACCCGACCTTAACAGTGTGTTGGGCTTCGCATGCTCAGCGCCAACCTACGTTTTTTTGAATTCACCAACTTCATAAATTGTGACACGTGGTTAGTTCAATATTCTGACGCTAATAATCTGCGACCATCTGCAAAATCTGCGGATAAATGTCTTTTAAAACTCTGTGCCCTCTGTGTCTCTGTGGTTAATTTCTTTTATACAAACAATGCTGAACTAGATTAGAGTGGCACGCCAATCCGATGAGCGACTTCTTCGTAGGCTTCGATAACACCACCCAATCCCTGACGAAAGCGGTCTTTGTCGAGTTTTTTACGGGTTTCAGCATCCCAGAGGCGGCAACCATCCGGACTGAATTCATCACCCAGATAGACTTCGTCTTTAAACACACCAAATTCCAGTTTGTAATCCACCAGAATCATTCCGGCATCGGCAAACAGTTTTTTCAGCACCTGATTGACTTCAAAAGTCAGCGCTTTCATCCGTTGAACCTGTTCATCAGTGGCCCAGCCAAAGGTGGCGATATGGTATTCATTAACCATAGGATCATGCAGAGCATCATTTTTCAGGAAAAACTCGAATACCGGTGGATTAAGCTCCATGCCATCTTCTACACCCAGTCGCCGAACCAGGCTGCCTGAAGCCACATTACGTACCACACATTCCACCGGGATCATGTTCATATTCTTGACCAATGCTTCATTGGCACTGAGCAGTTTCTCAAAATGCGTTGGAATGCCTGCTTTGCCCAATTGCTCCATGATGAAGGCATTGAACTTGTTATTAATCTCACCTTTACGGCTCAACTGTTCAATACGTTCACCATCAAATGCCGATGTATCGTCCCGGAAACTGAGCACAACATAATCCTGGTCTTCGGTGGCAAAGACGCTTTTGGCTTTACCGGCATAAAGTTGCTGTAATTTTTGCATGGTTTTTCTCTTAGGCTTTTTTAAGTTCGCGCCAGTCAAATCCGGCATCCTGTTCAGCAATGCCAACCCAGTCTGGTGTGCAGTTCAGGGCATCGGCGAATAAAGGGCTGACCAATGCCGGGGAATTATTCTTTTCGCTGATATGCATGGCAACAATATGCTGCAAACGCGATGTATCAATTTTCGCAAGTAATTCGGCAGATTGCACGTTATTTAAGTGACCAAAACGTCCACCCACCCGCTGTTTCAAATATTCAGGATATCCACCCTGCTCCAGCATTGTCATATCATGGTTTGCTTCGAGAAGCAGTCCATCACATAACGTCAAAGCAGACTCAATTATTGGCGTGATAAAACCAACGTCGGTTAACAGCCCTAATCGAAAATCACCATTATGAAACACAAACTGGCTGGGTTCGCGCGCATCGTGCGGTACCGGAAACGGTGAGACTTCAATATCATTAACATTGAATTGCTCATGACAGCTGAACTCTTGAATATGCGGCATCACATCAATGGGTAAGCCTGCTGCTGTACCAGGTGTGGCATAAACCGGAATATTGAACTTCTGGGATAACACTCGTACGCCACCGATATGATCGGCATGCTCATGCGTCACCAGAATAGCAGTGAGATCCGAAGACGTCAGACCAACACGGCGCAGACGTTTTTCAGTTTCACGAGCAGAAAAACCACAATCCACCAGAATTGTGGTTTTCCCCTGTGAAATCAGTGTTGCATTGCCCCGGCTACCGCTGCCAAGTGATGCAAAACGCATTATTGAGTCAATTGTTCCTGAATCAGACCCAGTAAACGTTTTGCTGTTTCTGAAGAAGTACGAACCTGTTCAGAATCCAATACGGTTATTCGGGTATCTGAAGCATCTGAAATGAGTTTGATGTAGTAGTACTCTTCCGGAGCCACTTCATCGTCATCTTTCCAGAAAGCCATTCGACCAAAGAAGCCAGGCTCTTCTCTCTCAGCTTCGTTAAATGGATCCAGGTAACGCACGTAATATGTGCCACGTGAACGGTCACGATCTTCAACAGCAAAGCCGCGGCTATCCAACACCCGACCGACACGATCCCAAACGGTGGTGAATTCCTGCTCAACCAATAAGGCCTGTTGGCCTTCGGCTTCATCCAGCAAAATTACCCGCGCTTCAGTTTGTTGTGCGGCTGAGCTTGGCAAAGAGGCTTCAGCACGTGCTTTATCCTGTTGATATAAACCACCAAGGTATTCAGCCAGCTGACGCAGCATAGCTTCATCTTTCTGATTGCTGCGATTGGTTTCATCTGTACCATTCACATAAACACGAGCCGAACGATTTACATCTCCGCGCTCCATTCGAACACGATAGGCATAGCCATCAACGTCAGGCTGAGTGTCCATCAGACCAATACGCTGATCTTTACGATGAATATTCATATCGATATCAGCCCAGAAAGCTTCAATACGTTGCCATGTTTCATCCCGGTCTCCCGGCACGACCAAATGGCGATCATCACCCTCGCCCGATAAAGCAGGTTTGGATTCTGGAGTGATGTTATAACGCGCTGCTAAAGGATTGGTGCTGGCTTCTTCATATTCGGAATAGGTTGCTGAGCTTTGCTCATTGCCAGCTATTTGATCGTTGATTCGTGATGTGCTCAAGTCAGGTGGAATGTCCAACGGTGGCATTGTTTCTGCTTTGCGATACTTTTGAGTATTATCAGGAGCAACCTCATCCAGTGATGGCATTAGCCCACAACCTGAAATGCTTACTGCGACCAGCACACCACAGGCTTTCAACTTAAAACGATTTGTGTTCATTTAATTACATTCACTCACTTAGGGATTCAGAACACCGGCAGTGACCAGCGCCTCACGAACCGGTTGATGAAATTGTTCAGACAAAACTGTCATTGGTAAACGTATCCCCTCTGGTATAAGCCCCATTTCATGGAGAGCCCATTTAACCGGAATAGGATTGGATTCAGAAAATAACCGCTGATGCAGCAAAGATAATTTATCGTTAATTTCACGGGCATTATCAGCATCGCCATTCAATGCATATTCACACATCTGGCTCATCAAGGCAGGAGCCACATTGGCAGTCACTGAAATGACTCCACGACCGCCCGCCAGAATAAAATCAACGGTGTTGGCATCTTCGCCGGTATAAAGTTCGAAATTATCGTCGCACAAATCCTGAATTAACTTCACTCTTCTTACATCACCGGTCGCTTCTTTAATACCGATAATATTGCCGATTTTGGCCAGACGACCAACGGTTTCAGGTAATAAGTCACAAGCCGTGCGGCTGGGAACGTTATAGAGGATTTGCGGAATATCGACCGCTTCTGCAATCGCTTTGAAATGCAGATACAAACCTTCCTGAGTCGGTCGATTGTAATAAGGTGTAACCAACAGAACGGCCGCAACACCTAATTGTTTAGCGTAATGAGAGAGTTCAATGGCTTCTTCGGTAGAGTTGGCACCCGTACCGGCGATGACCGGAATTCGACCAGCAGCCTGCTCAACCACCTGACGAATCACATCTGTATGTTCGTCAATACTTAATGTAGCAGACTCACCTGTGGTGCCCACAGCCACAATGGCGCTACTGCCATTTTGAATATGAAAATCAACGAGCTTGCGCAGGCTTTCACCGTCTAACGAGCCATCTGCCCGCATGGGTGTTACCAGAGCTACCATACTGCCGCTGAACATATTCATCAGACTCCGCGAAAATAAACTGGCATGGTACTTTGCCAGCCAGTAGATGACAAGACCGGACTGCTTTGGGTAAGGTACTGCCAGCAGAATAATCACTAACGGAGAACGTTTAATGACCACAGTTAATTTACAGCAAACCGTACCGGATTTTGAATTGCCTTCCACTGGCGATAAAACCATCCGGCTTTCCGACTTACGTGGCAAGAATGTGCTTATCTATTTTTACCCCAAAGACAATACCCCAGGCTGCACATTGGAAGGTCAGAATTTCCGTGATCATATTGCGACGTTCAATGCTCACAACACACTGATATTTGGGATTTCCAGAGACAGCGTGCGTGTTCATGAAAACTTCAAGGAAAAACAGCAATTTCCCTTTGATTTACTCTCTGATGCTGATGAAACAGTCTGTAACTTGTTTGGTGTGATGCAGCTGAAGAAAAATTATGGTCGCGAATATATGGGGATTGTTCGTAGTACTTTTCTGATTGATACAGAAGGTAAACTCATCAATGAATGGCGTAATGTTAAAGTTAAACAGCATATTGACGAGGTGTTGGAAGTCGTCAAAAACCTGTAATCCAAAGTAACAATAACGCATCAATTCAATTAAAGTTTGATCTTGCATGACACCGCACATTATCAGTGCGGTGTCTTTTGCTTCAATTGAAATTTCTTCATTCAGCTCAAGCAGGTTTCAGATCAAAAGCAATGCAGATCCGCTCTTCATCAGAGGTAAACGGAATCGTGCGATGAAATACTGATGATGGAAACATGACAATATCCCCAACTTCAGGTGCAATGGTTTTGCTGGGGAAGTTGTCATGTTGTTTGGGATAATCATCCCCATGGGTGCTGAGCTCAATACTGCCCTCATCGGGATGCGTTTTTTGCTTTGGAACCGCCAGGTACAATGCTCCGCTTACCCAACCTTCCTCATGAATATGTGAGGTTAAATGCCCGCCGGTCTTCATTTTGACATACCAGGAACTGGCAAACACGGTTTGCTTGGGAAAGCCTTTGGCAAAAATACCGCTTTCACCTTTGAGATTAACGCGATAATCATCTATGGCGCGTGCGACCAGTTTGGCAATTTGCTGAAAGCTGGCCTCAGAGCGTTTAAACAAATTTCCTGCAGACTGAACACCATGATGCAGGCGGCCCTGACTTTTTTCTTCAATATCGGCCCGTTCGATATCCGCCAGCAGTTGTTTGAGTAATTCGCTATCGCCTTTTAATTCCGGCACCTGCACATGACAAACCAGATCCAACGGATTTTTACAGAAATTATAGTCATTCACCGTGCCAAAGTTTTCGGCGTAATGGCCGGCTAGTGTCGCCAGAAATGGCGAGCTGTGGCGGGCTTTTTTCAGTTGATCCAAGCCCTCTTTGAATTCCTCAAAGCGCTCGGTTTTATACAGGCAATATAAAGAACGTTCCTGCCAATCCGCGTACTGTGATTGTTGAAAATAACGTAAAGCCTGCGGCAAATCACCACTATCATAGAGATACACCGCCAGACTGTAATTTGCCAAAGGTAAACTGGGATCCAGCTCCAATGCGCGTTTGTAGGCAGCAACCGATTCGTCATAGCGTCCCTGATCACGCAAAACTTCACCGATATTACTGTGCACTTCGGCATAATCAGGTTTTAATTCCAGTGCCTGATTATAGGCAGCAATGGCATCGGCCAGTTTCCCCTGATTTTTAAGTGCCGTGCCAAGATTAAAATACAATTTGGCATCCTGTGAAATTGATAATGCACGCTGATAAACCGCTACCGACTCTTCCAACCGACCCTGTTCCTGTAAACACACGCCAAGATTGGCAATGGCTTCCAGGAAATTTGGCTGTTGATCAATGGCTTTTTGATAATACCGACCAGCCTCTTCAAAACGGTTTTGTGATTGCAATGCATATCCCAGGTTATACAAGGCATCTGTCAATTCAGGTTTCAGTCTCAATACTTTTTTATAGCTGTTAATCGCTTCATCGATACGATTTAAATTGGTCAATAAAATACCCATGTTGAAGTAAATCTCGGGTACATTAGGGTCAATCTCAGTAGCTTTACGGAACACACTAACGGCATCTTTAAATTTATTTTGCGCTGCCAAGGCATTGCCATAAAGGTTTAATACCGGAAAAGAACGCGGATAGGATTTAAGCAATTTTTTTGCTGCCGATTCAGCAAAACCTACTTGCCCGGTGTTCAGGGCTTGAATAATGGGTTGTAAATCGGCCTGTCCCGGCATTGGGCTTGGCGTTGGGTGTTTCATAACTGAGATTCCACTAAAGCAGGAGATATTTCCTGCAATTTACAGGACTAATTCCTATCAGTGCAAGATATCTTCCCAAAATTTTTATACCGAGCAAATTTAAGCCAGAATCTATTTATCTTTCGGGCCTAATAACCGAACCATAATCCCCTGATCAGGTCTGCTTAACAGTCAAAATAAGGAGTCATTACATTCATGGATACGATTACGCAGGCGTTACTTGGCAGCGCAGTGGCTTACAGCGTTGCAGGACGCAAAGCGCCCAGAGCTTCTGTTTTGTATGGTGCAGCGTTCGGCATCTTGCCAGACCTTGATGTATTCATCCAATATGCTAATGACTTGGACACCATGACCTTCCACCGTAGCTGGACCCATTCATGGATTGTGCACAGTTTGCTTGCACCGTTAGTGGCCTTGCTAATGAGTAAACTGGATAAGCGACTGAATTTTCGACGATGGCTAGCTTTGATCTGGTTGGTGTGGATTACCCATAGCGGACTGGATGCGATGACCGTTTATGGAACGCAGCTATTCTGGCCTTTTATGCCACCACCTGCGTCGATTGGCAGTATATTTATTATCGACCCGCTCTACAGTCTGCCACTCGCTGCAGGCTTCCTCGGAATACTTCTGGCTGCCGGAAAACGGCTGAGCCATGCAGTCATGCTCGGGAGTCTTATCTTCAGCACAACTTACCTTGGCTGGAGTTATGCTGCTCAATACTGGATAACCCAACAAACAGAACAGGCATTACAAGACCAGCAGATTGATTATCAGCATATTAAAATCACTCCAGCACCTTTAAATACCCTGTTATGGCGCATTGTGGTGGTTGATGAAGATGTTTATTACGAAGGTTTTCGTTCGATATTTGACGGCGACACCGCGTTTTCATTTACTCAATTCGACCGCGGCATGGAACTGAAGAAACTTTTGCCCGAGCAAACCTATATCGAAAGAATAAACTGGTTTACTCAAGACAATTTCAAGCTTGGACAACTGGACAATATGCTTGTGGCTACGGATCTTCGCATGGGCATGGAACCCAATTATTTTTTCCGCTTTAAACTTGCTGACATTCAGGATGATGAAATTATTCCTATAGCCCCACAACAATTGGGCATGTCACGTAATGCCAAAGCGGGATTACTCTGGGTATGGCGGCGTATCTGGAATCCTTATGCAGAACCTATCATGGCGAGAGGCTCTGTAAATGGCTGAGATTGCGCACTGGCTACAGCTTGGTGGGTTATCTGCCCTTGGTAGATATTCAGCCCATTGCGTAAATGTCTGTCATTCCGAAGCGCAGATTTAATACCTTCTCCCGCCAGTTTTCGAATTAATGGCAAGGTAGCATTGGTTAGTGCCTGCGTTGAGGTTCGAGCAACTGCTCCCGGCATATTGGCGACACAGTAATGCACAATACCTTGTTCAATATAGGTTGGCTGTTCATGGGTAGTAGGATGTGATGAGGCAAAACATCCACCTTGATCAATTGACACATCCACCAGCACCGAACCGGTTCTCATCATGGCAAGATGATGTTGTTCAATAATTTTTGGCGCCGTCGCCCCAGGCACTAAAACGGCACCAATTATCATATCGGCACACTGCACCACCGTATCAATAGTCTCAGCATGGGCATAAAGCGTTTTCAATCGTGGTCCAAATTGCAGATCCAACTGTTGTAATCTGGATAAATTGTTATCCAGCACCGTGACATCTGCACCAAAACCCATCGCCATTCTGGCCGCATTGGTGCCCACTACCCCGCCACCCAAAATCACAATACTGGCAGGTGCAACTCCCGGCACACCTGCCGGTAAAATACCCAGGCCACCCTCATGAATTAATAAAGCTTGAGCCCCTGCCTGTATCGACATACGACCAGCCACTTCGCTCATGGGAGCCAGCAACGGTAAACCTCCCTGATCGTCGGTTACTGTTTCGTAAGCAATGCAGGTAGCACCGGTATCCTGTAACCCTGCGGTCAATTGACGGTCCGGAGCTAGATGCAGATAGGTAAATAAGCTATGCCGGTCAGTTAACTGCTGTATTTCAGTTGGTTGAGGTTCTTTGACTTTAATGATCAATTCCGCGTTGGTAAATACTGCTCTAGCATCTTCTGCGATTTGAGCTCCAGCTTGTTGATAATCTTCATCACTGAATCCAATAGCTGCTCCGGCTGCCCGTTGTACCCAAATTTGATGGCCACCTTTACAAAGCTCACGCACCCCAGCCGGGGTCAGTCCGACACGGTGTTCCTGAATTTTGATTTCCTTCAGCACCCCAATCTGCATCATCACTCCTCAACCTAAGGCCTTTTAAAGAAACGTTTAAACAACATTAGAACTGGATGGCAACGGAATTCTGATGGTCACCCGTAACCCGGATGTTCCATTAGCAATCTGCAACTCGCCCTTAAAACGCCGAACAATGGCGTCTACTATAGCCAGCCCAAGGCCGCTGCCATCACTATGATGGCCATGAACAAATCTTCGGGTCAGTTCAGAAAGCAATTTTTCCGAGACACCGGGCCCCTCATCTTCTACTGTCCAGCATAATTGATCTTCATCTAAATTAACTGAGAGGGTAACTACGCTATTCTCTGGCGCATGACGAATAGCATTTTCCAGCAAATTACGTAATGCGGCCGAAAGTAAGATTGCTGAAGCATGGATCTTTTCATCCACTCCATCATTACAACGCAACGTGACTTGGTGCTGTCTTGCCAGATGTTGCACATCACTCAATGCCATATTATTAATTTCAGCCACCGGCAAACGGGTGCTTTCAGCTAACTGGCCGTCCCCTTCAACCCTGGCGAGTAATAAAAGCTGATCCAATGTCCGTTGCAACCGGTCAGTGGCTTTTTCGGCCTGCACCAGGGCATGCATGGCCTTGCCCCCTTGCGTCAGTCTCGCGACCTGCAACTGGGTTTTAATTCCAGCTAATGGGGTACGTAATTCATGCGCCACATCACCGGTAAACCGACGTTCCCGTAGCAAAGACTGCTGCATCCGTTGCAACAGACGATTGATCTCATCCACCAGCGGGCGCACTTCGGCCGGTCGTTGTTCCCAGACTAACGAGGTAAGATCTTCGGTATTACGTCTGGCCATATTCTGAGTCAAGCTATGCAATGGTTTAAACCCTTGCAAAATACCAAACCAGACGACGGTCAAAGTGCCCGCCAGAATAAGGAAAAACGGTAGTCCAGCGGCAATCACCACCGAACGCATTAACGTATCTCTGGTTTCCAACCGTTCAGCAGTCGTAATGGTTAATCCACCCTGAGATAGATTAAACACCCGCCAGTGTTCACCGTCCTGCGTACGGTTTTGGTAGCCCTGTTGAGTTGTGGTCATTGCACTTTCGGGCGCGTCATGAGATACCGCAATAATATCTCCAGCAACACTGGACACCTTACATGCAAGTGTTGCAGGTAAATTGAGATCTTCAGCCGGATCAAATAAAGCATTGCGTTGACCGCCATTTACCAATGGATCCAAATCATATTGCGACATTAAAGACATCAGCATTTTGGCGGAAGCGGCAAGACGGTTATCCAGAGTATTCTGCATTTCCTTTTGCACACTCATCAGCAACCATGGGGCCAGTAGCAGCCACATCAACAGCACCGCAATACCAATACGCCATAATAACTGCCAGCGTAAATAGTCTTTGGCTTTAGCCGGGTTCATTGACCGCTCCCAATCGATACCCCATACCCCGAACCGTTTCTATCCAGTCATCCCCCAGTTTGCGACGTAAATTATGGATATGTACGGCTACTGCATTACTTTCAATGCCTTCGGTCCAGCCATAAAGTCGATCCTGCAACTGTGCAGCGGTGACGACTCGGCCGGGTTGCTGCAACAGGGTTTCCAATACCGTGATTTCACGTCGCGACAGGTTTAGAGGTTTATTATTCAAAGAAACTTGTAAGGTGGCGGGATCGAATTGCAGGCTACCATGCTGAATGGTCTGAGTGGCACGTCCAGCCGCACGGCGGCTTAAAGAATGTAATCGGGCGGCAAGCTCAGTAAGGTCAAACGGTTTACTCATATAATCATCCGCTCCGGCCTGCAAGCCGCTGACGCGATCCGGCACGGCATCACGTGCCGTTAAAATTAATACCGGTAAATTATTTCCCCGTTCTCGCCAACGACTAAGCAAATGCATGCCATCTTCGTCTGGCAAACCCAGATCGAGAATAACAGCATCAAAACTGGCGGTTGCCATGGCCGTTTCAGCTCCTCCGGCATTCATCACCCACTCGGCCTGAATGCCTAATGCAGTGAGACCGGCCTGTATGCCCTCGCCCATTAATGCATCATCTTCCACAATCAATACATACATCGGTCAATACCCGAAATAAAAAAGCTATGTTGGTTTAACTGAATTAAGACAACGTTAACATTGTCTTAACTTTGTCGATTATGAGGCAAGATTGGAACAGCTGGAAAATGAATTCGCCATAACTGATTGAGCAAAATACGGCAACATTGAGGCTGTGAAAATGGTTACTAAGTTCTTTCATCCTCTTAATTGACCGTTAACAGCTCTCCCCACTTTGTCGTATAACTCGGGCTTTTATGCTCCTGTTTCATTTTCCAAGGCCGTTTAAATCCCTGATTGGCCAGTTGCAATGTGTCTCTGCCCATCGTGTTATTAATCACATCCATCACCGTCATCAACTTTGCGGATTCAGGCTCCTGATTCGGAGCAAACAAGTCCTGCTGCTGTCCACTTTTCGGCTGCAGTTCGGTGAGCATAATGCCGGCTTTGGCATAGTTAAAACCGGGCTGATACATTTTTTTCAGCGCTATCAGCGCATGTTTAACCAATACACGCGTGTCATCAGAGGCCATCGGCAGCGCGACCATCAGACTATTGCCATAAAAAGCGTCCCCACTGCGATAAGGACTGCAACGGATATACACCTGAATCATCCGCGCCACCGAGTACTGTCGACGCAGTTTTACAGCAGCACGACTGGTATACAGACTGATGGATTCTGCCAGACTGTTCATATCCGTCACTGGAATGCCAAAACTTCTCGAACTCAAGATCTGCTTTTTGTCACTGATGGCATATTCCAGCTCCAGACAACTGATACCATTAAGTTCACGTACGGTTTTTTCCATCACTACACTGTATTGACGACGCAGTGTTTCAGCATTGGCCTGTTTTAAATCCAAAACACTGTGAATACCCTGTGCTTTTAACTTTACGGCCAGTTTTCGACCAACGCCCCACACTTCACCGACATCCAACTCCGCCAGCAAACGGTTAAGCTGGCTTGGACTCAGCTGATTAAAATCGCAGACCCCGTCAAATTCAGCCCGTTTTTTAGCACAGTGATTCGCCAGTTTCGCCAGAGTTTTACTGGCACCGATGCCGACACTGACCGGAAGTCCTGTCCATTTGGCCACCCGATGAAGGATCTGTTGACCGTATTGCAACAAATCAAGATGCTGGAAGCTGGTGAGATCCAGAAAACATTCATCAATCGAATACACTTCCTGATCGGGCGAAAACTGATTAAGAATACGCATCACCCGATTGCTCATATCCGCATACAACGCATAGTTGGATGATAAAGCGATGATCTGCTGCTCATTCGCTATTTGCTGAAACTTGAACCACGGTGCTCCCATCGGAATATGCAGTTTGGCCTCATTGCTTCTCGCCACTGCACAGCCATCATTATTACTGAGCACCACCACCGGCTTACCGGCTAGTTTTGGATTGAATACCCGCTCGCAGGACACATAGAAATTGTTTACATCAATCAGTGCGATACTACGTGACATGTTATTTAAAACGCCGAAACGAACCGGTGACCACACCCCAGATTTCAAACTGCATACCATCCTTGATTTCAATCGGCTTATATTCGCCTGACTGATTGGATGGGAGTAATCGTGGGCCGCCCTGCTGGGTTTTAGCGAGCAACTTGATGGTAAATTCGCCATCGACTACTGCCAGTACAATATCGCCGATACTGGCATTTTTGGCGCGGTCTACCACCGCTTTGTCGCCCGGCAATAAACCACTATCAATCATCGAATAGCCTTGAATGGTGACAAAAAATGTCGCTTCTTCGTCATCAATCAGAAATTCATTGGGATCCAGCCGTTTTTCGACATGTTCATCTGCAGGCGAAGGAAAACCCGCTGCCACTTTGGAACTGAATAATGGCCAGCTACGTTTAGCGGGTGCAACGAGTGGACGTTCAAATACCATTGTCTGGTCTTGCAATGGAGAGGATTGCCTGCGTCGATAAGCCGCCAGAAAATCAGTGATCGCAGGCTTTTGACTCTCAGGAATCCGCATCACGGTCGTCGGTTCTTTGATTACAGAGCCTTTTTTACGTCCGGCACCAACGCGCCGACCACCATGCGTATTTGAGCGAGTTGTCATAAATCACTTGATTAATTGAAACAGTTAATCAAGTGTACGAATCGCTTCCCTATCACGCAAGGAAAAACTCACTATCCCGTGATAAAAAAATTAACTACCGAACAACAGCACGCTCCAGATAAGGGCAATCAATACAAGAATAAAAACCGACGCACCGATTTTGTGTTCTTCAAACATTTTTTGCGCCTGATTACCAAACAGACACACCAACAGACCCAGACCGAAATAACGCAGACCACGAGAAATAGCGGTCGCCAGGATATACAGGAAAAATGAATAACCCGTCACACCCGCAGCCAACATGGCAATCTGAAATGGAATCGGCGTAACTCCGACAGTCAATACATACCAGAAACCGTGTAAATGAATTTGTTGCCGAATAGTTTCAAACTGCTCGGGCGTCGACAGCAGAGCAATCATTTGCTCGCCGATCAGGCCAAACACAAAGTAGCCAATCACATACCCCAGCGCCGCACCAAGGATACAGCCCAGTAGCGCCATGCCACTAATAGCCCAGAGCAGCTTCCGGCGGGCCTGCATCAGTGGAATCAAAATAGTTTCCAGTGGGATGGGGACGATCAGTGACTCCATAAAAGAAGCGAAAGCGACCCCCCACAACATATGTTTTGAGTGCACTAAACGAGAACCCAGTTGCTTGAATCTATTCAAACTGATTTATTTCCTTATTTAAGGTCAGTATGCTCAACGCAAGAACACACAAAACAAGTAATATCCAAATAACAAGCCGCTATCCTCTTTGAAAACACTGCAGCTGTAAATAACCTGTGTTGATAAAGCAGAGACGATTGTTGTCATGGCGAGTTACGTGAAAAATCCCGGCAGGAGATACAAATGAATTACCGCTTTCTTTTACTGATAACCACGCTGCTATGGATGCCTGCGATATCCAGTGAAGAGTTAGTTGATGCAGGTGCAGAAATACAGGTAACGAATGCACCGGATGATCAAGCCATCGAAAATCGGCTGACCGACATTTTGAACGTTATCGAAAGCTATGAAGACGTTGAGGTCACGGTTGCTTCCGGAGTGGTTATCCTCAGTGGTAACGTCTCCAGTGCCCGTGCCGGACGTGATCTGGTGGCGCTTGCCAGTCGGGTCGAGGGCGTTATTTATGTGCAAAACAGGCTCAATGAGCTAATGGACATTTCCACCCGCGTACAACCCACGACACAAAAAATCGAAGCAATGCTTTCTTCATTGATTCGCAGTCTGCCTATTTTTCTGGTGGCTATCATCACTATCATTTTCTTTTGGCTGCTCGGTCGCTGGGTCGGTAACCGCGGTGTATGGTTGAGTCGTATAGGGCTTTCCGAGCTCGCCACCGATCTGGGTGGACGCATTATGCGAATCCTGATTGTTGGCACTGGCTTCCTAATTGCGTTGCAGATCCTGGATGCGACAGCGCTGGTGGGTGCACTGCTCGGTGTGGCAGGTGTATTTGGCCTCGCCGTAGGTTTTGCATTTCGCAATATTGTCGAAAACTATCTGGCTGGTGTACTGCTCAGTGCACGCAATCCATTCAAAATTGGTGATTCTATTCAGATAGCTGAATTCACCGGTAACGTCGTTCGACTGACTTCCCGTGATACCGTGCTGATGACTGGCGATGGCAACCATTTACGTATTCCTAATAGCACGATGATTACGTCGGTGATGATCAATTACACTCGTAATCCCTTACGTCGTTTTGAATTTACACTGGCTATCTCTGCCGATATCGATCTGGTCAAGGCTCGCCGCCTCGGCTTAGCGATTCTACAAAATATGCAGGGACTGCTGGCTGATCCGGGCCCACAAGTGCTGATTGCAGAGATACGGGAAGATATTGTCGATCTGCATTTTTTGGCCTGGATTAATCAACACGAAAGTGATTTTGCCAAAGCCCGCAGTGAAGCTATTCGCCTGATAAAAATCGGTTTTGATGAAGCCGGTATTACATTTCATCAACCGGTGCATCGACTTCAGCTGATAAATGATGAAACGAAGCTGGAGCCAGAAACCGATAATGCATTACTGGATACAGAATCCGCTTTACCAAACGTTTCGGCTGAAGCATCGACTGTGGATATTGCAACTGACCCTACAATGTCCAGACAAGTGGCTCATGAACTTAATACATCGGACGAGGAAAACCTGCTTAAATAACGAAGCACATCAAGCGGTTGAAATCAGCGGATATTCATGCTCTGCATAAAAGTTCTGATACACAATCTCTATCCGCAGTCGATCACCCGCCTCAATAAACTGTAATGGCTGACTGACATCATCAATCCACTGCTGAGCCTGTTCCGCTTTGATAAAACTGCAGATGTCACCCACCGGCCAATGGAAATACACTTCGCGTTGTTTCTTTTCGGCCAACACCACTGGGTCAGTGGTATCAGGAAGTGGAATATACGAACTGAAAATCTCTAATCCGCCCTGTTGTTCGGGATCATTTGCATTATATTCCAGCGAAATATCCCAGCCCCGGACCAATCCGTCATCGGCATCGCCCCGTTCAAAACTGAATCCATACATCGCCAGAATATCATCGTCGATTTCCGGCAATTTCTGCAGTGCGTCCTGCACAGCTTTAATCGCAGTTTTATCCTGCTCTGAAAGGTTTTCCAGGCTCAGTAGCCAATCGCCCAGATTGATGGCTGCCTGAATAATGGGAGGATGCGTTTTGTCGAGCAGAATATGTGGCATATGTTTGAACTATCAATGATTAAAGCCGAAACATGATATCAAACTGGATGGAATAACCCCATTTACGTTCCCACGCAGCAGCATGGGAACGAGATCCAGTTCTGGTTCCCACGGTCCTCCGTGGGAACCAAGCTCAAACCAATTAATCCTCTGAGGGCGTTACCCGCCAGATAGTGTTACCGACATCATCAGCCACCAGCAAACCGCCTTGATTATCAACGACAACACCGACCGGGCGTCCCATTGCATCACCACTGCCATCCACAAACCCAGTCAGGATTTCCTCTGGCAAGCCATCGGGTTCACCATTACTGAAAGGCACAAAAATCACTTTATAGCCACTTAACGGTTTTCTATTCCAAGAGCCATGTTGCCCAACAAAGGCCCCATTGTGATATTTTTCCGCCAGCAAATCTGCTTCATAAAATGCCAGACCCAATGACGCTGTATGGGAGCCTAATGCGTAATCTGGCTTTATGGCTTGTTCCACTAATTCAGGACGTTGAGGTTCAACTCTGAAATCAACATTCTGTCCATAATAACTATAAGGCCAGCCATAGAAACCACCATCTTTAACGGAGGTCATGTAATCCGGCACCAGATCACTGCCGATTTCATCGCGTTCATTCACCGTGGTCCAAAGCTCACCGGTTTGTGGCTGCCAATCCAACCCATTGGGATTCCGTAAACCGGATGCAAAGAGACGTTTTTCACCGGTTTCTAAGTTAACTTCCAAAATAGCCGCACGGTTTTCTTCTGCTTCCATCCCGTTTTCGGCAATATTGCTGTTTGAGCCGACCGTGGCATAAAGCATTGTGCCATCTTCATTAGCAATAATATTCTTAGTCCAATGATGATTAATCGGTCCACCCGGAAGATCTGTCACATGCTCTGGTTCAGCCGTTATTTGGGTCTGCCCTTCTTGGTAAGGAAAACGAACTATCTCATTGGCATTAGCAACATAAAAATCATTGCCAATCAACTCCATACCAAATGGTGAATGCAAATCATCTAAGAAAACATGGCGTGTTTCAGCTACGCCATCATTATCCCTGTCACGCAGTAACGTAATACGATCGGCACTCGGTACAGCTGCACCGGCTTTTTTTAAGACCATGCCTTTAATCCAGGATTTAATGCCGGGATCCGGGCTTTCACCTTTCGGTGCATTTGTTTCCGCCACTAACACATCGCCATTAGGTAATACATATAACCAACGGGGATGATCTAAGTCCACGGCAAAACGATTGACCATCAGCCCTTCAGCAGCAATCGGTTTACCGTCAATCGGCCATCCTTCAGCGGGAGCTATATTCATCGTGGGGATAAGCGGAGTTTCGGGGGCGGCTAACACAGGATCAGGTCCGAAATCAGCTTGTGGGGGGATTTTGGAGGTATCGCCACAACCATTGAGACTGATGGCCAAAACGCCAATCGCGGCACTGAACTTATAAGGATGCTGCATAGTGTGCTCCTGTAAGTGAAAAATAAGATTTAACTCCATTTTGGGAGAATTAATACTTGAGTCTAACAGTAGTGCCCTAACCAATGATTTGCTTTGAGTTAAAGGTCGTTAAAGAAGTTGCCTTTATAGTGATTTGATCATTCCAGTTGAGACAGTGGAATGTTTAATAATTGTCATTGTCTTATTAGGGTTTGTAGGGCTTTCAGAGCCGCCTCTGTTGTGACTGAAAGCCCTACAGACCTTAGGTTTTATTTCACTCAATGGAGGTTGCATGCAAATTCAGGTTAATACCGATCGCCACATTCCAGGCGATGACACGCTCACCGACTCTATTCGTGAGGAACTACAACATTCTCTCAAACGATTCGATGACCACGTTACTCGTGTCGAAGTACATCTAAGTGATCAAAACAGTGAAAATCGTGGCGGTGCCGATGATATCCGTTGCCTGATTGAAGCCCGGATAGAAGGTCATCAACCCAATGTGGTTACCCATGATGCCGCGACCATCAAACAAGCGTTTACCGGCGCGACCGATAAAATGAAACGCGTATTAACCTCAACAATTGAGCGTATGCAGTCACGCTAAGTTTTCTATCGAATACTGGTTCCCACGCCAGAGCGTGGGGACGAGTCTCAAGTCAGTTCTGGTTCCCACGGTCCCCCGTGGGAATCCACTGCCAAAAAGAATGCCATTGGAACAAGTCTAAAAAGTGGTCCAGTTCTCCCTTCTTATCGTATATTTCGGGTAAAGTCTGCAAACATTGTTTCGGATAAGGAAAGGACATGGAGTCAATCAGTGTCGCGTTTTCGATTTTTCTCAGTAGCATCACCGGTGGTATGCAGCTACATGTTTCCGATGTGATGGGTGGAGATTTACAAACTCAGATTATTGAATACCAAGATCATAAAATCGATTATCACTATCAATTCTGGAAAATAAAACCCGCTTCTGTTTGCTCAACAACAAAACATGAATTGGTATCTGAATATTCTCAGTGCACTGTTGCCGCCAAGTCATTTTTCATTGAAACCTGCTCGCATCTCACTAACAACAAGCGAAATCACTGGAAACATAAAAAGCTGGAAAACATGTACTGCTCAGCGTCGGTAAGTTATGAACCGACCATTGCACAAATATCTATACCCACAGCAAAAGAAGCAGAACTGCTCGAAGCCCAACAAGCCTGTTCAATGCTCACTCTACAAGCCAGACAGACCAGAAGTAAGCAACACGCTATTCAACGAGATAAAGCTTGTGCGGATTATAAAGCGCTAACTGCTGTAACAGAATAATACTTCTCACCGCCGCTTCCACGCAGGAGCATGGAGACAAGCTTCAAGTCAGATCTGGTTCCCACGGTCCTCCGTGGGAACCCACTTCAGAACACAATGCCATTCCCACGCAGGACCCTGGGAGCGAGCTTAATCTCACTTTACAACGAGTTAGCTTTATCCTTATTTACCGAAACTACTTTCCGGGTAAACGTGCATTTTTCATCGCCTCTTTTAATGAAATTCGTACACCCCAGAAATGGCTGCTGCGTTTTAGAATTAAACCGCTGCTTCAGGATGCCTGTTTCACAGACAGGACATCGCTCTGCTTTATAACCACATTCAGCTGAGGCACATAAATAATGTGTCTCATTCATAACGAACGGCGCATTACCGCATTCTGGACAAGCCTTTATGATCGTCGGGCAATAGTCTTTGCCTAGTGAGCATGCGTAAAACAAACCATATTGCCCTTCAATTGGTACCAGTTGACCTTCCAGACAGCTTGGACAGCGTACCTGTTCAATATAGTGATTCTGTACAGCAGTCAAAGACACACTGACATCCTCACGCAAGTCTTTGAGCTCTTTGATAAAACTGGACTCAAATCCCAACTGTGTCTGAATAAAGACAGTTTGTTTGGCCCGACTTAACGCCACATAAAATAAACGTCGCTCTTCGGCATGTTGAAAATCTTCAAGACTGGGTAATAAAATTTCCAGCATTGGATCCGTCTGTACTTCAGAAGGAAAGCCGTATTTCCCTTTGACAACATCCAGAATAATCACAAAATCTGCTTGCTTGCCTTTGGCGGAATGCACAGACATACCCGAAAATTTCAGGTTACGATGCTGTGATTTATAGGTATTAAGAGGCGGTAATGAGTTTTTAAAACGTGCTAAAAACATCACAGAAGCGGTTCGCCCTTTCAACTGATTCTGTATCTGTGCCAATGCACGTTCAATCGCAGAATCTTTGCCTGTGGTGATGATATGGACTTCCCGCTGATCACTTTTGCTGTGGGTTTTGAGTCGTTTGGCAATCTGATGGGGATTTTTCTGCACAAAAGTGGAAGCCACTGTTTCAATTCGATCATTGAAGCGAAAGGTTTTATCCAGCGATAAAAGTTCAGCTTCTCCGAAAAATTGCTCAAACTGTGTTGTCAGTCTGACATCACTGCCTGTAAACCGATAAATTGCCTGCCAGTCATCCCCGACACCCATCAATCCACAGCCAGGATTCGCCGCTCGAATCGCTTTGATAAAGGATGCCCGAATCGGTGAGATATCCTGAAACTCATCAACCAAAAGATACTTCAGTCGAAAGGATTCTTTGGTATGTAAATGAAAATAGTCTTGCTGCGCATGAAACGTGGCCCGACTGATCATGTCGGCAAAATCGATTGTGCCGTTGGCTTGCAAAACCGATTGGTAACGTTCATACACCCAGTCGAACAGCTTTTTAAACAAGGCCCAACGAGTTTGGTTATAAGCACTCATGCCTTTTAACTGTGTAGCATCTACACCCCTTTCAGAGGCTTTGAACAAACTTAAAAACTGCGACATCAACGTATAAAACCCATTATCCATTTTAAACTGGGCAGTCTGTGCAAAAAAATCGTCGTCGCCAATCGGTCGAATAACATTTTCTATTGGGATGCGGTGCTGTTTGCAATGCCGTTTAATCAACGCTTCCAGCGCCGTTGTCAAACCTCCCGACTGCTTGGATTGCCAACTGTAGGTTTCCCACAGGATCGTGGCATTCTCCTGATGAACCTGACGTTTCCATTGCATACCCTTTTGGTATTTTTCAGCATCAATGTCCTGTCGAGTCTGGCCATTTTTATCCACGCCAAAATGCTCCAGATACACATCCAGGTCAGTCAGATAAAAGTCTGGTTGGTAAGCTTTTCTGCCCGGCTCACTCACAGCAACGGGATAAACGGGCTCATATTCAAATGCGATACCATTGCTAAACAAGTAATTCGCAATTTCCAGCTCTTCAAAACTTTTCACTAAGTCGCCTGATAAGGCTCTGACTTCATTATCTTTTACATATTTCAGATACTGACCATGTGTTTTAGAGTCAATATTATCTGGCTGCGGATAAAAGTATTGCCCAAAGAAACGTTTCAAATCATCGCGGATGCCATCTGTTTTTAATAACTCCACAATCTGCAAATTCACAAACTTCTGGTATTCACGTTCATCTGTTGCCAGCACACTCACTGTCGTCGCACCTTCACAGAAACTGACTATCTGTCTACCTGCTTGATGGAAGGTGCTCACCTTTAAGCCTGTTAACAACGCATATTCATCAGCTCGCTGCTGCAACTCATCCCGGGCATCACTGCCAAATGCCAACATCAGTATCTCTTCGGGTTTGGCCAGACCATTTGCAACCAGATAATTAGCTTTGGCGACCATGGTGCTGGTTTTACCGGTACCGGCTCCGGCAATCACCAGCACCGAATCTTCATCAGTCACACAAGCTAAACGCTGCTTATCGGTTAAAGGGTGTGCTTCAAGTTGATCAAATAGTTGCTGATTTTGCCCTAATTGCCTTTGACTCCAGGCGTCATTAAACCGCTGCTGAAAATCCTTGGTGTGAAACAGAAAGTCATATAACTGCCCCTCCACCGCTGAGCAATTCAAACCCAGATCATCAAATGCCTGCAAATGGGAAAAATCCGGCTTATAAACCTGATATTTATCCAAAAGTGACTTGATATTTGAGGCTCGAAAATAGCGTTGATGACTTTTGATTTCGCGCCGAAACAACGTTTCTGCTTCAGCCAGTCGCTGATATATCGGTAAATATTCTGCTTTCCAAAAAGCCAGCCGTTCGTGTAACGCTGTGGTTAAAAAGTCATGTAAACCTGACTGTCGAAAAAAACAGAACCGTTTACCGCCCCATTCAACAATGACCAGCAATCCTGTTTCACGCAGCGAACAGATCTGTTCCGGCCCAGGAAAATTGAAATGTCGGTGATTGACTGTCAAACCGACATGTGAAAACTCAAGACGGAATTTTCCAGCGAGAAATTGAATGTGGGATAAAGGAAACGTTTGAATGCTCAAATTAGTTTTGTCTGGTTGATGTCATTCATGATTATTCGATTTTTTATATTAGAAACGATCGAAATAATCCGAATCCATGGTTTTCACGTGGTAGGTTTCTTGAATGCTGACGCCAAGGTCGTATTCGATCATCAACTTGGCGAGGGTTTTACCATCAATCAGCACCACTGAAATATTCAATCCACGGGCTGCGTCTTTGGCACCTTGGGAGAATTCGGAGGTAGTGATAAATACGCCTTTGCGAGCACCTTGGCGGGTTAATGCACCGATAAACTTATCAATTTCGGGACGATGTACGGTGTCTTCCCATTTTTTGGCCTGCAGATAGATGGTGTCGAGGCCGAGTTTGTCTTCATTGATAATGCCATCGATACCGTTGTCATTACTGAGTGGCGTTTGCAGTGTGGCGTCGTTGCGAGCACCTCCATAGCCCATTGCAACCATTAACTCGATAACCAGTTGTTCAAAAGCGGCTGGTGTCAGGGATTTGATGTTTTCTATCAGCTCTTCAGCCAGGTTTTTATTGAGCACCTGATAAGCCTGATTGAGAATATCGTCTGGTGTTTCGGCATCAAACAATGGTTTGGCTGGCTCGTTATCTTCAGGTTTATCTGAGGGTTTGGATTGGTGAAAGGTTTTAAAAGAGTCAAACTGCTTGAGAAACTTCACATCAATGCGTTGTGGCTGAGTGGCCAGAATATTTTTGCCCAGTTCGGTAATTTGATATTGCGCTTTGCCTGCAGATTTAATTAACCCGGCTTTTTTCATATAAGTAATGGCCCAACCGATTCGGTTATTGATCACCGTCTGCTTACCCGATGGCAGTAACTCCTGCCTTTCTTCATCGGTCATATTGAAATCCAAAGCAATCTGCGAACGGATTTCTTTGGCATGAATCACAGCGCCATCTTTCAGGCACGAGATTACCGGCAACATCACGGTTTGAAAATCAGGTATCGGCATCCTTACGCTCTTTTTTTGTGCAGTCAGCAAGGATAACAAATACGTGAGATTAAAGGGTGATGATTCAGAACAAGGTATACGGCGACAGCCCCGTCCAGCGTTTAAAGGCACGGCGGTAGTTATTCATATCATTGAATCTAAGGTATTCGGCGATTTGCTGGTTATTGAAGTGTTTGACCTGAAACAGATAAATGGCGGTATTTTTTCGTGCCAGGTCGATTTGCTGCTGGAAAGTGGTGTGGTGTTTTTTCAATTTACGTTTCATTGACGCGGGGCTGATGCCAAATGCGGCTGAGACTTTTTCCAAATTAAGCGGTTGTCGGATATGCGTTTGAATATAGTCATAAAGCTGATCAATAAAACTTTGCGGGCTATGCAGCGATAACAACTGTTTATGGGTTTCTTTGAGTGCGCCGTGAATACTGATCTGTGAGGCGTTTGGCCAGGGTTTATCGAGAAACTCAATAGGTAACCGCATACAATTCATTTGCTGATTAAATGCCAGATCCTGTCCCAGGTTGACCCAATATTGCTCGATATAGGTAGGTTCTGAGTAAGTGAATTCAAAATTCCACGGCATTTTCTCTTTCGATAACCAGGACACCATTGAGATAAAAGCCGTCATGTGCGCTTCAATCAGAAACTGCTGTTGTTCATCGCTGCCGGTTGCGTCTTGCCAGAATATAAATAGCTCTTGTTCATTTGCATAAAAGCGTGGGGTAAATAACGGCGATAAAATGGCGTGGAAGTCACAGATGATCTCTATCGCCTGACGCAGGTTACTCACCAGTTGTAATGCCTGACTCGCGGCACCGAAGCAGCCTGGCCATAAGCGTTGACCATATAAGAAACTGGTGTCATCCGCATTGACTAGTTTGCGGCAATTACTGATTAAGGTCAGGTATTGATCCGGGCTGATACGCTTTTCAGCTAATCTGAACTCTTCAAGCTGGATACGGGTGCTTCTCAACAGTTGTCGACTATCCACCTCACGTGACAAGGCAAACTCAACCAGTACAGCCGGCTGATGATGTGTGGCAATGCACGCCGTGTCTATTTCATAACCAAGCGTTTTGATCAGCGGTGTCATTTGCTTAGAGGGCGTTTGACGGTTGTTGTCTGGTTTTGCTGATCTCAAGATTCAAACGTTTAATCAGCGAATCAGAATCATCGGTTCTGGCCATGGTGGTGACCACCGTGGCTGAAAGATATACGCGTTGATGATGTTGTCTGGTTCGGTAGGCAAAGCTGGCGACAGCATTTTGTAAATCCATGCTCATCTGTTGAGCTTCATGTTCAGAGGTATTGTGTAGCAACACCACAAATCGATCACCGGCTAAGCGACAAATCAGATCTTCATCTCGCAGATTAAGTACTAACAACTGACAGATAAGCTGCAAAATATGATCGCTTTCTTCTGGACCATAAAGACGGTTGATCATATTAAAGTTATCTAAATCAATGGCAATTAAGGCGAGTGGTTGCTGGAGCTTTTTACTTTCAGCCAATGAGAGTTTTAATAGTTTCTTTAAATAAGCCGCACCGCCCACTGGAATCAGTTTGTCGAACAAACGGTGCTCACGAAAATAACGTTCACGTTTCACCATCTGCGCACTGATGGCGATTTCTTCCTGGTGCCAGTGATAGATACCAATACTCAGCAGCACTAAAGCAATAGGGATAGGTAGGCTTTCTAACCAGTTATGCCAGATAAGCGTCGACGGCATACGGATAAACTCATCTACCACATCCATAGACCATGAAAACACAATGGCACATAAGCCGAGCGCCAGTAATTGGGTCACTCTGCCTGCCGGTCGGCTGCGTAATAATAAGCCCAGCCAGAATAAGGCTAGAATGACCATTCCTCCTTCAGAAAAGACGTCCAGCCAGCTAATTTCAACAGTGGGTTTCAGGTCTCCCCACACACTAATAATCATTACACCAATGCCAATCGCTATAGCGAGGCCATAAGAATAACAAGTCTGTAAAAAAGCTCTTTTTTTCATTGATTTAGCCGACTTTTAAAAAGGTGTTGTAAGGTTGTTTTCGGCGAAACTACGCTAGAAAAATGACAATTTGATTACATCTTCACCAGTCAAATCAGCTCACAAAAAGTTAAATTATTTTTCAAAATTAATGCTGATGCTTTTGACCAAATGCAACTTAACTGACTGAATTAATAGGACATTTACTTCTTTAAAATAGCTTTCCTAATGTTTTAATACGCTATATTCCTCAGTCATATGAGCTCTAAACAGGCCTGGGAACACCTATAAGTTATTGATTTTTAGTATTTTTATTTTTAGCTGTCATTGATCTGTCATTTACCGTCCATAGACTTGCCGCCATCCACCACTATGACGACAAGGGTATTTTTATGAGAGTGACAGTTGATACAGCAGAGCGGCCGAGTCATAAACTCAGTCTGATTGCTTTAAGCATAGCGAGCGTTTTCAGTAATGGCGTTCATGCAGCCGATGAAATCAATATGGAAAAGGTGCAGGTTTTCGGTCAAGCAGTACAGATTGATAAAGCACTGAATGAACAACGTAATTCAAACAGTATTGAAAGCGTAGTTCACGCCGATGGTATTGGGCAATTACCGGATGATAATGCTGCTGAAGCTTTGCAACGTTTGCCCGGCGTTTCAGTTGAAAATGACCAGGGTGAAGGCCGTTTTGTCACGGTGCGTGGGCTGGCACCGGAGTTAAATGCTGTCACGATTAATGGCACCAATATCCCTTCACCTGAAGATGGCACACGGGCCGTGGCGTTGGATGTGTTACCCAGCGAACTGATTCAGTCACTCTCTGTAGTGAAAACGCTGACACCGGATATGGATGCCAACTCACTCGGCGGCACGGTCAATGTCAGAAGTTTATCGGCGTTTGATCATGATGGTTTGTTTTATACCCTCTCTGCTGAAGGCAGCTATGACGATAATACCGACCAAACCAGCCCCAAAGGTTCTGGTGCATTCAGTAATATTTTTAGTGTAGGCGAAGGCGTTGATAACTTTGGCGTTGCCGCGGCTCTGAGCTGGCAAAAACGGGATTTTGGTTCTGATAACGTTGAAACGGGTGGTGCTTGGGAGTTTGAAGGTAGCCCTCGTTTAGCAGAGCTCGAACAGCGTGATTACGATATCACCCGTGAACGGCTGGGTCTGGGGGTTAACTTTGACTATAAAGCCGATATCCATACCAACTATTATTTAAGAACGTTATTCAGCCAATTTACCGATACGGAAACACGTAATGGCGCGGGCATAGAGTTTGACGATCCCCTCCTCCCAAATGAATCAGGTGACGATGCAGAAGGTTATCGTGAGCTAAAAGATCGTAAAGAAACACAAGAAATCCAGTCTTATGTATTTGGTGGAGAAAAAACCATCGACTTGTGGACAATCAATGGACAAGTGGGTTACAGCCGCGCCAGTGAAGATTCACCCGGTCATATTGCCGGCGCCAAATTTGTTGGCGATTTTGATGGTGTCGGCTATAGCAGTACCTCTAAGCCCACGCTGAATGCTGGTGCAGATTATTATGATCCCAACAGTTTTGAATTGGATAGCGTGGAATGGGAAGAGCAAAAAACCACCGATACTGAAAAAAACATCAAGTTTGATCTCGCCAGAGATTTTGATTTTCAAGGCTATGCATCACAAGTCAAATTTGGTGGCAAATTATCACGTCGTGAAAAAGATAATGATTTAGAAGCCTGGGAATTTGAAGATTTCGGTACAAATGACACCAATCTGGCAGCATATAGTGCTGGCAATGTGGATTATAGTTTGAATCAATTTGGTAACGGCATCAGCAGCTCGGCGGTTGAAGCGTTACTGAACAAATTAAATAAAGCCGATAATGTTAATGAAGAAGAATCACGTATTAATGATTATGTGATGAATGAAGACATTAACGCGGCTTATGTGATGAATACCCTGGATCTGGATGACTGGACTATCATCGCTGGCCTGCGTTATGAAGGCACTCGCTTTAAGGCTAAAGGTACCGGAATAAGAGATGGTGATTACCAAAGCATTTCGAGTAAAAACAGCTACAACCATTGGTTGCCTGGTTTGCATGGCACTTATTATTTAGATGATAAAACACAAATTCGTGCTGCCTGGACCAATAGTGTTGTTCGGCCTACCTTTGAAGCACTTGCTCCAGGGTTCTCAATCGAAAGTGGCGACAGTGCCAGCTTTGGTAATCCTGACTTAGATCCAATGACCTCTAAAAACCTGGATCTCGGCATTGAACATTACATGGGGCGAGCCGGTGCAGTTTCAGCCTATGTTTTCTATAAAGATATTTCCGACTTTGTGTATAACACCGATGTTTCCGGCACTGGCTTATTCGCCGACTTTGATGAAGCGGTAACATTTGCTAATGGTGATTCAGCCGAGGTCTACGGTATCGAACTCGCCTATTCTCAAAAGCTCAGTTGGTTACCTGCACCCTGGAATGGCCTGTTAGTGGGTGCCAATGCGACCTTCAGTCAATCCGATGCTGAAATAGAAGGACTTGGACAAACACGTAGCATCGATCTTCCGGGTCAATCAAAACAAGTGGGTAATCTGATGATCGGTTGGGAAAACGACAAACTGAGCATGCGTTTATCGACCAACTATAAATCGTCTTATCTATCCGAAGTGGCCGCCATTGATGATGAAGCACTGGATCAATATGTTGATTCACAAGTATTTTTGGATTTCGGCGCCAGCTATTTCTTGACTAAAAATGCTCAAATCAGCCTGGAAGTGAAAAATATCACTGACGAAAGTTTCTATGTCTACAACCGCAGCAGTTCATATAACGCGCAATATGAAGAATACGGTCCGACCATCAAGCTTGGTTTTACGTTAACCAATTTCTAAACCATCTTGATTATCCAAATTAAAGTGAAGCAAATGAAAAAAAACCAACTCAAGCTAAAACTGACCGCACTGGCTTCTTGCATGCTGACAACCCCTTTTACCGTCATGGCAAACGCTGAGCTGCTATCAGTTTCAAATAATAGTGAGCAAATTGAAGCCGCCCAACTGTTAATGAAACATCAGATGATGCCTAAGGCCGATAGCCTGTTGTCTTATGAACATAAGGGCATTGTCATTGAAGATAAACAAGGCCAGCAACTCAGCCTGTTAAAAGGTAACTTTGGCAGTATTGACCACAGATTTATTCATAAAGGGCTGTTGCTTGCTACGGTAGATGTGGATCGTCAGCAAGCCATGGTGGCGATATTTGATAAAACCACCCACCAGTGGAATCAACCCATTTATATACCGCAACCGGCCTTTAAAATTGATGGTGTCTGCCTGTATCAGGATGAAGCCCATAATGGCTTTATGTTTCTGGTTGGCGAAGAAGGTCATGGTGAGCAATGGTTGGTCTCTGATGCTAACACTTCAGTGGCTCAGCCTAAATTAATCCGGCGCTTGAGCACGCCACCCAACAGTGAATATTGTCAGGTCGATGATCAACAATCAGTAATGTATATCAATGAAGAAAACGTTGGGATCTGGGCTTACCAGGCACATCCTGAGGCCGACCTTATCCGTAATCCTGTCGCATTAATGCAACCCTTTGGACAGTTATCTCAAAGTGCGGCCGGTATGGCATTGGTACCTAGTGGCTTGCTGGTACTTGATTCAGAAGCTAAGACCTTACATGCCTATCAAAATAACGATGGCGTTTGGCATTCGCTTGCAAGCTACCCATTAAAAAACCTCTCTGATCCCGAAAATATCAGTGCTCGACTAAACGATAAGCAATTAACCATTCGCATTAAACATGATGACGGTGTGGCGACATTCAGCTTGCCCTGGAATTATCAGGACACCGCTCAGGCAGCGACGATTCCGGTGATAAAACCTCAATTACAAAGTGAGCCTGTGCCTAGTTTAGGTGATGCAGCTGATGATCCGGCCATCTGGGTTCATCCTAAAAATCCTCAACAAAGTCGAGTTTTAGGCACCGATAAACAAGGTGGTTTAGTGGTGTATGACTTAAAAGGAAAAACGCAACAACACCTGGCAGTAGGTCGGGTTAACAATGTCGATGTGCGATCGGGTTTTAACTTAAACGGTCAAAAAATTGATTTAGCTGTCGCCAGTAATCGTGACCACAACTCATTACATGTGTTTGCCATTGACCCCGCCTCGGGAGTCGTCAGTGAGTTAGGCCAAGTGCCGACGGCAAGTAAGGATATCTACGGCTTGTGTATGTATAAAAATCAGGCGGGTGATATTTACACCATTGTGAATGATAAAGACGGTCGTTTTTTCCAATATCGCATGCAGGATAACCACGGCAAGATTGATGCTGAACTGGTGCGTGAATTTAGCGTGAGCTCCCAACCCGAAGGCTGTGTCGCGGACGATAAAAACCATCGTTTGTTTGTTGGTGAAGAAAATAAAGCGGTATGGGCTTTGGATGCCCGCTCCAATAAAGCAGCCACATTAACTGAAGTCATGTCAGTCAGTGAACATCTCAAAGCTGATATTGAAGGTCTGAGCTTATATCAAACCCAAGGTGAGGATTATCTGGTCATATCCAGTCAGGGTAATGATAGTTACGTCGTGCTCGATGCCCTCCCCCCATTTGCTTACCGAGGTGTCTTCCGGGTGGGCTTTAATACGGATTTAGGGATTGATGGTGTTTCTGAAACCGATGGACTGGATGTGACCAGCGTCAATCTGGGTGAACCCTGGCATCAAGGCATGTTGGTGGTGCAGGACGGACGCAACCGGATGCCGGTAGAAAATCAAAATTTCAAATATGTGCCGTGGTCAGATATCGCTGACCAACTGGGCCTTTCAGCGACTAAGAAATAAGGAGTCACTCATGGAATCTACAATGCATGAAATGACCATGTGGGGCTTGGTGAGTGATGCCAGCCTGCTGGTAAAAATCGTGATGATTATTCTGGTTTTAGCTTCTATGGTGAGTTGGTATTTGATTATCTGGCGATCCAAGGTACTGGGCCGTCTGGAAAAACAAAACCGTCAATTCCAGCTACAGTTCAGACAAACAGCAGATATCACGAAACTGGATTCGGCAGCGAATAATCAGTCTGTTTACCAGGCACTTCCGGCTATTTATCAAGCAGGTTGGCTGGAGTATGAAAAATATCAACAAGTGAATGCTGTGCCACAAGATGAAATTGTCGAAAATGTCGAGCGGGCAATGCTGGTTAATATTGGTGAACAGGAAGTTGAATTAGAAAAAGGACTTTCTTATTTAGCCACTATCGGTTCAGTCAGCCCTTATATCGGTCTGTTTGGCACGGTGTGGGGCATCATGAATTCATTTATTGGCTTATCTCAAGTTGAACAAGCCACGTTAAATACTGTTGCACCCGGTATTGCTGAGGCGCTTATCGCCACAGCGATTGGCTTGTTCGCTGCGATACCCGCTGTTGTTGCCTACAATCAATTGAGCAAACGTGCTGGAGCATTAAGTACCCGTTATTATCATTTTGGTAATGAATTTATCACCCGATTACAGCGGGTTATGCATCGCACTCCATTAGCTAAAGTCGCGTGAATTCATCATGTTAAGAAAACCTGTTACCAAACACGCCCTCAAAGCTGAAATGAATGTGGTGCCCTATATCGATGTGATGCTGGTGCTGCTGGTCATATTTATGGTCACTGCACCCTTGCTGGTACAAGGCGTCAAACTTGAACTTCCTAAAGTTGCAGCCAAAGCGTTACCCACGGATAGTCAAAAAACCATTTTGAGTTTATCGGTCGTGGCTGACGGCAGTTATTACTGGAATGTGGGGTCTGAGGTAGATATCAAATCACGCTCAGATCAGGCGGTCACGTTGGACGAAATGGTGATGAAAATTGATCAGATCAGGCTGCAGCATCCTGATTTACTTTTCTTCATTCGCGGTGATAAAGCAACTGATTATGCGTCTGTCGTCAAAGCCATTGCGGCTTTACAACAAGTCGGCATAGAAGATGTAGGGCTGATCACGGAGTCGCCTGATGACTGATGCAGGATTCTATGATGATCGTTTTTTAACGCCACCAGCAGAGAATGATGGAGTAAAAACATCGACATTATTACTGGTCGGTTTATTTCATCTGGCCATGGCGGGATTGTTATTAAACTCATTGACACCTGCTCAGCAGGATGAGCCCAAACTGAGTACGATTAAAATTCAAATGTTAAGGCTGTCAAAGCCTGCCCCTGAAATCAAACCGGTTGAGCCGGTTCCGCTGACTATCCCGGAACCGACTCAACCTGTGTTTGATCCCCCACCCGTGGTGCAAAAACCTGAACCAACACCCGTGGTTCAGAATGAACTGGCTTTTAAACGGGTTGAAGAAAAGCCAATACCTGAAAAAGTTACACCAAAACCTATTAAGCAAAAGCAAGCTGAGCCAGAAAAACAGATCGTCGAAAAGACTATCCAACAACCTGAAAAACCTTCTAAACCAGCCTTAGCGCAGCAAACCAAAACGACCGCTAGCGCTGCGAAGACACCGGTTAAGCAGGATGTGATCGCCAGCGCTGAAGCTAGTGAGCCATTTTCGGTTGAGCGCTATAAACCAATAGAAAAACAGGCTCCAGAATATCCTCGTGGCGCATTACGAAAAGGCCTGGAAGGTGATTGCACGGTACGTTATACCGTCAATACCCAAGGTAAAGTGGAAACACCTGAAGTCCTGGAAAACTGCCACCCATTGTTTAAAAAGCCGTCTTTAGAAGCCGCCAAAACCTTTCGATACTCACCCAGAATGGTGAATGGAAATGCGGTAGCAGTGAATAACATACTTAATACTTTTGAATATCGTATCAACCAATGAAAAATAAACTTTCTATGAATAAGCCTTGCGTTTCCGACTTTCATCAACAGATGTCAGCACATGATGATATCGCCATTAATAACAGTGCCGAACCCAATTTAAATCAAGTAGTGTTGTCTCGGCGTCAAATGCTCAAAGGCAGTTTAAATGCTGCGGCATTGGGCTTCTTTGGACTCAATTTATCGTCAAATCTGGTATTTGCTGCAGGCAAAAACAATCTGAATATCCCCTTTATTGGCTTTAACAGCATCCAGCCTCAAACTGATCCTGGGTTTGATCGTGTTGTTGTGGCTGATGGCTATCAGGCAAAACCATTTTTTTCCTGGGGAGATCCGGTGGTCACCGGTGCAACAGAATGGCAGGCGGACGCCACAAACAGCTGGCAGGAACAATTAAAACAAGCCGGTCAAAACCATGATGGCATGCATTTTTTTGCCTTTCCTGACGACAATAATCACGGCTTAATGGTAATTAATCATGAGTATACAAATCCGACTCTGCATAAGGATGGAATTACGTTTGTCGATGGTAAACGTCGTTTAGATGATGTTAAAAAAGAACAGGCTGCCCATGGCGTCAGTGTGATTGAAATGAAAAAAGATTCACAAGGTCAATGGCAACGCGTCTACCCTTCTGTTTATAACCGTCGTATTTCAGCGATGACAGCAATGCAAGTAAGCGGACCATTGGCAGGTCATGACTTGTTAAAAACCGTCGATGATCCTGCTGCGATGGAAATCATCGGCACCCTGAACAATTGTTCGAATGGTTTTACCCCATGGGGCACTTATCTGGCTTGTGAAGAAAATTGGCATAACTACTTTGTAAATCAGGATGTGGATGATTATCAGTCTCGTATCTCACATCATCGCTATGGATTATCAACGGGTAAAGAAGCTAAAAAATACGGCTGGAATACGATTGATAATCGGTTTGATGCGACGCCCAATGCAACCCTTCCCCATCAAGGTTTTGTTAACGAACCTAATCGCTTCGGCTGGGTGGTGGAAATAGACCCTTTTAATCCTGACAGTAAACCGATAAAACGTACTGCTTTTGGTCGATTCTGTCGTGAGTGTGTCGCGCCAGCCATAGCTGAAAATGGGCAAATGGCTTTTTACTCGGGTGATGATACCCGTGGTGAATATATCTATAAGTTTGTGCCAGAACAGCGCTTTGATAAAACTCAACCTGAAAAACATCGAGACATGCTCGACCGTGGCACGTTGTATGTTGCCCGTTTTAATAATGATGGTTCAGGTCGCTGGTTGCCATTAGTGCATGGTCACTCAGGTTTAACCGCAGAAAATGGCTTTCCCAGCCAGGCGGAAGTATTGGTGAATGCACGTGCTGCAGCAGATCAATTAGGCGCAACGCCTATGGATAGACCTGAATGGGCAACGGTGAATCCACATAATCTCGATGTCTATGTCACGTTAACCAATAATCACCTGCGTGGCACAGAATTTGTTCTCAATGCCGCAAATCCCCGTCCCGATAATCGTCATGGACAGATTATCAAGATAAAGGAAGATCAGGCCAATCCAGCGGCTATAACCTTTCAATGGGAATTATTTGTGGTGGCGGGTGAAAAATCCGGTTCACAGAATGCTGATGGAAAGCGGGTTGCTGAGCATTTAGTTGGTAATATCGAGGGCGATATCTTCTCTTCGCCCGATGGCTTAGGCTTCGATCAGGATGGCCGTTTGTGGATTCTGACGGATTACGATGATGACGATCCTGTGATGGAAAACATGGGCTGTAATCAAATGTTATGTGCCAACCCCGAAACTCGGGAAATTAAACGATTTATGGTTGGGCCCAGGGGGTGTGAAATTACCGGGATTACCTGGAGCCCGGACTATACAGCGATGTGGGTAAACATTCAGCATCCTGGGCTGAGCTATCCAGCCAGTGATGGCAGAACCCGTCCGCGCTCTACTACGGTACTTATTACCAAAGATGATGGTGGCGTAATCGGTCGCTAACGATGAGAATGGCGCCCTATAGATAATTTTGTATTTGAGTGATGCATCGGTATGCTTGCAAGGATTCTATTTATCCTTAAACCTCAAAAAGACACCGGGCAGCATAATGAATAAAAAGTTACTTTTCGTCATCGGCATAATTCTGTTCGTTGCTATTATCATGATAGCTTCGCGTTTAATAAATACGCCTTCACCTTACCTAACCTCTGACAATGGTCAGGAACTGCCTACCGAGGCATCGATCGAGGAAGGTTTTATGGAGGCTGAAAAATTAATTAATTCCAGAGTGCCCATCAAAATTGATGACGAAACCCAGCTTAATAAGGCTTTAGCCGGTCCCGGTGATTTGATGACTTATTATTATTCATTAACCAATGTCACTATAGACGATGTGAATCCGACGGCGGTACTTGAGGATATCAAACCCAAATTACTCGCCAGCCTCTGCAAGAATGCTGATATGCAGCCTGTTCTAAAGGCGGGTGCGAAACTTGTTTATGTCTATTCCGATAAAAATAATGAAGATGTTGGCCGTATTGAGGTAGTTGAAGCTGATTGTTAGTGGTTAATTTAATCAGGCAATTGGTCGCTCGCTTAGGAGAAGCATCATATCCCGTTTTGGTGGATGTCCAAACATACGGACATATTCACGACTGAATTGTGATGGGCTTTCATACCCCACCTGATATGCAGTGCTGGCAGCATCCAGCAAAAGCTTATTGAACTGTCTGGTTGCTCAATTAATTAATCCAAACACTCTTGTGAACAAACAGCGCTGTAATTTGCCTATAGTGTTTATAAAACGTCCAAGCTAATAAGCAAAGAGGCTAACTCCAATGAAAGATTATAAAAAATCGACCAATATCGTTGAACAACTCACACCTGAACAACATTACGTGACCCAGCAATGTGGTACTGAACCGCCATTCGACAATGCCTATTGGGATAATCATGAAGCCGGGCTTTATGTGGATGTTGTCTCTGGTGAGCCCTTATTTGCTTCGGTTGATAAGTTTGATAGCGGAACCGGCTGGCCAAGTTTTACCCGTCCAGTGCAGAGTGAAAATGTGAACGAAAATTTTGATGACAGCCTTGGCATGCGCCGTGTAGAAGTTCGCTCAGTGCATGGTGACAGTCATTTAGGTCATGTTTTCCCTGATGGCCCTGAAGAAGCCGGTGGCATGCGTTATTGCATCAACTCAGCATCCCTGCGGTTTATTCCCGTTGAAGAGCTTGAAGCAGAAGGTTACGACGAGTTTAAAAATCTGTTTTCAGAAACCTTAGGTGAAACAAAATGAGCGAGACAAATACTGAACGTGCTGTACTGGCCGGTGGCTGTTTCTGGGGTATGCAGGATTTACTTCGTAAATTACCAGGCGTTATCTCATCGCGGGTCGGCTACACCGGCGGGGATATTCCAAATGCCACTTATCCAAACCATGGCACACATGCTGAAGCAATTGAAATTATATTTGATCCCGAACAGATTAGTTTCCGACAGTTACTCGAATCCTTCTTTCAAATCCACGATCCGACCACACCAAATCAACAAGGTAACGATAGAGGCATGAGTTATCGCTCTGCGATTTATTACACCAGCGATGAACAAGCCGAAATTGCCAAACAGACTATTGAAGATATAAACCAATCCGGGTTATGGCCAGGCAAAGTTGTTACTGAAGTGGAACCCGTCGGTGATTTTTGGGAGGCCGAACCCGAACATCAGGATTATCTGCAACATTATCCAACCGGATATACCTGTCATTACATTCGACCGAATTGGAAGTTGCCCAAAAGCTGAATCACATTCCCACGCAAGAGCGTGCGAACGAGATTTCAACTGTAAGGGTTCAAGCTATATTAATGTTCTGGTTCCCATGGACCTCCGTGAGAACCCCCAGCCAGTTATATCACCATCACCATTCATAAATACCCAGTATGGGGACGATAAGTCCCATTTTGGGGTTTTTATTCTGGTTCCCACGGTCCTCCGTGGGAATCTCCCCCCCCTAAGCTACATTCACAAGCGTGGGTATCGGAATGAGATTTCGACTCTCAGTGTTCAATTGAATATTTAATTTTGAGCAAATTTCAGGCACAAAAAAACCACCCAAAGGTGGTTTATTTTTGTTTTGGTGGGGCGGCGTCCCTCAAACAGAAGAAACAGAGCATTGATATTAAGGCACTTTTACAATAGAACAAACATTGGTTGCCCCCATAGTTGCCCCATCGTTTTGCTTCTACCACACATAATTTTCTATGTCCTATTACTATTTACTATTGGTCTTTGTTTACATAGTTAGAATTGTCTTTTTAGAGTAGAGGATGTATGTTTTCATATTCAACTCTAGTTAACCGCGCAATAGGCCACAACTAAAGAAAAAATCCCCCTCAAATTACCTCTGTTGTTTCATTCGCAAGGAAGGAAGAATGCAATACATCGAAAAGCTCAAGCTTTTTAACTATAAAAGATTTAGAGAGTTTGAAGTTCAATTCACTCCTAAAACTAACACTATTATTGGCGATAACGAAGCTGGTAAAAGCTCAATTCTTCAAGCTATAGAGCTAGTGGCAAGTGGTAGTAGAAGCAAAGTAGAGACTTTAGGATTCGAAGCACTTTTAAATAAAGGCTCAATCAATGAATTTTTTGCTACTGACAAATCCTTCGAAAAACTTCCTGAATTACATGTTGAAGTTTACCTAAGTGACAAAAGTAACCCAGACCTTGTAGGAAAGCATAACTCTGATGGCGTGAGTACAAGTGGATTACACATGATTTGCCAACCAAATGAAGAATTGGTTACAGAGATAAATCAGGTGTTGTCTGAAGAGAGTGACAATTTTCCCTATGAGTTTTATGTTGTCAGATTCATTACTTTTAACGGTGAAGCATATTCCGGTTACCGCCATTTTTTGAAGTGTCTGACAATCGATAACTCACAAATAAACACAGAATATGCAAACAAAGAGTATACAAAGACCGTATACGATTCGACGGTTGATCACCCAACAAGAATTAAGTTAAAGAATCAATACAGACAGCATAAAATACAATTTAACGAAAAAAATTTAAAAGAAGTAAATGAAAATTTGGGGGATTACAATTTTTCAATTCGCTCCGGATCAAAATTCAATCTAGAAACTGATATAGCTCTTCTTCAAGATGCAATACCTATAGATGAGAGAGGTAAAGGCCAACAGTGCTTCATCAAAACTGAGTTTGCTTTAACAAGAAATGCTGAAAACAAAGCAATAGATACTCTTTTATTAGAGGAGCCAGAGAATCACCTCAGCCATTCCAACATGAAGCTCCTCATCTCCAAAATATCAGAATCTCATGAAAATCAGATCATTATTGCAACGCATAACAGTTTGATTTGCTCTCGGCTAGACTTGCGAAATTCAATACTTGTAAATAGCTCCAGTGACATGCCTTTAATGCTTAAAGACTTGCAACAATCAACAGCTAAATTCTTCATGAAGGCGCCAGATAACAACATTCTAGAGTTTGTTCTCTCAGAAAAAGTAATTCTGGTAGAAGGCGATGCTGAGTACATGTTGATTGATGCTCTTTACTCTAAGGAGACAGGAAGTAGTCTTGATCAGGACAGTGTTCACGTTATTTCCGTGGGAGGCACAAGTTTTAAGCGATATATGGAGTTAGCAAAAACACTAAAAATTAGAGTTGCAGTAGTTCGAGATAATGACAAAAATTATCAAGTAAATTGCATAGATAATTATGTTGATTACATAGCTGATAACATCAAAATCTTCTCTGATGAAGATAATAGTCGCTATACATTTGAAGTATGTATTTACCAAGATAATAAGGCTATTTGTGATGATTTGTTCTCGGGAGGAAACATCCAAAAAGCTCCCATTGAATTTATGTTAGATAACAAGGCCGAAAGCTCTTTTAGACTCGTAGATAAACACTCTAAGGATTTGAATATTCCAGACTACATTAGGCAGGCTATTTCATGGATAAACGAGTAGTCTTTGCTGTTGCAGGTTCAGGAAAAACCTCCAGTATTATCAATAGAATAGAAAATGACAGCAAATGCCTAATAATAACCTACACGGATAACAACACTAGGCATTTAAAAAACAGAATAATTCGAAAGCTGGGTGAAATACCTAAAGGTGTTCGCATATATAGCTACTTTACCTTTTTATATTCTTTTTGCTACAGGCCTCTATGCGGCTATGCACTTAAAACAAAGGGCATCAATTTTAATTATCCCTTGCCTAATTATGCTCAAAGAACTAAAAAAGATACACGAGAACATTACATAGACAGAAATAACAGGCTTTATGCCAGTAGAATTTCTAAGTTGTTAATAGAATTCGATATTACTGATCAAGTAGTAGATAGAATTGAACAATTTTTTGATCTAGTATGTATAGATGAAGTACAAGACTTTGCTGCTAACGATTTCAACTTTCTTTGCAAATTAGCAAAAACAAACTCCGAGCTGATACTGGTCGGCGATTTTTATCAGCACACATTTGATACAAGTAAGGATGGGAACACCCAGAAGTCCTTACATGAGAGTTTCCAGGAGTATTGTAAAAAACTAGCGGAAGTAGGATTCAGGATAGACTTAGAGTCTCTATCTCATAGCTATAGATGTAGTCCAAGCATATGCCAATTTGTAGAGAGTAACTTGGGAATTGAAATAAAGTCTCATCGTGCTGACGAGGTAATCATTAGCTTTGTAAATGATACCAATGAAATTGACCAAGTTTTTTTCAACAGTGCCATTGTTAAGCTATTTTTCAGAGAAAGTAATACATATCCCGGCAATACGGAAAATTGGGGTAGTACTAAAGGTCTAGACCACTTCCAAGACGTATGCGTGGTATTAAACCCTACAACACTAAAAGCTTACGATTCAGGTAACTTGGCGGATTTAGCTCCTACTACCAAAAACAAGCTCTATGTGGCCTGTACTAGAGCCAAAGGAAACTTGTACTTCATCTCTGAATTGGCACTTAAAAAGTACAAAAAAAATAGCTGATATGTGGTTTTTAACTCCGTCAATTTTCAGTTACGACCAATGTGGTTGGACACTTGCCTGCATCCCCAAAAAACACTGACTTATAACCAATTGATTTTAAAATATAAAAATAGAACATTTGTAATCAAAAAAAAGCTCGGCCAGTGATATAAAAGATGTTATAAATAGAGCAGTGTGACATTTATTTGGTTTATCGTGAAAATTTCCGTCAAAGAGCTTCTACATGAAACAGGACCCTGCCTTACTTCTAGGCTTATTAAGATCATGGTCGATCGTGGAATCTCTTCGCAGGCTGCTAGGAAACGAGTTGAGAGAGCTGAAGGAATAAAACGCCTCGCTGGTATTAGATTTGAAAAAAATGCCAAGTTTATATATCACCAAGACCAATATGGTGACGATAGATTCTGGAATGCTTTAGAGGAAGCTTTCAAGACCAACGGCAAATGCTATTGGGGGGCGATGTTAGGTCTAAAACAACGAGGTGGAGCCTGCCCAAAATCTCTTTTTTCGCGTATCTGCGGTGCCCCGATTCGAAGGAAAAACCAGCTTTCCCCTGAAACAATCCTTGAGCGCTTGACTAATATTCACCTTATAAAAGAGGTGGAAGATGAAAAAATAGGTGAGCCCTGGATATGTCTAAACCCTTATTTTTATGGTGTTTCTGCCCCCTCCCCCGAATATCGAGCGGTTTTGATGGCTGAATACGTGGCCATACAAGCTATTGCTGATTGGGCTAGAAAACTTGGATTTGGGAGTTATGGAAAATTTGCGGTTCGTGGGCAAATCGCGGTTCCTGAAGTTTCGGGCATAGCTTGGGATATCACAGCTCCTTCCTACATGAGACCACTTGTTAGCGTCTTGGAGGGCAAGATTAAACCCGGATTCTTTGTATGTGATGTTGCACTTGGTCATCAAATCACTAATGAAGAAGTTGAGTTATTCATTCGTAAATATGACATGGCAGCCTCTCCGCATTCAATGGCACCATTAATGGGTTTTCTGGTAGCTGATGGTTTCATGCAAACTGCTTATGATAAAGCCAGGTCTAGCGGGCTCATAGCTTGCACTACATCTCAATTATTTGGGGAAGATCTTGCTAAATCCTTAAATGATCTTATTAGGCTATTAAGTGATGCAGGAAGAACCGCAGCGGTTAATCCTGAACACCTTGAAAAGGTCATAAACAGCTTAAGTCGGATTGAAGGAGCAAGTGCAAATTTAAGAGGATCTCTGTTTGAGCTAGTGGTAGGGAATCTACTGGTGGCAGTAACTGGAGGTTACCTTACTGTAGGGAGAAAAATAGCTGATCTTGCCGAGATTGATGTGATTATCGATCGTCCCGAAGAAGCACCAACGCTAATTGTAGAGTGTAAAGCCAAAATGTCAGGTTCTATGGTCAGCTTGGCTGATGTGCAAAAGTGGTATAACAAGAGTGTTCCTGTAATAAATGAGACTATTAGGCAATACGACATAAAATACAAAGACAAAAAGTTGGAGTTTGAAATCTGGACAAATGGAAGATTCCACCCATCTGCCGTCAAGTGGTTGAATAAACAGGAAACTGAGTTTGAGAACCACTCTCTTGCATGGCGCGAGGGCTCCTATGTTAAAGAGTACTCACAAAATGATAATGTCAGTAAGCACACTCGTGACATTCTTAAAGAGCATTATTTCAAGAACGCACTAACTATGGTGACTAGTGAAGAATAGGGGTTCTAAAGACCTCACTTTACTTAAGAAAAGTTTTAAAAACATAACATAGCGAGCATATCTAATTTAGAACATGCCTATGTCCAAGGTGCTGGAACTTCTGAAATCTAGGCTAAGTAGATTATGAAAAAGATCTAGATGGCACACCTCACGACAATTAGACAAAAAGTGATTTCAAGAATCGTCAGGTATTAATATCAACCAATAATTGATTAAAGCCTCGGAGAGAAACATGAACCAAGAACATTCCCCCTACTCCTTCAGCTCTCAGGAGACAATTATCTGTTCAATCCATACTTAATTGTACTTGGCAAAGATTTCGGAGCATAAATCAACGTTGTATTATTTAGTAGACCATTATGGACATTGAGTCACTTATACCATTTGGACTTGATACGAAGAGCCAACAACTCGTCGATGCTGGCAATGTAAAACGTGGAAATGATTGTGGCTGTATCTGTCCTTCCTGCAGAACACCATTAGTTGCTAGACATGGAGAGAAGAACGCATGGCACTTCGCTCATCGGAGTCAGAATGTTCATGATAAAACTCAAAAGGAATGTGATTATTCATTTGCTGTGTCTGTCCGGCTGATGATTCGTCAACTTTCTAATAATGGTCTTAAATTTAGAACACCTGAATTAGTGTCTTCAGTTGAATTATTTAGTGAATCATTTCAAGAGCATTTTAACTTAGATTACCGAGTCACTGAAAAAGCTCTTCTGGTACTAGATGATGTTGAGGTTGGCACCCAATTCTCAGGGGTTACTGTTGATGTCTTGGGTTATGTCAAAGGCATTCCTTTCGTTGTTTTTGTCACTTACAAGGATAGAAAGATCCCTTTAGAGCTTGAGCATCCAACAATAACTAAGTGTGGTGTTGTTGAACTCAATGTCGACTCTTTACCACGGCTATTCAAACAAGAAGAGAATGGTCAATATCAAGAGATTCTTCGAAGTTACATAGAAGACAAAACTGATGGAAAAGCGTGGGCGTATCACCCACGCCAGAAGAGGCTTAAAGACGCAGCTATTGAGAAGCTTGAGTCTTGGTTAGTCCGGCAAGAAACTGAGCTCAAAAAAACGAATGAAACAACACACACATACAATTGTAGGTTGTGTAATGAAACTTGGGTTGGATCATCACGTGAATGTAATAAATGTGAAACTCATATCTACACAGTACAAATAGATTAGATATTGGCTAAAAATACTAGTTTGTTATTCTGGCCAATCGAGCCAGTAAAAGTTGCCCAGTTTCTCCCCTAAGGAGGGAAACTAAGAAACTCATAGTAACCCGTCGTTTTTGGCTCTGTTGAAGTTCTTTGATACGGTGGATTTATGCACGCTAAGTTCTTCAGCAATTTCCTTCTGGCTCATTCCAATTTTGGCAAGATTTAGAATTTTCTTAAAGGCTGAGTCTTCAAGAGTCTCTATAGACCAGTTGAATTCATCATTATTTTCTTCAAGTTGAACAATAAATGATTCTGCCTCTTCTCCAGAAAACCCTCTGGCTTTTTGAAATTCGATGACAAAACGAGCTCCTTGTTTAGCTGTGTAGTCATCAGGTCTTTTAAGTGCGATAACCGTATCCATCACGTCTTCTCGTTTGCTCGTTCCTCGTTGTTGACCGCCCTTGCCTGCATGATGGATGAAAAGCACCGTTTTCCCTGCACTTTTTTGTTGGATAGCCCACTCTTGTACTATCTGCCAGCTATCAGCATCGTTTTCATTCCCTGTTCGGCATATCGTTGATATGTTATCGACAATGATAAGAGATGCTTGCTCAGCATATGGAGCAATATAATGATGCCAGTCTGGTACAGACAAATCAGGACAAGGGCCCACTTGAAAGTCAGGTGAAATAAAGTTGATGCTGCCTTCTTCAAGAACGCGGCCTCTAAGTAGTTTTTTCATTCTAGGTTGTAGTTCTCTGCCGCCCATTTCACCATCAAGATAAAGAACGTTTCCTTTTTTCTTTGTTTCCCACTTTAGATAGTTGGTTCCTGTAGCAACAGCAATAGCGACCTCAAGAGCAAAAAATGTCTTACCTATTCCTCTAGGGGCATAGACCATTACTATGCCTCTCTCAGAAAGCCATGGCGAGATTAAATATTCTTTTACGGGTAATTCCATATTTATAAGAGTTGCACCATCAATAGCCACTATTGGATTCGCTATTAAAAGGTTTTTCTTTAAAGCACTTGAAGCTTGGTCTCCCTTATAAGGGTTATTTCTCTTATAAAGGCTTTCACCATGAAGCTCACTAGGGTTTTCTCTTATGGGAATATCTCTTATAAGGATTTGCTCATTATTCGTCATCGTCATGCGTTACTTCTCCAGTCTTCTGGAAGCCGCAATGCGTTCATCAATCCATTGGCTGATTTCTGATTGCAACCAGCCACTAGAAAAGCTGGTTAACTTGATTTGTTTTGGAAAGCGATTTTCATTAATGAGTTTGTAAACGGTAGAACGAGCAAGACCCGTTATTTTAATAACGTCTGGTAATTTTAAGATTTGTTCGGACATATATGTACCCCTCGGTATTTAAGTAAATTGAGGGGGACATATTGCTAAAAAGACGTTTAAGAGTCTCGGTCAAAGAATTTCAAAAAAAATGACATGTCACTTTTTACGGATTTTTTTGACCACTTGTATCAATAAACACTTTTCTCATTCGCATGATGACGTCTTGAGATGAAAGTAAATCAGCTAATGGTTTTACCTTATTACGTAGGAATTCAGTATTGTCTCTATGGTTAATATATTCAGGATAGAGAATATCTCCCATATATTTATCCGTTACAGGATTACCCTTAAGGTAATTCCATGCTTCTAAGTCTAGAAAAGCCAGAATCTTTGCGTCATGCCAACGTCTGAGTGTGGCACGACTAAATTCCTTGAGTTTGTACTCTCTTCTCTTCCGATTTTGTTGTGGATCGTGGTTTTTATCTCGATAGTCGGTTAACCATCTATCAAATGATGCCCTGAGTTCTTTATCAGAGCAGTACATATCCATTTCTAACCATGCAGGTTCATGCATGAGCCAATCTGTATTCGCATCGGTATCTGAAACATAAGCATTCAAGATAGGGTTATCAATTTCTTGATTAGCATAAGTCTTTTTCTCTGATAAGTAGGCACTCATCGCGCCATATTTCATTTCTAATGTTTCTGACATGGTTAGCACTTGCGAGTTAGTGATTTCTCGAACAACAGCAATAGAGTCATTGTAACGGCAGGGTTTCTTGCCCAGTATAAAAACCCCATGTTGAATATTCTCTAATGTGAGTTCTTCTTCCAAGAGGTCACACCGAAGACCGCAACGTTTTCCAAGATTAGCCGCCCAATCCCACAAATCTAAAGTGGCTGCACTTTCATATTTCGTTAAGTCAAACTCGGGAGGGATAAAAGGTTTTAGGTGTTCAGCGTACATAGGAAAAGCCTTGTTTATCTTTGTTTAGGAATGAAGTTTGATAGGGATAATGTCAGCGCCATTGGCCAAACTATCAAGGTAATCAGCCCATGACTGCATCATTTCTTTTCGCTCTGAAAGATATTGAGCATAGTTATATGCAGCTCTTACTCCATCACGTTCACTATGGGCTAACTGGCGCTCTATAGCGTCGCGATTCCAGCCTTGCTCATTTAGAATCGTCGAGGCCATACTTCTAAAGCCATGGGCCGTCATTTGCTCTTTTGTGTAGCCAAGTCTTCTCAAGGCTGCGTTGATAGTATTGTTGCTCATAGGGCGAGTATTTGTACGAACACTTGGAAATAGATATTTAGCTCTACCAGTTAGAGGTTGGAGCTCCATCAATAGCTCCACTGCCTGTTTTGACAAAGGCACAATGTGGAGCACACGCATCTTCATTTTTTCTGCGGGAATTCTCCATTCATTATTTTCTAAATCAAATTCTGACCATTCAGCCTGCCTCAACTCACCTGGACGAACAAAAAGTAACGCTGAGAGTTTGAGAGCTATACCAGTGATAAAAGATCCTGAGTATAAGTTGATAGCCCTCATTAACTCACCAATTAGTCTTGGTTCAGTAATGGATGAGTGATGTTTTACTCTGGTCGGGGGAAGCGCACCTTTTAAATCAGCACTGGGATCCCGCTCAGCTCTACCAGTAGCTATTGCGTAACGAAAAACTTGTCCGCATATTTGATTAATACGATGGGCTGTTTCCAATGCACCTCGATTTTCTACCCGTCTCAATACAGCCAATAATTCTGGAGCATTAATCTCTTTAATATTTTTTTTGCCTAACCATGGAAAAACATCGTTTTCAATTCGTATGAGCGTTCTCGCTGCATGCCCTTCAGTCCAATTACTACTAAATTTGCTATGCCACTCACGAGCGACATATTCAAAACTTTCTAAACCAGCTTCTGTAACTTTTTCCGCTTTTCGCGCATCTGAAGGATCAATTCCATCGGCAAGTTGCCGTCTAAAGTCATCCCGTCTTTCACGAGCTTGTTTTAGAGACACATCTGGGTATACGCCTAACGAAAGCCTTTTTTCTTTTCCACTGAACCGATATTTAAATCTCCACCATTTCCCTCCGCTGGGGGCAACTTCCAAATAAAGACCTCGCTCATCAGAGACTTTGTATGATTTGGTCGTAGTTGTACCGTCAGGCTTGATACATGGCTTAGCATTACGGACTTTGATATCTGTTAAAGGCATTTGGGGGCAACTGCTTTTACTAGTTATTGGTTGCCCCCAATTTAGTGGGATGTCAATAGATTTGGATGGACTTTCTAGGAGAGTAGAAACAAGAAAGCCCGCATAAATGCAGGCTTTAGTGGTCTTTCTTGGTCAACGATGGACCTTGTATTGGTGGAGTTCTTTTTGTCTGAGAGTGTTGTTGTGAGTAATTATACAATATAACTCCCTGACTTTATATTGTTTTTTTTGGGTTCCGCAGAATATAGGAAGATAAATAGGAAATTTATCCGTATTCGACTGAAAATCTCTTTAAATGCTATTTTTTCTCCGCTGTATATCTTCCTAATTTTATATTCGAATTTTATCATTTATTAAATGTAAATTACCCATTAATAGAGACTAAATATTGAAAATTGGTAGAATGTATGAGGCCATCAAAAAATGGTTTCTAAAGTACATGTTGACGAAGTGAAGTATTTCTATATCCACTGGTAGAAAAATTCGAATAAGCATAAAAGCCTAGATAGAGCCTATCCTGTGTAACTTAATCAAAAACTGGTAGATCAAAACTAATAATCAATTACGTTAATTTAGTCCAACTTGGTTTCACTCCAAGATTAACATCGATAGTTGCATCTGAGATAGCATCCATGCCATGGTAAAAAGTATGCAATTCTGCATATTCTCTATGCTTTCCACCTTTTTTTTTCCACGCTTCACTAATAAACTCTGAAAATAATTCAGTAGCAGTGAGCAATATGATTCTATGTTTTGAGTTACGTCTAGACCAGCGAACAAATTGTTCAAGTAAGATCTTTTCATTTTTAGAAAAACTCTCCTTGAGAACCGATACAACCAGAATTGAATTAGGAAACTGGTTAGCTACTCTCTTTAATTGAGAGATGTCTTTCTGCTTTATTGCTTCGATACCAAAAGATTTAGCTTCCCCAAATATCAGCTCTGGATTTTGATTGACTCCCATTTCATTTTTAGAATGCCAAATCATAAAGTCTACTTCACAGTCTTTATCATCCAGAACGAGTTCAATTGCAGTAGAGTATCCAATATGCCCATCCATGGTGTTTAATTTTTTAAAAAATCTAATCGTGAGAAGAGAGGCATATGCACCCTGAGCATAATCGCTAGCTGTGAATGGCCCAATTAGTCTATATCTCCAAATATTGGTATTGATAGCGGATTGTGGGAAGGGATATTCTTTTAAACATCGTTCACATATTACTTTGTACTGAACGACGTCTAAACTGTGCCAGTTTTTGTAACTGCAATATAAGCACTCTGTTTGAAGCCCAGCTTTAATTACATTTTTTTTTATATATGAGTCAAGATTTACTCGATCATGAGCTCCTTGAGACTGTCGTGTTTTGATCATTTTATTCCAGTCATTGAAGGTAGCCGTCCTACCAGGAAACTCCTCCTCAAGCTCATATCTTTCGTTTAATTTATCCTTCGTCCTCAACCTAGAACTGTGAGCTAATTTATTAACAAACTTTAGTGATTCAAGGTCATCAAAAAGGTAAAGCCCCCAAAAACCTCCTAAATTATCCAGAATCTGTTTAGCTATCCTTCCGGCCTCGGAAATCTTTGCTTTTACACCTATCCACTGTAACCAGCGAAGAAGCGCTTCATTATTTCTCATTAGTTCTAATCGAATTGCCGAATGCTTAAAGTCTTGTAGATAAACAATACCTTCTGAGCTATTTATACGGCCTCTCAACCATTCTCGATCTAGGATATTGTGAGGAAGAGATGATGCTATTTCTTCATTTGAAACTGAATTAATGTTTAGGACATTTGCCCATCTACTTCTAACTCCAGAATACAGTTCTGCAAATTCAGGAGATATAGACTCAATCTCAGTACTTAAAATATTCTCATCATTAATCGCATGCCATTTAGTACTCTCATTGGCAGTCGCTATAAGCTTTTTGGGCTTTAGAATCATTTCTGGTAATTTATGAGCAGCCCAAAATCTCTCTTGACCATCCTCAATATTAAAAGAGCCTTTTTTAAGATTATCCAAAAAAGGTGCCAATGAATTTTTCTTGAATTGTTCACTAATTGATAACGAGAAACGGAGGCTTACACGAAGCATAACTCCATTATTGTTGGCTGGCCTATGATGTCTTTCTATAAATTCTTTTAGTAACACTTTAATGTCATCAAACAATTCTATGGGAGCAGGAAGCACTGGCCTAGCAATACAACGAGAGTTCCACAAATCTATAAGGTCAGTATTTTCTTTTTGATCAAAGAAGTATATTACTGGCTCATCATGCCATCTGTAATCATAAGTAAGATGTTTTGATGATGTAGAAAACGGTGTAACAACTTGTCTTGAAAATATTTTCTGCCAAGTATCAGCATTCATTTTCTGATAGCTAGCATCAAAAACTTCTTCAAAATCATTCTGATAATTGCTTGAATCAGTATCGGTTGGATAAACACCCAACAAAATCTCAGATAAGACACTTTTATCGGATGATAGTAGGCCAGTTGTTTCTTTTTTTAGCTCGAACTTTCTCTCTTTTTCGTATATGTCAGCGATCAATTCTCGAATTGATAATCCAAATTTTGGCTGACTTTGAGCTCTGTATTTGTTTTCAAAAAACTCATCCAATGTACAAACATTAGCCTCATATCCACGTATTTTAATGTTGCTAAGTCCAGCTTTTTCAATTAATCCTCGTTCACTCTCTACATAGACATCTGGCTCGAAAAAACGAATATATCCTGTGATGATTTCTGTGATTTTTTCATGGGGAAGGAAAGAGTTTTTCCAGGCTGATGGTGGTCTTCTGAAAACAGGTATTATTGGGTTATAGAGTCCTCCCCAGAGACAAGCATTAATCCTCATTATTTTTCTTATACTTGCCCTATCGGATGGTCTTACCAAAAAACCAATCCTAGTGGGTCTAAGTTTATTTGTAATAAATAAGTCTTTCATTGAGTTACAACTCCATTTTGTTATAAATGACCATTCCCATGTAAAGAAAGAGCTTAGAAGCTATGTTCGAGCCTATGAATCGCCACTGATTTGTTAGAAACCCTGCAATGGCGATTCATAGACTGTATTACCTGCCACTTGATTCAATTGTTTCTTGACTTATTGGCAGCGGTCTATTTAGATCAGTTTCAGTCATGCCTCGGTCAGATGCATTTTTTTGCCATACTACAAAACGGTGTAGTAATGCAGCATTTTCACGCTCTAAACGACGGTTTTTGCTTTCGAGATCCTCAATGCGCTTAGCTGCATGGCTAAGTGAACTGGGCTTTCTACTAGATTTTGAAATGCCTGTTTTTAGCTCAGTTTTGCGTTCAATCACTCGGTTAGATATTCGTGGATGGTTTCGAATGGTTCTATCTGAAGGTGCGTTTCCATACTTTAATCTCAGGCGCTCTAGCAGTTTAGGAATTGACAGAATTCCTTGGTCAATCCCCCATGTGTCAATCAGATGAAGTAAGTAGTCTATGTGTTCATCTTTCAATCTCATTCTTCATCCTCATAGTATTCTGATAAGAACTCATCAAAATTTATCTCGTCAAGGAGTTCCTGCTTTTTTAGGCTGCTCAATAATGGAAGTGTTCTACTTAGACCAAGTTGTTTAATGGCTTCTGCATGTTTTATGCTGATTAAGTTATTGCTTTTTTCGATCTGCTTGGCTACTTCTTTTGCTTTATAAATCAGTCCTGAATCGGGTGCTTGTTCATACGATAGGACAATTAAGGCTCCATCTTCTAGAGGTGATGCATCACCGAGTATTTTTACAAGTCCATCGACAATTTCATGGCGAATATTTAAGCGCTTAAGTCCAAATGAATCGCTTTCAGAGACTGCAAGAGCAATCTTTTCGTTAACCTCATCAAGTTCTTCTCTCAATCTTTTCAGTGTTCGTTTGTCACCTTTGCAATGCAGATTTTCAGGGCACTCAACACAGTTACAGGTGCGGGTGCATGGGGACTCACTATAATTGTGTGTACATGTACCTAATGGTGTTTTAAATGTGAAGCCACCGGTTCCTTGCTCGGCTAACTCAAATTTCAGACCTAGATTCTTTCGGGTTAGCGGCATGTTATGGTTAATTTCATTAAGACGTTGTTGTGGTGTTAGTTGCGCGGCCTCAAAATTCCCACCATTTTCAACCATATTTCGTTTGTGTTCATGGGTTCGGTGGTCATACACACTTCCCATTTCTTTGCGATGACTCCACCAGTTAACTTGGAACTCGGTCATACCACCAAGTCTTGCTGCAGTATTAACCATGTGGCGGTAAGCATGAGTGTTATAGTCATCTGTATCTAGAGAGAGGTTTTCATACCCGATTCGCTCAAAGAAACTAGGGGTGTATGTTTCTTTGCCAGACCAAGCACTTTTACCCTTTTTAGCACGCAACCAATCTCTGAAATTATCCTTTGAAATTGTTATAGCATAGTCTTTCAATGTATCTCTTTGTCCGTATGATTGATACTTGAGCATCACCATCAATGCATCAGAATAGCGAACTTTATTCTCAATTGAGTAAATGGGGAATCCATGTGGTAGCCAGTCATTTTCAAAGGCTTTTTGATATGCTTTGGGATCAAATTCAGGGCACTGCTCGTCCCATGTTTTGAAAACGTGACGAGCAGGTTTTGTGACGTATTTAATTCGCTCAATTGCTTCTTTGATTGCATTTTCAAACTCGCCATTAGCAGTTGATGGAACAAGCTTCCAGTAATCCATATCGGTTTTTTTTGCATACCAATTTATGCCATAAACCTTTACATCATTAACATTGGCTGATGTTAAGCAATCTACTGAGAGCTGTTCAAAAATGTCTTGAGATCGTGCCGGTATCAACATCAATATTGTCAAGGCGGAGGACACGATAACGTTTTTCAGATCGCTATCTAAACCCTCTGGGCTTTCTCCAAGAGTCAGCCATGGTTGGTTACGAAAATATTCAGCTGCTGCAACTACTGCATTGTAATCGGGTAACTTGAAACTGTTGTTGTTATTTAGTTTACCTTTATAGTCATCATGATTTTTCTTAGAGCGTGATTTTGCCCTTGGGTTAACCCATTGCAGAACACTTTGTGACTTGATCGCGCCTATGTAACCTAAAGTTTTTGCAACTAAATGCAGCTCTGAAAAATTTCGTGAAATTTCCTCCTGAAGTGCATTGTTTAAATCAACAACGGATAGGCTTGAAAAATCTGCATGATCATCAAATGAACGCTCACGAAGGATCTTTTCCAAAACCAGCATATCGCTGAGAACTGCTTTTAATTTTGATTTAGAACACTTCTGAGTTACATAGAAATGAAGAAGCATAGACTGGATGACCTCTCGAGACCCAGGCGTAACTAAATACTCTTCATCTGGGCTTCTGCTTTTCACTATTTCCTTAAGTTCATGCCTTACGAAACGCCCTACACCATTCCAACTATTCGACATCCAGGCCCATGATGGTTTATTTGAGCCATATGGGTTTATGAGTGGCTCTAACATGAAGCTTCGATAATGTGATACAAAGTTTTCCAGCAATTTTTGACCTTCAAGCTCGTCTCTATTTACAAAGGCAACAAGAGTCATTTTTCTTTGCCTACGCCATCATGCGTCAACTTGTTCATTGTAGGAATCTCATTTAACATTTGAAGTTTTACTTGGTCAGCCATGAATTTGCGCTCAAGAACGGCTATCAGGATAGTTCGCCAGTTTTCTAAGCCACGTAAATCACCAAAGTCTTTGCTTTCAGCTAGCTTCTTCTCCACATAATCTAGCACCGCTTTGTGGTTTCCAAAGGGGTTTGGCACGAAAAGTTCGCATTCATAGCATGCAATTGGATAGTCATCTGTACAGAAAGTCTCTTTACCGCACATACCAACATCATGTGAACCATGTTTTGTATATAGTTTTATTACTTTCTCTGGGTTAACTTTGATCTCCTGGTTTTTATCAAAACGTTTAGCTAGGGCAGATAAGGTTGTTTCAAGCTGCTCACCAATTTTTATTGCTAATGCTGGCAGAGAATTTACGTAAACCATAGCTGCTTTGTATGAAGCATGATCGAGTGAGTTAGCTACTTCTGCAATAGACGCGCCTGAAAGAGCAAGCCTTGTAGCATGAGTATGTCGAAGTCTTCTTGGATAAATATTCAAGACCTTGCCTGTTCGCTCGGATAAAATCGCAAAAACCTCTCGACGTCTTAATATGTGATTTATTAAAAGGCTGATTCCACGCTCAGTATGCAAGAAATTTTCGTTAAGAGCTTTGTTGACTCCAATAGTTTTAATCTTTTCCTGTCGAATAGCAGTCATGTGGCTAATACAAAATAGCGGAACTAATTGCTGTTGTTCAGGGGTAATATCACCCAAAATCCTTTTAGCATTCGATATGGACTCAAGAGCAACGCTTTCAATATCAGATTCGATACCTAACTCCGGTGATAGGGGGATTTCATTAAACTCTGTTCTGAATGAATAAGACTTTTGCTTTGCAACTGGGCATCGATAAACGGTAATTTCTCGAGTTGAAGTGCCTATTTGAATTAACTCGGTTTTAAAGTCACAAATCTTCGTATTTGCTAGCTGTATTGGGCGCTTACCAGTCATAAATAGTAATATCAGAGCTAAATATTCTTTTGGTCTCAAGAGGCCTGCATAGCGCGCTCGGATGAGTTGATACATGAATTGTTTACGCTCATACTCAGTCAATGCTCGAGTACTTTCACTTTTTTCAGCATTGAAACGACTACCTCGATCCCCAATAATTATCTGTTTTAAAAAACTTTCTATACCGGCTTCAAATGCATCTTCGTATCCATTTTTCAACGTTTCAATCAGTAAAACCTTTGTATCAGATTTAATTGATTTCGAGACATCTGAAGCGAATAGAGAAAGTATAGAATCTATATTTACACCTTCATCAGAGTTCTCAACAAAAGACAGACAAAATTTCTTAAATGATCCCATTGAAGTATTTATAGTGTTATGCGTCAGTATTTCAGCGCGGCTGGCAAGGGTTCGTCTAATTGCCTCTTCTTGATGTGATGGCAAGTGGCTGGAAAGCCAGCCAACATCTAGTGAAGAATTAATACTTAACTGCCATCGAGAAGAATAAATATCAAACTGTAATCCATCCCGAGTTGGATACAATTCTCGCTCTCTAATTGGGATGTCCCGGATTTTTTTTTGATGATTAATCATGGCTTTTTGTAGTTACCTTATCCATAGCTTCCAGTGCATCACGAATCTCTTTTTCGATCTCGTTTTGGTATTCTAATTGACGTTCGAAAAGCTCTTCTTTTACGAATTGACGAGCATATAGACGAACAGATCGTGATTTCTCGCTAGTCCATCCAAATTTTAGTAGTAATAACTCAACAAAATCACCCCACTCTTTGCCCAATTTCTTCATGCGAACACAATATTTCCATGTTGCTGTGTGCCTCAGCACATGCGGAGTTAAGTCAATTGAAGTGATTTCACGAATACTATCTGTAATGGAGTTAATACTTTTTATGGGTTGGCCAAGTGTACTGTTGCTATGGCTGACAAAAATGTATTGTGTCTGGTCAGCGTTAGGCGTGATTGCTCTCACTTTAGTTACATAGACATTCAAAGCCCTGAATGCTGTATCACTTAAAGGGACTTCTCGCTGAACCGATTTAGGCAGACGCTGTCTTTTCCGTGGATCATCCAAAGAGCCTGATCGTTGAACGATCTGAAGCCCATGATGTTTTGTTTTACCTTGTAGGACATCAGTAATCTTTAGGTTAAGTAATTCACCGCTACGGATACCTGTATCAAGCAGTATTAAGATAATGGCTAAGTTACGAACTTTCGTAGCTTCACTGTCCCAAGGGTTTTCTGAAGAATTTGGATCAACAATCTCCAGAATGCGTTTTATCTCTGAATTCTTTAATGATTTAGACTCCGCGAAATTTTCTTTAGGCGCAGGAATCTTCAGACTATTCAAATGGGTTTTAAAGTTAAAGCCTACAGAGCGAATTTGTTCTCTTGTAATGCCATTACCATGTTTGTCAGAGAGAATATTTGCTAGCCACTCAACATATTTAGCGATGTAATGAATTCTGTCGTTAAAAACAGTGGGGGAAATTTGTCTTGGTGCCGCTTCTAAAATTCGCCAGAGCGAACGGGGATGTTCAACTTTAGTAATCTCTTTGTTTAACTTGCTTTTTTCGTAAGTAAAGATCTTTTCTAACTCGTCTGCACGTAATTTCAAAATAGTGTTAAGAAAGTCAATTTCATTAATGCTGAACGATTCGCCACTAGAAATCCGTTGGATAATTTTGATGTTTCTTAATTGGCACCAAATGTGGAGTAGCTGAATTGATTGAAGATGCTTTTCGATGCTTCCTAATCGAAGCTGCCTTGCACGAAGTGAGTTGGTGATATACAGGGTTGACCAGAAGTCAGGAAGGCCAGTTTCTTGATCCAGAAGTACCATATTTCTTTGGCCTGATGGTTCAATATATAACTTTGTTTCAAACACAATATTTCCTACCTATCCTCAGACCTAAGAAATGATATTTCTGGGGCAAAAAAAAAGCAAGCCTAATTTCCTATTGGAAAAGCTTGCTTTCTTTATTTTTCGCACCTTTGCAAGAGATTAGTATTAAATAACTTCCTAATTACTCTTAGGTGATGAATGGTGGAGGCGGCGGGAATCGAACCCGCGTCCGCGAATCCTCTGCCTTCAGCTCTACATGCTTATTTCATCTATTAATTTAACTTCAAGCTACCCGATGAACAGGGAAAACATGAAGCGATCTTGTTAGGTTTTAGTCAATCAGTACCAAGCATACGTCAAGACGATCTTGTGAGAGTCGACGCCCGATACCAGACGCACAAGCACGGATCTGGTCGGACGGCATTCACTGGTTATTAAGCAGCTAGTGCGTAGTTGTTATCGTTAGCAACTATATTTTTCCAATCTTTTTTACGAGAAGAACTGGAGTACTCGGCATGCACCTTAGGTTTCGTAACCCACGTCGAAGCCAGGTCGCCCCCAAAGGTTTGTTGTACGTTAGTCATTATACGGATTTTAAAGTTCCGTGACGATCTCTTTAGATATTTTTAAACAATCTTTCTTTATCGCGCTGCCAATCACGTTCTTTCATGGTAGCGCGCTTGTCGTGCATTTGCTTGCCTTTAGCCAGCGCAATTTCGACCTTGGCTTTGCCCCGCTTCCAATACATGGCGAGAGGGATCAAGGTATAACCTTTGCGCTCAACTGCGCCAATCAGCTTATTTAACTCGTTACGATTGAGCAGCAGTTTACGGTCGCGTTGTGGTTCTGGAACGACGTGGGTAGAAGCTGTTTTCAATGCGGTAACCAGTGCATTGGCTAACCAGGCTTCGCCATGACGAATCAGCACGTAGCTATCACTCAGCTGTGCTTTGCCTTCACGTAAGCTTTTGACTTCCCATCCCTCCAGCACCAGACCCGCCTCGAATTTTTCTTCTATAAAAAATTCATGACGTGCTTTCCGGTTACGGGCAATAGTGTTATCTGTGTTTTGTGGTTTTTTCTTGGTGGCCATCGCGGCATTATACATGGGCAGATTGCTGCTTGGCTTGAGCATTTTAGGAAATTCGCCCAGAATCGAGACTATTTATTTTTAATGAGTGTGATATGAGTAGACCGTTAAAATCGGTTCATGGTGAGTGGACATCACGCTGGGCCTTCATTCTCGCAGCAACGGGGGCGGCTGTTGGCCTCGGAAATATCTGGAAATTTCCTTATATTGCTGGTGAATATGGCGGCGGCGCATTTGTTCTCGTTTATCTTGCCTGTATCTTTGCCATCGGTGTTCCCATCATGATGGCGGAAATTCTGATTGGTCGACGTGGTCGTCAAAACCCTTTTAACAGTCTGGCAAGCCTAGCTGAAGAAGAAAAAGCTTCTTCCCTGTGGAAATATCTTGGTTTCGCTGGCGTTTTGGCCGGCTTTTTAATCCTTTCCTATTACAGTGTGATTGCTGGTCAGGCAATGGCTTATGTTCCACGTTTATTGTTTGGAGTATTTGAGGGCGTGACATCTGATGGTGCGCGTAATCTGCACCTGGCACTAGTGAAAGATCCTGAAAAGCTTTTAGCTTGGCATACCATTTTTATGATGTTAACGATGCTGATTGTCAGCCGTGGTGTCCAGCGTGGTTTGGAAAAATCGGTACGCTTTTTAATGCCCTCTTTATTTATAATCCTGCTGATTTTGGTCGGTTATGCATATCAAACCGGCGTCTATTTTGATCAAGCGGTAAACTTTCTGTTCAAACCGGACTTTTCCAGGCTGACCACCGAAGGAATTCTGACGGCGATGGGCCACGCGTTTTTCACGTTAAGTCTTGGTATGGGTGCCATTATGGTTTATGGCTCGTATCTACCTCAGAAAGCCTCAATTTTTAAAGTTTCACTGGCGATTTCGTTTATGGATACGGCTGTTGCGATTCTGGCTGGATTAGCAATTTTCCCATTGGTGTTTGCCAACGAAATGTCTCCTGGCGCCGGGCCAAGTCTGATTTTCGAAACGCTGCCTATTGCCTTTGGGCATATGGAGAATGGCGCATTTTTTGGTGCCATGTTCTTTTTGCTACTGGTTTTTGCAGCACTGAGTTCAGCGATTGCATTGGTTGAGCCTGTGGTCACCTGGCTGGTGGAAAACTTTGAGATAAAACGGCTTAATGCCTGCATCTGGGTGGGTATATTGGTCTGGCTGTTAGGGCTGTTAAGTCTGTTCTCATTTAATGTGTTGAAAGACTGGACTTGGCTTGATATGACAGCCTTTGAGTTGCTGGATTATCTGACTGCCAATATTATGTTGCCTTTGGGCGGCATGCTCATTGCGATATTTGCCGGATGGGTCATGTCGCAACGCAGTACTCAGGAAGAGTTGGGGATTAAATCCCACCTGATTTATCACGAATGGCGCTTTTTGGTTCGTTATGTCACACCAATAGCGATTTTTGTTGTATTCGTAAGTTTGACAGGTGTTCTGGATTTCATCTTTTGATTACATTCATTAGAGGTCAATAGAAATACTCAATGACAACTATTACGCGCAGTTCACTGGTGATGTATTCGCCGGACCAGATGTTTGATCTGGTCAATGATGTGGAAGCTTACCCAAGTTTTCTTCCCTGGTGTCGTGACAGTAAAATTATCAGTAAAAATGATAAGGTGATTTGTGCCACGCTGGATATAGCTAAAGGGGGGATTCATCATGAGTTTTCTACCCGCAATACCCTGCAACATGGTGAATCCATCCGTATTGAGCTGATTGATGGTCCATTTCGTCATTTAGAAGGATTCTGGCAGTTCAGCCCGATTGGGGATAATGAAGGTTGCCGGGTACAGCTGGATATGGATTTTGAATTTTCCACCCGTCTGCTGGATTTGGCATTGGGTCCGGTCTTCACCCAGATATCCGGTTCCTTAGTTGAAGCTTTTTGTGTACGCGCCAGAGAAATTTATGGAACACGCTAATTCTGAATTAATAACGGTAGAAGTGGCCTACGCCCTGCCAGATGAGCAGGTGATTTTGTCATTGGAAGTTCCGGATGACACTACTGTGGAGCAAGCCGTTAAACGCTCCGGTATTCTGGAACGTTATCCACAAATCAATCTTGAAACAGATAAAGTCGGGATTTTCGGCAAAATCTGTAAATTGAATGCCACGCTCAGTCCAAAGGATCGCATTGAAATTTATCGGCCATTGATTGCAGATCCCAAAGAATCACGTCGGCAAAAAGCGGAGATGGAAAAGAAAAACAAAGCTGCTGAAGCGGCCAATGATTAATTCTGCTCAGCAGACTCTAACCAATCCAGTTCGGCATCGCTAAAGCCCGCCTGTTTGCGGGCTTCAATATGAAATGGCCCGCGTATCTCACCATTAAAGTAGGTTTTTAATAAGGTTGTGAATGTGTGGGTGGGTTCCAGATCACGCTGTTCACAAAGATAATTAAACCAACGCGTGCCAATTGCCACATGGCCGATTTCTTCACGCAATATCACTTCGAGTATTTCTACCGCTGCCAAATCGCCACTGCCACGCAGTTTATTCATCATGCCAGGCGTCACATCCAATCCCCTCGCCTCTAATACCCTTGGTACCAGTGCCATGCGGGTTAATGGATCGTGATGGGTTTTCTGTGCCATTTCCCATAAACCATCATGTGCCGGAAAATCTCCATAGGCATACCCTGCCTGCTGTAAATGTGCAGAGAGCATTGAAAAATGTTTGGCTTCCTCATCGGCAACCTGCAACCAGTCACGATAGAAATCATCTGGCATATTGGTAAAACGAGCGATGGCATCCAACGCTAAATTAATGGCATTAAACTCGATATGGCAAATGGCGTGAATCAACGTGGTATGACCGGTCTGCTGATTATTACGTCGCCGGGGTAAGTCACGTGGCGAGACCAGGTCGGGCTTATCCGGCCTGCCTGGGATCGCTGGAACATCCACTGGCTGATGCTGAATGACATAACCTTGTTCGCGGCATTCAACAGCCAGTTGCCGTGTCTGCAGCGCTTTATCAGCGGCATCATTAATCAAAAGACATTGTAAAGCGCGGATGCGTATATCAATATTTGAATCAGCCATCCATTCGTACCCGTGGATCAACAAAAGTGTAGGAAATATCGGTCAGTAACAGACCTACGATATATAAGACTGAGCCAAGAAACACCATGGCTCGCACAATGGCAAAATCCTGGGCATGAATAGCATCAATGGTATAGCTACCCAAGCCTGGAATACCAAAGAATGACTCCAGAATCAGACTGCCCATAAACAGGGTTGGTATTACCACTACCGCGCCAGTCAGAATTGGAATCATCGCGTTTTTCAACACATGTTGAAACAAAACCCGCACTTCCGATAAACCTTTTGCTCGGGCTGTGCGAACGTAATCCTTGGAAATTTCTTCCAGAAATAAAGTACGGTACCAGCGCGAGCCCGAGCCAATACCTGAAACAATACCAATCGCTACCGGTAAAATCAGGAATTTTATCGTGCTGAATCCCTCACCGAAGCCCGAGATGGGTACCAACTGCATGACTTTGCCGATGACAAACTGCCCGGCGATAATATAAAACAGACTTGATATCGACATTAAAACGACACATAGCACTACCCCGCCGAGATCAACATAGGTAGCTCGAAAAAATACCATCATCAACGCAAAGGTAATATTGACCAGCAAACCAACAATAAATACCGGAATGGCAATCGCCAGACTGGGCCACATGCGGGTTTTGATATCGTCACCAATATCTCGTCCATCATCGGCCTGACCAAATTCAAAGCTGAATAGCGCCAGCGATTTATCGAAAAAAATGGTATCGGTGAGTTTTTCGAAACCGTCAGCGGATTCATTCCACAGCAAATCCCGATCGTAACCGCGTTCCTGTTTCCAGGTCGTAATCGCCTGTTCGGTAATGTAACGTTCGCCCAACTGCATCCGCGCCATATCATCTGGCGTATTCACCATAAAAAACAATGCAAAAGTCAGTGCATTAACACCCAGCAGTATAGGAAAGGCATACAGGATACGGCGAATAATATAGGCCAGCATAATTGTCTCAGGCACTGATATAACATTCTGGATTAGGTCATAACGGATTATGGCTTTGGCAGATGTTGGTTCAGCTGGGTTACAAAATTAAAGGAAAAACATTGTAACAGCGCAACCCGCAATTGGGTTATCAAGCAATTGGTTTCTTTGACAACTATTAATGATTACTATGGTCACAGATTTAAATCATTCAGGAGTATCGCATGGCAAAAACAGCATCGGATCTGGTACAGGCAGCAAAGGCATCCATACAGCAAATCAGTGTTTCCCAGTCACAGCAAATGCTGGATGATGACAGCATTGCTCTGGATGTACGTGAGCCTGAAGAGTTCGCTAAGGGTCATATCGCTGATGCCAGACATATTCCACGCGGCATGCTGGAGTTTTCAATAGAGACGCATCCGGATTTTCAGGATAAAACGCGTCCTATCGTGGTGTATTGCAAATCAGGCGGTCGCAGTGCATTGGCAACGGCAACCTTGCAACAGCTTGGTTTTACCAATGTCTATTCAATGATTGGGGGCTATGATGCATGGTCTGCGGCATCGAATGATGCTGATTGATTAAATAACACAGGTCTGGAGGGGGAAAGACATGTACACACGCTTTTGGGTAATTATCGCGCTAATGATGGTCAGCCTGTCTGCAATTGCTGCAGAAACAGAGATCATGGTCAGAGCGAAAGCGGTTGATTCGAAGTTCATTGGCACCAGTGTCGGCGGTATCCGCGCCATTGTTGAAGATGCTGAAACAGGTGAAATTCTCGATGAAGGATGGATTAACGGTGGCACTGGCGATACAGCTGTGCTTATCGAAAATCCGTTAAAACGTGGCGAACGGCAGACAGATGATAAAACTGCTGGTTTTTTAGCAAAAGTGGATATTGATGCGCCAAGATTACTGCGATTCAAATTAATCGGACCTTATGGTTATCAGCAGGCTTATCAGGAAGCCAGTGTGACCAGTTGGGTGGTGCCTGGAAAGGATATTCTGGGTGATGGCATTATCATTACTATGACTGGCTTTATTGTAGATGCCTGGACCCGGGTTCTGGAGAATGGTCAGGTGGATATTTATACCAAAGCTTCATTGCTTTGCGGTTGCCCTATCACTAAAGACGGCCATTGGCAGGCAGATAATTATGAAGCCAAAGCTATTCTGATGCGTGATGAAGAAACGATTGATGAAGTAACACTGGACTTTACCGGCCCAGCTGGCATGTTCAGTGGTAAAACCACGATTACCGAACCCGGCCACTACAAAGCGGTAGTCTATTTATTTGATGCAAAAACCGGAAACGTGGGTGTGGATCGCGCTATGTTTGAAATTCCAGACAAGGAATAATCCGATTGGCAATGCAGTTGTAACAAATCGCAGCGCTATGAGTCTCTTTAACTAACGTTATGAATAAGAGTTTCAGCATGAGATCACAAGGTTATGCAGTTAATGGAGCTGGTCTGGGTTTAAGACGCAGTTTCATTGATGAAATCATGCAGCTGGACCACCCACCTATCGACTTTATTGAGGTCGCACCGGAAAACTGGATGGAAATGGGCGGTCGGCTGGGCAAAAAACTGCGGGCATTCAGTGAACGCTTTCCGATGCTGTGTCATGGTCTTTCATTATCACTTGGCAGCCCTGCTCCGCTGGATGAAGCATTTGTAAAACGTATCAAACAATTTCTGGATCAGCATCAGGTTCGTCTCTACAGTGAGCACCTGAGCTATTGCAGTGATGAGGGTCACCTTTACGATTTGATGCCCATACCGTTCACTGACGAAGCTGTTAAGCATGTCGCTGACCGTATTCTTCGGGTTCAGGATATTTTGCAACGCCGACTGGTTATCGAGAATGTCTCATACTACGCGGCACCGGGTCGACAGATAGACGAAATTGAATTTATCAATGCGATACTGGAAAAAGCCGATTGTGAGCTGTTACTTGATGTGAATAACGTCTATGTAAACAGTATTAATCACGGTTATGACGCTAAGGCTTATATTGACGCGATTAACAGTAAACGTATTGCTTACATGCATATTGCCGGTCACTATAATGAAGCCGAAGATCTTATTATCGATACCCATGGCGCAGATGTAATTGATCCGGTTTGGCAACTGCTTGAACATACTTACCAGCAGCATGGAGTGATTCCGACATTACTCGAACGGGATTTTAATATCCCTGCTCTGAGTACCCTGTTTGAAGAAGTCGGTCACATTCGAGATATCCAATCACAATATCGATCTGAACATGCAGCAAGCGCCTGATTTTAAAACTACCCAGCAGCAGTTCACCGCCCATCTGCGTGATCCAAGTTCTGTTCCCGAGCCTGCCGATGTTGAATCGCGGCGCATGGCGATTTATCGGCGACTGATTTATAACAATATTGAAAGCTTCTTAAGCACGGCCTGTCCGGTATTGAAGCAAATTCTGGGGGAAACAGCCTGGCATCAACTGGCACGTGATTTTATCCGTGAACATCGGTGCAGTTCACCCTTATTTAATGATATTGCCCGCGAGTTTGTTCACTATCTCGAAGAGCATCCGCAGCAGTATCAAACGTTGCCTTTTCTTGCTGAGCTCGCCCATTACGAATGGGCTGAGTTGGCGCTCGGAATAGCCAATGCGGATTTTGTGAAGCGTGAAGTGAGTGAACAGCAAGATATCCTGCAACTCTCTCTGCAACGCTCTCCCCTAAGCTGGACCTTTGCCTATGATTACCCCGTGCATCAAATCGCGCCGGATAATCTGCCTGATAAAGCTGCCGAAACGCCGTTTTTTCTGTTGTTATATCGAAATGCTGATGATCAGGTGAAGTTTATTGAGCTTAATCCCGTTAGTGCACGGTTACTTGATCTATTAAATGAGGGTCAGACTGGCCAGCAAGCCGCTGAAGCGATTGCTGAAGTGTTGCAGCATCCTAACCCCGAAATGGTGACACAAGGGGCAAAACAGTTGATAGAGGACTGGCTGGAACGCGGCATAGTGATCTAAGGACATAAAAAAACCGGGCTGATAAACCAGCCCGGTTTTAATCTAACCAAACCCAGTGAGTTTTAGTTAGTGGCAAGCTCAATGGCTTCAGCCGCTAAACGGGTGATTTCATCCCAGTTTTCCGCTTCTACCAGATTCGCTGCACACATCCATGAACCACCTACGCAACCTACGTTAGGTAAGCTGTAATAGTTTTTCACATTCTTCTGACTGACACCGCCGGTTGGGCAGAACAGAATTTGTGGAATTGGTGCACCAATGGATTTCAACATGGGTACACCACCAGCCGCTTCAGCCGGGAAGAATTTCATTGCGGTAATACCACGCTCTAACAAGCGCATGGCTTCACTAGGATTGGCTACACCCGGTAATAAAGGTACACCGGTTTTTAATGCCGCTTCAATCAATGTGTCTGTGGTACCAGGACTGACAATAAATTCTGCACCCGCATCAATCGCTGCATTTAACGTTTCGATGTTGATAATGGTGCCTGCACCGACAATCGCATCTGGCACTTCAGCTTTGATACGACGGATGGACTCAAGCGCTGCATCTGTACGCAGCGTGATTTCCAATACTTTCAGGCCGCCTTTGACCAACGCATTGGCCAATGGCACTGCATGTTCAACATTATTAATAACCATCACCGGGACAATCGGTGAAACTTGCATAATTTCGTGAATCGTTTTGCTCATAAAAAATAGATATCCCTAATTCTGGTGAAGATTATTCAACGTTGAACATATTGATAGCGCCTTCTTCAGCTGAAGAAACGCCTGCCCGGAAACTGTCAAACAATTCGCGACC
>Ga0207883_1000020_pt1 | contig 170271 bp, 158 predicted proteins | sample MalvirmetaMSP109_FD_184229 | JGI IMG/M metagenome (GOLD analysis project Ga0207883, IMG submission 184229) | Marine viral communities from the Deep Pacific Ocean - MSP-109 (SPAdes) | ecosystem: Environmental > Aquatic > Marine > Oceanic | place: Pacific Ocean | collected 2011-05-21 | reverse complement strand
TTCTTGGGTAAGCTGTTTGTATTTCATTGTGCTCCTCTAACTTTGGTCGGTGAGAGAAAGCTCAATAGTACAGCAGCTTGCCCTCTAACCAACTCGTCAAGAGTTGCACTTACAAATTGAATTCACGCCTCAATACTAGCCGCGCCGCCGGGCTGCGCCTTCAGCCACTCCAGCACCTCCCGGGCTGCCCGTTGCGCCTGGTTGGTCTCGTTTAACTGTGCGCTGCGCAGGGCGTTTTGCAGGTAGTAGGCTGCCAGGGTCCAGCCCCTTTGCATTTGCTCGCCTGTAACTGTCTGTGTGCCCTCCAGGACAGCAAACACACCAGCCAGCCGCAGGGCGTTTTCCGCTGCCTTGCTGGCGGCAGGCTTCACCACTTCCAGCAGGGCGCCGGGGGCTTGCTGGCGCTCGGTCCGGTTGTAGCTTTCAATCCACAGCGCCCGGGCCTCCGGTGACAATGCCAAGTCAGGCAGCACCAGCCCGCCGCCCTCCGCTGCCTCGGGTACATGCTCCAGCAGTCGCGCAAGGCTGCCATGAAACCGGACAACCGCAGCTTGCCGGTATGCGTCCACCTCCCTGTATTCCCTGGTACCGGCCAGGCTCCGGGCCTCGGCAATCAGGAACCGCGCCAATAGTCCCTGTTCCAATAGCAGCGGGTCAGCCAGTACCGCGTCAGCAATCCGGGGCTGCGCCTGTAAATGAATGGACAGCCTGCGGTCATACAGGGCCGCGCTTTCCCCCTTCGCTGCCCGGGTGCGGATAATCGGCGCCCCATCCCAATACTTGGAAAGCCCGGCTATCGTTTTCATGGCATTATCCGGGTTCATTGCATGGCCGCCAAAAAACTGCCCCCCTTCATCATTGAACAGCGCTTGGCTGGGCCAGCCCTGCCGGAATGAGCGCTGTAAGCCCTCTAGGGTAGGTTCCTGACAGATAACAACCGGCTCCGGGGGTGGCTCCGGGGCGGTTAGGGCCTCTAGTGCTGCGGCCTTATCGGCGGCGGACAACTTCTTGCCGGACAGTGCCCCCCTGCGCTCCGCTTCGTATATCTCAGCGGCGTCACGGTATGCCCGCAGCTCTGCGGTATGTTCTACCACCTTGCGGCGCTGCCATTCATCCAGCGGCTTACTGGCTACCCGGTCGCAAGCGGATTTGCGGTCGCCACTTTCAGCCACGGTTATCAGGAACAGGGACAGCGGATAGGTGCGCCCGTCCATTGTGATATTAGCCTTATCCTGTGCAGCGAATCCCGCAACAGCCAGCACAGACTGCGCTGCCAATTCTGGCGGGGCCTGTACCGCTTCCGCTATAGCCGCCGCAGCGCCTCCTAGCAGCGGGCCTAGTGCGTCCAGGGGGTAGGGCGCCCGGCCAACCACATCGGGCAGCGGGGCGGGGCCATATTCAGCAGGGGGCAGTTTGTGGCTTAGGTCGCGGGCGGTTGCAGTATTCATTGCGGCGCCCTCCCGCAGTTGGCTGTATCGTTGTAGTCCGTACAGGAACAGTCCGCCTCCCGGCAGGTGGTCGGCCATGTCATTGCGCCTTGCACCAGCCGGGCAGCCTCTGCCCCTTTCGTTATCCCAGGGTTCCCTGGGGTCCGGTGGTCATTGTCCGCAGCAACCACCAGCGCCAGACGGGGCCGCGCTTCCCTGACTGCCTGCGCTACCGCCTTCAGGTTCCCGGCATTCATTGCCGCCACTACCGGCTGCCGCAAGGTGCTGGCAATAGTGGCGGCAGTTGCCCAACCTTCAGCGATGTATAGCTCGCCCACCTCCGGCAACTCCCGCCCAAACAGTGCGAAAGTGCCAGTAATCCTCCCGCCCTTCAAAAACCGTTTGCTACCGTCCGGGTGTATGCGTTGGATATTCACCAGCTCCCCAGCCACGGTGCGCAGCGGCACCAGCAGCACATCCCCGCACTGGCGCAGGCATAGCGCCGGAATCTGCTTTGAAACCAAGTATGGGTGGTCAATAGTTGCCGGTCTAGCATCGCGCCACAGGGCGCAGGCGCGCTCCGCTGCCTTCCGGTGGGCCTCGATACACTCCCGCTCCCGTTGCGCTCTGGCGGCCTGTACAAGCACCTCTATACGCGCCCTTTCCGCCGGGTCTAGTTGCCGCCGGGAATTCTGCCGCCAGGTGCATTGATACCCGGTCCGCCAATTCCCAATAGCGCCTGCGGGGTGTCCGTCCAGGTGCAGCACATACCAGCACGCCAGGTTATTGCGCTTGCCTTCCGGGTCATTAAATCTGTGCAACTTCCCATCCGGTATAGGGTCAACTACGGCTCCGGTGTTTTGATAAACGGCATCCGCAAACAGCCGCAGCGGGTCGCCTTGTGCGCAGTAGGTCATAGCACCACCCCCCGGCCAGTATCGGCAAACCAGCGGTAAACCTTCCGGCGGTCGCTGGCACTGAAGTGATAAACGCCAGGGCGGCATAACTTCCCGTCACGGTCCTGGAAGCGGATACGCTCGCACGGAACGTCCAGCCCCCTGCGGCGCAACTCTGCCACCAGCTCCGGGGCATTCGCGCAGCCTGCACGCTGGTCTAACGCCTCCCGGGGTACAGGTCTGCGCAGCAGCTCGGTTATAGCGCGAAGGTGGCGCGGGTTATCGGTTCCGGTGAACCCGGGTGGGGTGGTAAGCTTACCAGTGCCTGCCACGGCGCCCGGCTTCGCTCCCTTAGGGGGTCGGGTTTTCATTACGCCACCCCCATCAAGTTTCTAATTTCAGCCACTGACCACGCCAACCGGCCATTTATCCGGCGGGGGCGCAGCGGTCCATTTTCTTTACATGCCCAGCTTCGCAAGGTCTGCGGCTGGCGGTTCAGGTAGAAGGCGGCAGCTTCGGTTTCAACTGCCGGGCGGGTCACTAGCTCCAGCGGCGGAAAATCCGGCGGGGCCAGGGGGTGACGGGTTTCGGGGTTCATCGGCGGCTATCCTCATGCATCGCCTTTCGGCTTTGTTGACTTGAGGATTTCGATTAAATAGCCATAAAAATCGCAATAAAACAGCCCACGAATAGCGAGCCCAATTTGCGCTAAAGCCTTTACATACAGGGGTTTCAGGCCGCCGCAGGAATTAGATAAGCGCCGCCTAAATAATTACAGCGGTGACTTTTTAAACTTGCCACCACTCGGCGCGCAGCTTTTTTTGCAGCGTTGTCAGTTCGTACCTGCTCCAGGTTTCCGTTTTCGATAATTTCGCGGCAACTCTAGCTACGGTCCTATTGTTTTGCAGACCGTTCGCAAGCTCCACAGCGGCCCTGCGTAATTCCGGCAGCCGGTCATTCAAGGCATCGCCCCTAGATGGTCTGCCGCGCTTCGGTTTTTCTTCTGCCGCCCGTTCCGGTTGTTGGCTCGCGCTGGCCCCGGGGCTGCACAGCTTTGCGGTGCCAATCCCCTGGTCCTGACTAATATCATCGACTCGCAATACGGTGGTGCCGGTGAATCGCTCTCCTTGTTCCCCGGTGCGCGGGTCACGCGCTACGCCACGCCATATGTAGTCCGCAGCTTCATCAGGGCCAAAAGTAGCGCGACTGCCGCTAGGGTAGCGGGTGCTGCCTATCAGGTAATCCTCAACAAATTCAATTTCACGCGCCTTGAGTTTGGCGGCTCGCGATTGCTGGTAGTCCTCTTGAGCCTTCAACCTAACTAACTCTTGCTGGTATAGGTCAGCATGTGTTGCAGCTAGTAGGTCGGGGTCGTTTGGGTTAGAACTGCCCACGATATGCTTTGCCGGATGTGTGCTAGAAGGCCGTGATTGCAGGCTGCCGCTTCCTGTTACAACTTGCATTGCCTGCCTATCCGCTTCATTCAATACGTCCATAACTTTTTGGCGTTCCAGTGAAAGCGGCTCGATTCTTGCGCCAGGATATTGCGCAGCCCACTGGTCAACCATCGCCACTATTTCACGGTCTACGGCATCAAAGTCCCGCGTCACTAGTGCCGCCGCCGTCCGAACACCCAAGTTTTTGGGGCGGGTCATCCGTATCATGGTGGCCGCAATGTAGCTTAGTGCGCCGGGTGGGGCTTCAGGGTTCGGCTTGTTTGCTAGGTTGTAATCTCGCGTGAAGTCCGCAAGCGCATTGGGTATTCCGCCAAGCCTGCGGCGGGCAATCTCCATAACCCGAGAATCAATAACGCCCACTTGCTCTCCCTCAGTGCCGCTATCTGGTCTCAGGGACGCCCGGCTAACCGCCACAAACCGCTCTAGCTCTCCCCGGGGGATATACAGCTCTCGGCTGAATTCAGAATCAAAATCGGCGTATAGCTCGTCATCGCTGTGCAGTTCTTCAATGGTGCGGCCACAAACCCCCGCCTGCCCAGAGCGCAGCACACTATCAGCGCCTTCAGCGTCCACATAGCGGTAGCACGAACCACTACCAACACGCTTAACAGCAGCAGCTAGCTGATTGTGAGCCACCAGCGCCCGGACGGTTTCAGCGTTGAAAGTTTCATTCGGAATTTGTTTGTTCAGGAACTCAGCGGCTAATCCCAAAGTGTAGAACTCGAATTCCAGCATTATGCGCACTCCCTCAGTGCTGCCCTGAATAACTAGCCCCGGCGGGCGGGTCAGGGAAACCCGCTTTTCAGTTCGCGGGCCTAGCCGGGGCAAAACTGTTAGCTTACGTCTACCACCCGCAGCCCTCCTTGGGCCTGTTTCGGGTCAAAACTTACTCCGGCTTGTTCCAAAATCCATGATTCAATGCGCTCATGGTGTACCCGCAGCAGGTCCAGCGGTCGCACGGTGTAATGCTTTTCAGCGGTCGCGCTGGGCTTGTGCCCCATAATCTGCGCCACCACCCCAACAGGTACCTCTAGCCACTCGGTTAGGCTTTTGAATGAACGGCGCAGCCCGTGAAGCGTAACGTGAAGCCCAGCGGCCTTGCAGGCGTTACGATGGGCAATGCTTGGCTCCGATAGGCGCCCGGATTCGCTCGCCTTGCTACTGAAAACCCACTTGTTACGGCGGGGCAGGCTTTGCAGCAGGTGGGCCACATAGGGGGTCAGCGGAACCGCTCGCGCATCCTCCACCTTGTCGCCTATGGTTAGCCCCTTCCAGCGGAAATTGACATCATCCCACTTCAGCCCGGCCAGTTCCTCCCGGCGGGCGCCCGTCAACAACAGGCATTGAAGGTATGCGGAAATAACCGGATTGGGGATTGCCTGGACATGGTCGAACCACGTGGCCAACTGTTCACGCTGTAGGTAATCGGCTTTTACCTTTTGCTTCCCCGCAGTCTCTTGCAGCTTGCGCCCACTGGCGGCGGTTGGGTCTGCTATGCCGTGCAGGTCTGGTTCTCGGTCAGCCCAGCGCAGAAACGCTTTCAGCAGGCGCAGGGCCAGCCGGGTGCGGGTGGGGCGGCGCTTCGCTTCCTTTGCGGTCCAGGCTTCAATGGTGGCCGCGTCCAGGTCAGCTAGGCGCAGGTCCATTAGCGGCAGCATCATGCCAGGGGTGGTCTTTACCTTGGGGCGGTTTTTGATTTCCTTTCCGCCCTCTTGCACCATTTTCAGGTGGTCAGAATAGGTGCTGTCCCTCCAATGGGGGCGGCGCTCCAGTATGTAACGGTCCCACGCTTCCCCGGTGGTGATACCTCTTGCCGCTTCCGCAGCCACCTTCGCGGCCTTTTCGGCTAACCGCTCGCGCTCCAGTTCGCGGGGGTCATTACCGGCATCTATCACCACCCGCAGCCGGTTAGCCTCCGCCCGTGCTTCCTCAATACTCCAGGCACGCACGTCCCCTATCGTCTGGCGGATGGTCCGCCGGTTTAGCTTCGCCTCAAACACATAGGATTTTATGCCGGATGGTGTAACGCGGACCCGCAGCCCCGGGGCTTTGGTGTCGCGCAGGAATGCTTGCGGCTTGTCGGCTGGACAGGTCAGCCGCTCAATGGCTCCGGCGGTCAGGTCGGTGGGCTGGGTCAGGTCAAGCGGGGTATTCTTGCGGGGTCTCGCCATTGGTTCCACCCTCCTGGTGCGGTGGCCATGTAGCCGCCATGTAGCCACCATGTAGCCAAAAATGCCCTATTTGGATGAATCTTAATCAACACTCAGGGCGGGCGGTTCAGCCAGAAAATGCGCTAACCCTATGTTTTTCAATGATAATGCCAACAGCATTCAACGACAATATACACTTTGAGGTCAGAATTGAAAATCCCCGTGTCGGCAGTTCGATTCTGTCTCCGGCACCATTTAAAATCAATGACTTACGCCACCTTCACTGACCCCAGAAAATCCTCTCTTCCGCGATAAAACTTCGGATGTAAGCCGTCTTTCTGTATCCGGACCTACCCCAAGCATATCCCCCAACTAAAAGCCAACACAGCAGGTTTTGAACAACCGGGGGAGACACATAACATCGGCGGCGCCAGCTGGCGAGCAACAAAAAAACAATCGTGGGTAGCTAGCGCACAGCCGTTCCGTGACATCCCTTCATCGCCATGCTCTTCATAAGAGGAAAAATATGAAACTCAACCTGATTGCAGCAATATCAACCAGTGCATTACTGGTCGGTTGTGCAAGCCTCACTAATGATGCCAATGTGCCCGTCTCACTATCGATGAGCGATGGTTCAACAGCACAGTGCAAGCTGGATAACAAAAGGGGGCGGTGGGATGTGAAGGTACCAAGTACACCGATGATTCGGCGCTCCGATGACGGCCTGAAATATGACTGCATAACGGACGATGGACGCAATGCCTCGGGGCTGATTCCGTCCACCATCGGTGCAAAAATCGTAGCGTCCGCCGTTTTCATTGACTTGGGGATCACCGATGCCATTACCGACAAACATCGAGAATATCCAGCTAGCTACGTAATCCCTATCGAACGACCAGTTCCTGTGCAATAAGGCCAGCGGGGGCAGCCGCTCGGGACTCCTCGAAGTTCGCCCCCAAGCCCAACAAACCACAAGTCCTCCAGACAAAAAAATAGCGAGATTGCGCGCAGGCCGCCTGATGAAGATAGTGTTGGGAATCCTGATTTTTGTATCTATAACCTTCCTCTCTAGCATAGTTTCATCACAGTCAAACGGCATTGGGTTTTCAGAGGTCCAAACGAGTTCACCTCATAGCCAAGCGGATACCGCGGCGGGACAACAACTAGACCTCGACCTCATTAAAGAGAGCTCAATTGGAGTGGGGTCGGGAGAGATCGTGTTCCTACGGGGCTCCATCATAGGCAACCTCGCCGAAGGTTTCTTGAAGGAGGAGAATAAAAACCATGACGATGCGCTACAGAACACTCTGACCGCCCTTTTCCCGCTATTGGGAGACTTGCGTGGACGTATATTCAAAATCGACAAGGTGATCAATCTATCGGCACAAAGGCTGGTCAGGTTTCACCAGGCAATCGAAGGCGCGAGGCTACCGACTTCCAACATTTATGCGAACAAGGAGGGCGAAATACAATCGGTATCTCTCTACTCAATAGCCCCGCAAAGAACCAAGAGCGACTTTGACAAAAAACTCCCAGACACCGAACTCTCAAGGTTATTTGAATATCATGCGTCAAAGTATTTCGAAAGTCTTGGAGCTCAACGGGTGATAGATGAAAATTCGGCGACTGGTCCGGCCCTCAGATACCTGGTCCTTGATACCAACAGTGGCTTGCAGTATCGCTACGTGGCCGACTTTTTTTACGATGGTTTTGTCTTCGTTCTGGATGCAAAATCGGGGGAGTTAGTAAAAGGAGGATTCATGGGTGTTGTCGACTAACTGTGCAGGAGAGAAGACAACCCCTCTGCAATATCGCCACGCGAATTGCGACTGCACGCCGCTGATCTTCACAGCATGTTCCGGTTGCAGTACACCGCTTTCTCGAACTCACTGATACTCATCGCAATATAGCGAACGTCGGGGAACATCACGGCCAACATCTGCACTGTAGACCTCGACAATGCAGCCTTTTGCTCGGCACTCCGACCCTCCATAACGCTGGCAAATACGTGCATGAACAGCTCACGCTTTCCGCCCACCAGATATGTGGCGTAGGGGTTGATCCGAACTTTGATGTCCTGAACGTCGAACAATCCTGATTCCACGGCAACCGCGTGTATTTTCCCTGCAATGTAAAGCTCAGGGTGCGTTTCCAGTATTTCCGCTGAACAATCGAGTATGAAATGCGGCATAGATGCTCCCCGGTGCATGACGGCCAGCAGGCCGGCTACGATACAAGACCTTCGCTTTCAACGCGCGCCGGCAGGAACCGCCGGCTAAGCGCGGCAACGCGCGAACCCAGGTAGCTGGCCGTGGCGATGTCTACCGGGTCCAGCGCGCCATCACGCGCGTGGGCGATCAGCCCGCCCTGGGCACCCAGGCGATTGCGCCCTTCCGGGTCGTAACCGCCGGGCAGGTCGATACCCACCCACAACCTACCGTGCTGGCTGGCCAGTGTGTTGAGGTACTGGATGGTATTGAGCTGGTCCCCGCTGGGGTTGTTGCCGATGGTAAACCCGGCCGCCAGTTTGCCGGCCCAATGACGCTGGAACCAGAATTCGCTGGTGGCATCGGCAAAGGCCTTGAATTGGGCAGACACGCTACCCATAAAGGTCGGCGAGCCGAAAATAATCGCGTCGGCTTCACCCAGCGCCTTCAGCGCACTGGTGTTGCCATACCGGCCCTCATGGATGTCGCCACCCTCAATCCTCACCGAAAACGCACGGACTCCGGCAATGCTGCCTGCACCCTGCACTGCGGCCTCGGCGAGGCCCGCAGTGGTGCCGGTAACGCTGTGATACACCACTGCCACACTGGTTTGTGTTTTCATTTCATTTCTCCTTTTTTACGATGCACGGGCACCCGGGCTTCCAGTCGCTGTGCCATCACGGTTGCGATAATCCCGACGCCGATAATGCCGGCGCCGAGCCAGGTGGAGAGCGCGTAACGCTCGCCGAGAAACACCGTTGCGACAATCAGGCTCACCGCGGCGGCGACATAGCCGATCTGGCTCAGCAACACCGGGCCACCGTCGCGCTGCAGGCGATAGAACAGCGGGAAATTGAGGCCGGACAAAACCATCTGGATAAGGATGAGGGTTTTCGCCGAGGCAAGACCCCCAACAGGGAACTCCTGCCCGCTCACTGCGATGATCAGCAGGAACACAGCGGCAGCGAACAGGTGCCCCCAGAAGGCAAGCGCGTTGGGATGCGCACCTTCAGGCCACCAGCGGCTGCGGTAGACATTGCCCATGGCAAGGGCCACCGGCATTGACGCCGCCGCCAGCAGCCAGCCCAGCTCCGGACCCTGCGGGTTGCTGCCGCGGGTCAGGCTCACCACTACCGCTCCGATAACCCCAACGGCGATTCCCGCCGTTCCCAGCCTGCCGGGGGTCTTCATCCCGAACATCGAGGCGAACAGCAGGGTAAACACCGGCGACAGCGCAAACATCAGGCCTGTATAACCGGCACCTACCCGGGGTATCACCGTGAACAGAAGCAGGTTGGGAATCACGAAGGAAATGAGCGATGAAATCATCGTATAGCGCGCAACGCTGGCATCTGGCATCCGCAGGCCGCGCTTCGTCATCTGGGTGGGCAGCAACATGACGACGACGCCCAGGGAAATGATTCCCGCCCAAACGAGTGCGGATACGCCGGCGTCGTGGGCCAGCTTGCCGATTGGCAGCCGCAGGCCGAGCAGCGTACCGCTGGTCAGCAGCAGGCTGTGGGGGGCGAACAGCCAATGCGCCGATCCTGCCGCCGATTCCGTTCGATGCAACACCCCATCCAGTGGATGCTGTGTCACCAGAGTGTGCCTGGTAGTGTCGTTCATGGTCTGTTCCTCCTGTGCGGGTGAGGAACAGACTAGTCGCTTGCGCGAGCGGGATAATTAGCCTGGATGGAAAATGATTGGTAACCGGAACTGACAAATCAGGAGCGATTACGTCTGATCCCAATAGGGCGGGTCCGTGATCCTGGCCGCCAGGAAATCCGCAAAGGCGCGCACTTTCGGTGACAGGTAGCGACGCTGCGGATAAACGAGGTAGATGGACACCTCCAGCGAGCGCCAGGCTCCCAGCACAGCGATCAGTCGGCCCTGACGCAGATCTTCGCCAACCAGGAACGTCGGGGTCCGCGCAATGCCCATGCCGCCGAGTAGCGCCTCGCGCAGGGCCAGGCTGTTGTTCACCTGCAGCCTCCCGGCGACGGCAACCTGGGCGGGACGGCCCCCGGCGTCGACAAAATGCCACGCCTGGGCCGATTGCTGCAGGCTATAACTGAGCACCTCGTGCTCAAGCAGGTCTTCCGGCGAGTTCGGGGTGCCTTGCCGCTCCAGGTAGGCCGGCGCCGCCACGATAACGTGGTGACATGGGGCCAGGCGGCGCGCCACGAGGGTCGAGTCGGGAAGGTCGCTGATGCGCACCGAGGCGTCGAAACCCTCCTCAATCACATCCAGCTTGCGATCGTTCAGATCCATTTCCACGGTCAGCTCCGGGTACTGCTGCATAAACGCGGGCAGCAGCGGCGCGATATGCAGGATACCGAAGGACATCGGCACATTGATCCGCAGCACACCGCGCGGTTGTTCCTGCAGACGCGAGACTTCCGCCCGCGCCTCGGCTATGTCCTCCAGCCCCCGGCTCGTCTGGGCGTGAAAGATCCGCCCGGCTTCCGTAAGGCTCAACCGCCGCGTGGTCCGGTTGAGGAGGCGCACCCCGAGGCTCTCTTCCAACCGGCTCACCTGCTTGCTGACCGCCGGGCGCGACACTTTCAACCGCTCGGCTGCCCGGGTGAAACTGCCGGCATCGACAACGGCGACAAACACCGCGACATCATTCAAGTCGTCCATAGGCGGCCGATTAGTAAAAATACAGAAACAGAATCTTTCAATTCCGGACGATTATCAATACCCGCTGTGGGGCTAGGCTGGCAACTCTTGTTCACCACGGGAGAAGAACATGCTCAACAAAACTCTGGCAATGACAGCCGCCCTGGTCATGGGCGGACACATGGCTACCTATGCTGCCGATCGTCAGGCGGGCACCAGCCCCTGGGGAGCGGACGATGAAATCGGCCGCCTGAACCTCATGACTGATTCTTCGCGTGACGCCATCCTGGGGCGTATCGCCGGTGGGAAAATGTACGACCTGTCGGTCGAGTACTTTATCGGCATGCCCAGCTGGCAGGCCGCCGGCGACCCGCACTACCGCATCTGGATGACGCACACGCCGCACGGCACGGTGGTTGATGACCCGCTGAACACCGGCGGCGAGATGAACAGGCATGTCAGCTATACCGGGGCGGCGGTTTCCATGTACACCCACATGGGAACCCATATCGATGGCCTGGCGCATTTCGGCCTCAACGGTGAGATCTGGAACGGCTTCAGCGCCAGCGAGCATCTCGGGGACCGCGGCTGGCGTGTGGCGGGCGTGGAAAAGATGCCTCCGATAGTCGCCCGCGGCGTCATGCTGGACGTCGCAGCGGCGAAAGGTGTTGCCATGCTGCCGGATGGCTACCGGATCACGCGCGGCGATCTCAAGGCCAGCCTACAACGTCAAGGGATGGATCTCCATCGGGGCGATGTCGTGCTGATCCGGACCGGACGCATGCGCCTGTACGACGATACGTCCGCTTATATGCACAACCCGCCCGGCCTGGGGCTGGCGGCGGCCCGCTTTCTGGTCGAGGAATCGGGGGCAATGATTGTCGGCGCAGACAACCTGAGCCTGGAGGCGTTCCCGTCGGAACTGGCGAGCGACTACGTGCCCGTGCACACCTACCTGCTGGCAGAGCAGGGCGCGCCGATCATTGAACTCGCCTGGCTGGAAGATCTGGCGCGCGATGAGGTCTACGAATTCGCCTTTATCGCGGCGCCACTGAAACTTCGCGGGGCCGACGCAGCCCCTCTGCGCCCCGTGGCGATACCTGTGCGCTCCCCTACACCAGCAACCACACATTCTCCCGCGCCGCACATTGCCCCTTGAGCCCGCCGGCCACCTCGACGCTGGTTAGCTTCCGCAGGTGGTAATGGTCGGCGTAATGCCGCGCCACCTCGTCGTCGGGCACCGAGAACGGCGGCCCCTCCATGGCCCGCTGGTCGTAGTCAAAGCACAACAGCAACTGTGGTGCGGTTGCCGTGATCTCGCGCAGGTGCCCGGTGTAGCGTTGCCGCATCTGCGCTGGCAGCGCGACCAGCGCTGCCCGATCGTAGCTTGCCTGCACCTTGCCCAGCAGGCTGCGCCTCAGCTGGAAAATATCGCCGACGAAGATCTCGACATTGGGGCCGCAATAGCGCCGTAGTGCACCCTCTTCGCTGATGTCGGGTACCAGTCCCAGCTCGTCAAACAGCGCCTGAACCGCCTTTTCACTCAGCTCCGCGCCCGCCACACGATATCCCTGTGACAACAACCAGCCAATATCGAGGGTCTTTCCGCACAGGGGCACAAACACACGATCGCCGGCGGCCAGCGACAGCGCACTCCAATGGGCCACCAGCAGCGGGTTTGCCTCGGCGGCGTGAAAGCCGATCTCGTTGTGTTGCCAGCGTTCGCGCCAGAATTCAGGTTCCATACTCACCCCTGCTTGCGCAACAAGCGCTCCAGACCAAATACATGGGCATCCTCCGCCCCCAAATCCCGCAGCGCATCAGCGAGATGCAAGAGGTAGTCGCGGTTGAGCCCACTCGGGCCCACCGCGTGGTCGATCTGCGCGGCAATGTCTGCCTCACTCGCGGGCCCCAGGTAGGCGGGGTTATCCGGCCCCGCGATATACACCAGCGCCTCTTCGCTCGCGCCGTCCGCAAATTGCACATCCACCACCACCCTCAGGTAGCCATTCTTTTCCCGATGGTCGAGGTGTTCGAAAACGTCCGGGGTAATCTCAAACGCCATGCCCTGGCAAAAAGCGCCGGCGTTTTCCACCAGGGTGACCACGCGGCCCGGTGCCGCGGGCGTTCCGCGATGGTCGTGTGAACCCTGCCAGAAACGGCGTTCCCATCCGCGAATGACAGCGGGGCGCCGCTGCAGAAATGGAAAGTCGACCTTGTAGATCAGGGAGCCGTAGCCGAACAGCCACAGGCGCTCGTGGCTGGCGAAATAGCGCATGGCGCGGTTTCGAGCGACGGTGTCAGCATCCGCTAGTGTCGACATGGTGCGCGGCGACCTCCCCTGAGCGCTACGGTATACTGCGCGCCGAAAACCTGCTGAACCGTCCACACAGGCCACCGGCCGGCGGCGGTTCCACCAGCCACCAAGGATAAAGCAACGCGATGAAACTTCACCACCACGTCACCCGCGAAGCCTACGCGCCTCCCAGCACGCGGCAGCGGGTTTTTGTACGCTATCTGGTGTCCATCCTGATCGATCTGGTGGTACTGAACCTGTGTGCGGAATACTGGCAGCACGTGCAGATTTCCTCTTTCAGCATTACCCTCGCCGCCGCGCTGCTGCTGCAACTCTTACTGCAGGGCACACTGATCGTTGAGCATCATATAGCGGCCTGGTTTTCAGGGCGACAGGGCTACGCCTGGCGGTTCCTGCGCTTTTTTTCTGCCTGGCTGGTACTGTTCTCATCCAAGTTCGTGATGCTCTGGGCGATTGACCTCACCTTTGGTGACGCTTTGCAGTTCACCGGACCACTGCATGGCGTCGTGGCGTTCCTGGCGGTAATTATCGCTATGGTAGCCGCAGAGGAGCTCGTCGAGCAGGTCGTGCGCCGGCTCGCCTGAGCGTGCTCTCGGGGAGCTAGGCGGGCATTCCCCAGAGTGGCTTGGTGCCCGTGCGGGGCAGATGTGGCAGCACCTGCTGTTCGAACAGCTGCAGCATGGCCCAGCCCCGGGCGGGGTCGATACCCCCGAACAGGGGGGTCAGGTACAACGAGCTGTAATCACCCAGCGCCCTGGCCATGACCACCACTTCCTCGGGCCGCAACACCTGGTAGGCACCGCTGTCGCGCACCGTCTCCGCTGTCATGCCGCCCGCATAGGGACCCTGGGGCGTGCCGTAGGCCTCCGCGGTCCAGCGCGAATAGGAATCCAGCACGTGCAGGATGTGCGGCGCAATCCACTGCCAGTCCGCTTCGGGGTCTTCCGACACCCAGAGGAACGTAGGGCCCTGGCGGGGATAGGGGCCGGGGTCCGGCTTGCCCAGGCCCAGGCAGGCGTCGCGGTAGGGTTGCCACACCTTGGGCGGAAACAGCGGCACGAGAAACCCGTCAGCGATTTCGGCGGCTATGCGCGCCACCTTTGGCGCCATGCCACCGAGCAGGATGGGCACCGGCTTTTCCGGCACCGGCGACACCAGGCAGGGGCGTCCCTCGTAATGGAAGGGCTCGCCGGTCCAGGCCGTTTTCAACAGCCGCGCCGTGTTGCAGGTCAGTGCGAAGCGGTCCTCCACCCGCCGACCGTACATGGCGAACTCCACTGGCCGGTAGCCAAACCCCAGGCCCAGCTGCATGCGCCCGGCGCTGGCGAGCTGGGCCACGGCGAGGTCCTCCGCCAGGCGCACCGGGTCGTACAGCGGGGCAAGCAGTACGGCGGTGCGCAACGCCACCTGCCGGGTACGCCCCGCCAGCGCCGCGGCCAACACCAATGGCGAGGGGTTATAGCCGTCCTCGGCGCAGTGATGCTCACCGAGGCCCAGCACGTCGAAGCCGACACCATCAGCCCACTCGGCCATGTCGAGCGCAGCGGCGTAGGCCTCGGCCCTGCCCACACCAAAGTCCGGCGTGCGCATATCAAAAATCATTACCAGTTCCACGGTGCTGCTCCTCGGACGACCGTTGCCAGAGCAGACACTTTAACAATGCCTGCGCCACCCCCAAACCGGTTTCAGCGGCCGGAGACGATGGGGCGCATCAACTGGCTGTTGGGCCCGGGAATAATACCTGGATGTTGCAATGGAGGCCGCAGCCCGGGACGCTGCGGCGGGTGCGGCCGCTGACCCGGGTGCCAGGGAATCACGACGGGCGGCATATACACTGGCACGTAGTGGACCGTCGTCTCTGGCTCGGATTGCCGGGCGGGGGCACGGGACTCCACCTGTGCCCGCAGCCTTGCCACCTCCCGTTCGAGCTCGCGTTCGCGGCGACTTTCCGCCAGCCGGTCAGTGCTGTAACGCATGGCTTTCAGCTGCTGCTCGGCGGCTGCCGGATCGCCAGCCTCTGGCGCGCGTATGCGCAACACCTCGGTGCCGGTGGCCTCCAGCGGCGGCGTATCGGAAAACTGCACCGTGCCATTGGGCCCCTCGGAACGATACACCGTAGTGTCGGCGGCCAGGGCCAACCCGCCCAGGAGCAACAGGGTGATGGCGCAGGCGATGTTCAATAGCTGGGACATGAACCCATTATAGATCAGTTGACAGATCACGGCGCCGTGGTTACCCGGCCGGGTTCTCTTGATATGGATCAAGCACTGCGCTTTTCACCCCCGGTTATACCGCAGATGAGGTATGAGCGGCTTGCCTTCAGAGGAGGATAGTCGGTATCAAAGATCACTCGGACCCGGAGAATAACCATGACCGCACAACAAATGAACGACATCGACCGCCTCTACGCCAGCGCGCGCAAAATGGTCCCGGCCCTGCGTGAGCGCCAGACCGAAGCTGCCCGCCTGGGCCACCTGCCAGAAGCCACGGTGCGCGAGATGCAGGAGGCCGGTTTCTTCCGCATCATGCAGCCTGCCCGTTTCGGCGGCTACGAAATGGAGCCCGAGGTGTTCTTCCGCGTACAGATGACCCTTGCCGAGGGCTGTATGTCCACGGCTTGGGTACTGGGTGTCGTGGCGATCCACAACTGGCAGCTGGCGCTGTTCGATGAGCGCGCACAGCAGGATGTGTGGGGCGAGGACACCAGTGTGCTGATCTCGTCCTCCTACATGCCGGTCGGCAAAGTGACCCGCGTCGACGGCGGTTACAGACTGAGCGGCCACTGGGGATTTTCCTCGGGGTCCAAGCATTGTGGCTGGGCCTTCCTGGGCGCCATGATTCCGGCAGAAACAGAAGGCGAGGTCCCGGACTACCGCACCTTCCTGGTGCCGCGCAGTGACTATGACATAGTCGACAACTGGGACGTGAGCGGACTTGAAGGCACCGGCAGCCACGATATCGTGGTGAAAGACGCTTTCGTACCCGAATACCGCACGCACCGCTCCATTCACGGCTACGAGTGCAACAGCCCCGGCAACGCGGTGAATACGCATCCGATTTTCCGCCTGCCTTTTGGCCAGATTTTCGTGCGCGCCGTGTGCAGCTCAGCGATTGGCGCCCTGCGCGGCGTCACCGACAGCTACGTACAGGTGAACCGCGAACGCGTAGGCCTCAACGACGGCAACAAGATCGCGACCGACCCCGACGCGCAAATGGCCTTGGCCAACGCCATCGCCACGGTCGATGAATGCGAGACCATCATGTTCCGCAACTTTGACAAAATGCTGGACGCCGCGCGGGAAGGCAGCTCGCTGAGCATTGAGGAGCGCATCAAGATGCGTTTCGACGCCGCGCGGGTAGGCGCCAAGTGCGCGGATGCCATCAACGCCATGTTCATTGCCTGCGGCGCGCAGGGTATCCACCGCGGCCATCCGCTCAACCGGGCCTGGCTGGATATCAACGCGGGCCGCACGCACGTTGCCAACAACCCGTTCAAGTTCGGCCGCAACCTTGGCGGCAACCTGATGGGCCAGCCCAACACAGACTTCTTCCTCTGAGAACAAACACCATAACGAGCAGCGCACTGCACCGGAGATACCCATGACTATTCAACAGAAAATCGAACCCTACATCATCAAGGCCGAACCCCGTCCCGAGCGCTATGCACGCGGCTGGTATGTCATCGGCAACGCGGCCAGTGTCACCACCACGCCGCGCATGCTGGAGGTTTTCGGCACTAAACTGGTTGCCTATCGCGGCGAAGAAGACGGCGCCGTGCACATCCTCGATGCTTACTGCCCGCACATGGGCGGCGACCTGAGCGGCGGCAAGGTGTGTGGCAATTCCGTTGTCTGCCCGTTCCACCTGTGGAGCTGGGGTGCAGACGGCGTGTGTGACGACATCCCCTACGCAAAGAAAATTCCCGGCAAGGCGGTGATCAAATCCTGGCCTGTGCTGGAGCGCAACGGTCTGGTGCTGGTCTGGCAGGACCCGGAAAACAACGCCCCGATCCCCGGCCAGGAACCCGCCGAGATGGCAGACTGGTATTCCGGTGAGTGGACCGACTGGGAAATGCGCGCCATCCCGATCAAGACCCTGGGCAGGGAACTGGTCGACAATATGGCGGACATGGCCCACTTCGGGCCCATCCACTACTCGACGGTGAAATCCTTCCGCAACACCATGGACGGCCACAAGTTTGTGCAGTACATGGTCGGCGGCCACCAGATCCTCACCGAGGGTGAGGGCGGCCTGATCACCAGCGTGGCCACCTACGAAGGCCCCGCCTACATGACCACCACCATGACCGGCAGCATGGACGGCCACCCGATGACAGTGCACCTGCTGGTCAGCCACATACCGGTGGACATGGGCAACTTCATCATCAACTTCGGTGTAATGATGCGCAAGGATCCGACCCTGAGCCCCGAAGACAACCAGAAGATGCTCGACGAATACACGGAAAAGAACATCGAGTCTTTCCACCAGGATGTGGCGATCTGGAACAACAAGTGCATCATCGACAACCCGCTGATGTGCGACGGCGACGGCCCCATCCACATGGTGCGCAAATGGTATAGCCAGTTCATGACCAACGTCGCGGATATTCGCCCCGATCAGGTGAAGGCGCGTGAGCACGTAACCGTTGAAGGTCCGACAGTGGACGAAGTGCTGGCTGCCCAGGGGCAGTAAACAGCGCTCTTTGGTCGCCGGAGTGCCTCGCGCGCTCCGGCGCTTTTTTCGTTAAACTGGCGCAAATTCGTGTGGAGCACCGCGTTTGTTCGCTCTCGTCGCCATCAACATGCTCATCGTCATGCTCACCGTGGCGATCCACTACGAATTCCTGCACTGGATGACGCGGCTGCTGCCGCGCCTGGGCATCGTGCACCGGGCGCGCATCGTTGTCGGGGTCGCCGGTGCCATGGTGGCGCACTCCATCGAGGTGTGGGTGTTTGGCGTTGCCTACTTCCTGATGATCAACACGCCGGGGTGGGGCGAACTGCACGGCGAGTATTTCGACGGCTCCTTGCTGGACTGTATCTACTTCTCGTTCACTGTGTTCACCACACTGGGTTTCGGCGATATTTTCCCGGAAGGTAACCTGCGCTACCTGATCGGTATCGAATCATTGACCGGCCTGGTGCTGATCACCTGGACCGCCTCCTTCCTCTACTACGAAATGCAGCGCAACTGGAGCGGCACCTGATGAGCAGCCTCACTATTCGCGAGGCGCGCCCCGCGGACTGCCCACTGATCCTGCAATTCATTCGTGATCTGGCCCTCTACGAGCGCGCGCTGGAGGAAGTCGAGGCCACTGTGCCGCAGCTGGAAGCCCTGCTGTTCTGTGAAAACCCGAGGGTCTACGGCGTGATCTGCGAGGAAGGTGACCGCGCCCTGGGCTTTGCCCTGTACTTCTTCAACTTTTCCTCCTGGCTGGGGCGCCTCGGTCTGTATCTCGAAGACCTGTATGTCAACCCCGCCGAGCGCGGCAAGGGCGCGGGTAAGGCGCTGCTGCGCTACCTGGCGCAGGTTGCGGTCAGTGAGGGTTGCGGGCGCTTCGAATGGAACGTGCTGGACTGGAATGAGCCCGCCATCCGTTTCTATGAATCCTTCGGCGCGCGGCCCCAGAGTGAGTGGACGGGTTACCGCCTGACCGGTGACGCATTGCACAGGTTCGCCGCGGGCAGGGACTGACGCAGCGCGCAGAGCGGTGGATTGCACCTGGGCTGCGACGAACCGGGGTGAAGCCACCGGGACGGCCGGCGTATACTGGTGGCATGCGCATGTCGGAGCTTCTGCACAACAAGACCATCCTCTTCTGGGCACTCCAGGCTGCCGGCTGGAGCGGCTGGGCAGTTTCCTATTACCTGGGCATCATGGTGTGGAGCACACCACCCGAGGGCTATGAGTTCTACCTGCCCCTGGTCAGCCTGATAGGGATTGGCTTCACGCTGCTGCTGCGCCACCTGTACCGACGCACCTGGCAGCAGCATATGGCCTGGCGCGGGCTCGCCGTGCTCGGCGGCTCTTACCTCGCTGCCCTGGCCTGGATGGGCCTGCGCGCTACGCTCTTTCAGCTGATGTTCCCGAATGAGCAGCTGGGCAAGCCCGAGATGGCCTGGTACAACTATTTTTCCGGCACGGTATCCGCATTCTGGGTGATGCTGGTATGGAGCGTGCTGTATTTTGGTATCAAGTACTACCTGCTGGTACAGGCGGACAAAGAGCGTCTGCTCACGGCGATGTCCATGGCCCAGCAGGCGCAGTTGAAAATGCTGCGCTACCAGCTCAACCCCCACTTCCTGTTCAACACGCTGAACGCCATCTCCACGCTGATACTCGAACAGGAGACACAGCTCGCCAACACCATGGTCGGTCGCCTCAGTCGCTTCCTGCGCTATTCTCTGGAAAACGACCCGATGGAGAAGGTGACTGTAGCCGAGGAGTTCGACGCCCTGCGCCTGTACCTGGATATCGAGAAAGTCCGCTTCGGCGAGCGCCTGCAGCTCCATTTCGACCTTCCGCCACAGGCGCGCGACGCGCTGATGCCCTCCCTGCTGCTGCAACCCCTGGTGGAGAACTCCATCAAGTATGCCATCGCCACCGCAGTGCACGGCGGCAGCATCGGCGTCAGCGCGACGCTGGAGGACACCGAGCTTGTGCTCACGGTGGCAGATGACGGCCCCGGACTGGATATGCGTGTCGGCCGCAACGCCAAGGGAGGCGGCGTCGGGCTCGGCAACATCCGCGACCGGCTGAGCGCCCTGTATGGCGAGCGGCAGTCATTCCGGCTGGGCGCCACCGAACCTCACGGACTCACCACCACCATCCGCATACCACTGGAATACAAGGAGGCCGGTTGATGCAGGCCCTGTCCACCATTATCGTCGACGATGAAGACCTCGCCCGTCGCGGACTCGCACTGCGGCTGAAACAGATTCCGGGCATCGACATCGTCGCGGAGTGCAGCAACGGCCAGCAAGCCCTGCAGGCTATCGCCGAACACGAGCCTGACTTGCTCTTCCTCGATATCCAGATGCCGGGAATGGACGGTTTTCAGGTGCTGTCGGAACTGCAGGCCGACACCCTGCCCATGGTGGTGTTCGTCACCGCTTACGATACCTATGCGGTGGATGCTTTCAAGGTGCATGCGGTCGACTACATCCTGAAACCCATCGACGATCAACGGTTGGAAGAAGCCGTGGAGCGGGCACACCGGTTCAACGAGCAACGCGCGTCGGCGCGCGACAAGGCGAAGTTGATGGATCTCGTGATGGGCATGACCGGCGCCAACGCGCAGACCGTAGAGGCCATGGCGGAGTCGGGACGCCAGGGCTGGCCGGACAAGCTCACCGTGCGCGACGGCAATGCCATCCATTTCATCAAAACCGCCGACATCACCTGGATCGATGCCGCCGGCGATTACATGTGCATCCACGCCGCGGGCAAGACGCACATCATGCGGGTCACCATGAAGGAGCTGGAAGCCATGCTCGATCCGGCGCAGTTCCTGCGCGTGCACCGCAGCACTATCGTCAACGCCCTGGAGATCACGGGAGCTGAAAGCCTCGACAGCGGCGAATACCTCCTGCACCTCGACAGCGGTGCCCGCATCAAAGTCAGCCGCGGCTATCGCGACCGGGTGCGCGCGCTGCTAGGCAGCTGACAACGCTGCCTTCACGGGGCTGGCAACTGCCGCGCAGTCGCGCATAATGACGGCAGGCCAAGGCAGGGGAAGCAACAGCTATGAACATGAGCAAGGTGGTATTCGGATTTTTCGTGCTGCTCGCGGTGACACTCAACTTCGGGTTCTTCATCGGCGACATCGACAACCCGCAACACCACGATGTGTACGAGCTCTTTGCGGCGCTGGTTGTCAGCCTCATTGCCACGGTGCTCAAGTTCGGTGAGCGCTCACAGATGGGCGCCATTCTGCTTGCCTCCAGCCTGGTGGTGAACCTGCACCTGCTGGCCGCCGCCGTGGTCTGGGCCGTTGCGGTACATGTCATGGAGGTTGGCCTCACACCGCGCGTGATGGCGTCCATCGTGTCACTGTCCGGCGGCGCGCTGCTCGCCAACCTGGTGTCCCTGGTACTGCTGACGCTGGATACAGCCGGCCTCAGCCGGAAATAATCCGCCATGAGCCGGCATGCGCATAAATCCCTGGTATTCCTGTTCCTGCGGCGCATGCGCATGCCGCTGGTCATCCTCATTTCCGCCTATGCCATCGCCACAGTCGGGTTTACGCTGATTCCCGGTGTGGATGACCAGGGCAACCCCTGGCGCATGAGTTTCTTCCAGGCTTTTTACGTGGTGAGCTACACCGGCAGCACGATCGGATTTGGCGAGGTGCCCTACCCGTTCTCCGAAGGCCAGCGACTCTGGACCATGGTGAGTATCTACCTGACGGTTATCGCCTGGCTGTTTTCCATCGGCTCGATCGTTTCCCTGCTGCAGGATCCTGCCTACACGCGCGCCCTGCGCCGCGCGCGGCTTGCGTGGAAGGTGCGCAATCTCAACCAGCCCTTCTACCTGGTCTGCGGCTACGGCGACACGGGCCGCATGCTGACCAGCGCACTGACCGATCGCGGCTATCAGGTGATTGTCGTCGAGCACAACCAGGAAAAGGTCGAAGCGCTGGAGGTGGTCGAGTTTCTCGCGCCGGTCACCGCCTTCTGCATGAATGCCAACCTGCCGGACAACCTGATTGAAGCCGGCCTGCGCAGCCGCTGGTGCACGGGTGTCATCGCCGTGACCGGCGAGGGGCACGTCAATCTGAAGATCGCTATCAGTGCCACGCTGCTGAACCACAAGGTGGCCGTGTATGCCAGCGCAGACACGCGCAACGATGCCGACAACATGCGTTCGTTCAATACCGACTGCGTGGTCAATCCCGTCGAGGAGTATGTGCGCCGTCTGGAGCTGGCGATCGATAAACCCGACCTGTTCCGGCTGTACCACTGGCTCAACTCCGGCCCCGGCGCCCGGCTGGCCCGATCCACCCCGATCCCGCGCGGCAAGTGGATTGTCTGTGGTTATGGCCGGGTGGGTCGCGCGGTGTACCAGCTGCTGCGCGAACGCGGCATGGATGTGACCGTCATCCACCCCGACCCGGAGCAGGCCGGCTGCCCCCACGGCTCGGTGATCGGCCGCGGCACGCAGGCGGAGGAACTCAGCGCGGCGGGCGTGGAAGACGCCGTCGGCATTGTCGCTTCCACCAGCGATGACGCCGACAACCTGTCCATCCTCATCACGGCACGCGCACTGAACCCCGATCTGTTTCACGTGGTACTGGAAAATGGACTCTCCAGTCACGCGCTGTTCCGCGCCGCTGAGCCGGACTTCCTCGGCCAGCCCAGCATAGTGGTGGCCGGTACCATTCTCAGCCGCATCAGCTCCGGGCTGGTAGAGCCGTTCATTCAGCAACTGCTGCAATTGAACAACGACACCGGCCGCGATGCCCTGGCGCGCTTCCTGCGCCACCAGAATGACCATCCGCCCGAGTTCTCCTCGGGCCGCATCAGCAACCGCCGCTCACCGGCGCTGGCACGCGCACTCTCCGCGGGCCAGCGTATTACCGTGGGCAACCTGCTGGCAGATCCCAGCAACTGGCGTGCACGGCTGCATCTGGAAGTCGTCATGATCCGCAAGCAAAAAGAGGACATCCTGTTCCCCCCCGACGATCTGCCGCTGGAAATGGGCGACCGGCTGTTACTGGCGGGCCGCGACGGCGAGGCCCAGCGCCTGCAGGCCGTGCTGGAAAACGATCAGCGCCTGGAGTATCTGCTCACCGGCCGGGACCGCCAGCAGGGGCTGTTCTGGCAGTGGCTGGAGCGGCGCAGCAGCAGCCACCGCAGCAATGGCTGATCAGCGGCAGACGATAGCGTCGCCCTGCCCTCCGCGGTCGACAATGTCACCGATGATTGCCGCCTCGGCATAGCCTGCTTCCCGCAGCGCTGCGAGCAGCGCCGGCACAGCTTCTTGCGCCACACCCAGCAGCAGGCCACCGCTGGTCTGCGGATCAAACAGCAGGTCGTAACGCGGGCCTGCCGCACTTCCCGGTGCAACGCCCTGGGCGTTTGCCTCATGCATGGTGCTGCGCCGCCCCGCCTCCAGCTGCGCAAGTGCCCCAGTCAGCGCCGGCAGGGCCGCCAGCGACAGCACCGCGGCCTGCTCCGGCCGGAGCATTTCCCGCAGGTGCCCCCACACACCAAAACCGGTGACATCCGTCGCGGCGCTAACGCCATGGGCCAGCGCCAGACGTGCCGCAGCCTGGTTGCTCTGCAACATGCTGGTGATAGCGTCGTGCACCTCCCGGCCATCAGCCCGCTGCTGCATGTGCGCGGCAAACAGGGTGCCGGTGCCCAGCGCTTTGGTCAGTATCAGCTGGTCCCCCGGCCGCAGGCCGCGCTTGCGCAGAAGACGGCCCACCTCCATCGGCTCGCCGCTGACCGCGAAACCCAGCGCCAGCTCCGGGCCCTGCAGGCTGTGCCCGCCCAATAGCCGGCAGCCCACCGCCGCAAACTCGTGCAGTGCGCCGGCCAGCAACTGCACCAGGTCGCGCTGCTGGATTGCCGGATGACTGAAGGGCAGTGTCACAGCCGCCAGCGCTGCGGTCGGCTGCGCGCCGCTGGCGAACAGGTCCGAAAGCGCATGATTGGCCGCAATGCGCCCCATCAGCCAGGGGTCTGACACCAGACTGCGCAGAATATCGAGACTCTGCAACTGGATACCGCCCGCTGGCGTCGTGAGACGCGCTGCGTCTTCGGCACCCTCATCGTCCGGACACTGCTGCGGATAGTGCTGGCGCAGTTCCGCCAGTGCCGCCGCAAGCCGGTCACCGGCCACTTTGGCGCCGCACCCGCCGCAGGGTGGCTGAGCATCCGCGACACGCGCCTCGGGCAGCGTCTCCACGATGTCGGGCATAGGCTCGGGCAGGGACACAAACCGCGCCATAAACCGTCGATCAATCCGGTCCTTCCAGCGCCAGACCCAGTCACCGGTGGCCGCGAACGGCCCGCGTTCCGCCACTGCACGCTGTGTTCCCAACGACAGCAGGGAGAGAAAACGCCGCTGCGGCCGGTGGCGGCGCAGGGGACGCTGCATCAGCGCGTTGCGCAGGTTCGCGGCCAGCACCGGTGCCTGCCGCACCGCATACACACCGGCTTTGGGCCGCGGGTGTTGCAACTGCGTGGCGATATCTCCCGCGGCAAAGACGGCGGGGTCATCGACCGACTGCAGGGTGTCGCTCACGGCGAGGAAACCGCCCTCGACGGTGCGCAGGCCACTGGCCCCGACCCAGGGCGCCGCCGCCGCGCCGGTACACCAGAACAGCGCGTCAAATGCCGCAGTGTTGCCGTTTTCCAGTGTCAGCTGCGCCGCCGTGACGCGATTCACCCGACTGCCGCACAGCACGCTGACGCCCGCCGCCGCCAGTGCCCGCCGGGCAGCGGCCCTGGCGTGTCGATTGTAGCCAGGCAGTATCTCGGCGGCCGCGCAAAACAGGCTCAACTGCGGTGTCCTGTCACGCAGCCGGTGCGCCATGGCCAGCGCCAACTCCACGCTCCCGGCGCCACCGCCCACCAGGGCAATGTGCGTTGCCTGCCCATTTCTTCGCCGCAACAGCGTGGATTCAAGTGCCTGCCAACGGGCCCAGAAGTCCGCCACGGGCTTGACCGGCGTCGCATGCTCCCGGGCGCCGGGCACGCTGTCGAGGTCTGGTTGGGAGCCGATGTCCAGACTCAACACGTCATAGCCCAGGGCGGGACGCCCGGATATGCTGAGCTGGCGCGCCGCCGGGTCCATAGCCGTCACCGCAGCCTCAATAAAGCGTGCTCCCGCCCACTGGCAGAGCCGCGCGAGGTCGATATGGGTGTCGTCAAACGTGTAGTGGCCCGCAATCAGCCCCGGCAACATGCCCGAGTAGGGTGTGTGGCTGGAGGGCGATACGAGGGTGATGCGCAGGCCGGCGAGCGGGCGCATGGCGAGCATTCGCAGCGCCAGCGCATGTGCATGGCCGCCACCCACCAGCACCAGGTCACGCTGCACCGGGTCCACGGTCAGCAAGACAGTTCGCCCCTAACGTAAGCGATGACCTCCCGACGGTCGCCCTGGAACAGGACAGTACCGGCCCGCTGTGCCAGTTGGTAGCTGTACATCGGGTCGTAATAGGCTTCCAGCAACTCGCGAATCCAGGCGCCGTGCGCTGCGCTGCCCCCGCCGCTGTGCTGCAGCGCAAACGCCTGTTCCATGGTGGCGCGCAGCGCCTGGTGGCGGGCGCCACCCAGCCGTTTGCGAATGCCGTCGAGCCCCTCCAGCAGGCGGGCGCGGTGCATTGACGGGCCGTCGACAGCTCCGAAACGCCTGGCGTAGCGCGCGCCCAGGTCAACGATATAGTCGTCGAGAATCACCGCCACGCGTTCTTCCAGCGGCTCCTCCACCACCAGCATGGGCGCGCGCTGCATGCTCTGGCGCAGGTTTTCGGGCAGTGCAACACGCCCAATCAGGCGCCCCTCATCCTCGAGCAGCACCGGCCCGGGCCGGCGTGCCAGCCGCTGCAGGAAAGCGATGCTCAGCGCGTTCTCGAAATCGATCTGGCTGGGCTGCGGTTCCGGCAAATGGCCGAAACTGGAGCCGCGGTGACGGGCCATGCCCTCGAGGTCCAGTGCCTCCGGCAACGCGTGAATGACCCGGGTTTTCCCGGTGCCTGTGCGCCCGCTGACCAGCACCAGTTGCGCCTGCTCCAGCGAGCGGGTCAGTTCCTCGAGCAGAAACCGGCGCAATGCCTTGTAGCCGCCTTCGATACGGGGGTAGACAATGCCTTCGTCAGCCAGCCACTGCTGCACGGTTTGTGAACGCAGGCCACCCCGCCAGCAGTAAAGGTAACCCTGCGGATGCCGCTGCGCGAACGCGCGCCATTCCGCTACGCGCCGCTCCCGCTCACGACCCGCTACCAGTCGATGGCCGAGTTCGATGGCCGCCGCCTGGCCGCGCTGTTTGTAGCAGGTGCCGACCTGGGCGCGTTCTTCATCGGTCATCAGTGGCAGGCTGGTCGCACCGGGGAAGGCGCCATGGGCATACTCCCCGGGCGAGCGCAGGTCCATGAACACCGCGTCCTCCAGAAACAGGCGACGGTAGTCAGCGCATACCGGAAGATCGGTCACCCGCAGGTTTACTCCATTTCTCCGCCGAACAGATCGACCACGCGGGTCTGCAATCGCGTAACCAGGTCCGACATCAGTGCGAAGTCCGCGTCGAGGCGCGCCGCATGATCTGCTTCCGGCAGGTCTTCGTTTTCCTTCATCAACTCATCCGAAAACTTCAGGCGACGCAGGCAGAGATCCTCTGCCAGCACCAGCGAGAGCCGCTCTTCCCAGTGCAGTGCGAGACGCGCCACCTGTTTGCCGGCGTTAAGGTGAGTCTCCACCTCTTCCCCCAGCAAATCAACGCCGCGACAGCGTACGACACCGCCCTCGTCGCCGGGTTCGCGCAGTTCGCACTCCTCACCCAGCACGAAATCATCGGGCAGGCTCTGGTGGGCCAGCCACGCGGTCATAGTCGCCGTGGGCGCATTGTTCACCTGCGGCAGGACGACAGGGAAGGTGCCGATGCACTCACGCAGCAGGTTGAGGAATTCCTCGGCACGCGCCGCGCTGGTGGCATCGACAAACACCCAGTTGGCGCGCGTGTCGATGTAGGCATACAGATACGAGGAACGGGTGAAGGCGCGCGGCAGGCAATCGAGCACGATTTCATCCTGCAGGGTCATACGCTCCTTGCGATACACCTTGCGCCCCTGGTCATCTTCAATCGCCGCCACTTTTTCCGCCAGTTGCTCACGCACTACCGTTGACGGCAGCAGCCGTTCCTCGCGCCGCAGGCGCAGTAAAAAGCGGCCGTCCACCGGGTGCACCAGGGCCTCGGTATCAGCACCCAGCGCGGGCACCCAGCCCAGGGACACGGGCTGCGTTGCGGCGCAGTGCTGAAACGCGCGCTGAGCCAGTTGCGTTTCGAGTTGCTCGGCAGACAGGGAAAAGGGGCTTGTGAGGCGATATGCCCGCACATTTTTGAACCACATAGGAGACTCCGCTGAAGACCGCCGGACACGGCGGTCAAAAAAGGCGGATTGTACCTCATGCGGCAACACAGGGCAGACTACCGGGTTGCGACTATGCCGTGTCGCTCCTACCATGCGTTCTGGATCAACAGGAGAGCAAAACCGATGCACTACCTGCACACCATGGTTCGCGCCAGCGATCTGGACGCTTCGCTGGATTTCTACTGCAATAAACTGGGTCTGGTGGAGGTGAATCGCTACGACAGCGAGGGCGGGCGCTTCACGCTGGTCTACCTGGCGGCCCCGGGCGATGTGCAGCGGGCCCGCGAGGCGAGCAGTCCACTGCTGGAAATCACCTGGAACTGGGATCCGGAAAACTACAGTGGTGGCCGCAACTTCGGCCATCTGGCCTACCGCGTTGACGACATCTATGCCACCTGCCAGCGCCTGCTGGATGCCGGCGTAACCATCAACCGGCCACCACGCGACGGTCACATGGCGTTCATCCGCTCACCGGACGGCATCTCCATTGAACTGCTGCAAGCCGGCGCGAGCCTGCCTGCCGCCGAGCCCTGGGCGTCCATGCCCAATACCGGTAGCTGGTGAACCGCAGGCGCCGGGGTTACTTGCGCAAAAACGCCAGAATCCAGCGCCCGACGCGCTCGGCTTCGGAGTCCTCAGCCAGCGATGCCATGCCTCGCGTGTAGGCGTCTTCACCGATGCGGTCGCGGCGGAACTGCATCACCGCCTGCGCATAGCCCGGCACAAACTCGGGATGACCCTGGAAAGTCAGAATGTGATCGCCCAGCTGGCACACGGCGTTTTCGCAGAACTCGCTGCCGGCGAGTACCTCGGCACCCGCTGCGGGGGTCACAACCTGGTCCTGGTGACTGACCAGAATCGCAAAGGCCGCCGACCCCTGATCGTGCCAGGCAGGCAGACGCTGGAAGCTGTGCCGGTGAATGCCCACGCCCCAGCCCTTGGGTGACTTCTCGGTCTTGCCGCCCAGGGCCTCGGCCACCAGTTGGTGCCCGAAACAGATACCCAGCAGTTTTTTCTTCCGCGCGTGCAAGGTCCGCACAAACTCCTTCAAGCGCGCTATCCACGGGTCGCTGTCATACACGCTGCTTTTGCTGCCGGTAATCAGATAGGCGTCCACCTCATCGATATCCTGCGGATAGATGCCCTCCTGTACATCGTACACGCGAAACTCAAGGGTCGGGTCGAGCCGGCTGAGCAGGGCGATGAACATGTCGGGGTACTCGCCGAAATCCGGCACCCACTCAGGCCTGACGGCGTCTGTCTTCAGGATTCCCAGTTTCACTGTGCACTTCCCGTGTTGCGTGGCGGCGGAAGTTCGCATGGTATGAGAGCGCCCACCCGCTGTAAATTGCTATTGCACGCACTGCCGTATCCCCCGTGCAGCACGCCTGATTTCATCAAATCGTCACCCCGCTGTCACACCGCTGCCACACCGACACGCCATTGTGGATGCATGAAGCTGCTCACCGCCATGCACAGGCTGGACCTTCACCTGCTCGCCCGCATATTTTCCCAGGGTGAGCGGCGTATGGTACGCCCGCTTGCCCGCGCCGTGTCACGCTCCGGCGACGGCTACCTGCAGGCACTGGTGCCCCTGTTATTGTGGCTACTCGGCGTGCCGCAGGCTGTGGGGTTCGCCACGGCGCTGGCCACCGCCCTTGTCGCTGAGCGCGCTCTTTACTGGAGCCTGAAAAACAGCCTGCGCCGGCGACGCCCGCAGGTCGCGGTACCCGGTTTCCGCAGCCTGATCACCGCGTCCGACCAGTTCAGCTTTCCGTCAGGCCACACCTCGGCGGCGTTTCTGCTGGCAACGCTGCTCACACTGTTCTACGGCGGCCCCTTCGTGGTGGTCTTCGTGTGGGCCTGTGGGGTGGCCCTGTCCCGCATCCTGCTCGGGGTACATTTTCCAGGTGACACCGTCGCAGGGGCCCTCATGGGCGCGGGCATTGCGCTGGCGACTGCGCAACTGCCGGGGCTGCTGCCTTGATGCGCATTCTTTACGGCGTACAGGCCACCGGCAATGGCCACATCAGCCGTGCCCGCGCCATGGCCCGGGCCTTTGAGGGTCTGGACGTAGAGATTGTCTGGGTGTTTTCCGGTCGCGAGCGGGACCAGCTGTTCGATATGGCGCCCTTTGGCGACTTCCTGCACTGCCGCGGCCTGACCTTCGCCACCGAGGCCGGCAGGATCCGCTATCGCAGAACCCTGAGTCAGGCCCGATTGTGGCAGTTTCGCCGCGATGTGCGGACGCTGCCCGTGCGGGGCTTTGATCTTGTCGTTACCGATTTCGAACCGGTTGTAGCTCGCGCCGGCCGCAGGGCGGGTATTCCCACCATCGGCATCGGCCATCAGTACGCTTTCGGCGGCGACACCCCGACACCGGCGGGACACTGGCTGGCACGGCGTATCATGCAGGCCTTTGCCCCTGTGGACAGGGGGATCGGCCTGCATTGGCACCCCTACGGCAGGCACGTGCTGCCACCGATTCTGGACCTGCCCGCGCTGGATATCCGAGCCAAGGGACATATTGTTGTCTATCTGCCGTTTGAGGACACACGCCACGTCGTGGGTGTCCTGCAGCAGTGCCCTGAGCAGCGCTTCGAGCTGTTCGGACCGGCACTCCCGGAAGCCGTGTCCGGCAACGTGCATCTGCACCCCGCCCGCGTCGCAACCTTCAAGCAGGCTCTCGCAGGCTGTTCGGGGGTGATCTGCAACAGCGGCTTCGAACTGGTCAGCGAGTGCCTGCAGTGGCGCAAGCCGGTGCTTACACGCCCGCTGCGGGGGCAGCTTGAACAACTGGCCAACGCGATGGCCCTGCGCGAGCTTGGGTACGCAACCGTGACCGCAGAACTGACTGCAGATTCGCTGGCGGCCTGGCTTGCGCGGCCCAACACAGCGCCGACGGTTCACTTTCCCGATGTGGCATCTGCGCTCGCACGCTGGCTGGCGGACGGCGCGCGCAGCGAACCGGACACCCTGCAGCCGCTGCTCTGGGGCCACACACTGTCTCCACCGCAAAACCCGCGCAACGCACTTGGGAAACAGCCGGCCATGGGTTAGCCTGAACCCTCTTCAGGGCAAGGTGTTCATACCGTGCGGTGCGCATTCTTTGTTTTCTGCCTGACGCTGAGCGCGCAGGTCCTTGCATCCGGCGCCTTTGTCGGCAGCGATAACTGCGGCAGCTGCCATACTGAGCAACACACGCAGTGGCAGGGGTCGCATCACGATCTGGCGATGGAGACACCGACGGAACAGTCAGTGCTGGGCGACTTCAACCAGGCCACCTTTACTCATCGCGACGTGGTCACAACCTTCTTCCGCAAAGACGCTGCGTGGTTCATCCGCACGGCGGGGGAGGATGGCAAACTGGCCGACTTCCCCGTGCGCTACACCTTCGGGGCCTATCCGCTGCAGCAATACCTTCTGCCACTGTCCCGCGGCCGGCTACAGGCCTTTGAGATCGCCTGGGATGCGCGACCGGTGGCAGAGGGTGGCCAGCGCTGGTTTCACCTCAACCCCGACGAAGTGACTGACCACACCGATCCGCTGCACTGGACCGGCCCCTACATGAACTGGAACACCCGCTGTGCCGAATGTCACAGCACCAACGTGGAAAAGCGCTACGATGCGCGTACGCGCAGCTTCGACACCCGCTTCAGCGAAATAGATGTGAGCTGTGAAGCCTGCCACGGCCCGGGCGAAGCACACCTGAAGCGGGTCGCCGATGGCAGCGTGTCCAGCGTGGCTGGAGGGGGCTTCCCGGTCGCCCTGCAACAGCGGGGTGACTGGGCATTCAACGAGGGCGCCGCCATCGCCAGCCGGCTGGAGCCGCTGACAGAGAACACACAGATCGACAACTGCGGCCGCTGCCACTCCCGCCGGGGCACCCTGGGTGACTATCACTACGGCAAGCCGCTGCTGGACACCCACCGCCTGGCCCTGCCGGAAACTCCGCTGTACTACCACGACGGGCAGATCCGCGATGAAGTGTTCGTCTACGGCTCCTGGGTGCAGAGCAAGATGCACCAGGCCGGTGTGGTCTGCAGTAACTGCCACGAGCCCCATAGCCTGCAACTGCGCGCACCGGGCAACGGGGTCTGTGCACAGTGTCATCAGGCAGCGGTGTACGACCAACCCGAACACCATCATCACCCGGAGGGGTCCAGCGGGGCGTCCTGCGCCAACTGCCACATGCCTGAAACCACCTATATGGTGGTCGACCCGCGCCGCGACCACAGCATGCGCATCCCGCGGCCTGACCTCAGCGTCACCATGGGCGTCCCCAACGCCTGCAACCAGTGCCACGTCGATCAAACGGCGGACTGGGCGCTGGCCGCGGTGCGGGACTGGGGGGTGAACTTCACCGATAGCGGCTCGCACCCGGCCCGCGCACTGCAGCGATTGCATGCCGGACAGGCGCAGGCAGTGCCTGATGTACAGGCACTGGCGGCGGATGGCAGCGCCACCCCCATCATGCGCGCAACCGCGCTCGCCGCCCTGGGGCAGACCGGCGGTGGTGCATCGCCGGAGGCACAGGCGCTGCTTGAGTCTCCCGATCCCCTCCTGCGTCTCGGCGCCGTGCGCGGGGCCAGCGGCCTGCCACTGCCGCAGCGCTACAGCCTGCTGCAGCCACTGATCAGCGATGACATCACCAGCGTGCGCATGGCAGTCGCCGAGAACCTGGCTGCGGTACCCCTGGCCCAGGTTCCGCCGGCACAGGCCGACGCCCTGCGCAGCCTGTTCGCCGAGTACATTGCCATACAGTCACTGCATGCGGATATGCCGGGGGTGCAGCTACAGATGGGCATGTTCCTGCTCAACCGCGGCGACCTGCCCGCAGCCGAAAAAGCCTACCGCGAAGCACTGCAGCTGAACCCGCAGCTGCTGCCCGCCCGCCTGAACCTCGCCGACCTGCTGCGTATGCTGCAGCGGGAGGACGAGGCGCGCGCCGAGCTGCAGGCGGCACTCGCAATCGCGCCGGACAACGGCGCAGCGCTGCACGCGCTGGGGCTACTGGAAACCCGGTCGGGCAACCGGGCACTGGCTCTGGAGTATCTGCGGCGCGCCGCGGAGCAGGAGGAGGAAGGCACTCGGCACCGTTACGTGTATGCCATTGCCCTGTACGACAGTGGTGACATCACACAGGCGATTACCACGCTGGAAGCGGTTCAGCGACAGACACCGGGTAATGCGGATATTCTGCTGGCACTCACCAATTACACAGCCAGCAGCGGCGACCTGGAGCGCGCGCGGTACTGGGCGCAGCAGCTGGTGGCCAGCGACCCCGGCAACCGCAACTACCGCGCCCTGCTTGGGCGTCTGGGTGGCCCTACCCGCTGAGGACGTCAGGCGCCGGCCGGCACGAAGACCAGGTTGAAGGTGACCGGTACTGCCGTGCTGATGGCGTTCAGGCCGGCGACGGATTGCAGCGCACGCACACCGTCAGCCAGGCCGAAGGTCTCCGCGTTGACCACTACCGGCCGGGCGCTGATCACCCGCAACAGGCCGCCTTCGGTCCCGGTGACCAGCACGGGCACGGACAGCTTGGCCTCGGTGCCGTGCAGCGTCAGCAGCACTTCGATATCCGTGGACACCACACCACCGTCCGTCACGATGGCGAGCACTTCCGGTGACACGTTGGCGGCGATGTTCGCCGCGGGAAACTGCGCGGTCTTGAACAGCAGCTCGCGCATGCGTTCATTGCGAATGGGGATCAGGGTTTCCACGCTGTCGAGATCAATGCCCACCTGCACCTGCCCTTCAGCGCTGACGAATCCCACCAGAGACGTGAAGTGGTGACTCTCGGCAATCGCGTCGTTCTTGATCGACAGGAAATCCAGGCTGGAACGGCTGTTATCCAGCTCCCACTGCGCCTGGGCCAGTGCACTGCCCAGCAGCATGGCCGCGACAAGCAGCCCCTTGCAGATCGAATTCATCACCTCACCTCCATCATCATGTTGCGCTGACCCTACTATAAGCGATTTGAGTACAGATACCGCTGTCAGTTCACTCGCAAGGTCGGCGGAGTGCGGCGCCTCAGAGCACCGCAATATCGGCCAGGTCACCCTTGCTTTCCAGCCAGGCCTTGCGATCCCCCGCACGTTTCTTGGCGAGCAACATATCGAGCATGCTGTTGGTCTCGTCGCCGGCGTCTATCACCAGCCGCACCAGGCGACGTGTGTCGGGATCCATGGTGGTCTCGCGCAGCTGCAGCGGATTCATTTCGCCGAGGCCCTTGAAGCGCTGCACGTTGACTTTGCCTTTCTTGTTCTCGGCCTGAATGCGGTCCAGCACCCCCTGTTTCTCGCTTTCGTCCAGCGCATAGAAGACCTCCTTGCCCACGTCGATGCGGTACAGCGGGGGCATGGCGACGAACACGTGGCCCGCCGTCACCAGCGGGCGGAAGTGCCGCACAAACAGCGCACAGATCAGCGTGGCGATGTGCAGGCCGTCGGAGTCGGCGTCGGCCAGGATGCAGACCTTGTGATAGCGCAGGCCGGACAGGTCGTCGCTGGCGGGGTCGATGCCGAGCGCCACCGAAATGTTGTGTACTTCCTGCGAGGCAAGGATCTCCTGGGAATCCACTTCCCAGGTATTGAGGATCTTGCCGCGCAGCGGCAGGATGGCCTGGAACTCCCGATTGCGCGCCTGTTTCGCGGAGCCGCCGGCGGAATCCCCTTCCACCAGGAACAGCTCGCCACGGGTGGGGTCCTCACCAGAGCAATCCGCCAGTTTGCCGGGCAGGGCAGGGCCTGCCGTGACTTTTTTCCGGGTCACCTTGCGCGCCGTGCGCAGGCGGTTCTGGGCGCTGTTGATGCACAGTTCGGCAATACGCTCAGCCTCGCCGGTGTGCTGGTTGAGCCACAGGCTGAAAGCATCCTTGGCCACACCCGAGACGAAGGCCGCGGCCTCGCGGGAAGACAGCCGCTCCTTGGTCTGGCCCGAGAACTGCGGGTCCTCGAGCTTGACCGAGAGCACGTAACAGCACCGATCCCAGATATCATCGGGGGCCAGGCGCACGCCCCGGGGTAAAAGGCTGCGCAGCTCGCAGAACTCGCGCATCGCGTCCAGCAGCCCGGTGCGCAGGCCGTTCACATGAGTGCCACCCTGCGCCGTGGGAATCAGGTTGACGTAGGACTCGGCAATCACCTCGCCACCGTCCGGCAGCCACTGCACCGCCCAGTCCGCCGCTGCGCTGCGGCCGCTGAAGCTGCCGACAAACGGCTGCTCGGGTACACAGGGAGAGTCAATGGTCGCGTCGCAGAGGTAGTCCGTCAGGCCGTCTTCGTAATACCACTCGTCAGTCTCGCCCTTTTTCTCGTCCAGGAAGGTGACGCGCAGCCCCGGGCAGAGCACCGCCTTGGCGCGCAGCACGTGTTGCAGGCGTATGACGGAGAAATTTACCGAATCGAAGTATTGCGGGTCCGGCATGAAATAAATGGCGGTTCCCGTGTTGCGTTTGCCGCAGGTGTCGATCACCTCGAGTTCACTGGCTTTCTCGCCACCGGCGAAGGCCATGCGATAGACATTCCCGTCGCGGCGGATCGTGACTTCCAGCCGGGTAGAGAGCGCGTTCACCACAGACACGCCCACACCGTGCAGTCCGCCGGAAAACTGGTAGTTCTTGTTGGAGAACTTGCCGCCGGCGTGCAGCGTGCTGAGAATCACCTCCACGCCCGGCCGGCCCTGCACAGGGTGGATATCCACCGGCATGCCGCGGCCGTCATCGCTCACCGTGATAGCGCCATCCCGGTGCAGTATCACATCGATGCGACTGGCGTGCCCGGCGAGGGCCTCATCGACGCTGTTGTCGATCACTTCCTGGGCGAGGTGATTGGGGCGTGTCGTATCAGTGTACATGCCGGGGCGCTTGCGCACCGGCTCAAGCCCGGTGAGGACTTCAATGTCTTCCGCGGTGTAATTGCTCATGCCTGCCTGTGGTTTCCTGGAACTGCGTTAGTCGGGCGGGCTGCATTGTAACCCAGCAGCGCGGTCTGGCGCCCGTCTGGCGACTAATCCTGCAGATAACCGCCGCGGTTCAGGTCTACCGTGAACGCAACGTCCCAGACACGGGAAACCCCGGTGTCAATGCGGCCATCGGCATGCAGTTCCAGCCAGCGGTAACCCGGCGGCAGCGTATCCGCGCGAAAATTGTCGCTGTCAGGCGCAAATTGCACACAGGTGGAAGGCGAACCCAGCAGGCGTAATCCCCGCCACATGCGGTCGACCTCCTGGTGCACATGACCCCAGAGTACGCCGCGCACGCCGGCGTACTCTGCAAGCACGTCGAACAGGGCATCAGCATCAGCGACCCGCTGTTCATCGAGCCAATGGCAGCCAATGGGCAGCGGATGATGGTGCAGGCAGATGAGGCTGAACAGACCCTCTGCCGCCGCCAGTGCCAGGGTCTCACGCAGCAGCGCCAGCTGCTCTGCGCCCAGATGACCACCCACCTCACCGGGCACCTGGGAATCGAGCATGACCAGCTGCCAGCGCCCCAGGCGGATGTCGTTGCTGAGCAGGGCGCCCGTCGTGTCCACCTCGGCCATGCGGGCACGGTCGTCGTGGTTGCCCGGCAGCCAGAACTGCGGCGCGGCAAAGCGCTCGAAATAGCCTCGCAGGCGCTGATAGGCCTCCAGGAAGCCATGGTTGGACATATCACCGGTGCCCAGCACGGCGTCGACGCGCGGCCGTTCCCGCAGGGCGAGGTCGATCACCGCCTGCAGTGAGTGGTCGGTATCCATACCCAGCAGCTCGCCGCCGGCTTCACGGCAGAGGTGGGTATCGGTCAACTGCAGCAGGCGCACCACGTCGTCGGCTACGGGAACAGTCTGGCGCTTGATCTCGACCATCGCCATCAGCGCTCAGCGTACATTGCCCGGTGTGGAGGCGGGCAACTGCCCCAGGCCATTGGCCTGGCAGTGGGCCAGCCAGTCGCCGAGGAACTCATTCTGCTGCAACTTTTCGTCCTGCTGGAACATTTGCTTGTTGGGGTAACTGTAGCGCGCCTGAATGCGGCTCTGGGACTGGAACGCGCCTACTTCGAGCATGCCCGCGTCATGATAGGCGCGCACGTCGATCACCAGCCGGCGCAGCCAGCGGTCTTCCCCGTGTAGCTGATGCAGGCGAAAAAACGTGGTGTAGCGGCTACGCTCCAGCACTTCCAGCCTTACGCGGGCGGCGCCCAGCGCAAACTCGCGCGTGTTGGCCTGTTCATAATCCGGGAACAGACGCAGCAGGCGCGCATAGTTCGCCTCGCACAGCGCGTGCAGGCGCTTGAGATCCATTTTGAAGGGGCGCTTGCGGGCCCGCTGCACTGCCATCATCTGTTTCCTGTGCCCGCAAAAAACCGGCTACTGGTATAGCACCGGCGTGTGCAGACGCGGTAAAAGCGCCGAGTGTAGCACTTGTCTCGTTGAAAACCGTGAGTATATTACCGGTTTTGCGACCCGGTTAACGCATGCGGAGAACCGCCCGGGCTGCTACACTCGCACACGCTACTGCAGAAGCACGACAGAGGATTCAGGATGAGAAAGACAGGAGCCGCATTGCTGGCGCTGGCGCTCTTTGCGAGTACCGCTCCCGCCGGGGCGGAGTCCCTGCGCGATATTTACGAGCTGGCGCTGGCCAACGACGCGCAACTGAAGGCTGAAGAAGCACAGTACAAAGCCAATCTGGAAACGGAGAAGCTCGGCCTGTCGCGGCTCTTGCCGCAAGTGAATGCCAACTACAACTATACCGACGTCGACCGCAGCTCGACCGACGAGAGCTTCGCCGTGGACGGCGGGCTCGGCGGTGGCCTGGAAACGATACAGACCGTTACGGATATCGATACCACCCGCGACGGCTACGAAGTCAGCCTCAACCAGCCCCTGTTCGACCTGCCGGCCTGGTTCACCTTCCAGTCGGGCCGGGAGTTCACCAAGCAGGCGGAGGCCACCTTTGCCGCCAACCAGCAGAACTTGATTGTACGGGTGGCCGAGGCCTACCTGCTGGTACTGCGCGCCCAGGACAACCTCGCCGCATCGCGCGCCGCGGAGAAAGCCTTCGAGCGGCAGCTGGAGCAGACCCAGCAGCGCTTCGAAGTGGGCCTGATCGCCATCACCGATGTCTATGAGGCGCAGGCCGCACGCGACCTCGCCCAAGTGAACCGGATTGTCGATGAGAACAATGTCTCCGTAGCGCTGGAGCGTTTGTCGGTATTGACCGGCCGCGCACACGGCGAGCTCAACGTGCTCAAGGATGATTTCGCCGTGAAACCGCCCGAGCCCGCAGACCGCGCTGCCTGGGTGGAGTTCGCGCTGGAAAACAACTTCAGCCTGCAGGCGTCCCGCTATGCTGAAGAAGCCGCGCGCCAGCTGGCCAAGGCCAATCAGATGGAGCACGCACCCCGCATCAGCGGCAGTTACAGCTACTCCGACTACGACACCGAGGGCAACCTGACGCGGACACCCGCCACGGGCTTTGAAACCTCGCCGGACAGCGAACTGGACGAGAGCCTGTGGCAGATCCGCCTGGATGTCCCGCTCTACAGCGGCGGCGCCGTGAGTTCCAACCGGCGCAAGGCGGCCCAGGAGTTCAACGCGGCACGGGAAAACCGTATCAACCTGGCCCGTACGACGGTCACGGATGCCCGCTCCCTGCACATGACCGTGATCAGTGACGTGTCCCGTGTTGCTGCCCGCGCGCAGGCCATCGTTTCGTCGAAAAGCGCCCTGGATGCCACCCAGGCAGGCTACGAAGTCGGCACGCGCAACGTGGTTGACGTGCTGAACGCCCAGAACACCCTCTTTGCCGCCGAGCGCGACTACGCGAACAGCCGCTACGACTATATCCTCAACACCATGCGTCTCAAGGCACAGGCCGGCCTGCTGAGCCCGGAGGATGTCTACCGCCTGGACGAGTCGCTGGAGCCGCCGCCCGCCCCGACCGCCAGCAGCACCCCCTGAGGATCCGGCGTCGCGGCCTCGCCGTGACGCCGCGCCAGCCATGCCAGCGCAACTGCCCGCCGACATCGACCAGATCAAAGGCTTCCTGCACCCGGACGAGGCGCAGGCGCTGTACCGTTGGGCGCAGTCCAGCAGTAGCGCCGGGCCACTCCTTGAGATCGGCAGTTATTGCGGCAAATCGACCCTGTACCTGGGGCTGGCGGCACAGGAAAACGGCAGCACCGTCTTTGCCCTGGACCACCATCGCGGGTCCGAGGAACACCAGCGTGGGGAAATGTTCCACGACCCGGCGCTGTACGACGCCGATATCGCACGGGTGGATACCTTCCGGGAATTCCGCCGCAACATCGAGCGCGCCGGCCTGGACGACACCGTAGTGCCGGTGGTTGCGGGGTCTGCCGCCGCCGCCCGCCACTGGCAAACACCGCTCGCCATGGTGTTCATTGACGGTGGGCACAGCCTCGATGCGGCACTCACCGACTACCGCTGCTGGGCAGGCCACATCCGGCGCGGCGGTATCCTGGCGATTCACGATGTGTACGCCGACGCAGCCAAAGGCGGCCAGGCCCCGCGGGCCGTCTACCGACTGGCCCTGCAATCCGGTTTATTTGTGCTGTGTGAACAGGTCGAGAGCCTGGCGGTACTGCGCCGCCTGTAAACCGCAACTACTGGTCGCGACGCGCCCGGGTCGCCACACCCTCCGCATCTGGCAGCAACTGCACGGATGTGAACAGCCTGGCGGCGGCGGTATGCCCGGTGAGGGCGTCTGCCGCCAGCAGAACCGCGGCGGCAGTCCAGGTCGGCTGTTCGTCCGGCCAGAGCAGGTCCTCCACGAACTGATAGCCTGTCCAGTAGGCACCGTCATCGGAGCGCCACTGGTGCAGCCAGCTATACAGCTCGACGGCGCGCGCATGATCGCCCGCCGCCAGCAGCGCCATCACCAGTTCACAGGACTCGGCCACGGTCACCCAGGGCTGATCCGACACGCAGCGGCAGCCCAGGCCCGGGTGCACAAACTCCTCCCAGCGCGCCGCCAGCCGCGCGCGCGCGGCGGACCCGCTGATGGCGCCGGACAACACGGGATAGAACCAGTCCATGGAAAAGCGGGCCTTGCTCTCCCAGCTGCGGTCGAAGCGTTCCGGCCGCTGGCGCAGCGCCGTGCCCAGCGCGGCGCGGGCGGCAACCCAGGCCGGTCGCGGCTCGCCCAGTGTCACGGCAATGTTGATTGCGCACTCCAGGCTTTTGTAGATTGAACTGCAGCCGGTGACCAGGGCATCGCGCAGCGGTTCCCCGGCGCTGTTGACCGCCCAGTCAATCTCGCCCTGGGGGCCCTGCAGTGCCAGCACAAAGCGCACGGCGCGCTCCACCGTGGGCCACATCTCCTGCAGGAAATCCCGATCTTCGGTAATCAGAAAATGATGCCAGACACCGGTCGCCACATACGCGACGAAATTGGTTTCCCGCCGGTGGTCATTGTCCACGACATCGCCGCGGTAAGACGCCCACCAGCTGCCATCCGCCAGCTGGCGCGCGGCGAGCCAGCGATAGGCGCTCACGGCCGCCCCGTATTCACCCCCAATGGACAGCCCCATGGCCGCTTCAACGTGATCCCAGGGATCCGTGTAGCCGCCATCGAACCAGGGGATTTCGCCGCTGGGCCGCTGGCTGTTCAGCAGGTACTCGACCGTGGGGCGTAGGAACTCCTGCGGAAACAGGCCTCGACTGAGGTACAGGCCGCTCATTGGCCGGCCTCTGCGCGGAAATACAACACGACACTCTTGCCCAGTAGCGGGTTCAACCAGCGCTCCAGTGTGCGGGTCAACCGCGGCGCCTGCAGCAGGTCCCAGACCAGCAGGCGATGGTACTGGCGCACCAGCCACTGCTGTTCGCCCTCGCGCCAGAACAGGCAACGCAGCCACCAGTAGGGTGCGTGCAGCGCGTGGGCACCGTGGCGATGAAACCCGATGAAACCGCCACGCTCGATCTCCGCCCGCAGGGTGTCGGCGCGAAATATACGCAGGTGTCCGCCCGGGGTCTGGTGATAGCGCTTGCTCAGCAGCCAGCAGAGCCGCTCCGGCCAGCGCCGGGGCACACTCACGCACAGCAGCCCACCGGGCTTCAGCACCCGGCGGATTTCCACCAGGGCGGCACGGTAGTCCGGGATATGCTCCAGCACCTCAGAGCAGATGACTTTATCGAAACTGGCATCGGGGAAGGGCAGGCAGAGCGCAGAAGCCTGAGCGAGGTCCAGCTGCTTACCAGACTCACCAGGCTGCAGGAATTCCGCGGCCCGGGCCTGTGCCGTACACAGGTCGCGATGGGACAGATCGACACCCACCGCCTGCACCGGCGCAGCCGCATACGCGGCAATCACGTGCCGACCCTCACCACAGCCCAGGTCGAGTACGCGATCGCCAGGCTGCAGGGGAAAATAGCGAAAATCAACGGTCTGCATCGGCGATCACTTTGCGGTAGTAGGCGTCCATGTCGCGGGCGCACACCTCCCAGCTGAACGCTTCGAGGATGCGCTGGCGCCCGGCGGCACCCAGCCTGGCCCGACGCTGCGGGTCCTGCAGCAGGCTGTCGATGGCCTCGGCGAGAGCCTCGGCATCCCGCACCGCTACCAGCACACCGGCATCGCCCACCACTTCCGGCAGTGCGCCACCGTTGGTGGAGATCACCGGCACGCCACAGGCCATGGCCTCGCCAGCGGGCAGGCCGAACCCCTCGTAGATAGAGGGCACGACCGCGATGCTCGCCTCGGCGTAGTAGCGCACCATGTCGCTGGTACTGATACCGTTGACGAAGCGGATATGTGGACCGATTCCCAGGCGCTCGATCAGTCGCTCGGTGCGCCCACCGGGTTCGGGCTTGCTCACCAGCAGCAGTTCCAACTCGGGGTAGCGCGGCAGCAGGCGCGCAAAGGCCAGCAGCAGGTAGCGCAGCCCCTTGAGGGGCGCATCAGCGGACGACGTCGCCATCAGCCGCAGCGGTCGACGCTCGACCTCCGGCAGGGGGCGGAACTCCGCCGTGTCTATGCCGTTGTGCACCAGCGCAATGCCCGCGGGCTGCAAACCAAAATCCCGGGCAATGTCCTGCCGCGAGCAGTCCGACACCGTCACCACATGGTGCAGACGCGTGATGACTTTCTGCTGCATGCGCAGGAACGAGTGCCAGCGACGAATCAGCAGGCGCTGGTAGAGGCGCGGCGCGGCGGCCAGGGCAATGCGCAGGTCGCTGGTGATGGGGTGGTGCACCGTGCTCACCAGCGGCAGGCCCATGTCCTGCAGCTGCAGCATGCCGTAGCTGAGGCTCTGGTTGTCGTGAATCAGGTCGTAATCGCCACGATGCCGGCGCAGGTACTTCACGGCGCGGCGACCGAAGGTGTAGGGCTCGGCAAAGCCCCCCGTCAATTTGCTCAGCCACTCGATGATGTTGCTCAGCGAGCGCAGGTGTCGCGGGCGCAGCGACCCCAGCCCGTTCTCGAAGAGGTCCAGGCTGGGCAGCTGAATCAGGCGGACGCGCGGGTCGAGCTCAGGGTAGGGTGGACCGGAAATCACATCGACCGTGTGGCCCATGTCGACCAGTGCCTTGCTCAGGTACTTGATGTAGACCCCCTGCCCACCGGCATGGGGCTTGCTGCGATAGCCGAGCAGCGCGATGCGCAGCGGACGCAGGGCTTTCCCCACGGGTGCTGGCGGGCAGGCGGCGCCGACGCTTGCGGCTGCAGCGGAATCGCTCACTACTGTATCAAGCTGCCTGATGACGGCGCCTCTTCCTGTACCGTTGGGGGTCGGGCCAGGGGCCCATCGCTGTCGCCGCAGACGTGGCTGACGACGGCCCGATTCTAGCAGTCTCGCGGGGCAGGAGGCCAGTCCCGGCGTTCGCGAACGGCTCTGATCGCCGCGCCTTATCGTCAATTGGCCGCCTTTTCCCGTATAATCGCGGCTTTTCAAAAGACCGGATCAGGTATGGCCGCTACCCACTACAAGGGCATCATTCTTGCCGGCGGTTCTGGCACCCGCCTGCACCCCCTCACCAGCACGGTGAGCAAGCAATTGATGCCGGTGTATGACAAACCCATGATCTACTACCCGCTGGCAACACTGATGCTCGCCGGTATCCGGGATATCCTGGTGATCACCACACCCCGCGACCAGGCGGCATTCAGCGACCTGCTGGCGGACGGTCGGCAGTGGGGCATCAATATCCAGTACACCGTGCAGCCCAGTCCGGACGGGCTGGCCCAGGCCTTCCTGCTGGGTGCTGAATTCATCGGCGACAGCCCCTGTGCCCTGGTGCTGGGCGACAACATTTTCTACGGCGGCGGCTTCACCCAGAGCCTGCGCAACGCGGCCCAGAGCCAGTCCGGCGCCTCGGTGTTTGCCTACTACGTGCAGGACCCGGAACGGTACGGGGTGGTGAGCTTCAACGCCCAGGGCGTTGCCGTGGACATTGAGGAGAAGCCGGCGCGACCCCGCTCCCACTACGCCGTGACCGGCCTCTACTTTTACGACAATGATGTCGTGGATATTGCCCGGGGGATCCGCCCGTCCGCCCGCGGCGAGCTCGAGATCACCGATGTCAACAAGGCGTATCTGGCGCGCGGCGACCTGCGGGTGGAGGTGATGAGCCGCGGTACTGCGTGGCTGGACACCGGCACACACAATTCGCTGCTGGACGCGGCCAACTTCATTCGCGTGGTCGAAGAGCGCCAGGGCCTGAAAATCGCCTGTCCCGAGGAAGTGGCCTACCGTATGGGCTACATCGATGCGGAGAAATTGCTCGCGCTGGCCGCGCCGCTGGAAAAAAGTGGCTACGGCCTGTATCTGCGACAGCTGCTGGACCAGGACGGGGTGCTGAGCAATGACCTTTGAGCCTACGCCGCTGGCCGGCCTGTGTGTGCTGCAACCGCGCGTGTTCGGCGATGAGCGTGGCTTCTTCCTCGAAAGCTGGAACGCGGCAACGTTTCGCGACGCCGGGCTCGACGTCAACTTCGTACAGGACAACCACAGTCGCTCCGCCAGGGGCATCCTGCGTGGCCTGCACTACCAGACCACTCAGCCGCAGGGAAAACTGGTCCGGGTAACCTCCGGCGCGGTGTTTGATGTGGCGGTAGACCTGCGCCGCAGCTCGCCGACGCTGGGCCAGTGGTTCGGCCTGGAGCTGAGTGCCAGCAACCACCGCATGCTGTGGGTACCCCCGGGCTTTGCGCACGGTTTTTACGTGCTCTCCGAGTTCGCCGACTTCCAGTACAAATGCAGCGACTACTACCATCCCGCCAGCGAGGTTGCACTGGCCTGGGATGACCCACAACTCAACATTCAATGGCCGCTTGCCCCGGGCGAGCAGCCCACGCTGTCCGCCAAGGATGCCGCAGGCCAGCCCTGGGGCAGCGTCCCCTTGTTCAATTAGGCGCGGGAGAGGAGCGGGAGGCGATATGGCACAGGATTATTTTCAGCTGCAGGGCCAGACTGCCCTGGTTACCGGGGCGTCCAGCGGCCTGGGAGCGCATTTTGCGCGGGTATTGAGCGCGGCAGGCGCACGCGTGGTGCTGGCCGCCCGACGCCGCGACAAGCTGGCCGAGCAGGTCGATGCCCTGCGCGCGAGGGGTGCCGAGGCCGGCGCCATCACCCTCGATGTCACCAGTCCGGACAGCGTTGCGGCCGCCTTTGCCGAGCTCGAACGGGACTGGGGGCAACTGGATATCCTGATCAACAACGCCGGGGTCGCCAGCGACCCGATCAAATTCCTCGATACCACCGAACCGGACTGGTATCACATCATCGAAACCAACCTGAACGGCGCCTGGCGCGTGGCACAGGCCGGAGCGAAGCACATGGCGCGCAGCGGCAACGGGGGCAGCATCGTGAATATCGGCTCCATCTACGGGCTGCACACCGGCGTGCTGAAAGCCGCCTACAACGTCTCCAAGACCGGTGTTGTACAGCTGACAAAGTCGATGGCCATGGAGCTGTGCCGCCAGAACATCCGGGTCAATGCCCTGTGCCCCGGCTGGTTTCTCACCGACATCAACAGCGACTATTTCCGCACCGAAAGCGGCGAGCGCTACATCAGGACCATCCCGGCACGGCGTATGGGCGAACTCGAGGAACTCAGCGTTCCGCTGTTACTGCTGGCCAGCCGGGCGGCGGGGGGCTACATGAATGGTTCAGTGCTCACCGTGGACGGCGGCATGGTGGAAAGCCCGGTGTAAACGCCTCAGGCGGAGAGCAGCAGGCGCCACCAGGGCTCGTTGCCCAGATACCAGTCGATCGTGCGCGCAATACCGGTCTCAAAGGTCTCCTGCGGCACATAACCCAGCTCGGCGGTGATACGGCTGGCATCAATGGCATAGCGCCAGTCGTGGCCGGCGCGATCTGCGACAAAGTGGATCAGGCTGCGCGCGCTGGCGCCACGCGCTGCGGGCGCATCCGGAAAGCGCACAGCCAGCGTGGGATCGGCGGCAAAGCGCTGGTCGAGCTGGTCGCAGAGCAATTCCACAATGGCCAGGTTGTGCCATTCATTGTTGCCGCCGATGTTGTAGGTCTCACCCACCGCGCCCCCCCGCAGCACCAGCTCGATGCCACGGCAATGGTCTTCCACGTACAGCCAGTCGCGGATATTGCTGCCGTCACCGTACACCGGTAGCGGGCGACCGCGCAGCACATTGGTGAGGCACAGCGGGATCAGCTTTTCCGGGAAATGCCAGGGACCGTAATTGTTCGAGCAGTTGCTGGTGGTCACCTGCAGGCCATAGGTGTGGTGGTAGGCGCGCACCAGATGATCGGACGCGGCCTTGCTCGCCGAATAGGGCGAATTCGGCTGGTACTGCTGCGCCTCGTGAAACCCCGGAGCGTCCGGGGCAAGCGATCCATACACTTCGTCGGTGGAGACGTGATGAAAACGGTGTTCCGCGACACCCGGGCCGCCCAGCCATACGGCGCGCGCGGCCTTCAGCAGGCTGTGGGTGCCAAGGACATTGGTTTCGATAAACGCGTCCGGGCCACTGATGGATCGGTCCACGTGGCTCTCGGCGGCGAAATGCACCAGCGTGTCCACCCGGTGCTCGCGCAGCAGCTTCTCCACCAGCGGCTGGTCACAAATATTGCCGTGCACAAAATGAAACCGGGCCTGCCCCTCCAGTGCAGCGAGATTGGCCCGGTTGCCGGCGTAGGTCAGGGCGTCCAGCGCCAGCAGCGCGTCCTCGGGGTACTGGCGGCGCCAGTAGTGCAGGAAATTGGCACCGATAAAGCCGGCACCGCCGGTGACCAGCAGCGATCTAGGCATCGGCGGACTCCTTCAAAGCCTGCAGCATGCTGCGCAGCTGCACCCGCCAGTGCGGCGGTACACGCTGCAGCGCGGCCCAGCTGGACTGCTTGTCGAGCACGCTGCAGGCCGGGCGCTGCGCCGGCGTCGGGTAGTCGCTGGCTGGAATAGGCCGTACCTCCGGCAGGCGCTGTAACAACCCCAGGGATTGCGCTTCCTCAGCGATCGCGACGGCGAAGTCATACCAGCTGCAGACCCCCGCGTCACTCCAGTGGTAGATACCCTGCAGCAGCGGCTGCTCGACCGCTGCCCAGAGGGCTTCGGCCAGGCCTCGGGCCCAGGTCGGCGTACCCACCTGGTCGCAGACCACCGACAGGGTGTCGCGCTCACGCATCAGGCGCAGCATGGTCTTCACGAAATTGCCGCCGAAACAGGAGTAGACCCAGCCCGTGCGCACAATCAGGGCGCGCGGATGAGCGCGTTGCACCGACCGCTCGCCGGCCAGCTTGCTGCGCCCGTAGGCGCCCAGCGGCCCCGTCGGGGCATCCGGCAGGTAGGGATGGCCGGAATCGCCGGCAAACACAAAGTCGGTGGACACGTGAATCAGCGCCGTGCCGGTACTGGCGCAGGCCGCGGCGAGGTGGCCAGGCCCGTCAGCGTTGACAGCCAGGGCCAGCGCCTCTTCTTCCTCGGCGCGATCCACCGCAGTATAGGCAGCCGCATTCAGCACCACATCGGGACGCTGCTCGGCAAACACGCGGCGCACTGCCTCGGGGTCGGTGATGTCCAGCCTGCCGCGGTCCAGCGCCACGATACGCAGGCCCGGCGGTGCCGTCGCCTGCAGCTCGCGGCCCAGCTGACCCGCAGCGCCGGTGATCAGGGCCGTTGCTGTCACGCCCGGGCTTGCATCCAGGCGGCCAGCTCGGCAAATACCTGCTCCTGCTCCGGCTCGTTGAAGATTTCATGGTACAGGCCGGGATACAGGCGCAGCGTGACATCGCTGGACCCCACCCGGGCGCTGAAATCGCTGGAGCCGGCGGGCGCTGTCATAACGTCAGCCTCGCCGTGCATGATCAACAGCGGCAGGGTGATTTCAGCCGCGCGGGCATTGACCACCGCCATAGTCGCAAACAGTTCCCGCACCAGGCGAGCACTCACTTTGCCGTGGTGCACCAGAGGGTCTGCCTCGTAGGCCGCCACCACCTGCGGATCCCGGCTCACCTGGCTGGCATCGAGCTTGAGCATGCCCAGGCTGGGCCAGAGCCAGGCCAACAGGCGGTTCAGCAGCAACAGTGGACCGGGCGGGGGCTCAGCCACGGCCAGTGCAGGCCCGGAGAGCGCCGCGCCGGCAAAGCGCGACTGTGCGTCAAGCAACAGTCGCGAGGCGATCAGGCCACCCAGGCTGTGCCCGAGCAGGAAACAGGGAAGACCCGTATACCAGTCATCAATGCGGCTGCGCAGGGTCAGGAGCGGCTGCAGGTAATCGGCGAATTGCTGCACATGCGCCCGGCGGCCCGGAGAGCGCCCATGGCCCACATGGTCCGGGGCGACCACCGCATAGCCGCTGCGGGTGAAGAAGGCCGCAAAGTGCTCGTAGCGCCCGCTGTGCTCGCCGAGGCCATGGGCCAGCAGAATAACGCCCCTTGCGGGACCGCTGGCGGGCCAGTGACGATAGAAAATGCCATCGTCCAGCTGGCCCTCGGTCACGGCGGGAGGCTGTGGCGTATGCTCCGGCACGGGTTCGCAGCCAGTCGCCTAGGCGACCGGCGTCAACCATTCGGGATGTTGCGGGCGGTTGCCGCGCACCGAGTCAAAATACATGGCCTGCAGCTTTTCGGTCACCGGGCCACGCACGCCGCTGCCGATCTTGCGCCCGTCGAGCATGCGGATAGGAACAACTTCCGCCGCCGTGCCCGTAAAAAAGGCCTCGTCCGCGATGTACACCTCATCGCGCGTGATGCGTCGCTCACGAATCTGGTAACCGAGCTCAGCGGCAAGGGCAAACACGGTGTTGCGCGTGATACCGTCGAGGCAGGAGGTGAGGTCCGGGGTAAAGATCTGGTTGTCGCGGACAACGAATACGTTCTCGCCGCTGCCTTCCGCCACGTAGCCTTCATTGTCGAGCATCAAGGCTTCTTCGGCGCCACTGTCCAGTGCTTCACGCAGCGCCAGCATCGAATTGATGTAGTTGCCGTTGGCCTTGGCCTTGCACATGGTGATATTGACGTGATGGCGTGTGAACGAGGAGGTCCGCACCTTGATGCCGCGATCACGGGCTTCCGGATCCATGTAGGAGGGCCACTCCCAGGCGGCCACCATGACATGCGTGCGCAGCTTGTCGGCGCGCAGACCCATGCCCTCCGAGCCCAGGAAGCACATGGGCCGCAGGTAGCCTTCGGTGAGCTTGTTTTCCCGCACCACGGTGCGCTGGGCTTCGTTCAGCGTGGTCTTGTCGTAGGGCATGTCCATGCCCAGGATGTGCGCCGAGCGGAACAGCCGGTTGGTGTGTTCTTCAAGCCGGAAGATGCAGGTGCCGCGGTCGGGGGTGTGGTAGGCACGCACACCCTCGAACACGCCAAGGCCGTAGTGAAAGGTATGGGTCAGCACGTGGACCTTGGCTTCACGCCACGGCACCAGTTCGCCGTCCATCCAGATGACCCCGTCGCGGTCTGCAAAATTGGGTACTGCGCTCATGTTCAGTCCTGCTGCTCGGTTGATCCTGACTGCGCCGGAAAAAGGCGCTGCCACACGGCTTCCACGCTGGCCCGCTGTTCGCGGTACTGCGCGCCATCGACCCGGCCGGGCAATTGTTGCAGGGCCAGCTGGTGGGCGGCAGACCGGAACGCCAGATACGCCTGCACCAGGGTGCTGCTCTCTTCCTCGCTGAGCAGGCCGGCACGTGCCAGGGTTTCCAGAATGCGAATGTTGTCCGACCAGCGCACCAGTTCAGGCACGCGGTGAGACCACGCCAGAACCGCATATTGCACCATAAATTCAATATCAACGATACCTCCGGCGCTCTGTTTCAGGTCGAAATCCTCGCCCTCGGGGAGCTGCGCGGGCAAAAGTTCGCGGCGCATGCGCGTGCGCATCGCCACCACTTCCGCCGCCAGCGCCTGGGTGTCGCGCTCCCGATCCAGGATCGCCCGGCGCACGGCATCCACCCCGGCGGCCACCGCCGGATCGCCCGCAACATGCCGTGCGCGCACCAGCGCCTGGTGCTCCCAGGTCCAGGCGCTGTCTTCCTGGTAGCTGCGGAAGCCTTTCAGGGACGTCGCCAGCAGGCCCGAAGCACCGGAGGGGCGCAGGCGCATATCCACTTCATAGAGTTGGCCCATGGCCATGCGTGTTTCCAGAATATGAATGACGCGCTGACCGAGACGGGTGTAGAAACGCACGTTATCAATGCTGCGCTCGCCGTTGGTGACGCCCTGCGAGTCGGCATCGAAGATGAAGACCAGATCGAGGTCGGAGCTGTAACTGAGTTCGATGCCACCCAGCTTGCCGTAGCCAAACACCGCGAAACCGGTGCCCGTGCTGTTGCGTGACGGGTCGCCAAACCGCGCAGTAAGGTCGCTCCAGGCTACCGCCAGCACCTGCTCCAGAATCACTTCCGCGATCCACGTCAGTTTGTCGCTCACCTGCATCAGCGGCAGGCGCCCAACCACCTCACTGGCCGCCACACGCAACACATGTGCGGCCTTGAAATAGCGCAGTGCGTCCATCTGCCCTTCGAGGTCATCCGGCTGCAGACGCGCAACCTGCTGGCGCAGGGCGTCCGCAAGGCGTGACTTGTCGGGTGCGGTATACAGGCTGGCCCTGTCCAGCAGTTCATCCAGCAATACCGGGTGCCGCTGCAACTGCTCGGCAATCCAGGGGCTGGCATCGCAGAGCAACACCAGGTCGGCAAGCGCAGGGGGATTCTCCAGCAGCAGCGCCAGATAGGCGCTGCGGCGCAGCACCGCATTGACCAGCGGCAAAATTCGCTGCAGGGCGCGATCCGGGTCTGCGGCCTCCGCACAGGCCAGCAAAAGGCGTGGCATGAACTGTTGCAGGCGCTCACGCCCCTCGGCCTGCAGCGTCGCGACGCGGCTGCTGGCGTGCAGTGCCTGCAGCTGTGCCAGACTGTCGGTCGCCGCGCGATACCCCAGCTCCGCCAGCATCTCAGCGGTCAGGTCCTCGCCCCAGGCTGGAAGGTCGTCGGCAGCGGCACCGGCCTCGTCCTCGGGCTCGGCAATCAGGTCGCGGAAGTGTTCCGCGACGCGGCTGCGGTGCGCCGCCAGCGCCGCGAGATAGGCCCCCCAGTCCGTGCAACCCATTACCGTTGCCATGGCCTGCTGCTGCAGTGCGTCGGTCGGCAGGGCCTGCGTCTGCTGGTCCAGATACCCCTGGATAGCATGCTCGCTATCGCGCAGGAACAGGTAGGCAGCGCGCAGCTCGAACACCGCCTCAGCCGGCAGGCAACCCAGCGTACACAGTTCTTCCAGAATCAACAGCAGCTCGCGCTGCTGCAGCGCCAGGTCGCGGCCACCGCGAATCAGCTGGAAACACTGGGCGATGAACTCCACCTCACGAATGCCGCCGTGGCCCAGCTTGACGTCGTCCTGCAGGCCGCGGCGACGAACCTCGCTGTTGATCATCTGCTTCATGCCGCGCAGGCTTTCGATCACGCCGAAATCCACGTAGCGGCGGAACACGAAGGGTCGCAGCATATCCATCAGCTCCGCACCGCGCTGCGGGTCGCCGCTGATGGGGCGCGCCTTGATCAGGGCGTAGCGCTCCCAGTCGCGCCCCTGATCCTGGTAATACTCTTCCAGCGCCGCAAAATTCACTGCCAGGGAGCCGCTCTCACCGTAGGGCCGCAGGCGCATGTCGACACGGAACACGAAGCCCTCTGCGGTGACCTGGTCAAGAGCGTTGATCAGGCCCTGGCCGAGTTTGGTAAAGAACTCCGCATTGCTGATCGATCGACGTTCGCCATCGGTCTCGCCCGCCTCCGGAAAAGCGAAAATGAGATCGATATCCGATGAAACGTTGAGCTCGCGGGCCCCCAGTTTGCCCATCGCAATCACAATAAGCTCCTGCGGCTCGCCATCGCGGGCGCTTCTGGGCGTGCCAAAGCGCGCCTGCAGCTGCGCCGCCAGGTGCTCCTGCGCCAGCACAATGCAGGACTCCGCCAACGACGAGGTGTCACCGACGGTTTCCAGGGTGTCGGCGCTGCGACAGAAATCGCGCCAGACGATGCGCAGCATATGCCGCTGCCGGAAGCGCCGCAGTACGGGATTCAATTCCGCCCCTGGAGCCGCCAGCCACTGACGCAGCTCCGCCCGCAACTCGCCCGGGTGCAGGGTGCGCTGCAAGAGCCCGGACTCAATGAGCTCCGTCAGCACCGCTGGCCGGCGGCGCACGGTCTCCGCAACGAAGGGGCTGCAGGCCAGCACCCGGGCGAGGGGCGCCGCGAGCTCTGCCTGCCGCTCGGCAACCGCGGCCTGCAGGCGTGCCGCAGCCTCTTTGTCGGGGTGGTCCTGTATGCGCTGCCAGGCGGTTGTTGCCGCTGCTGCCAGTCCCGGGGTCAAGGCATGGGTATCGATCATCCGTAACAAGCTTCCGTTGGCGGTTCAGGCGTCGAACAGCGGGGCGACGCGCATCACTTCCTCAATCGTGGTCTGGCCCGAGGCCACCCGCGCGGCACCGGCCAGCCGCAGCGTACGCATGCCTTCGGACATGGCCACTTCACGCACCTTGCGGGCTTCCATGTCGGGGACAATACAGGCGGCCAGCGCGGGACTGTTGACCAGTAATTCGTAAATACCCTGGCGGCCGCTGTAGCCCGTCTCCCGGCAGGCGCGGCACCCTACGGGGCGCGCCACCTGCGCAGGCGGGGTCAGCGGGAACGGGTGCACCAACTGCTCCCAGGCGTCTTTATCCACCGGTTCGAGCACCTTGCACTCCGTGCAGAGCACGCGTACCAGACGCTGCGACATGATGCCGCGCAGCGTGGCTTTGATGAGATAGGCCGGCAACCCCAGCTCCATGAGGCGCGCTACAGAACCGGGGGAGTCGTTGGTATGCAGGGTGGACAGCACCAGGTGCCCGGTGAGCGCCGCCTGTACCGCCATGTGGGCGGTTTCCAGGTCGCGAATCTCGCCAACCATGATGATGTCCGGGTCCTGGCGCATGAGCGCGCGTACCCCGGTGGAAAAATCCAGTTTGATGCCGTGGTTCACCTGCATCTGGTTGAAGCTGTCCTCCACCATTTCGATGGGATCCTCAATGGTGCAGACGTTGACCTCCGAGGTGGCGAGGCGGCGCAGCGTGGAGTACAGCGTGGTGGTCTTGCCCGAACCGGTCGGCCCGGTGACCAGCACGATGCCATTTCCGTGTGAGGTCATCAGCTGCCAGCGCTGCAGATCCTCATCCTCCAGACCCAGCTGGGCAAAGCTCTTCTGCAGCAGCTCCGGATCGAATATCCGCATGACCAGCTTTTCGCCAAACGCGGTGGGCAAGGTCGACAGGCGCAGCTCCACCTCGCCGCCCGTCTGCGGCGAGCGGGTTTTCAGACGACCGTCCTGGGGACGGCGTTTCTCTGCCACATCCATGCGACCAAGAATCTTGATACGGCTGGTGACCGCTGCGCACACCTGCGCCGGCAACTCGTACACGTTGTGCAGCACACCGTCGATACGGAAGCGCACATGACCCACCTCGCGCCGAGGCTCGATGTGAATATCGGACGCCCGCTGTTCAAAAGCGTACTGCAGCAGCCAGTCGACAATGGTGACGACGTGCTGGTCGTTGGCGTCGAGCTCGTGCATGGCGCCGAGTTCCAGCATCTGCTCCAGATTGGTCACCCCCGGCGCGGCGCCGTGGGTGGCCCCGCTGTGCCGAGCGCCGCGCACCGAGCGCGCCATGCTATAGAACTCGGCGGTGTGCCGGGTAATGTCGCGGGGGTCTGCCAGCACGCGCCGAATGGGTTTGCGCAGGACGTGCTCGAGGTTGCGTTCCCAGCCACGGATCCAGGGCTCTGCGCTGGCAATCACCACATCGTCGGCGTTCACCTCCACCGCCAGAATCCGGTGGCGGCGCGCAAACTCACGGGACATCACCTCCGCCACGGCGCTGACATTGATTTTCAGGGGGTCGATGTTGTACACGGCCTGGCCGGTGCGCTGGCTCAGCCAGGACAGCAGCGCCGCCATATCCAGAATCTCTCCGGGGGACGCGGCGTCAACCAGTTTCTGCTCAGCGAGGTAGACCAGCGGGTGAATGCTGCCCACGTTGACCTTGAGCAGCCGGTCGCGATCCGCTGCCGAGACGCGGCCCGCAGTGAACAGTTCTCCGGCCAGAACATGCAGCTCGAGTGATCTTTCTGCGTATTCAGGGCTGACGTTGGCGGTCATGGTGCGGCAACTCTCTGCTGACGGTAGGCATCCTGCATGCATGCTAGCACAGGCGGTGAGCGCTGCGCGCCGGCCGGTGTGACAGGAGAGGCAGCCTCACCTATACTTCGCGCCTTCCACACAGGAGAGCACCCGATGCCCAGCTCGAACCCGCTCAGCAGCCTCTTTGGCCGGTCTCCGATCGGGCCGATCCAGGAGCATATGCAGGTAGCGAACGATGCCGCCCAGCTTCTCCCGGCATTTGTCGAAGCCGCACAGAATGACGACTGGAAACTGGCGGAGGATATTTTCAAGCGCATCGGGGAGGCCGAGGAGGCCGCCGACAAGCTAAAACGCTCCGTGCGCCGGCACCTGCCCAACAGCCTGTTCCTGCCGGTTCCGCGCACTGACCTGCTGGAACTGGTCACCATTCAGGACCACGTGGCAAATACGGCAAAAGACGTTGCCGGCCTGATGCTGGGGCGCGAAATGCGCTTTCCGGACAAACTGGAAAAACACCTGCTGGAATTCGTCCGCGCCTGCACGGCAACCTGCGAGCAGGCCCTGGTGGCGATTCGCGAGCTGGACGAACTGCTGGAAGTGGGCTTCACCGGCCGCGAAGTCGTGCGGGTAGAGGGCCTGATCAAGGAGCTGGACAAGCTTGAGGGGCGCACCGACAAGCAGTCCAAAGCGCTGCGCGGCAAGCTGTTCAAGCTGGAGAGAAAGCTCTACGCGGTGGATGTGATGTTCTATTACAAGGTGATCGAATTGCTCGCAGGTCTGGCCGACTCCGCCGAGCGGGTGGGTCACAGGCTGCAGATACTGATGGCGAAATAGGACAAGCGCATGGAAATCATCACGGAACACGGCACGCTGCTTCTGATACTGGCCTGCATGTTCGGGTTCTTCATGGCCTGGGGGGTCGGCGCCAACGACGTGGCCAACGCCATGGGCACCTCGGTGGGGTCAAAGGCCCTGACCATCAAGCAGGCCATTCTCGTCGCCATGGTGTTCGAATTTCTGGGCGCCTATCTGGCCGGAGGTGAGGTCACCGCCACCATTCGCCAGGGCATTATTGATGCCGAGTCGATGTCCGGCAGGCCGGAGTTGATGGTGTACGGCATGCTGTCAGCACTGCTTGCGGCCGGCACCTGGCTGATGATCGCCAGCATCAAGGGCTGGCCGGTCTCCACGACCCACTCGATTGTCGGCGCCATTGTCGGCTTCGCCGCGGTGGGTATCGGCATGGACGCCGTGCACTGGGAAAAGGTGGGCACCATCGCCGCCAGCTGGCTGGTGTCGCCGCTGCTCGCCGGCACGATATCCTTTGCCCTGTTCATGAGCGTGAAAATCCTCATTCTCGACACCGAAAATCCCTTTCAGCGCGCCAAGCGCTTCATCCCCATTTATATGTGGATGGTCGGCTTCATGATCTCCATGGTCACCCTGCTCAAGGGCCTGAAGCATATCGGCGTGGAAATGGACCTCGGGCTGGGCTCCAAGTTCGCCAACGCCGTCCCCCTGTCATTCCTGATCGGCCTGCTGGTCGCGGCGTTGGGCGGCTTCCTGGTCAGCCGGGTGAAGTACGTGCCCAACGAGCAGCATCGCTTCGCCAGCGTGGAGCGGGTATTCGGTATCCTGATGATCTTCACCGCCTGCGCGATGGCCTTCGCCCACGGCTCCAACGATGTCGCCAATGCCGTAGGGCCGCTGGCCGCCGTGGCGAATACCGTGCTGTCGGGCGGCATGATCGCCTCCCAGGCGCCGCTGCCCTGGTGGATCCTTCTGGTCGGCGCGCTGGGTATCGTGGTGGGCCTCGCAACCTACGGCTGGAAAGTGATCATGACCGTAGGGCGCAAAATCACCGAGCTCACGCCGAGTCGCGGGTTTGCCGCGGAACTGGGCGCGGCCTCCACCGTGGTACTGGCTTCCGGCACCGGGCTGCCGATCTCCACCACACACACCCTGGTGGGCGCCATCCTCGGGGTAGGCTTCGCGCGCGGCATTGCTGCGCTGAACCTGCGCACCATCGGCACCATCTTCATGTCCTGGATCATCACGCTGCCCGCGGGTGCCGGGTTATCCATCATCTTCTTCTTCACCTTCAAGGGCATCTTCGGCTGAGTCCTTTCACCGGGCACTGATTGACTCCGTCAGTGCCCGCCGCTACCGTCAGCCGACCCTCTCCGGGCAACAGCAGGCAGCCGCGCCATGTCACAGCCAGACAAACAGATCATCAGCCAGCTGCGCGCGCTTGTCGGCACGCCCTCCGTCAGCTCAACCGATCCGTCCTGGGACCAGGGCAATCGGGCGGTCATCGAGTTGCTGGCCGGGTGGCTCGAAGCGCTGGGGTTTCGCACGGAAATCATGGATGTATCAGCCGATGGGCGTAAAGCCAACCTGATTGCCACACTTGGCAGCGGCCCGGGCGGCCTGGTCCTGGCCGGCCACACCGACACCGTACCCTTTGATGAGGGGCGCTGGCGCTCAGACCCGCTGCAGCTCACCGAACGCGACCAGCGTCTGTACGGCCTGGGCAGTACCGACATGAAAGGTTTTTTCCCCATCGCCATCGCCGCTGCCAGCGCGTTTGCGGGCAAGACGCTGCAGCAGCCGCTGATCATACTCGCCACCGCCGACGAGGAAAGCTCGATGGACGGCGCCCGGGCCCTCGCCGCTGCAGGACGGCCGCGGGCCCGCGCCGCCATTATCGGCGAGCCCACCTCGCTGCAGCCGGTACGTTTGCACAAGGGCATCATGATGGAGGCCATCGAGATCACCGGTCTCGCGGGCCACTCCTCCAACCCCGCGCTGGGTCTCAACGCCATTGATGTGATGCATGAAATGGTGGGTGAACTCATGCAGTTCCGGCGGGAGCTGGCTGCGGAGCACGCCAACAGCGCCTTCGACGTGGCCTTTCCCACCCTCAATCTGGGCTGCATACACGGCGGCGACAGCCCGAACCGCATCTGCGGACGCTGTGAACTGCACTTCGACCTGCGCCTGACCCCCTCCGCGGCTGCCGCAGGGGTTCGCGAACAGCTACAGCAGCGCCTGCAGACCCTGGCACAGGCGCGCGGGGCCGGCATTGCGCTGCGCTCGCTGGTGGAGCCCGTACCGCCCTTTGAACAGGCCGCACACAGCGACCTCGTGAGGTTGGCGGAGAAGCTCACCGGCCACAGTGCGACCGCCGTGGGTTTCGCCACCGAGGCCCCCTTTTTGCAGTCCATGGGCATGGAGACCATCATCATGGGCCCGGGATCCATCGACCGGGCCCACCAGCCCGATGAATATCTGGAACTCAGCCAGATACGACCCAGCGTGGACCTGCTGCAGTCCTGCATCGCGCACTACTGCCTGTAACGGGCGGGAGCGGCCCCGCCGTGAAAATTTGCATTAGTCGCCACCGCCCGCATTGGGTACTCTTGACGCACGATCATGACTGATAAAACGGAAACCGCCACGTGACCACCCCAGGCCGCAGCCATATTCGCTGGTTCAGGAATACGGCGCCCTACATCAACACCCACCGGAACCGGACCTTTGTCCTGATGCTGGGGGGTGATGCTGCACAGGACTCCAACTTTCCCACCATCCTCCACGACCTGGCGTTGCTGCACAGTCTCGGTGTGCGGCTGGTTCTGGTGCATGGCAATCGTCCGCAGATTGACAGCCGACTGGCCGCGGCGGGGATCGAGAGCCGCTTCCACGATGATATGCGCATCACCGACAGTGCCAGTATGCACCATGTGACAGATGCCGCGGCATCACTGCGGGCACAGATCGAGGCACTGCTCTCCATGGGCCTGCCCAATTCACCGATGCAGGGTGCGCGCATGCGCGTCTGTTCCGGCAATTTCGTCACCGCCCGGCCACTGGGTGTGGTGGATGGGGTCGACTACCAGCACACCGGACGGGTGCGGCGCATCGACAGCGCCGGCATCCAGCAGCAACTCGCCGCCGGCTCCATTGTGCTGCTGTCGCCCCTCGGCTATTCGCCGACCGGAGAAATTTTCAACCTCATGCTGGAGGACATTGCCGTGCACTGCGCCGCGGGGATCGGTGCCGACAAGCTGGTATTGTTCGGCAGTGCCGCCGGCATTGCCGGCAGCGACGGTGCCCTGCTGCGCCAGCTTACGGTCGCCAGCATAGCGGGTATCCAGGGGCAGGATGCCGAACAGGCAAAATTGCTGGCCACCGCTCGACGTGCCTGCATGGCCGGCGTGTCGCGCTGCCATATCATCAGTTACCGGGATGACTGTGCGCTACTGGAGGAGCTGTTCACCCACGACGGCAATGGCACGCTGGTCGCCAAGGACGATTACGAGCAGACACGCAGTGCCAGTATCGATGATGTCGGCGGCATCCTTGAGCTGATCGAACCGCTGGAACGCGAGGGCGTCCTGGTCAAGCGCTCGCGTGAACTGCTCGAAAACGAGATCCGCCAGTTCCGCATTATTGAACGCGACGGGCGCATTATTGCCTGCGCGGCGCTCTACCCATTTCCCGAGGAAAACTGCGGAGAAGTGGCCTGCATCGTCTCCCATCCCGACTACCGGGGTGGACAACGTGGCCAGCGCCTGCTGCAGGAAATAGAACGCGAGGCGCGGTTGCTTGGGCTGGACCGGGTGTTTGTGCTCACAACACAGACCGCCCACTGGTTTCTGGAACAGGGGTTTGAAGAGCGTTCGCGGGATGCACTGCCGGCGCAGAAACAGGCGCTCTACAACCTGCAGCGCAATTCCAAGGTATTCTTCAAGTCACTCTAGCGCCGGCTTTGCGGCATCGCTGCCAATGTAGCCGCACTCCAGTACCGGCTGTACCCAGTAGCGCAGCCGGTCGCGACCTGCAATCGGGGCCAGCGCCGTCAGTAGCGACGGGCGCTGGGTCGGCGCGTGCAGGACTTCAAAGCGACTGATACGGCGCGAGCCCTCCACCTGTTCAGCCAGACTCAGGCGACTGTGCTCGCGGCTGAAACCGCTCACCGCAGCGACCGTAAACCCGCTCACGTCCGGCAGCGACATCAAGGCATCCACCATCTCATCGTGCAGCTCCCGCGGCACCATGATGACCAGCAGTTCATCCATGGACACGCTTCTCCCTGTACTGATACAACACCGGCACAAGGAACAGCGTTGTCACGGTGGATGTGAGCAGGCCACCGACCACCACAATGGCCAGAGGGCGCTGCACCTCGGCACCCGGGCCGGTGGCGAACACCAGCGGCAGGAGTCCGAAAATCGCTGTGGTTGCGGTCATCAATACCGGGCGCAGACGCTGGCTGGCACCCGCGCAGATGCGTGCCGGCAGGGCGCCCGGCAAATGCGCCTGCTGCTGGAAATGACTGACCATCACCACACCATTCAGCACCGCGACACCCAGCAGGGCAATGAGTCCCACCGAGGCAGGCACCGAGAGATACTCACCGCTGATGTACAACGAGATCACGCCGCCCATCAGGGCGAACGGAATATTACCGAGAATGATGCCGGCCAGCGCCATCGAACCGAAGGTGGCAAACAGGATCAACAGAATCAGTACCAGGGCCACCGGCACCACCAGCAACAGGTTGTGCGTGGCGCGCTGCTGGTTCTCGAACTCACCACCGTACTCCAGGCGGTAACCGGCAGGCAGGGAGACGTCGCTGGCCAACACCTCGCGCAGCTCCTCCACAAAACCCACCACATCGCGGCCTTCCACGTTGACCGTCACCACCCCAAAGCGGCTCCCGCGCTCCCGCTCTATCAACAGGGGGCCTTCGGCATAGCTGAGGCTGGCCACATCGCCCAGCGTGGCCAGACTGCCATCGGGCAGGGCCACGCTGCGCGCAGCCAGGTCCGCCACCGTGGCCGGCACCGCCACCGACTGTGAACCGGCCGCCAGCGTCACGGGAATACGCCGGTTACCCTGGCGTACTTCCGAGATCACGGCGCCCTCAATCTGGCTGCGCAGATAGCCGGACAGACCCTCCACGGTAAGCCCGTGGGCTGACGCCAGTTCCGGCTTCACCTCCAAATTCAGGAACTTGCCGCCTTCCGTCACCGAGGCCTGCACGTCAACCGCGCCCTGCACGCGGGGAATCACCCGGGCAATGTCGTGCATCAGGGCCGCAATGCGTACGAGGTCTTCACCGTAAACCTTGACGGTCACGTCACCGGTGCTGCCAGTCAACATTTCCGACACCCGCATCTGAATGGGCTGCGTGAAGCCGACGTTCATGCCGGGGAACCCCTCGAGCACCTCACGCACAGCGGCTTCCAGCACCGTTTTACTGGCAAAGCGCCACTCATCCGTCGGTGCCAGTTCCATGAACACGTCTGTTTCATTCAGGCCCATGGGATCCAGCCCCAGTTCATCGGAGCCGGTACGGGTCACAATCTGGCGAATTTCGGGCACACCTGCGAGTAACGCCGCACCCACCTGGCGGTCGAGCTCCACCGAGGCCTGCAGCGAAATGCTCGGGGATTTTTCCAGCTGCACAATCAAATCACCCTCATCGAGCACAGGCATGAAGGTCTTGCCCATCAGCAACAGGAACACCACGCTCACCGCCAGCAGGGCGCCAATGCCGAGCAGCAGGCCGCGCGGCCGCCGCAGAACCCGCTCCAGCGCCACGACGTAGGCCGCCTGCAAGCGCAGCATAAAGCGCGGCATTCCCGCCTTGTGCGTGCCGAGCATCAACGACGCCACGACCGGGATCAGTGTCAGCGACAGCACCAGCGCGGCCAGCATGGCGTACACAATGGTCAACGCCACCGGGGTGAACAGCTTCCCCTCGAGTCCACTCAGGGTCAGCAGCGGCGAAAACACAATGATCACGATGAGCGTGCCTGCGACCACCGGCAGCGCGACCTCCTGCGCCGCGCGGTACACCACATGCAGGCGCGGCAGGCCGGGGTTGTTGTCGAGGCGACTCAGGGTGTTCTCCACCACCACCACAGAGGAGTCCACCAGCATGCCGATGGCGATCACCAGTCCGCCCAGGCTCATGAGGTTGGCCGTCAGGCCGGTGCCAGACATCAGCAGGAACGTCGCCAGAGCCGCCAACGGCAGCGAGATCGATACCACCAGCGCGGCGCGCAGGTTGCCCAGAAATACGGTGAGCACCGCGACCACCAGCAGGATGGCCTGGAACAGGGCACTGGAAATGGTGCCAATAGCGGTGCTGATCAGTCGCGCGCGGTCATAGAACACGTTGATCTCGGTGCCGGCGGGCAGAGTCTTTTCCAGATCGGCCAAGCGCGCCTTGACGCCGTCCACGACCGCTCCGGTATTGCTGTCGCGCAGTGCAATCACCAGGCCCTGCACCGCTTCCTCGCCATTGCGCGTCACGGCGCCGTAACGCGCCAGATGACCGATTTCAACATCGGCCACGTCGCGCAGGCGGTACACACCGGCGGGCCCCGAATACACCACAATGTCCTGCAGCGCTTCCAGGGAGTGCACCTGTCCCTCAACCCGCACCACCAGCACATCATTGCCGAGCAGGATCCGGCCCACCCCGGCATTCAGGTTCTGCTCGACAATAGAGGCCTCCAGTGCGTCGATCCCCAGACCCAGCTCGGAGAGCACCACCGGGTGCGGGGTGACCTGGTAGGTCCTGGCGTAGCCGCCGAGCACGTTCACATCGGCCACGCCCGCCACCGTGCGCAGCGCCGGACGGATCTCCCACTCCAGCAGCTGGCGCTTGTCCTGCAGCGAGAGTCGGGGATTCTCGATGGTAAACATGAACATCTCGCTGAGCGGCGTGCTCATGGGTGCCAGGCCGCCCTCCACCGGGAAAGGCAGGCCATCAAGAATGCCCGCCAGGCGCTCATTCACCTGTTGCCGCGCCCAGTAGATATCCGTGCCATCGACGAAATCCAGCGTGATGTCGGTAATGGCATATTTGGTCGTGGAACGCAGCATCGACTGCCGGGGAATGCCCAGCAGCTCGGTTTCCAGTGGGTAGGTGACCCGCTGTTCAATTTCCTCCGCCGTCATGCCCGGCACCTTGAGGATAACCTTGACCTGCGTCGGCGCGATGTCGGGATAGGCATCAATGGGCAGCGCGAGCCAGGCTCGCAGGCCGAGGCCCGCCAGCGCAAGGGCTGCCACGCACACAAACAGGCGCTGGGTCAGGGAAAATCGCACCAACTGCTTCAGCATGTCACTCGCCACCCAGGCCCAGGAGAACACCCTGAACAGCGGACACCGAGCTGCTCAACACGGCGCGACCCGCCAGATCGATTTCGGAGGTCACCGCGTAATCCTCGCCGACCGGCTGCAGCAACACCACCGGCACCAGCTGCAAAGACCCGTCGCCGCGCAGCAGGACGTGGGCCTGTTCTGCCCAGGTAAACACTGCTGAGCGCGGCACCCGATAAGCCTCGTGACGGTACAGCGGTGTTGCGCTCAGCACGCTGTTGAGCTGCAACCGACAGGCGCCCGTCACGGCCTCACTCCAGGCGACCAGCGAGAAGCCTCGGGCAACTCCCTCCAACTCCTCGACATCCAGCCGGCAACCCTCGAGCTGCACGCCGGTCAACCTGTCGGCATCCTGCACCGGAACCAGCAGCTGCGCGCGCAATTCCCCTGGCGCCAGGAAGGATGCCACTTCATCTCCTTCGATCAGCGCCATCTGACGGCTCTCGAATTCAATGTAGCCGGTAATGGGAGCGTGCAGCGTAATGGACTCAACGTCGTCCTGCGGGGGGTCAACCAGCTCCATGAAATGCCGCATATGCTCATACTCCAGCTGCAGCGCCAGATAGTTGTCAACGATGGCAACCCACTGCTCCTCGGCGAGCGCTTTCTGTTCGTAGGAAGCGCGGCTGCGCCTGTAGCGCGCCTCGGCGCTGCGGTAGCGCCTCTCCATGGCATCGAATTCAAGCAGAAAATGATGAATCTCCGGCCCTTCCAACACAACGAAAGGCTGCCCGGCGACCACTTGTCCGCCATTGCGTACCAGATAATGCGCCCGCCGCACATCACGCGGCAGCTGGATGCTGTACTGGCTGCCAGTGCGGTGGGTGACCTGCGCACGCACAGCGGGGCCCGGGACCTCCGCAATCTCCTGTACCGCCGTATAGTCAAGCTGCAAGTCACCCAGTGCCGCGAGGGGCACATCCGCCCCGAAGCTCACTGCCGGCAAACACCACGCCAGCAGCATCCACTGAAGTTGTTTCATAAGGGTAATCCCGCTGTCTGCCGCAGTCGTGCGGCGTTATACTCGATTTGTGCATCGATCAGCGACGCTTCGCTGCGCCGCTCAAGCACCTCCAGCAGGCGCCTGATCACCAGCTCCACCTCCACCTCACTGCCTGAGCGCAGCGCCAGCAGCTGCGCCTCGATGCGCTCGCCGACCCGCGCCGACTGCAGCAGCAGTTCGCGCCGCTCCCGCAAACGCTGTGCTTCGGTGGACAGCGCAATCCACTCCTGCCGGATGCCCGTGCGCAGCGTGTCACGCTGCTGCGTGAAATCGCGGCCCAGCGCCGCACGCTGCGCCTGGCCGGCGCGGTTATCCACCTCAAAGAACGCCAATGGCAACTCAACGGCAAGACCGTATTGATGTTCTGCAGGACCGGGCCCATCCAGGCTGCGCGCGGTCAGGGCAAGGTTCCAGTCCGCCGCTGCCGGGTCATTCAGCGCGATCAGGGCCCGCTGTTGCTCGCGATCCAACGCCAGCAGGGCCAGCTGCGGGTGCTGACTGTAATCGGGCTCCCGGGGGTGAGGCGTGGCTTCGATGATCCGGGCCGGCAATGCCGGCAGACCTGTAAGTGCCACAAAGCCGGCTTGGGCGGTGCGCTGCCGGGCCAGGCCGTCGGCCACGGCGAGCTCGGCATCGAGCCGCTCCTGGGTCAGCAACAAGGCTGCGTAGCCCGGTATGGTGCCAGCATCAGCCTGCAGCGCCGCGCGCTGCTCCAGTTCCAGGAGCAGTTCCGCACGCGCGCGCGACTGCTCAAGCTCCAGGGTGGCAAGGCGGTGTTCCCACACAGCATCGCGAATCAGGCCGGAAAAAAACCAGGCACGGTAGCGCTGCTGTGTTTCCTGCAGGCTGCCCTGCAGGGTGGCCAGATCCTCATCGAGGTCGCGACGCTGCAGCGACTTGAAGGGCAGGTTAAGGGACAGCTCGGTTTCGTCGGTGCCCGCGCGCTGGTCGCTCTGCAGCCGGCTGGCGGACAACGAGGGGACGGCAGCCAGCAGGCCGCCGCCCTCGCCGGACTCTGCTGCAGCCTCCGGTGTGTAGCCGTGATGCACGAGCGTCGCGGTCAAGACCTCATGCAGCGCCAGGTCGCTGGCGAGCTGCGCCTGAACCGGCGCCGCGCAACACAGCGCCGAGAAAACGATTGCGCAGATATACTGCTGGCGCATACCTCCCTGCCTCACAAATTGATTACCCATGCTTTCATTACACCATGTCCCTTCTGCCCTGTCTTTGCGATACATCAGGGAAACGCCCGCCCACGGGCGTCTGACACGTTGTGTGGCCACGAATACGCGCCGCGGACGCAATCGTCAATGCCCATCACAGCGGATTTTTTGCTATTCTTACGCGCTTGCCATCGCTGCTTCGGCGGCACGTCATCTGACTGAATCCACCGAGGCCCACATGCCTGATTACCGCTCGAAGACTTCCACCCACGGCCGCAATATGGCGGGCGCTCGCGCATTGTGGCGCGCCACCGGCATGCAGGATGGCGACTTCGGCAAACCGATCATAGCCGTCGTGAACTCCTTCACCCAGTTCGTACCCGGTCACGTTCACCTGAAGGACCTGGGGCAGCTGGTCGCGCGCGAAATCGAGGCGGCCGGCGGTGTCGCCAAGGAATTCAATACCATCGCCGTGGACGACGGTATCGCGATGGGACATGACGGCATGCTGTACAGCCTGCCCAGCCGCGACATCATCTCCGACTCGGTCGAGTACATGGTCAACGCACACTGCGCGGATGCCATGGTGTGCATCTCCAACTGCGACAAGATTACCCCCGGCATGCTGAACGCCGCCATGCGACTCAACATTCCAGTGGTGTTCGTCTCCGGCGGCCCGATGGAAGCCGGCAAGACGAAACTGTCCGAGCACAAACTGGACCTCGTTGACGCCATGGTGATCGCCGCCGACAGCGACGCCAGCGATGAACAGGTGGCGGAATACGAGCGCTCGGCCTGTCCCACCTGTGGCTCCTGTTCCGGCATGTTCACGGCAAATTCCATGAACTGCCTGACCGAGGCCCTGGGGCTCAGCCTGCCCGGCAACGGCTCCACCCTGGCCACACACGCCGACCGCGAGCAGCTGTTCCGCCGCGCCGGCCGCCTGGTGGTGGAGCTGTGCCAGCGCTACTACCAGCAGGAGGACGCCAGCGTTTTGCCGCGCAACATCGCCAGCTTCAAGGCCTTCGAGAATGCGATGAGCCTCGATATCGCCATGGGCGGCTCCACCAATACCATTCTGCACCTGCTCGCAGCAGCGGAAGAGGCCGAACTCGACTTCACCCTGCAGGACATCGATCGACTGTCGCGCCGTGTGCCCCAGCTGTGCAAGGTGGCGCCGAACACCCCCCTGTACCACATGGAAGACGTACACCGCGCCGGCGGCATCATGGCGATTCTCGGCGAACTGGATCGCGCCGGACTGCTGCACCGGGACTGCCCCACCGTGCATAGTCCGACGCTGGGCGCGGCACTGGATACCTGGGATATCGTGCGTACCAACGATGCGGCAGTACACCAGTTCTACAAAGCGGGCCCTGCTGGCATACCCACCCAGGTGGCCTTCAGCCAGGACACCCGCTGGCCCAGCCTGGATCTCGACCGGGAGAACGGCTGTATTCGCAATATCGACCACGCCTTCTCCCTTGAGGGCGGCCTTGCCGTTCTGTTCGGGAACATTGCTGCAAGCGGCTGTGTGGTGAAAACCTCCGGCGTCGATGACAGCATTCTGGTGTTCTCCGGGCCCGCCTACATCTGCGAGAGCCAGGAAGGCGCCGTCGCCGACATCCTGGAGGGCAAGGTGCAGGCCGGGGATGTCGTCATCATCCGCTATGAGGGTCCGCGGGGCGGGCCGGGCATGCAGGAAATGCTCTACCCCACCAGTTATCTCAAGTCGAGGGGGCTGGGTAAGGCCTGCGCACTGTTGACGGATGGGCGCTTTTCCGGGGGCACCTCGGGCCTGTCCATCGGCCACGTGTCACCCGAGGCGGCCTCGGGTGGCGCCATCGCCCTCGTTGAGCACGGTGATATCATCGATATCAATATTCCCGAGCGCAGCATCAATGTGCGGCTGAGCGATGAACAGCTGGCCGCCCGGCGCGCGGCCATGGACGCCCGGGGCAAAGACGGCTGGAAGCCCGCAGAGAGTCGACCACGCAAGGTGAGCGCGGCGCTGAAAGTGTATGCAAGCATGGTGACCAGCGCCGACCGCGGTGCGGTGCGCGACCTGTCGCTGCTCGACTGATGCACAGCGAACGCCTGAGAGGACGTGAACAGGCATGAACCCTTTCAAGATACTCAGCGCCATCAGCTCCGGCAGCTTCAAGGGTCACTTCGGCCAGTATGGTGAAGACGTGATCGTGCGCAAGCTGGTGAAACCGAACCGTGCGCCGGGTCGCTACCTGGATCTCGGCGCGTTCCACCCCTTCCGTTTTTCCAACACGGCCTACCTCTGGATGTGTGGCTGGCAGGGCGTGAATGTGGACGCCAACGCCAACAGCATCCGTCTGTTCGATCGGGTACGGCGGGGTGACCGCAATATCTGCGCCGCCGTGGTCAGCGAGGCAGAAATCAGCGACGGCCTGACCGAGGTGAACCTGATGCTGCCGCAGGTGACCAAGACACGCGATGGTATCAGCGCACTGGGGTCGATCAGCAGTGACAGGGCGGAACTCAAGGAACTGGTGCGCGCGGTGCCGGTCCCGACACTCAGCGTAAACCGTATTCTCGCCGACAATCAGGGCGAGGGGATCCGTTACATTAATATTGATATCGAGGGCTACGACGAAAAAATCGCCTGCGATATCGATCTGCAACGCTTTCGGCCGGAAGTCATTTCCGTTGAGGAGTATGGCCCCAACCTGGCCGCTCTGGCCAGCGGCACGGTATGCACCCACCTGCAGGCACACGGCTACCACCTGTTCGCGCGCGCCGGCTATACCTCCATTTACGTGCGCGAGGAGTGACGGCGCAGCCCACGTGTCAGTCACGCGGCTCTTCGGAAAAGACTTTCCGGCCAGAGAACATCGCGGAAATCAGACCGTTGCGCTCGCGCAACTCAGTGATCACCACGGCGGCGATGTGCAGGGGAATGGCCAACACCAGGCCCCAGAAACCGAGTTCGTGCAGCTCAATAAACGGCTTGCGAAAGGTGCGCATGGCCGCGTAAGCGTCGGCATCCAGCAGCGGGGTCTGCGCGGGCTTCAGGCCGACCAGCTGCTCTGCACTGGCACCCGGCACCGCCACCCAGTCCAGGAACAGGTGCCCGAAGGGCGGCAGATACAGGTCGGTACCGGCGAGCACCAGGCCGGTAACGCACTGGTTCACAAGCAACAACAGCAGCAGGGCCACCATCAATCGTCCGAGGGGATTGTGTCCACGGTAGGGCGGCGGTTTGCCCGCGCGCAACCCACGCAGGTAGCCGACAAGGGCCTGCCCATAGCCGCGTCCTCCCGGTAATGCGGCTGACCAGCGCGCGTAACGGTTCCCGACAAATCCCCAGACTATGCGCCAGAGCAGGTTGATGGCGAACACGTAACCTATCCACACATGCAGCGTTTTCAGTGCCACCTTGCCTTCGCCGCTGATGCCCAGTGTGCCCGCGTTGAGGATAACGAGGCCGACACCGAGAAGGCCCAGCACACAGAGCACGTTGATCCAGTGGAACCAGCGGGTCGTGGCATCCCACACCGGGTGTGATCGCAAAGCTGACGATTGACGCATGGACATCCCTCCTGAGGATTGTGCCTGACGTTAGTGTACACGCCTTTTCTGAAGCCATGCTTAATGCAACCGGATCCCCGTATTACTCCGGCAGGAGTCGTGTTTCCGTGCGAGCGTGTGCCCTGGCCTGCTCCGGGCTGAACCACCATGGCCTGCGCTCACCCGCCGCCCAGAGATGCGCCTGGTCGTTCTGGTGGCGCTGCAGATGCCGCTCGACAACCCCGCCAGCGAGGATCGCTTCGACCTTGTCCGGGTCGGCAAAATCCACCACCAGCTTCAGCGAGGCGAAAAAACCCGCCGCAAAGGGTTTCTCGAAATCGTAGATGCCGCGGTTCAGCGTTTCGCCGCTGCCACCGCGCGGCACCGCAAAACTGCCGGCGAGGCCGCTGCCCAATCCGCTGGGGCGCAGCGGGCTGACAAAATGCAGGCTGTGTGCCTCGCCCCAGTGCCAGGCCGAGGGGTCTTTGCCCTGCAGGCCCTCAAGCAGTGTCCGGGCCCGGGGTGCCGCGGCCCGAATGACATCCGCCAGTGTCTCGCGGTGGGGTGTTGCGGTGTCGTCGAACCACGCGGCGTCGGGGGTCGCCAGCAGCGCCTCGAAACGCTGCTGCCAGAAGTACCAGGTGGACAGCATCTCGGCCGCCAGCGCCTCACCCAACTCATCGGTAAAGGTGCCCAGGGCAATTTCCCGATACAGCGCCTGGTAGATCAGCGGTGCAGGACTGTCTGCACGGTCAACGCCATCCCAGGTTGCCAGCAGGGCATGCAGGTCCCCCTGCGTGGGCTCGGTGGCCAGCGCATCGAGGATCTGCGGCAACAGCGTATCGCTCTGCAGGTTGCGGTTGTCTGCCATCAGCGCCCAGTGATCCGCCACGGTCATTGCTCTGGCCTGGTTGAGCACCTGGCCCATACGCAGATAGCGATAGTCCGGCGAGAGGTAATTGGTGTAATACCAGGGAAAACCTGCCGGCCGGGTATCGTGGTTGGCCGTGCCGACCCAGCCTCGGGACGGGTTGTACGCTGCGGGCATCTGCGCCTTGGGTATCCAGCCTGTCCAGTCATCGCTGCCATCGGCGGGCACCGGCCGCGGCACGCTGCCATCACCACCCGCGCGCAGGGGCAGGGCCCCAGAAGCGCGATGCCCGATGTTGCCCTGGTCGTCTGCGTAGACAAAATTGAACATCATCAGGTCGATATCCTGCACCCGGGCGTCAAACTCCCGGGCGTTCGCGGCGTCGAGCAGTCCTTCGATGCCCAGCTGCGGCGCATGTTTTTCCCAGGCTGTGGTGCGCAGTACCAGCACTCTGTCTCCCCTGGGGCCCGCGTGGTCGCTGATCACCGGCCCGCGCCGGGTGTAACGCACCACCAGCGGCTGCTCACGCATCCCCCCCGGCGCCTTGCTGTCCTTGATCTGTACCACCTCCTCGCGACGCGCGAAGGGCAGGCTGCGCCCGCCCTCCAGGTAGTGCTGTGGATTCGCAGGATCGAGTGTTTCGACGTACACGTCCTGGACGTCGCCGTAGGCATTGGTAACGCCGAAGGCCACGTGCTGCGTGCGTCCCACCAACAGGCCGGGCAGCCCGGGCAGGGTGGCACCCACGGCCTGGATACCCGGCGCAAACAGACCCACGGGATGAAACATACCGGGGAGAATGCGGTTGTCGAGATGCGGATCGTTGGCCAGCATGGCCCGACCGGAGGCGCTGCGCGCCGCGCTGACCGCCCAGTTATTCGAGCCGATACCGCCGTGCCGCGGCGCGCCGGGGGCAAACAGCAGCCGGGCCCCGCCGAGGCCAGCGGCGGCGCCCGCTTCAGGCGCGCTCTCGGCCGCGCTCGCGGCAAGGTCGGGCTGTGCTGCATCACGATCCAGGTTGCGCAACAGCGGCATCAGTTGCTGCGCTCGCTGCAGGCCCAGCTGATCAATGAGCTTTTGTGCCAGCAGCTCTGCCTGGTAATTGGTGGCGTGGGTGTAGTGCACGAAATGAATCAGCGCGACCAGGTCGGCCAGTTCCCAGGTGCGTGCCTCAAGGCCCACCAACCCCAGCTCCAGCGGGTGGTCTCCGGCGTGTGCAGTCACATAGGCATTGACCCCGTCGACGTAGGGCTGCAGCCAGTTCCGGCTGGCCGCACCCAACTGCGCCGCATGTCGGCGACTGTTGTGCTCGATCCCCAGCACACGCATGCGGATATCACTGGCGAGACCTGCTTCGCCGATACTGGCTGCCAGACGGCCCTGCCAGGTTGCGCGGAAAAACTCCATCTGGAACAGGCGGTGCTGTGCCGTCACAAAACCCTGGGCGCGCAGCAGGTCCGCAGTGCTCTCGGCAAAGATGTAGGGAATACCCAGGTCGTCCCGCAACACCGTCACCGGCGCGCCAAGACCGGGCAAGGCCAGCGCCGTATCCTGGTCGGGTACCGCAGCAGACTTCAGCTGTACCCATACCGCGGTACTCGCCACCAGGGTGGCGAGCAACAGCGCCCATAGTATGCGTCGCAGTAACATCGCGGCCTCCTCAGGCTTCGTCGGCAGAGGTCGCGAGACGCGCGCCTTCCGGCAGCCCCTGCTCCACCAGGGCCACCAGGTCGTCCTGCAATTTGCCAAGCTCCCGGCGCAGGTGCGCATCCTGTCGTTCGGTACGGCTGTTCAGCACATCGACCACTGCGCGCTGGATCACCTCGGTGTTGGCCTCCCAGGTCACGCGGTATTCCGGAGACACGCTGTCGCGACGCTGGGCGATCGCCTGGCGCAGGCTGGCCTGCCAATCCGGCTCACGCTGCAGTATCGCATCGAGCCGGTCCAGCCAGACCGCGCGCTCGGCCAGCCAGACACTGTCCGAACGGCGCAGGCTGGCACAGCCCACCGCCAGGCGCGTTTTCTGCTCAGTCTGCAGTCGGCCAAGGTAGCGTCTCGCATTGTCCTGCAGGCGCTCGCAGGCATCGTCGCGATAATCTGCATCGTCACGTTCAAGGTATTTTTCTTCGTACTCGGCCTGCTGCTCGCGCAATTCGTCCATGAACTCATCAAGCTGATCCTGACGCAGCGCATCAGCCAGCACCAGCATCCAGTCCAGGGCCCGGTCCTGCAAACGGTCCAGGGCCTGTTCGGCATCAGCGGTGAGCGCGACCAGCTGTTCACGGGTCAGCGGTTCATCGAGACTGCGCTCCGCCCGCTGCAGCAGTTCAATGTAGCGCGGCAGCTCATCCTGCCTGTGCCAGGCGAGGAACCGCTGCAGCTCGCTCTGCAACAGCACATCCTGGCTGCGATCGAGGCTGACATAATCACCCAGATACCAGGGGACGAAGAAATCCAGCCGGTTGTAGAAGAACCGCGTGCTGCTGCACGCTGTCAGGCAGAGGAGCAGGAACCCGACCACCGCGGTGCGCGCGACGGCGCGTTGCAGCGACGCAACACTCACGGGTAATCCAGCCCGTCGCTGGCAAACAGCATGTCGATATTGCGAAAGGCCTTGAACTCAAGGTAGTTCCCCGCCGGGTCGCAGACGAAACAGGTTTTCTGCTCGCCGCGCCGCGCGGCGAAGCGTACCGTGGGCGCAATCGCAAACTCGACGCCGGATGCCGTGAGTCTGGCAATCAGCTGCTCGAGTTCATCCCAGGGCAGCACGACACCAAAATGCGAGGCCGGAATGTCCTCGCCGTCTACCGGGTTGCGGGCCAGTGACGGCATGGCCCCCGCAGGCACCAGGTGTGTGACCAGCTGGTGGCCCCAGAAATCATAGTCTATCCAGCGCTCCGAGCGCCGTCCTCGCGGGCAACACAGCAGCTCGGCATAGAATCGGTCGGCGGCCTGCAGGTCGTCGACCGGCAGTGCGAGATGAAAGGGGGGAGAGGGCATGCCGGTCACCAGGGCAGGTTGTCGAGGTCGAGGTTGCCGCCACTGATCACAGCGACCACGCGGCGCCCGCGAAACCGTTCCGGATGCGCCAGCAGGGCGGCGAAGCTGACGGCACCGGAGGGCTCCACCACGGTTTTCAGGCGGCTCCACTGCAGTCGCATGGCCTGCACAATCTCCGCATCAGATACCGTCAGGATGGTATCCACATGGCGCTGGATAATGCCGAAGTTGATGGCTCCGAGGCCCGCCAGCAGACCATCGGCGATGGTGCGCGGGGCCACGGAAGGCTGCAGGACACCGAGGCCGAAAGAGCGGAACGCATCATCGGCGCCCTCCGGCTCCGCAGCAACCACCTCCACATCCGGTCGCAGGTGCTTGATCGCCAGGGCGACACCGGACAGCAGGCCACCCCCACCGACCGGCAGCACGATCACCTCGAGGTCGGGCACCTGCTCCAACACCTCCAGCGCCAGCGTGCCCTGGCCGGCAATGACCCGTGGGTCGGCGTAGGGATGCACCACATGCGCGCCCGTTGCCGCCACCACCCGCTCCAGGGTTTGCTCGCGCGCCGCGAGGGTGGGCTCGCACTCAATAATCAGACCACCGTAAGCCGCAACGGCCGCCTTCTTGACCGCCGGCGCGTTGGCGGGCATGACAATGTGCGCTGCTACGCCGCGCGCAGCCGCCGCCTGGGCCAGTGCCGCACCGTGATTCCCCGAAGAATGCGTGGCTACCCCGCCAGCCGCCTCAGCGTCGGTCAAGCCGAACACCGCATTGCTGGCACCGCGGGCCTTGAAAGCGCCCACTTTCTGCAGGTTCTCGCACTTGAAACGCAGGTCGGCGCCGGTGTGTGTGTTAAGCAGGACGCTGCTCATGACGGGCGTGCGGTGCACGTGATCGCGAATGCGGGCGTGCGCCGCGGTGATTGCCGAGAAATCCGGAACGGCATCCATCATGCCACGCCCTCTGCGGCTAGCGCGGGACAACAAACTGCAGCCGCCAGCCGGCGCGTCGCCACAGCAGGTAGCCAAGCAGAAAGTTGGTTTGCAACAGCAGGCTTAACGTCCATTCAAAAGCATCCTCGACCGAGTCGTACAATACACCATCCCAGGCCTGCAGCACGACCGTCAGCAAACCCAGCGCCAGCAACAGGCAGCAGAGAGCCTGCATGGCGATGGCGAGACGCGGGGCGCCCGGCACATGGGCAGCTCGAGCGTGGAGCTGGGCGGCAAACAGTAACTGCGCGAGAAAGGTGAAGGAAAAGAACAGTACCGTGCCAGCGCGCCGCTGAAAGCGCCAGGCGTCGCCCGCCTCACCCAGTACGGTGACATACAGAATCAGCCCGACGCTGGCCAGCAGGCCCAGCCACAGCATCCAGCGCAGCGCCCGCACGGAGGCGTTGCCACCGGGAAGGGACCGCAGCCACGCATAGTTGATCCACCAGTACAGGGCGAGAATCACAGCGGCGGGCAACATGGTGGCGCGAAACAGATAGCTGGCCGGAGGCTGCCGTCCGGTGGCACTGATTGAGGTGCAGCTGTCGAGGTAGGGGTTGCACCAGTCAACATGGCCGTAACTGGCCGCCAGCAGCCAGGTGAGATGTACCGCGGCGAAGGGCAGCACCGCAGCCAGCAGGGCGATGATACGCAGATTCATGTCCCGGAGTTTAGCACCACCCTGTGCTATTCTGCCGCCTTTTGCCAAGAGGAGGTGCAGCGCCGATGGACTCACTGCAACAGCTCGCGGCCAGCTTTGCCAACGCGGTCTGGGGCACACCACTGGTGGTGCTGCTGCTGGGCGGGGGACTGTTTTTCGCCCTGTACTCACGCTTTTTGCCCTATCGCCACTTCGGCCATGCCATCGGCATCATGCTGGGACGACACGATACCCCCGGTGAACCGGGCGAGCTGAGCCACGCGCAGGCGCTGGCGGCAGCACTCTCCGGCACCATGGGCATGGGAAACATTTCCGGCGTGGCGCTGGCCATCGCGGCCGGTGGCCCGGGCGCCGTATTCTGGATGTGGATGTCGGCGCTGGTCGGGATTTCGACCAAGTTTTTCACCTGCACGCTGGGGGTGATGTATCGCGGCAAGGACAGCGCAGGACAGCTGCAGGGCGGGCCCATGTACATCATTCGCGAAGCCCTGCCGCGCGCTTTTTTCCCGCTGGCAATTCTCTTCTCCCTCGCCGGCCTGATCGGCACCCTGCCCATTTTCCAGGCCAACCAGCTCACCGCGCTCATCCGCGACAACCTGTTTGCCGGGCACGCCCCGGGCAGTGCGAATCTGCTGATTGGTTGCGTCATGGCCGCCGTGGTGGGCGCGGTAGTCTTCGGTGGGCTGCAGCGCGTGGCCAGGGTTGCGGTCACCCTCCTGCCGCTGATGATGGTGACTTATATGGCCATGACGCTGTACCTGCTCCTGCTGCACAGTGAGCAGGTCCCCGACTTGCTGGCCAGCATCGTCACCGATGCCTTCAATCCCCAGGCGGTGGGCGGCGGCCTGGTCGGTGTGATCCTCATCGGTGTCAGCCGCGGCGTGTTTTCCAACGAGGCCGGGGTGGGCACCGAGGTCATGGCGCACGGTGCCGCACGCACCAACGAGCCGGTGAGGGAGGGGCTCGTGGCGATGCTCGGCCCGGTAGCGGACACGCTGATTGTCTGCACCTGCACCGCCCTGGTCATTCTGCTTGCGGGCACCTGGCAGGACCCGGGAGACCTGTCCGGCATCACGCTGACCGCCAACGCCTTCCGCCAGGACCTCGGCAGCCTGGGCAGCGGCCTGCTGCTTTTTGTCACGCTTATTCTTGCCAGCACCACCATGTTCACCATGTGGTACTACGGGGCCAAGTGCTTTGGCTTTCTGTTTGGCGCGCGGCTGCAGAACTACTACCGCTGGTTTTTTGTGCTGGCGGTCATTTTCGGCGCCACGGTCAGCATTGATATCGTGTTCAACCTGATTTCCGGCTCCTACGGCCTGATGGCCATCCCCACCATGGTGTCCACCCTGTTGTTGGCGGGCAAGGTGCGGATGGCGGCGCGGGAGTATTTCCAACGACATCCCTACTGAGAGGTACGGCACATGGCGGCTGATCATCCGACGGGCAAAGTGGCGGGCATCATGGGTGGGATGGGGCCGGAGGCCACCGTGGACTTTATGGCGCGGGTACTTGCTGCGACACCGGCCAGCACGGATCAGGAGCATATCCACATGCTGGTGGACCACAACCCGCGTATACCCAACCGGCATGCCTCCATCGCCGGCAGCGGCCCCGATGCCGGACTCGCCCTTGCCGTCATGGCCCAGCGGCTGGAACGTGCCGGTGCGGACTTCCTGGTCATGGTCTGCAACACGGCCCACGCCTACACGGGGGAGATTCGCGCGGCGGTGGGCATTCCCTTTGTCAGTATCATCGATGTGGTGATGGACACAGTATCTGCGCACCCGGCTCGACGCGTAGGCGTGATGGCTGCGGACGGCTGCCTGCAGGCGGGCTTGTACCAACAGGCACTGTGCGCAGCCGGGCGCGAGCCACTGCTCTGGAACCGCAGTGAGCAGGCGCGCTTCATGGATCTGCTTTACCGCATCAAGGCCGGGGAGCGCAGCGCGGAGCTGCGCAGCGGGCTGCAGTCCCTCGCCGCCAGCCTCGCGTTCGGCGGTGCTGAACTGCTGATCGCGGGGTGCACCGAAATCCCCTTGCTGTTGCAGGCCGGTGACGTGGGCGTAGAACTACTGTCCTCGACTGACCTGCTGGTCGCTAGAACCGTGGCGCTGGCCCGCGGTGACTACGCCGCCGCGGTCTGACCCTGGCGCGCCGCGCGATTGATGGCGCCGAGAATACCCTCCAGCGACGCCTGGATGATGTCGGAGCTACGACCGACGCCGCAGTAGCGCTCGCCGTCGATGTTCAGCTGGATATAGCACACCGCTTCGGCATCGGCGCTCTGGCTAAGGGCGTGCTCGCTGTACTCGACCAACACAATCTGGCGACCGGTGAAGCGCTGCATGGCATCGACAAACGACGCGACAACCCCGTTGCCGGTGCCGGTCAAGGCGCTGCGCGCCGCGCCGTCGAAAATCTCCGCCTGCAGTTGATCAATGCTGTCGGCGCGACTCACCTGGTAATCGCCGAGGCGCCAGCGGCCTGCATCGCTCAGGTAGGTTTGCTGGAACAGATCGTGGATCGCCTCGGGCGTCACTTCAGATTCCTGCTTCTCGGCGAACGCCTGCACGGCAGCGCTGAAGTCTATCTGCAGCCAACGCGGCAGTTCGTAGCCGTAATTGCGCTCCAGCACATAGGCAATACCGCCCTTGCCCGACTGGCTGTTGATGCGAATCACCTCCTGGTAGGAGCGGCCGATATCCGCCGGGTCGATCGGCAGGTAGGCGACCTGCCAGGGCGCCTGCGCCTCGCGCCGGGACAGACACTTCTTGATGGCGTCCTGGTGGCTGCCGGAGAACGCCGTGAACACCAGCTCCCCGGCGTAGGGGTGGCGGGGATGCACGGGTAACTGGGTGCACTCTTTCACCGTCTGGATGATTTCGTCCATGTGTGCGAGCTGCAGCTGTGGATCGACGCCCTGGCTGTAGAGGTTCATGGCCATGGTGACGATGTCCATGTTGCCGGTGCGCTCGCCATTACCCATCAGCGTGCCCTCGACGCGGTCGGCACCGGCCAGTACACCGAGCTCGGCGGCGGCTACCGCACAGCCCCGGTCGTTGTGCGTATGCAGCGAGATCAGCAGAGCCTCGCGGTTCCTGACGTGGTCGCAGAACCACTCGATCTGGTCTGCATAAACGTTGGGCGTGCTCATCTCCACCGTTGCCGGCAGGTTGATGATCACCGGATGCTCAGGCGTCGGCTGCCACACCGCCGTCACCGCGTCGACCACCTCCACGGCAAAATCCAGCTCGGTGCCGGTGAAGCTTTCCGGCGAGTATTCAAACACCCATTCCGTGTCCGGATAGCGGGCCGCCACATCGCGCACCAGCTCGGCACCCTTGACCGCGATATCGATGATGCCTGCGCGATCGAGGCCAAACACCTGCTCCCGCTGCACCGTTGAGGTGGAGTTGTACACGTGCACAATGGCGCGGCGGGCCCCGCGCAGTGCCTCGAAGGTCTTCTCGATCAGCTCCGGGCGCGCCTGGGTGAGTACCTGAATGGTGACGTCGTCAGGGATGCGGTTGTTCTCGATCAGCTCCCGGCAGAAGTTGTAGTCGTGGCTGGAGGCGGAGGGAAAGCCCACCTCGATTTCCTTGAAGCCGATTTTCACCAGCTGATCCCACAGGCGGGATTTCTGCCGCGCCGTCATCGGCTCGATCAGGGCCTGGTTGCCATCGCGCAGGTCGACGCTACACCAGCGCGGTGCCTGGGTAATCTGCCTGTCTGGCCAGCGGCGCGCCGTCATGCGTACGGGCGCGAACGGCGGGTATTTGCGATGATCAAATTGGCTCATGGCCCTGTCCTCTGTCAGTTCTGTCCGGACGGCGAATACATGCGGCTGTACATCTGGGGGTCGCGCAGGGTTGTGTCCTGCCTGACCAGCTCTTGTGGAGCCCCGCCACCCTGCATATCCACCCGTGTCAGACAGATGGCACAGCGGCACCAGATGCTGCATCAGCCGAATGCACAGTATAACCCCTGCGCGCCGGAGGATTACTGCAAAAACCCGCCAGTGTTGGGTCATAATTAGTTTTTATATTTATTTTTTTCTATTTTTTTAGTGATTAAGCCTATGTTAACCTCAATTCTCGCATTCTGAACCAACGCGGCAAACGAGCCCGGAGGAGGGCATAGCATGGCCTGCTGGCTTCTGAAAACCGAGCCGGATACCTTCAGCCTGGAGGATCTGGCGGCGCGGCCCACGCAGACCGAGCCCTGGGACGGCGTGCGCAACTACCAGGCGCGCAACTTCCTGCGCGATGGCATGCAACCCGGCGATGAGGTCTTCATCTACCATTCGAGTTGCGCCGTGCCGGCAATTGTCGGGCTGGCCGAAGTGGTGGGCCCGGTGCGGCCCGACCCCAGCCAGTTCGACCCGAACTCACCCTATTACGACCCGCGCAGCGACCGCGACAACCCGCGCTGGGTACTGCGTGATATCCGCTACCGCAGCCATCTGCCGCGCCCGCTGCCGCTCGCCGAACTCAAACGTCACGCCGCGCAACTTGAGGGCTTTGCGCTGCTGCAGCGCAGCCGCCTGTCCGTGATGCCGGTGGCGCCCGGGCACCGCAGTGTCATCCTGCAACTGGCAGCCGGCGCATGAAGCTGGACCGCATCGATCGCCGCATTCTGGACATCCTGCAACGGGACGGCCGCATCAGCAATCTGGACCTCGCGGACCGGGTGGGTCTCTCCGCCACGCCCTGTGCGCGCCGTGTGAAGCGGCTCGAGGACTCAGGGCTGATCCGCGGCACCGCCACGCTGCTGGATCAGGCGCGCCTCGGCCTGAAGCTCACCGCCTATATAGGCATCAGCATGGATCGGCACACCCCCGACCGCTTCGACGCCTTCGAGGAACAGGTACGGGCCTTTCCCGAGGTGATGGAATGCTCGGTGGTCACCGGCCAGAGCGCTGACTACCTGCTGAAGGCCGTCATACCGGATATGCAGCACTATGAACGCTTCCTGCTCGGCAAGCTCACACGCATTCCCGGCGTGACCGGCGTGCACTCCAGCTTCGAGCTGCGGCGGGTAGTGCAGAAAACCGCCCTGCCCCTGGAGCATGTGGATAACGACACCGAGGTCTGAGCCATGACGGCGGCAGGCCGGCACTGCCCACGGGGCCTGTGGCCAACATGGTGCTTGCCCGAAGTTCACCATTGGACGCATGATGGACGTACAGAACGGGAGTCATGTCATGCTTGATATGCAGAACAAAGTGGCCCTGGTTACCGGGGGCGCCAGCGGCATGGGGCGCATCATCGCGCTGCGGCTGGCCTCACGCGGCGCCAGGGTGGTGATTTTCGACGTCAACGAGGCCGGCCTCGAGGCAACCTGCGCCGAGGACGACCGCATTCGCGCGCTGCGCTGCGACATCGGCGACCTGGCCGATGTGGAGCGGCAGGTCGCGCGGGTAGAGCAGGAAACCGGCCCCATAGACCTGCTGGTACACGCCGCGGCACTGATGCCCAGCCACAAACTGGTTGACCACACCCATGACGGTATGGAGCGCCTGTTCCGCATCAACTATTTCGGCACCACCTACATGATCCGCAGCGTGCTGCCGTCGATGCTCAGCCGACGCGGCGGCCGCATCATCGCCTTTGGCTCGGTGGCGGGGTACGCACTGGTCACACATATGGGCGGCTACTGTGCCACCAAGTCCGCTGTGAATACCTATGTGGAAATACTGCAGAATGAGTTGCGGGACTCCGGGGTGCAGGTGCACCTGGTGTGCCCACCGCCCGTCAACACACCACTGATTGACCAGACGCTGGCGACAGACAGCCCCGCCAGCCTGATTGAGGCAAAAAAGTCCGGTCGTCTTTCCGACCCGGAGAAAATTGTCACCGCGATAGAGAAAGGCGTCGCCAAAAACCGGGATATCATCTATCCGGGCGAGGCTCGCCTGCTCATGCTCTGGCACGCGCTGCTGCCACGACTGTGGTGGAAAACGGTGCTGAAGTTCGAGAAACAGTGACCGGGTGGCCGAAGCGCGTGATAGCATCGGCCACCCATGAGTTCACGACACCTCAACGCTGATTCCCCCTGGCTGTTGGTCCTGCTGGCGACGCTGGTTGCGCTGGGTCCGCTCAGTGTGGATATGTACCTGCCGGCCATGCCCGCCATGCGGCTTGCACTGGACACCGACGTAGGCAGCATACAGCTGACCCTCAGTGCCTACCTCGCCGGCTTCGCCGTGTTTCACCTGTTCTGTGGGCCCCTGGCAGACCGTTACGGGCGCAAGCCGGTCATCACCGCAGGCACCTTGCTGTTCATCGCCGCCTGCGTCGGCTGCAGCCTGGCCACCACGATCGACGAACTGCTCGCCTACCGCTTTCTGCAGGGGATCGGCGCCTGTGTCGGGCCGACGCTGGCACGCACGATCACCCGCGACCTGTTCGGGCCGCGCCGGGCTGCGCGGGCCCTGTCTTTGATCGCCATGCTGATGGCGCTGGCTCCTGCTGTGGCGCCCAGTCTGGGCAGCCTGCTGACCCTGTTTTTCCCCTGGCGCAGTATCTTCGTGTTTCTCGGGCTGTACGGTGCGCTGGTCCTGATTGTGCTCAACCGCTACCTGGGAGAATCGCTGCCGGTACGGCAGAGCCTTCACCCCGCCACCATCCTGCGCAATTACGCCGTGCTGGTGCGCAGCGGACGCTTCATGGCGGTCGTGGTCAGCAGCTCGGTGGTCTACGCCGGCATGATGGTCTATCTCGCCTCATCCGGCTTTGTCTACATCGAAATGCTGCAGCTGCCGGTGAAGTATTTTGGCCCGATATTCCTCACCACCGTGGCGGGCTATATCGCCGGCAGCGCAGTCAGTGCGCGGCTCGCCACGCGTCTGGACTCCACCCGCGTACTGCTCATCGGCGCTGTGGTGGTTGCCGTCGCCAGCCTGGGCATGGCGATCGCAGGAACCGTGTTCGATACCAGTGTCGCGGCACTGGCGGTTCCGATGATGCTGTATACCGCGGGTATGGGGCTGACGCTGCCGCATGCCATGGGCCTCGCACTTCAGCCCTATCCCCATATGGCCGGCACCGCGTCCGCACTGCTCGGCTTTATCCAGATGGCGGTGTCGGCGGTGGCGGGAGGCCTGATCGGTCTGTTCCTGCACGACTCACCACAACCCATGCTGGCGGGGATTCTGCTGCTCGGCCTGGCAGGGCTTGCGCTGGCACTGCTGGCCCGCAGGCTGCACAGCCGCACCACCGACGACATGCCGGCGCACTGAACCCGCTCGGTGACGAGCAGGGAAACTGACCCGTCGCGCGGGCTGTGGCATACTGCCGCTTCGCTTTTACCGGAGAATTGCGCCGTGGCCAGCGCTGCAGACGTTACCCAGCTTATCGGCAACACGCCGCTGTTGTACCTGCGCCAGGTGTCTGAGCGCACGGGCTGTCGTATTCTGGGCAAGGCGGAATTCATGAACCCCGGCGGCTCCGTGAAGGATCGCACCGCGCTCGGCATTATCCGCGCCGCAGAGGCCAGCGGCGAGCTGCGCCCGGGTGGCAGAATCGTCGAAGGGACCGCGGGCAACACGGGCATCGGGCTGACACTACTGGCCAATGCCCTGGGCTACACCAGCACCGTCGTCATGCCGATCAGCCAGAGCCGCGAGAAGATCGACACCCTGGAGCTGCTCGGCGCCGACCTGCACCTGGTGCCGGCCACGTCTTACAGCGAGCCGGGCCACTATGTGCACACCGCGCGGAGGCTGGCAGAGAAGTTTGCCGCCACCGAGGCTGCGGGCGCCATCTGGGCGCGGCAGTTTGACAATCTCGCCAACATGAACATTCACCGCGACACCACGGGCGAGGAGATCTGGCGGCAGACCGAGGGCGAGATTGACGGGTTCATCTGTGCCGTGGGTACCGGGGGCACCCTGGCGGGCGTTTCACAGGCGCTCAAGGCACACAGGGAGAACATCGTCATTGGCCTGGCCGACCCCCAGGGCGCCTCGTTGAGCCACTATTTCAACTGCGGCGAACTCGCGCCGAGTGCGGGCAGTTCGATCATGGAAGGGATCGGCATCAACCATGTTACGGGCAATGTGGCGCAGGCCAGAGTCGACACCGCGTTTACCGTGACGGATGCAGAGGCTCTTCCGCTGCTGTTCGATCTGCTGCAGTATGAGGGCCTTTGCCTGGGCGGCTCTGCCGGAGTCAATATCGCCGGCGCCGTGAAACTTGCGGAACACCTGGGGCCCGGGCACACCATCGTCACGATCCTCTGCGACTACGGCAATCGCTACCAGAGCAAGCTGTTCAACCCCGCTTTCCTGCAGAACAAGGGCCTGCCGGTACCACCCTGGCTGGACATCTGACTTCCCCCATTTGCAACACGGAGACACCCCATGAAACTGGGCATCATCAGCGGCAGTCATCGCCCCGATTCACAGAGCGGCAAGGTTGGCCGCTATATCAGGCACACCCTGCTGGAGCGCAAGCTCTGCGACGATGTCTGGTTTCTCGACCTCGGCAAAGACCCATTGCCCCTGTGGGAGGAGGGCGTATGGGATGCAGACGACGCGCGGTGGCAGGCGATTCTCGATCCGCTGCGCACCGCATTACACAGCTGTGACGGCTTCATCCTGATTGCGCCGGAGTGGCACGGCATGGCGCCCGCCGCCCTGAAGAACTTCCTCCTGCTGTGGACCGCCGGTGGCGAGCTCGCGCACAAACCCGGGTTGATTGTTACCGTATCGGGTTCCATCGGGGGCTCCTACCCGGTGGCGGAGTTACGCATGAGCGGGTACAAGAACAACCGTCTGTGCTTCATACCGGAGCACCTGATCGTGCGCAATGTAAACGGGGTGTTCAACGAGGATGAAAGCGACAACGACCAGGACCCGCATACCTATCACCGCGATCGCCTGATCTATTGCCTGGAACTGCTCCGGGAATATGCCCTGGCATTGCGTCAGGTGCGAGCCAGCGGTAAAGGCGCGCTGGACGTGTATCCCAGCGGCATGTGAGCGCAGCGGCTGGTCAGCTCGCTGGGACGAAGACTTCCACGCGGTCGCGGCCGGCGTCCTTGGCCCGGTACAGCGCCTCGTCGGCGCGGCTGAGCAGCAGGTCAATGGTGTCGCCCGGTCGAGCCTCGGTGATGCCGGCACTGAAGGTCACCTTCACAGGCTGTTTATCGGCGTGCAGGGCGGTATCCGCGACCGCCAACCGCGCGCGATCAAGCAACACACGCGCCTCCTGCGGCGCTGTATCCGGCAGCAGCAGCACAAACTCCTCGCCGCCGTAGCGCGCCAGCACATCGGTTTCACGCAGCTGCCGCTGCCAGACCTCGGCGACGTGCTGCAGGGCCCGGTCACCGAAACTGTGCCCGTGGTTGTCGTTAAGCCGCTTGAAATGGTCCAGGTCGATCATTGCCAGGCACAGTGAGTGCCCCTGGCGCAGGGCCCGGGCCAGATCGCGCTCGGCCACCGTGCGAAACGCGCGGCGATTGAGCAGGTTGGTGAGATCATCGCGGGTTGCGAGGTGCTCAGCCCGCAGCTGGTGCCTGCGCCCCACGGCCAGAATGCGCTGCATGGTCATCAGCGTCACGCCGACGAAGCCCATGACCAGAGCCGGGATACCGAAATTATAGGGCAGGAGGTAGCTGTAGGAATTGAGGGGCAACACGTAGGGCTCGTCCTGCAACCAGTCGGAGTAGCCATGAAAACCCCGCAACAACACCACGCCGCTGTAGATCAGCAAGCTCACGCCCACCAGCAGCTGGGCGGGACGCGTGGCGGGATCCTCGCGACTCTTGAACAGCAGCCAGATCGCCTGTACCGGCAGCAAACCCGCGATCGTGGAGTACACACCCATGAGGAAATCCGAGTTGCCGTCGTCCACCCAGTAATGGATGTTGAAGGCGACCATTATTCCGACGCTGGCGGGCACTGTCCACCAGGGCAGGGGACGCCCCATGAAGTGAAAGATGCCGATCAGAAACAGGGCTTCACCGGTCAGCTGACCCGCATTGCCCAGCACATTGAGCACCGGGCTGCCGGTGGCGATAAAGCCGAAAAACAGGACGATACCGGCAATCAGCGTCCAGCTGCCGGCCATCCAGAACACCGGGCCAGCGTAGGGACGTGAGACATACCAGAGTGCGGTGGAGGAAATGGCAACCGCCAATAGCAGGCAAACGCCCAGCAGCATTGGCGAGTAGTAAATGGCCTCCACGGCGCGCCCTGTCAGCCCTCCACGATCAGGAGGCGGCAGCGGTCTGCGCGGCAGCGCGCTCTTTTTCGATGAGGAAATCCGCCAGCTTCAGCATGTTTGCCTGGCTGCCAGCCTTACGGATGCTGATGCGGTACTTGCCGTTTACCATCATTTCCGGCGTGCCGGTAATCTTTGCAGCGCGGGCACGGCTGTTGGCCTGACGCACCTGACTGCTGACCCCAAACGAGGAAAACGCCTTGTCGAAGTCTTCACCGCTGACACCGTTGGCTGTAAACAGCTGGCGAATTTCCGCCTCCGAACCCAGCCGCTTGCCATCCACGTTCATGGCCTGAAACATCACTGTATGCAGGGCGTCCAGCACCCCAAGCACGTCGGCGGTGTAGAACATGGCGGCATGCAGCTCCATGGGCTTGTTCCACACGGCGGGCGAGCCCTTGAAGTCGACATCATCAGCCAGGGTTTCCTTCCAGCGGCTGATCAGGGGATCGAAGGTGTAACAGTGCCCACAGCCGTACCAGAAAAACTCCACCACCTCGATCTTGTCCGGGTCGGCCGTGCGCAGGGCCGGCACGATCAGGTCGTAGTGGGTGCCCTCCTCCCAGTCAGGGGTATCGGTGTCCTGAGCCACGACCGTGAGGGGAGCCAGCACCATCAGGGTAAGGGCGAGAAAACGCTTGAACATGAGATTCTCCATTGTCAGATTACCGTTATCAGACCACGATTCCGGCGTACCGTTCTACCCCGGATAAAAAAGGTGGCTCAATGGCCACCTTTTCAGATAGTGCTGGAGCGGCTTATTTCAAACCGGCGGCGTAGCTGGCAACGGCTTCGATTTCCATGTCGCTAAGGCCAAACGCGTTAGCGCGCATGATCTTGGTGTCGCCGTCATTGGTGCGACCGGTCGGGTCTTCATAGCCCTTGCGGTAGGCACGCAACTGCGCCGCAATGTACTCGGGGTGCTGGCCGTGCAGGGCGGGGTAACCCGCCAGCGCGTTGCCCCTGCCGTTGGGTGAGTGACAGCCACTGCAGGCGGCAACCTTGCGCTCCGCAACGCCGGCGCGGTAGACCTTCTCGCCCAGCGCTACGAGCTCCGGATCTGCCTGGCTCCCGGTGACCTGCTTGCTGGCGTAAAAGGCCGCAATATCCGCCAGCTGCTGGTCGGTCATGTTATCAACCTGGCCGGCCATGGTAGGGATGGGACGTGCGCCATCGCGGATATCCATGAGCTGCTTGAGCAGATAGCGCTGCCCCTGGCCCGCCAGCTTGGGGAAGTTGGGCGCCGGGCTGTTGCCGTCGGCACCGTGGCAGGCACTGCAGACCATGGTGAGTGACTCACCGGCTGCGGGATCGCCTTGCAGGAACGGCGTCGCCGCACCTGCGGTGTGTGCAAAACCCACCAGGGCTGCGCAAAGAACAAGGGCTTTCTTCATGACACTTCCAGACTGGAACCTAGAGTTACGACGCCTTACTGCGCCGGCGTGGACATGTACGTGATCAGGGCTGCGTAGTCCTCATCGGTGCAATCAAAGCACATGCCCTTGGGTGGCATGGCATTGAGGCCGCTCTTGACCGACGCGACCAGCGCGTCCATACCCTTCTCCAGTTTCGGAGCCCAGGCGGCGGCATCACCGGTTTTGGGGGCCCCTGCAACGCCTGCGTTGTGGCACACAGCACAACTCTTGTTGTACTTGTCCATGGGCGGCTCCGCCATCGCACCGGCGGCAAACACCATGGCGCCAACTGCCAACAATTTTTTCATGCTACACCTCTGCTGCTTGTTGCGGGGTAATACGGGACGCGGACTTTTCCCTCGGTCCCGGGAAAGCTGTGGCATTATATACGAGATACCCCCTGCAAAAAAGGCAAGCGCATCTCATGCAAGCACCCGCTCCGGAACGGCCCGACTACCGCAGTGCCAGTTTCCAGACCAGCGCCAGCCGGCTTTCACAGTGCCCCGGGGACACCGGCTGGGAGGTGGCCTTCGCCGGCCGGTCAAATGCGGGAAAATCCTCTGCAATCAATAGCTTGACGGGGAACCCAAAGCTCGCGCGCACCTCCCGCACACCGGGCCGGACGCAATTGATCAACTTCTTCAGCCTCAGTGAAACCCAGCGACTGGTCGACCTGCCGGGCTACGGATTTGCCAAAGTGCCCCTCGCGGTGAAGCAGGAGTGGACCAAACAGCTGGAAAATTACCTGCAAAAACGCCAGAGCCTGCGCGGCCTGATTCTGCTGATGGATATTCGCCATCCGCTGCAGCCCTTCGACCAGCAGATGCTCACCTGGGCAGTGACCGCCGGCATGCCGGTCCACATTCTGCTGACCAAGGCCGACAAGCTGAAGAACGGTCCGGCGCGGGCCACGCTGCTGCAGGTACAGCGGCAGTTGCAGGCGCACGGTGACACGGTCAGCGTGCAGCTGTTTTCCGCCCTCAAGCACAGCGGCCACAAGGAGCTGATAGCGGTGCTGAACGCCTGGCTGACCGATATCAGCGTGTACGAGGACGACACTACAGGGGAAACGGAGGCATAAAAAAACCCGGCTACCCGTAGGGGGACAGGCAGCCGGGACAGCTTGGGTCTCTGGGGAAGAGACTTGTTCCGCGAGCGGCTCATGGGGGGGAGCCGGCGGAACAGTAGCAGCATGCTACGGACTCTATGACTGGGCAGATTCCGGAAAGTTCCGCGCCTCAGTGCGCTTCATCCCAATTTTTTCCCGAGCCCGCTTCCACCAGCAGCGGCACCGCCAGTTCCGCGGCTTCGCTCATCAGGCTGCAGAGCGTGTCACACACCTGTTCGACCGCATCTTCCGCGACTTCCAGCACCAGTTCGTCGTGTACCTGCATAATGGTACGGGCGTCGACATCCGACGCCTGCAGCCAGTGGTCCACCTGCAGCATGGCGCGCTTGATGATATCGGCTGCCGTGCCCTGCATGGGCGCGTTGATGGCGGTGCGTTCGGCGGCCTGAGCGCGCATTTTGTTGCGCGCGTTGATTTCCGGCAGGTACAGGCGGCGCCCGAACAGGGTTTCCACGTAACCCTGCTCGCGAGCGCTGGCCCGGGTGCGATCCATATAATCCTGCACGCCCGGATAGCGCTCGAAGTAGCGATCGATATAGTCCTGAGCTTCGCTGCGGCCAAGGTGCAGCTGACGCGCCAGCCCGAACGCCGACATGCCGTAAATCAGGCCGAAGTTGATCGCCTTGGCCTTGCGCCGCTGCTCGGCGGATACGGCGTCCAGGGCCACCCCGAAGACCTCGGCCGCCGTGGCGCGGTGCACATCCAGCCCCTCGCGAAAGGCATGCAGGAGACCAGTATCGGAGGACAGGTGCGCCATAATCCGCAGCTCGATCTGCGAATAGTCCGCCGCCACAATGCGGTACCCCGGCGGCGCAATGAACGCCTGGCGAATGCGCCGCCCCTCCTCGGTGCGTATGGGAATATTCTGCAGGTTCGGGTCGGACGACGACAGGCGTCCGGTCGCCGTCACCGCCTGGTGGTAGGAGGTGTGGATACGCCCGGTGTGCGGATTCAGCAGATCAGGCAGTTTGTCCGTATAGGTGGATTTCAGTTTGCTAAGACCGCGGTATTCCAGCAGTACGCGCGGCAGCGGATAATCCAGGGCGAGCTCGGCCAGCACCTCCTCGGCGGTGGAGGGCGCGCCGGTCGGGGTCTTGCGCAGTACGGGCAGTTCCAGCCGCTTGAACAGGATGTCGCCCAACTGCTTGGGGGAGCCCAGGTTGAAGGCCTCGCCGGCAAGGTCGTGGGCTTCGGCCTCCAGCTGCTGCAGGCGCTCACCCAGCTCACGACTCTGCTGCTGCAACAGCTCCCGCGAGACCAGCGCTCCCGTGCGCTCGATACGTGACAGCACGGGCACCAGCGGCAACTCGATATCGGTGTAGACCGAGGCCGGCCCGGGCAGCGCCGACAGCTGCGGCCACAGCGCCTCGTGCAGGCGCAGCGTGATATCGGCATCCTCCGCCGCGTAGGGACCCGCATCCTCCACCTTGATCTGGTTGAAGGTCAGCTGCCTGGCGCCCTTGCCGGCAATATCTTCGAAGTGGATGGTCTTGTAGCCGAGGTACTTCAGCGCGAGGCTGTTCATGTCGTGTCGGGTAGCCGTGGAATCCAGCAGGTAGGACTCCAGCATGGTGTCGTGACGGATGCCGCGCAGGGTAATGCCGTGATTGGCCAGGACGCTGGCGTCGTACTTCAGGTTCTGCCCCACCTTTGCCCGCGCCGGGTCTTCCAGCAGTGGTCGCAGACGGGCGAGTACCTCGGTGCGGTCCAGCTGTGCCGGCGCACCCAGGTAGTCGTGCGCCAGTGGCACGTAGGCGGCCTCCCCGGGGCGCACCGCGAACGAGACACCGACAACCTGTGCCTCCATGTAATTGAGGCTGGTCGTTTCCGTGTCGAAGGCGAACAGCTCAGCCGTCTCCAAACGTGCCAGCCAGCGCTCCAGCGCGGGCGCCTCCGTCAGCACCTCCCAGTGGGTTTCGATAGTGTTCGCGGGGCTGTCGCCCTCCACGGCACCGGGTTCAACGCCCTGCAGCAGTTCGTCCAGCCAGCTGCGGAATTCCAGCCGTGTATACCATTCGCGCAGCGCTTCAGTATCGGGCTCTTCATTGCGCAGCTCTTCTACCGACTCCTGCAGCGGCACGTCGAGCTTGATCGTGGCCAGCTGGTAGGACAGGTAGGCGCGCTCGCGCTCGGCTTCCAGCTTTGCCGCCATGCTCTTCGCACCGCGAAAGTCCAGGCTGGCCACCCGGTCCAGCCCGGCATAGATATCATCCAGACCTCCCAGTCCCTGCAACAGCGCCAGCGCGGTTTTTTCCCCCACACCGGGCACGCCGGGTATGTTGTCGACCTTGTCACCCATCAGTGCAAGGAAGTCGATTATCCGGGACGGCGGGATACCGAATTTGTCTTTGACACCGGCCTCATCCAGCCGCGTATCAGTCATCGTGTTGACCAGTGTGGTGTGCTCGTTCACCAACTGCGCCATATCCTTGTCGCCGGTGGAGATGACCACCGGGCGGCCGCGCTCGGTAGCCTGGCGCGCCAAGGTGCCGATCACGTCATCCGCCTCGACACCGGGCTCGCAGATCAGCGGCAGACCCATGGCGCGGACAATGGCGTGTATCGGTTCCACCTGGGCGCGCAGCTCGTCCGGCATGGGGGGACGCTGGGCCTTGTACTCGGCAAACAGGTCATCGCGGAAGGTCTTGCCCTTGGCATCAAAAACCACCGCCACCGGACTTTCCGGATAGTCCTTGAGCAGGCGGCGCAGCATGCTGATCACACCCTTCACGGCACCGGTGGGTTCGCCTTTCGAGGTGTTCAGGGGCGGCAGTGCATGGAAAGCCCGGTACAGGTACGAGGAACCGTCCACCAGGACGACAGGCGCGACGCTATCAGCCATGAGGGCCTCCCGTGATGCGGATCAATGGTCCCAGAGAACCCGGATTGACCGGTAGGTCAGCTTCATTTTTGCCAGATCCAGCGGTGCCTTGAAGAACGCGTGGTAGTCGCCGCGGGGGTTGATCAGTACCACGTTGGCGCTGTGGTCGACGAGGTAATTCTCATCCTGCCCCGGCACCTTGCGGAAGGGCGTGTTCAGGGCGGTGGCAAACCGGTGAATGTCGAGGAACTCACCGGTCACGCCGAGAAACTCGGGGTTGAAGAAGGGCACGTAGCTGGCCAATTGCTCCACGGAATCGCGCGCCGGGTCGACGGAGACCATCACCACCCGGGTGTCTTCCACTTCAGTCCCCTCCAGGGCTTGCACAAACTGGTCGAGGAACGCCATGGTCGTGGGGCAGATGTCGGGACAATAGGTGAAACCGAAGAAAATCAGCGTCCAGTGGCCCTCGAGGCTGGCCGGCACAAAAGGCTGGCCGCGGTGGTCTATCAGCTCAAAGTCACCCATGTCGCGCGGGGTTTGCAGCAGGAATGCCCCGTTCGCCTGCATGTCGGCAGCCGTCATCACGCGCGGCTGGTTGATGCGGTTCACGAAACCGGCAACGATCACCAGAATGAACACCAGAACCCCGATAACGGTCCAGCGAATGCCGCGGCTCTGGCTGGGTGTCTTGCTGTCGCTCATGGTGGCTTGGTCCTCAGGCTGCAGTCATCGGGAAAACATAGTGATCGATTAACATGATCACGAACAAGGCCATCAGGTAGATGATCGAATACTTGAACGTCTCCATCGGCGCGGCGGGATTGCGGTTGCGCATGAGCTCTATGGCCCAATAGAGAAAGCCGCCGCCCAGCACGACGGCGCCCAGCAGGTATAGCGGGCCGCTCATACGGGTGACGAAGGGCAGCAGTGTGATCAGGAACATGAGCACGGTGTAGAGCAGAATATGCAGGCGCGTGAAGGCATCACCGTGGGTCACGGGGAGCATGGGAATGTCCACCGCCGCGTACTCCTCCTTGCGATGAATCGCCAGCGCCCAGAAATGGGGCGGTGTCCAGGCAAAGATGATCAACACCAGCAGTAGCGCGTGGCCGTGAATCTCGCCAGTCACGGCGGTCCAGCCCAGCAGCGGCGGTGCGGCACCGGCAAGGCCACCGATGACAATATTCTGTGGCGTGGCACGCTTCAGAAACAGGGTATAGATGAAGGCGTAGCCCACCAGGGAGGCAAAGGTCAGCCAGGCGGTGAGCGCATTGATCCAGATGAGCAGGATGGCCATGCCCGCACCTCCCAGCACCGCGGCGAAAACCGCCGCCTGCAGCGTACCGACGCGACCCTGGGCAATGGGCCGCTTGCTGGTGCGGGCCATGCTCTGGTCTACACGCTGGTCAACCAGGTGGTTTACCGCTGCCGCAGCGCCCGCACACAGCGCAATACCGAGGTTGCCGAGGATCAGGGCGTCCAGCGGCACCATGCCGGGTACGGCCATGAACATGCCGATCACCGACGTCAGGATCATCAACAGCACGACATTGGGCTTGGTCAGCTCCTTGTAGTCGCGCCACGTGGCTTTGGCTGTTGCGGCCATATCAGTCATTGGGCTTGTTCAGTCCCCGGAGTTCTTCAGCAGGAATTTGAGATCAGAGATCACGTCTTTATAACTGTCGGCGCTATCATACGTCATCATGACCCAGCCAGCAGGGTCTACCAGGTACCAGACGTCTTCCGAAGTCAGCGTTTCCGGAAACAACGCCGGCCAGGCCGCGACGTCCATGCGTGCCACCGCCACACTGCCGTGCTCCGACGCCAGCAACGCGGAAAAGTCCGCGGGGGCCGGCTTGCCGTCGGACAGCTCGGCCACCGACATGCCGGTATCTGACGGCGCACGGTCGCTGATCAGCATCCGCCGCACCCGGGGAAATTCCTTGCCCAGCGCCAGATGAATCTGCCGTGTCAGGTAGAGCTTCTGCTCACAGGGCGCGCCACAGCGGTCCCCCTGGTGGGTGACCAGCAGCGTCCACTGGTGGTCGACGTTGCTCCAGGGCAGGGCCGCACCGGTGGGTGAAAGCAGCCCTGCTTCCGCCAGCGGGCGCGGCGGGTCCAGCAAGTCACCGCGATTGGCTGTACCGAGGATTTCTACCAGGTCGAGGTCACCACGGATGACAAACCACCAGAGCCAGGTTGCGGCGAGCACCATGATGACTGGAATACCGGCGATGAGCAGGATGACCAGACGGCTGTTATTCACTCCCGGCGCGGGCTCCTGCATGAATCAATCCTCTCTTCGCGTGATAAGCCGCCACAGGTTCGAGCTGCGCAGCAGGAAAAAGATCAACAAAACGGCGGCCATGGTAAACCACTGCAGGGCATAACCCTGGTGCTTTTCCGGGCTGGCATTCACCACCGGCCAGTCGGCGACGAGGGCCGACGGAGTATTGGGGTCGATGCGCACCATCCAGGGGTACAACCCGGCGTCGCCAAGCTCCGCCACCAGGGGTTGCAGCGCCTGCATATCGACCGCCTGTATGCGCACCGGCCAAGGCGGTGACAACTGCTGCTCCGCCAGCAGGTAGGGCGTACCGGGTGACACGTAGAGGTGCCCCGTCACGCGGGTGACGCCACGCGGTTCGGGCACTTCGGGCAGGCTCAGGCGCGCCGGATCACTGGGCACCCAGCCACGGTTGACCAATGCCAGCTGCCGGGTGTCGGCGAGGCGAAACAGGCCCAGGACCTCATTGCCGAAACGACCCCGATGCATCCGGTTGTCCAGCAGCAGATAGTGGTCGGGGAGAAACTCGCCGCGCAGCAACACCCGTCGGTAGGCCAGTGTTTCCACAGGCTCCGCGGCAAGTTGCTGGAGCTCGACCGGTGCTTCACTCTGACGCTGCGCCCAGCGGGACTCCAGCGCACGCTTCTCTTCAGCGCGCTCCAGCTGCCAGAAGCCCAGCATCACCAGGGCGGGAAACAGCAGCGCCGTGAACAGCGTGATGCGCCACTCGAGGTCCAGTTTCAATGCAGCCATGCCTCAACCCCGTTCAGTTAATGTAGCGCTGTATTCACCAGCTGTACCGGCCGCTGGTTTATACTGCTGCGTTTCCGGAAAGGAGCAGGACATTGTTGAAGTTGATGATCATCGGATTGATGCTGGCGCTGCTGGCCAGCCTGGGCAGCGGGTTCTACTTCCTGATGGTCGATCAGGGCGACAAAAACAGCCGCCGGACCTTCCATTCCCTGGGTGTGCGCCTGACGCTTGCACTGACCCTTGCAGGCCTCGTGATCTTTGGCGTTGCCACCGGCAAGCTGGGACACCGCAACCCCTGGGATGCCGGACCTCGTCCGGCCGCCCAGGCGGAGGAGCGCAGGGAGTAGAAACCCTACAGGATGTACACGAACAGGAACAGGAATACCCAGACCACGTCCACAAAGTGCCAGTACCAACTGGATGCCTCGAAGCCAAAGTGATCATCGGCGGTGAAATGGCCGCCCCGTACTGAACGCAGCCACTGGATCAGCAGCATGGTCATGCCCATGATGACGTGGAAACCGTGGAAGCCGGTCAGCATGAAGAACGTGGAGCCGTAAATCCCGGAATTCAGGGTCAGGCCGAAATGCGCATAGGCCTCGTAGTACTCAAGTGCCTGCAGGGCGACGAACAGCATGCCCAGGGCGACCGTGATACCCAGCCAGATATTGAACTTGCGCTTGTTACCGTCAAGCAGCCCCATGTGCGCAATGTGCACTGTGAAGCTGGAAGACAACAGGACGATGGTGTTCCACAGCGGCAGCCAGAGATACCACGCGGCCGCTTCGCCAAACGCCATGCTCTTCTCGTAGCTTTCGAAGGTTCCCATATTGGCGATCGGCTGGTTGGCGACACCGCCCACCGCTTCCTGCGGGGTCAGCGGCATGGGCCACTGGTACTCAAAGCCTTCCCAGAGCAGGTGATTCATACGGCCGCCTTCGCCCTCACCAGCCAGCCAGGGGCCGACCAGGGTGCGCACGTAGAACAGCGCGCCGAAAAAGGCGAGGAAGAACATCACCTCGGAAAAGATGAACCAAAACATGCCCAGCACGTAGGACTTTTTCAGCTGCGCGCTGTTCAGGCCGGCCAGATTTTCCTTGATCGCCATACGGAACCAGCCGAACAGCGTTGCTGAGAAGAAGAACAGGCCAAACCAGAATATGCCCCAGGAGCCGGTCGTGGCGCCGTCGCCAAAGGTCATATCGTTCATCACACTGGCGGCCCCGAACGTGCTGAGGATCAGGCCGATCGTTGCGCACACCGCCAGTTTGCTTTTTTCCGGTACGTAGTACTTCTCGTACTCTGTAGAACTCTGGGTTGTCATTGTCTTTCTCCGTTGTAATCACGCGGCCCCCCCGGACCGCGTGTCAGCGTGCAGCAATAGAGCCGCCCACCATATCTGTGACGTCAAAAATCGTGTAGGACAGCGTGATCGTGTGGATGTCGCTGGGCAGGTCGCGGTCGATGATGAACTGCAGCGGCATTTCCGCCGAGCTGTCGCCATCCAGCGGTTGCTGGTTAAAGCAGAAGCACTCGGTTTTGTGGAAATACGCCGCGGCCCGGGACGGCGACACGCTGGGGATAGCCTGGGCCACCATGGCCTTGGGCAGCGGATTGCGCGCGTGGAACACGGTATCGTTGCTGGCGCCTGGATGCACCTTCATCATCGTGACCGACGGGCCGAAGTCCCAGGGCATGCCCTCGTTGTTGGTGGCCACAAACTGGATGGTCACCGTGCGGGACTCGTCCACGCCGGCCTGCACGGATGTGTAGGCTTCACCGCTGGTCTTGCCGTTGATGCCCAGGGCATCGCAAAGCACGTTGTACAGCGGCACCATGACCACGAATACAAAGGCAAACATGATCACAGCGGTCGACGCCAACTTGACGACGGTGTCGACAACCGGGTTACTACTCACTCTCAACATGCTCCCCTCCTCAATCCAAGCAACACACGATGGCGTTTAGCGTACCTGTGGCGGCGTTTCAAAGGTGTGGTAGGGCGCCGGTGTGGCAACCGTCCACTCCAGGCCTTCGGCACCTTCCCAGGTTTTCGCTTCACTGGTGGGTTTACCGGCCACAATCGTCGCAATCACGTTGTACAGGAACAGGATCTGCGAGGCGCCGTAAATGAAGGCACCGATGCTGGACATCATGTTGAAGTCAGCAAACTGCAGCGCATAGTCCGGAATCCGCCGCGGCATGCCCGCCAGGCCGACGAAATGCTGCGGGAAGAACGTGATGTTGAAGCCCACGAATGAAATCCAGAAGTGGGTCTTGCCCATGGTTTCGTTGTACATGCGGCCACACCACTTGGGCAGCCAGTAGTACACCGCAGCGCTCATCGAGAACACGGCACCAGCCACCATCACATAGTGGAAGTGGGCGACCACAAAGTAGCTGTCGTGGTACTGGAAGTCAGCCGGTGCGATGGACAGCATCAGGCCGGTGAAACCGCCGATGGTAAACAGCACCAGGAAGCCCATGCAGAACAGCATCGGGGTCTCGAAGGTCATGGCGCCGCGCCACATGGTCGTCACCCAGTTGAACACCTTCACCCCGGTGGGCACGGCGATCAGCATGGTGGCGTACATGAAGAACAGCTCGCCGGCGACCGGCATACCCACTGTGTACATGTGGTGTGCCCACACGATGAACGACAGGAAGGCGATGGCAGCCGTGGCGTAGACCATGGAGTCGTAGCCGAACAGCGGCTTGCGCGAGAAGGTGGGGATGATCTGGGAGACCACGCCGAACGCGGGCAGGATGATGATGTACACCTCGGGGTGCCCGAAGAACCAGAAAATGTGCTGGAACAGTACCGGGTCACCGCCACCGGCGGCAGAGAAGAAGCTGGTGCCGAAGTGGATGTCCATCAGCATCATGGTGACCGCGCCCGCGAGCACCGGCATTACTGCGACCAGCAGGAACGCCGTGATCAGCCAGGTCCACACGAACAGCGGCATCTTCATGTAGGTCATGCCGGGGGCGCGCATGTTCATCACGGTAGCGATAATGTTGATCGAGCCCATGATGGACGAGAGCCCAAGCACGTGAATGGAGAAAATGAAGTAGGTGACGGACGGCGGCGCGTAGGTGGTCGACAGCGGCGCGTAGAAGGTCCAGCCGAAGTTGGGCGCACCGCCTTCCATGAACAGCGTGGACGCGAGAATCAGGAACGCCGGCGGCAGGATCCAGAAACTCCAGTTGTTCATCCGCGGCAACGCCATGTCCGGCGCACCGATCATCATCGGTATCATCCAGTTGGCGAGGCCAACGAAGGACGGCATGATGGCGCCAAACACCATCACCAGACCGTGCAGCGTGGTCATCTGGTTGAAGAACGCGGGGTTGACCAGTTGCATGCCGGGCTGGAACAGCTCGGCGCGAATGACCATGGCGAATGCGCCACCCAGAATGAACATGGAAAACGAGAACCACAGGTACATGGTTCCGATGTCTTTGTGGTTGGTGGTGAACAGCCACCGGCTAAGGCCCTTGGCAGGACCGTGATGATGATCGCCCATCGTTAACTCCTCCAATTAGCCTTTTTTGTGGTTGTACACATCAATGGGCTGAACCAGGTCACCCATATTGTTGCCAAAAGCATTGCGCTGATACGTGATCACCGCCGCCATTTCCACATCGTTGATCTGGCCGCCGAAGGCCTGCATGGCAGAACCCGGCACACCGTTGATACCAATTTCCAGGTGCCCACTGACATCGCCCGTGGCGATAGCGCTGCCCGCGATGGCGGTGCCCACACCGCCCTCACCATTGGCACCGTGGCAGGCGAGGCAATTGCGCTCGTAGACCGCCTTGCCCCGGGTCATCAACTCGTCCAGGGTGAAGGTTTGCGCCATCAGATCGCGAATTTCAGCGGCCTCGGCCTTCTTCGTCTCCAGCCAGCCGGCGTACTCGTCCTTGCTGACCACATTCACCACCACCGGCATAAAGCCGTGGTCCTTGCCACACAACTCGGCACACTGCCCGCGGTAGATGCCTTCCACGCTGGCTTTGGTCCAGGTTTCGTTGATGAAACCGGGAATGGCGTCTTTCTTCACAGCCAGCTCCGGCACCCACCAGGAGTGGATAACGTCGTTGGCAGTGACCAGGAAACGTACCTTGGTATCCACGGGGATCACCAGTGGCTCGTCCACTTCGAGGAGGTAGTGTTCGCCCTTTTCCACCGTGTTGTAGATTTCGCCCTGCGGGGTGCGCAGGTTGCTGAAGAAGGAGACATTCTCGCCGTTCTCGTCGAGGTACTCGTACTTCCACTTCCACTGGTATCCGGTGATCAGGACGTCCATCTCAGCATCGTCAAAATCGTAGATGTCCAGCAGGGTCGACGTGGCGGGCACCGCCATACCGATAAGGATGAGGAACGGAACCACTGTCCAGGCAATCTCCACCTTGGTGCTTTCATGGAAGGTGGATGGCGTCACGCCGCGCGATTTGCGGTGGTAATAGATGGAGTAGAACATTACCCCGAAAACCAACGCGCCAATAATGACGCAGATCCAGAAGATCAGCATGTGCAGGTCGTAAATGCTCTGGCCGATTTCGGTGGCGCCGGGTGCCATATTCACCTGGTTAACCTTGTCACCCGCCGCTGCAGCACCGGCACTGGCCAGGCTAAGCAGCATGAGCACAGGACCAAGCGCCAGCTCACGCAGTCTGTTCGCCTTCAACAACATTTCCCGTGTCTCCCTCATTGTCACAAACTCTCCCCCAGCCGGTGGAGCACTACACTGTTCCTGCGAGCACTCTTCAGAGCGCGCCTTTCCCGCGGCCACGGGCGCTTTGCACCGGGGGCCGCAGCCCTTCATCAGGGGAAGGGAGGAATGAGATAGATGCTTGTTCCAGCCAATTTTCAAGCCCCTGCGACCAAGTGTCGCATCACGAGCCGCGGCGATTATAGCGAAACTCTTGAGCAAAAAATACTAAGATGCTGATTTTGTGAGGGTTTGGCCGCCGTCGGTTCAGGCCGCGCTACCGGGCGTCAGAGCGCTAGATATGGTTACTGCAACATCACTGGACCACAAAATATGGCGAATCGTCTGGCCCGCGATTTTGTCCAACATTTCCATTCCACTCCTCGGCCTGGTTGACGCAGGCATACTGGGCCACCTGGAGGATACGCGCTATCTCGGCGCCGTCGCCATCGGCAGCGCCCTGCTGTCATTTCTCTACTGGGGTTTCAGCTTTCTGCGCATGGGCACAACCGGGCGCGTCGCGCGCGCGCTCGGGGCCGGCAGCGCGTCACGGGCCAGCCTGGAGCTCTACCGGGCCGGCGTGCTGGCGCTGGTGCTGGCGAGCCTGGTCTGGCTCCTGCATCCCCTGTGGTTACAGGCCGGACTGGCGCTGATGGCGCCCGATGCCGCATTGCTGACGCTGGCGGACAGTTACGCGCGCATTCGCATCATCAGCGCACCGGCGGTGCTGCTGACCTACGCCATTATCGGGTGGTTTATCGGGCACGGCGACACGCGCTGGCCGATGTGGGTACTGATCGCGACCAATCTGGCCAATATCCTGCTGGACATCGTGTTGGTGGTAGGGCTCGGCCTGGCCAGCGACGGCGCCGCAACGGCTACCGTGATCGCTGAATACCTCGGGCTCGGACTGGCCGTTGCCGGCGTGGCTCGGCGCGCCGCACCGCGCCCCGCCAACCTGGCTGAGCTGCTGCAACCTCGGGCCTACCTCACGCTGATGCGCAGCAACAGCCACCTGTTCGTGCGCACGATTACGCTGCTCGCAGCCTTCGCCTTTTTCACCAGCATGGGAGAGAAACTGGGTGCGGCAACCCTGGCCGCCAACGCCCTGCTGATGCAATTGCTGCTGCTGACGGCCTACGCGCTGGATGGCTTTGCCTACGCCGTCGAAAGCCTCGCAGGGAACCGGGCTGGCGCCGGAGACGCCCCCGGCTTCTACCGCGTGGTGCGCCGCTGCGGCCTGTGGTGCGCGGCCTCTGCGGTGCTGCTCAGCGCCGCCTTCCTGCTCCTACAACTGCCGCTGTTCAGGATTCTGACCAGCCTGCCGGAGGTGCTGGCCGTGCTGGATCGGCACCGTTTCTGGCTGGTCCTGCTGCCGCTTGTCGCCGCGCCGACCTACCTGCTGGACGGTGTGTTCATCGGCACCGGGGAAACCCGGGACATGATGCTGACCATGCTCGCCAGTGCCTTGTTCGTCTACCTGCCGGTCTGGTACCTCAGTCAGCCCTGGGGCAACCACGGACTGTGGCTGGCCTTTTCCCTGTTCAACGCGGCCAGGGGCCTGACCCTCTACCGCTGCTTTCGGCGCCTGTCCGCGCGCGGGGGCTGGTTTCGTCCGCCGGAAAAGGTCACCCGCTAGGGCGAGGGCTGCCCTGGCGTCAACCCTGTGCTAGTCTCGGGGATCCCATCCAGCCCCTGTGAGCCACCATGACTGCCTGCCCCTTCACCAGCCGCCTGCTGCACCTCGATAACTTCGTTCAGGGCACGCCACGAGAGGCGATTGAGACCCTGCGGCGCGATCACCGCGTGGTCTGGCAGGAAGACGACTATGCCGCGGGAGGCCACTGGCTGGTGCTGCACAAGGCCGACATCGACGCCGTGCTGCGCGACCCGGCCACGTTCTCCAGCAGATTCGGGCCCCTGCTGGAGGATTTTCCCGAGGAGCTGCTGGCACTGCAGCGGCAGGCGATGACCTTCCTCGATCCGCCCGAGCACCGGTCGCGCCGGGCGCTGGTCGATTATGCCTTTCGGCCGGCAGCGCTGGAGGCGCGCCGCGACATGATGCAGGCGAAAGTGAGCGCCATCATCGACAACATCATTGATCGCGGCAGCTGCGAGTTCGTCAGCGACGTCGCCATGCACTTGCCCGTGCACGTGATGTTTACCCTGCTCGGGGTGCCGGACGACGACTACGCCTACCTGGTGCCGGCCATCAACGCGGTAACCCTGGCCAATGACCCGGATTATGCCGGCAGCCGCGAGGAAGGCTGGGCGGCATCGGCACAGATGGTCGCGTGGGCAGCGGCCTTCGCCGGCAAACGCCGCGAACAACCGGGAAACGACATGACCAGCGAGCTGCTGGCAGCGGAGATCGATGGCCGGAAGCTGAACGATCAGGAGTACGGCGTCATCTTCCAGGGCCTCATGATCGGTGGCACGGAAACCACGCGCAACACGCTCTCATGGCTGATCCACGAGCTCATCCGCCATCCACAGCAGCTCGCGCTGTTGCGGTCGAATCCGGCACTGATACCTTCGGCGGTTGAGGAAATCCTGCGTTATCGCAACACCGTGGTCTATACCCGGCGCACGGCCATGCGCGATGTCGAGCTTGCCGGACAGCGGATTGCCCGGGGGAGCAAAGTGGTCTGCCTGCTGGCCTCAGTCAACCGGGACCCGGCCCTCTTTGACAACCCCGACCGCTTCGACATCACCCGCGACCCGGCGCAGACGCGTCGCGCCATGCGCACCTTCGGCTTCGGCGTCCACGTGTGCCCCGGTCAGCATCAGGCGCGACTGAACCTTGACATGATGACCCGGGAGATACTGTCACGCATGGGCGACCTGCGCTTGCTGGAGGCACCGACGCATTTTCGCTCCAACTTCATGGACGGTTTCAAGCGCATGCCCCTCGGTTTCAGCAAGCTGGGCTGATGGCGCATCACCGATAGCTGGCGAAACCGAAAGCCGCTCGGTAACCGAACAGCGCCTGACTGCCGCCGGTGTGCAGGAATACCACGTTGTCGTCCGGGTGGTAGCGCCCCTGGCGCACCTGATCGATTAGCCCGGCCATCCCCTTGCCGGTGTACACCGGGTCCAACAGGATGCCCTCCAGCTCGGCGAGCAGCGCGATGGCCTCCAGCGTACCCTGGGTGGGAATACCGTAGCCCTCGCCCACGTAGCTGCAATTTACCTGTACATCCTGCGCAGTGGCGATTGGCCCCAACCCCATCAGTGCGGTTGTCTCGTTGGCGAGCGCCAGCACGTTGCGGTGCTGCACCGCATCCGGCGCCCGCACGCCAATGCCCAGTACCGGAATGCCACTGTGTGTGGCGACCAGTCCCGCTACCAGTCCGGCCTGGGTGCCCGCGCTGCCGGTAGCATGCACCAGCTCACGGACCAGCAAACCGCGGTCGTTGGCCTGTGCCAGCAGTTCCAGGGCGGCATTGGCGTAACCCAGGGCACCCACCGCGTTGGAGCCTCCGCCCGGTATCACGTAAGGGCGCGCTCCCTGCGCCTGCAGACGCTGCGCCTCGGCGGCCATGGCGGCATTCATGTCGGTGCCTCCCGGGTGCAGGGACAACCTCGCGCCAAACAATTCGTTCAACAGCACGTTACCGTTGTAGTTGTAGTCGGGATCTTCGCTGGCCGTGCGATCCTCGAGCAGCAGGTGGCAGGCCATGCCCAGCCGGGCAGCGATCGCCGCCGTTTGGCGCGCATGATTGGACTGGGTCGCGCCCTGTGTAATGACTGTGTCCGCGCCCTGAGCGCGGGCGTCCGCCAGCAGGAACTCCAGCTTGCGCGTCTTGTTGCCACCGCCGGCGAGCCCTGTGCAGTCATCGCGTTTGATCCACAGGCGAGGTCCTCCCAGGTGAGCACTCAGGCGCTCCAGCGGCTCCAGGGGGGTGGGGAGGTGAGCGAAATGCAGGCGCGGAAAACGGGACAGGTGCATGGGGACGATATCCTTGCGTCAAACGGGGGACGATCATAACCAACCTGTCGCGCGCCCGCCATGCCGCAGAACTATCTGTACCAATGACCATTCCTCCGGCGCACACACGGTGACAATCCGCGGCTTTCTGCTACGCTTGAACGCGAACAAAACCGCGACAGACCCTTATTTATGAATAACAGGATATTCCATATGTCAAAGCCCATACTGCAATCACGCCTGACACTTGCCGCGCTGCTCGTGCTGTCGGTCAACGCCGCCGCCCAGGGCAACGCGGGCATGCTCGAGGAGGTCGTGGTGACCGCGCAAAAGCGCACCGAGAGCCTCACCGATGTGCCTATCTCGATTGCCGTAATGGGCAGCGAGGCACTGCAGAAAACCGGGGTTCGACAGGTGCGCGAGCTGGCCGAATTCATCCCCAATATGAGCATCTCCGGCGGCAACGACAGCTCTACCGCTGTGCGCATCCGCGGCGTCGGTGCAAACACGCGCAACATCGGCTTCGACACGCGCGCCGGAGTCTATGTCGATGGCGTGTACATGGGCCAGTCTCCCGCCCAGAACATCGATATCCTCGACCTGGAGCGGGTGGAAGTGGCCCGTGGACCACAGGGCACACTGTTCGGCAAAAACACGGTGGCAGGGGCCATCAGCATGATCACCAAGAAGCCGACGCAGGAACAGGAACTGCTGGTGACCGGGGAAATGGGCAACTACGACTCCTACCGCGTGTCCGCGATCGCCAACCTGCCGCTGGGTGAGAATGCGGCGGCGCGGTTCTCGGTGGTTGACCACAACCGCGATGGCTTCATCAATAACGTTACCACGGGCACCCGCCACAACGAGCGCGACGGCACTGCCGTGCGCGGCCAGTTCGCCTTCGGCGGCGAGCACTACGACGTCAATATTGCCGGCGACTACCTGGAGTCGGAGCGCGTTTCGTTCTGGGGTACGGCCATCTCCGACTGGTCCGGCAGCGTTCCCAACACGGCATCGCCTGGCGCGTTCAATATCGACAATAATGTCGACAATCATGAGGAGCGGGAGATCTGGGGGGTCTCCGCCACCGTCAACGTCGATCTCGGCAGCGATTATCGGCTGACGTCCATTACCGCCTACCGGGACACCTGGGTCGACCGCGGGCAGGACACCGACCACTCCTTCCTCAACCTGCTGCGGGTGGAATACCCGGACGCCTATGAGCAAACCACCCAGGAGTTCCAGATCTTCTCCCCCGACAGCGGTCGCCTGAAGTACGTTGCCGGTCTGTATCTTTACGATGAACAGGCCAGCTCTTCACGCCGCGCTATTATCGGCGATGAAATCGGTATCGTTTTCCAGGGTCTGGCGCCGCCGCTGGCACCATTCGGCGCGCAGTTTGATGGCGCCGGTGTGGGCACCTTCGCCGACGTGGACACGCGCAGCTATGCGGCCTACCTGAACGGCACTTACGATCTCACGGAGCGCCTGACCCTGGGCTTCGGCCTGCGCTACACGGAAGAGACCCGGGAGGTCGACTTCGACCTGATCGGCGACATCGTGGACCTCGGCTTCCTGCAGGTTCCCGGCGCCGCCATCTTCGGCGTTGCGGTGGGTCCCGTGGTCGGCAACCAGACCGTCGCCAACTTCACCGACGAAAACGACTACGACGACCTGTCGCCGATGATCAGCCTGAGCTATGCGCTCGGTGAGGATTCCAACCTCTATGTGAAATATTCCGAAGCGTTCAAGAGCGGCGGCTACAACGTCGACTTTGTCACCACCAGCGCCCTCACCGACGGCATCGATTTTGACCAGGAAACCGTCGAAGCCTGGGAGATCGGCCTGAAGGGCACCGCGCTGGAAAACCGCCTGCGCTACAACCTGGTGGCCTTCCAGATGGATTTCGAGGACTACCAGCTGAACCAGTTCGTGCAGCTGGACAACAATACCTCGGCGATCACCATTCGCAACGCCGCCGAAGTGCGCTCACGGGGTGTGGAGGCGGAGCTCACCTACTTCCCCGGCAACAGCCTCATGTTGCAGGGTGCCCTCGGCTACAACGACGCCGAGTTCGAGTCTTTCCCGGGCGGTGCCAGCGTGCGCAACCCCGCGGGCCTGGGCACGGACCTCGCGGGCAACAAGCTGCCGGACGCGCCGGAGCTGACCGCGGCCTTCGCCATTCAGCACAACCTGCCCCTGCCTGATCTGGGCGCCGAGTTTGTGACCCGCGTTGACTGGACCTACACCGACAGTTTCTATGCTACCGAGGACAACGTGTCGTTCGCGCGCCCGGGCAGCAGCCTGGTATGGGGAGAAATCGACAGTTACTCACTGCTGAACGGCCGCATCGGTATCGAGGCGGAGACCTGGTCGGTGTTCCTGTGGAGCCGCAATATGCTGAACGAAGGGTATGAGGAAACCTGGACCTCCGATTTCCTGGGTACGGTAGGGCGCTTCCCGGGCGACCCGCGCACGGTCGGTGTTGAGGTCTCCTACCGCTTCCTGTAAGCGCCGCGGGGCGGGGTCACTCCTGCCCCTTGCCACCCCCTGAGGGGTCCAGTATCCGTACCACCGCCGCCGGTGTTTCCACCCGCCGCGCGGCGGGTCGGCTGACCCGGGTGGGCGGCTCGGCAACCAGCCCGTCTTTGGGCCGCGGGTCGCTGAATCCACAGGCAACACATTCCCGCAGATCGCTCTCACGGTCCACAACAATGGTGTCCATGGCGCTGCACCGCGGGCACACGGCTCCGGCGATAAAGCGCCTGTTCTGGGCGGCTGTCGACATACACATTCCCGGGCCAGCATCGGCTGGCAGGCTGCTGAAACAGGCGCTATTGTAGCAGGATCAAACAAGGAGTCTGTTATGCGCCACTACACCGCGACCAGCCTGCGCAGCTTCGGCGGCCACACCCCTTCCCTGGGGCAGCGCGTGCTGATCGACCCCAGCGCCGTGGTTCTGGGAGACGTCGAACTGGGTGACGACGTCTCCGTCTGGCCGCAGGCGGTAATCCGTGGCGACATGCATCGCATTCGTATCGGCGCGCGCACCAGCGTGCAGGACGGCAGCGTGCTGCATATCACCCATGCCGGGCCCTACAACCCCGACGGCTGGCCGCTGTTGATCGGCAGCGACGTGACCATAGGGCACAACGCCACATTGCACGGCTGCACCGTGGGCAACCGAGTGCTGGTGGGGATGGGTGCCACTATCATGGATGGCGCCGTGGTTGAGGACGCGGTCGTCATCGGCGCCTGCGCGCTGGTTACGCCGGGCAAGACCCTGCGCAGCGGCTACCTGTACGCGGGCAGCCCGGCGCGCGCGATGCGGCCCCTGAGCGAGAAGGAGCTCGACTACTTCAGCTACAGCGCCGCCAACTACGTGCGCCTCAAGGACCAGCATCTGGCCGAGCTGGAGCGGTGATGACCGCGCTTCACGCGCTGCGAGGTCAGGCCGCTGCCAGCAGATGCCTCATCCGCGCAATCACCGGCTGCGTCGCCGGGCGCACCTGGCGCCAGCGATAAAACGATTCTGCCGCCTGCTCCACCAGCATGCCCAGCCCGTCCGCGACGGCCCAGGCGGTGTTTTGTGCCGCCCAGCGCATGAACGGTGTGGGTTCGGCGCCGTACAGCATGTCGTAGCAGCAGCTGCGCACCGTGAGCTGAATCTCCGGCAGGGCGGGCATCTCCCCGGACAGGCCGGCGCTGGTCGCATTGATCAGCACATCCACCTCCAGCCCCTCCAGCAGCTCAAGGCCGCCACCGCGCACCGGGCCGAGGGACGCAAAGGCCTCCGCCAGCTCCTCCGCCCGCGCTGCGGTGCGGTTGGCGATGAGCAGGGCGGCGGGACGTTCACTCAACAGCGGCTCCAGCACACCGCGCACCGCGCCGCCGGCACCGATGATGGCCACGCGGCGCCCCTGCAGTTGCCAGCCCAGATTCGCCACCATGTCACGCACCAGGCCAATGCCATCGGTGGTGTCACCGGCAATGGTGCCATCCGCGCCAAGGCTCAGCGTGTTTACTGCACCCGCTCGCCGCGCCCGTGCGGTGAGGGTATCTGCAAACGCGCAGGCTTCCTGCTTGAACGGTACCGTGACATTCAGACCCTTGCCGCCGCTGGCGAAAAAACAGCGGGCGGAACGGGCAAAGTCGTCCACCTCCACGCGCACGGCACGGTACTGCAGGTGTTGCCCGCACTGCTCCGCAAACGCCGCATGGATTGCCGGCGACTTGCTGTGCTTGATGGGATTGCCAAAAACGGCGTATTTATCTGGCTGCGCAGTCATGAGAGGTCTGTCCAACGCGATGTCGGGTGAGCCGGCCGAGCGCTATACATCAAGCCAGTCCCGGTGCTGCAGGTAATAATCCGTCAGCTCCGCCTCTGCAGAGTCGGGCTCGGGCTGATAGTTGTACTCCCAGCGCACCAGCGGTGGCAGCGACATCAGAATCGCCTCGGTGCGCCCATCCGACTGCAGGCCAAACAGCGTGCCGCGGTCGAACACCAGGTTGAATTCCACGTAACGGCCACGCCGATAAAGCTGGAACTGGCGCTCACGTTCACCCCAGGGCTGGTTCTTGCGGCGCTGCACGATCGGCAGGTAAGCGGGCAGGTAGGAATCTCCCACGGCGCGCATGAAGCCAAAACAGCGCTCGAAACCTCCTTCATTGAGGTCGTCGTAGAACAGCCCCCCCACGCCTCGGGGCTCACGTCGGTGTTTCAGGTAGAAGTACTCATCACACCAGCGCTTGTAACGGGGGTAGACCTCCTCGCCAAAGGGGGCGCAGGCGTCTGCCGCGACCTGATGCCAGTGCCGGCAGTCTTCGCGATTGCCGTAATAGGGTGTCAGGTCATAGCCGCCGCCGAACCACCAGACCGGCTCCGCGCCGTCCTTCTCTGCCACGAACATGCGGACGTTGGCGTGGGACGTAGGCACATAGGGGTTTCTGGGGTGGATCACCAGGGAAACGCCCATCGCCTGGTAGCTGCGTCCGGCGAGCTCCGGCCGGGCCGCTGTCGCCGACGGCGGCAGGTGTTCACCCATCACGTGGGAAAAGTTGACACCGGCTTTTTCGAACACGTCGCCATCCGCCAGCACGCGACTGCGACCACCACCCCCTTCGGCGCGCTGCCACTCATCGACGATGAAGTCTTTGCCGCCGTCCTCCAGCGACAGCGCTTCACAAATGCGCTGCTGCAGTGCCAGCAGGTAGGTTTTGACGTCTTCGGCGTGCATGGCGGTGGAGTCCTCACATTCAGCGCCGGCCATTATACGCATGCCGCCGGCAGGCTTGCACCGGCGGAGCCCGAATCAGGAGCGCAAGACCCTGTCGGTTTGCAGGTCGCGAATCACCGAGGGCCGCAATGCGCCACCGAGGGGACCGGGCAGAATCCCATCCAGCATACCGCGGAAATAGCGGTGCACCTGGAACAGCGACTGCGCCGGCCGACTGCCGCCCGGGTTGGCCGACGTCGACACCAGCGGCCCTCCCCAGGCGGAACACAGGGCGACCATGCCGGGATGGGCGGTAACCCTGACCGCCACCGTATCACGGCCCCCGTGCACCCAGGCTGGTACCCGTCCATGATGCGGAATCAGCCAGGTTGTGGGTCCCGGCCAGGACAGCGCCAGCTTCTGCCGCTGCGCCTCACTCAGCTCCGCCAGCAACGCGGCTATCTGCCGGGTATTTGCGGCAACCAGAATCAGCCCCTTTTCCACCGGGCGCTCCTTGATCTGCAACAGCCGGGCGACCGCCTGCGGGTCGCCGGGATCACAACTCAGGCCCCAGACTGCCTCCGTGGGACAGGCAATCACCCCGCCGTCGGCCAGGGCGCGCACGGCGGCTTTCAGTTGCAGGGCAGATGGCATGCGGTGCTACTCCTCGTGAGACTGGGCGCGGGCAGATCCGGCCGCTCGACTGCAGCGACCTGGGCGCAGCAGCGGCCGATGGCATACAGCGGAGCGGGGAATTTAACCACTCTCCCGGGGCGTGGCAAGCCCGGCCTCCGTGCACAGGTAGCGGCCCGCTTCGCGCAGCACGAGACCCCGGGCTTCCAGCAGTGACAAGGCAGACAACACCTCAGGCAGCGGGCGGCCCGAGGCCGCGACCAGGGCATCGACATCAACGGCCGTACCGCCCATCAAGGCCAGTAGCCAGTGCGCCTGCGCCGTCTCCGCGGATGGCGCTGGGGCGCGCTGCGGCCGCCGCCCGTTAAACAGAGGTCCCAGGTTGTCGAGAACATCTTCGATTGCTTCCACCAGCACCGCACCGTCCCGCAAGAGCTGCAGGCAGCCACGGCCGCCAACATGACCGGGGAACCAGGGCAGGGCGAAGACCTCCCGCCCCTGTTCCAGTGCGGTGCCGGCCGTGATGAGGGAGCCACTGGGCAGTGCCGCCTCTACCACCAGCACCCCGAGGGACAGGCCACTGATGATGCGATTGCGGGCCGGGAAGTGGCCGGGAAGCGGCGGGGTCAAGGGCGGGAACTCGGTCACCAGGCAACCTGCATCGAGCAGCTCGGTGGCCAGTGCGGCGTGGCGTCGCGGGTAAACCGACTCGACACCCGTGGCCATAACCGCAACCGATGCGCCCCCGGCGAGCAGTGCGCCGCGGTGCGCCGCGGCGTCAATGCCCAGTGCAAGGCCGCTGGTCACCACCAGACCGGCGTCGACAGCCGCAGCGGCCAACTCAGTGGCGGCACGCAAGCCGATGGCGCTGGCCTTGCGGCTGCCAACCACGGCGAGCTGGGGCGCGCACAGCGCCGCCACGTGGCCGCGGGCGTAGAGGAAGGGGGGTGGATCGCTGGTCATCGCCAGCAGTGGCGGATAATCCGGCTGACCCAGCACCAGAACCTGTGCGCCAGCGGCACGCAGCTGATCGAGCTGGGCCGTTATGTCGACGGCAGCCTGCGGGTGACGACCATGGCGCCGGGCAAGCGCAAGATCCTGCAACGCGGCCGCTGTGGCGCCCGCTGCCAGCAGATCCTCGGGTGCGGCCTGCAACAGCGCCGCAGGCGTATTGAAATGCACGAGGAGGTGCCTGAGCTGGCGATTTTTAAGCCGTGGAAGGCTGTGCAGCAGCAGGCACAGCCGTGCGTGATCGGTATCCATACATCATCCTTGACGTAATCTCCGTTAAACCGGGAACTGCCTGGCGGCGGCCATTCCGTGGCCGCCGTGCTTACTTCAGGGGTTTTTCACCTTGTCGAGGACCTTCAGCGGCCGGTTGGCGCGCAGCACCAGCGCGTAGCTCGCTTTCTCGAACACTTCGAAGACCATCAACAATCCGGCGCGGGTGTCGGGCAGGGCAACGTTCTGCCGTGCCACCTCGTCAAACACCAGGCCACCGGCCTGGTAGATCGCCAGCACGTGCCCAACCTCAAGACCCTCGCGTTCACCGCGGTTCAGCACCACGATATCGCCCTGGCCAATCTGGCTGACGCCACCATCCACCGCAATCATGAAGCCGTCATCGACCTGCACACCCGGAGCGCGCGGCTGGAACGTGGCATCGAGCACGCGCTCGCGCTGCGGCAGCAGCCGGTCGGCGATACGCACTTCTTCCGTAACGCGGGTGACCGTGAGTTCGGTCACCTCGTCGAGGTTGCTGCTGACCAGGCGGGCGTTGCCGATATCCACCGCCTGGTAACCCAGCAACTCACCCGTCACCGGGTCGCTGTAGGTGTCACCGGCGCGGAAAATGCCGTAGGTGCGCTCACCGTCGGGGAAGGGGCCGCGGCCGTAGACCCGGTCGCCGGGCGCCGCAATCAGGCGACCCTGGTCGCCGGCCACAACATAGGCAGAGTTGTTCAGGGCATCCGCATCGAGAATGAGGTGGCGCTTCAGGAACGCACCGATTTCATCGAGGGGAATCACAGGAATGGCCAGATCCAGGGGACTGACGCGCATGCCCGGATCCAGCTTCACATCGCGGCCACGGCGCAACTGCAGGCGCGGTTCGCCATTCACCCAGGTCAGGTAGAGTTCGTCACCGGGGTAGATCAGGTGCGGGTTGTCGATCTGCGGATTGACGTCCCACAGCTCCGGCCAGCGCCAAGGCTGGCGCAGGTACATCCCCGAGATGCCCCACAGTGTGTCGCCGCGCTTGACCACATACACATCGGGCACATCCTCATTCAGCTCGACCGCAGCGCCTGCCAGGGCGCCAAAGAACAGGCTCCCGAGCAATACGAGGCACACTGTAAAAGACTTCGCTCTCATGATTTGTCCAGCCCGTCCCTGTTATCATCTGCCTGCCGTAGCCTCAGGCAGGTTCTCCCCATGTCCCCCTGCCAGCGTGCGACGCGCCCCTACACGGCACTGGGCACCGCCTTGCCAGCAGCGATATACTAGGCACAGTTTGCGGCGGGCATGGGTCCGTGGCAAGCCCAAATGTGACTAATTCACCATTGCTCGGTTGAGCTCCGAAGGCAGCTAACTCCATGGCAGTACTCGACATTCTCGAATTTCCGGACCCGCGGCTGCGCACCCGGGCGGAGCCCGTGGCGGCGGTCACCGACGCCACGCGCACACTGGTTGATGACCTTTTTGAGACCATGTACGCCGCACCGGGCATCGGTCTGGCGGCGACACAGGTGAATGTCCATCAGCGCGTGCTGGTCATTGATGTCAGCCAGGATCGCAGCGAACCCCTGGTGTTCATCAACCCGGAAGTGACCGTGCTGAATCCCGAACTGGGCGAATACGATGAGGGCTGCCTGTCGGTGCCAGGGTTCTATGAGACGGTGCAGCGCCCCCGGCGCATTTCGGTGACGGCCCTGGATCGCAACGGCGACGCCTTTTCACGGGAGCTGGACGGGCTGCTTGCCGTGTGCCTGCAACACGAGATCGACCACCTCGACGGCAAACTGTTTGTTGATTACATCTCGCCGGTGAAGCGCCAGCGCATTCGCAAGAAACTGCAGAAAGAACAGCGGCGCCAGGCCTGACATGGCCAACGCACCCTTGCGGGTCCTCTTCGCCGGCACACCGGATTTCGCCGCCCACCACCTGCAGGCGCTGCTGGACAGTCCCCACCAGGTGGTCGGCGTATACACACAACCCGATCGGCCGGCAGGCCGCGGCAAGAAGCTGCAGGCCAGTCCGGTGAAGCAACTGGCACTGCAGGCCGGGCTGCCGCTGCGCCAGCCGGTCAGCCTGCGCACGCCTGAAACGCAGGCCGAGCTGGCCGCTTTTGCCGCCGACATCATGGTGGTGGTGGCCTACGGCCTGATCCTGCCGCAGGCGATACTCGATACGCCCCGCTGGGGCTGCCTCAACGTGCACGCGTCGCTGCTGCCGCGCTGGCGCGGCGCAGCACCCATCCAGCGGGCGATCCAGGCCGGCGACACCGAGAGCGGCGTCACCATCATGCAGATGGATGCCGGGCTGGATACCGGTGCCATGCTGGCGACCGCGCGCTGCCCCATCGACAGTGTCACCAGCGCTGCCGTTCTGCATGACAGGCTCGCCGAACTCGGCCCTCCTCTGCTGCTGCAGGTGCTCAACGATCTGCCGGGTTATCTGCAGGCGGGTGTCGCCCAGGACGACAGCCTCGCCACCTACGCACACAAAATTGAAAAGGCCGAGGGCGCACTCGATTGGCGGCGATCCGCAACCGAGCTGGCGCGCCAGGTCGCAGCCTTCAACCCCTTTCCCGTATGCTTCGCGGTGCTCAACGGCGAGCGGGTGCGCGTCTGGACGGCCAGTGCCGTCTCCGAGGCCACCCACGCCGCCCCCGGTACGATACTCAGTGCCGATCGTGAAGGTGTTCGGGTGGCCTGCGGCAACGGCAGCCTGCGGCTCCATACCCTGCAACTGCCCGGCGGCCGTGCGCTGCCTGCGGCTGACCTGCTGAACGCACAGAGCGCGCAGTTTGCACCCGGGGCCTGTTTCCAGCCGATAGCGGAAGCGGCGACCTCCTGATGACCACAGATACCCGGGCCGCGGCGGCGCAGGCCATCGCCGGCGTACTGCAGGGCGGGTCGCTGAATACGCTGCTCCCCGCCGCACTGGAGACGGTAAGCAGCCGCGACCGGGGACTGCTGCAACAACTCTGCTACGGCACTCTGAGACTGTACCCGCGGCTGTACCCGCAGCTGCAGGCACTGCTGGACAAGCCCCTGCGCAGCAAGGACAGCGACATCGAGGCACTGCTGCTGCTCGGGCTGTACCAACTGGAAGATACGCGAATCCCCGACCACGCTGCCGTTGCCGCCAGTGTCGGCGCAACACGGGCGCTGAAAAAGGACTGGGCGCGCGGCCTCTGCAACGCTGTGCTGCGACGCTTCCTGCGGGAACGCGCCGGCCTTGCCGAAACACTGGGTCCGGCAGCGCGCTGCGCGCACCCCCAATGGCTGTACGACGCCTTGCAGACTGACTGGCCCGAAGACGCCGAGGCCCTGTTGCAGGCCAATAACGCACAGCCGCCGATGGTGCTGCGGGTGAACGCACAGCGCGCCTCCCGCGAACAGTACCTGCAACGCCTGGCCGATGCGGGCATGCCGGCGCAGGCCGGGGCCCTGGCTCCGGAGGCCATCTACCTCGAGACCCCCACAGACGTCGGTCTCCTGCCGGGCTTCGCGGAGGGCCTGGCCAGCGTGCAGGATGAGGCCGCACAGGTGGCGGCCCTGCTGCTTGCGCCGGGTCCGGGCGCGCGCGTGCTGGATGCCTGTGCGGCACCCGGCGGCAAGGCCTGCCACCTGCTGGAGCGGCACCCTGACATCGCGCTCACCGCCATGGATGTCGACGAAACACGGTTGCAGCGCGTGCGCGAGAATCTGCAGCGGCTGCAGCTGCACGCCACGGTGGTCTGCGGCGACGCGGCCCGCCCCCCGGCCTTGCTGCCCGCAGGACATTTTCACCACATCCTGGTCGACGCGCCCTGTTCTGCCAGCGGCGTGATCCGTCGCCATCCCGATGTCAAGCTGCTGCGCCGCCCCGAGGACATTCCTGCACTGGCCGCACAGCAGGGCGCGATCCTCGATGGTCTATGGCCCCTGCTGGCACCCGGCGGCACGCTGCTCTACGTCACCTGCTCAGTGCTGGAGGCGGAGAACAGTGGCGTCATCGCCGCCTTCCTCGCACGCACAGAAGACGCCGAACCACTGCCACTGAAGGTCGGCACGCCCAGGGCGGCGGGCAACCAGATCCTGCCTCGTCCCGGCGGCCCGGACGGCCTGTTTTTCAGCCTGCTGCAGCGGCGCGCGAAAAGCCCGGCCTAGAGTGCAGTATTACAACCCCTGCACCCTTACATTTTGCGGGCCTTTTCATTAAGGTGGCGGGAATTTCAGGGGGGTCGCCCCAACCATGAAGATCATCATACTGGGTGCGGGTCAGGTAGGCGGAACACTCGCTGAGCACCTGGCAAACGAGCAGAACGATATCACCGTCGTCGACACCGACGCAGACCGCCTGCGCGAACTGCAGGACCGGCTGGACATCGGCACGGTCAGCGGCAGCGCTTCACACCCCGACACCCTGTACCAGGCGGGTGCCGATGACGCCGACATGCTGATCGCCGTGACCAACAGCGACGAAATCAACATGATGGCCTGCCAGATTGCCCACACCCTGTTTAACACGCCCACCAAGATATCCCGGGTGCGCGCACCCAACTATCTCGCGCACCAGGAAAAACTGTTCACACCCGACAATATTCCGGTGGACGTCATCATCGGGCCGGAACAACTGGTTACCAAGAACATTGTCGAACTGATCGCCAACCCGGGCGCCCTGCAGGTACTCGATTTCGCCGATGGCCGCATCCAGCTGGTGGCCGTGCGCGCCTTTCACGGCGGCCCCATCGTCGGCCATGAGCTGCAGGACATTCGCACGCATATGCCCAAGGTGGATACCCGGGTCGCCGCCATATTCCGCCGCGACCGGGCCATTATCCCGGAGGGCGATACGGTGGTTGAGGTGGACGATGAAGTGTTTTTCATCGCTGCCCGCAAGGACATCCGCAAGGTCATGTCCGAGCTGCGCAAGATCGACAAGCCCTACCAGCGGGTGATGATCGCGGGCGGCGGCAACATCGGGGCAACGCTGGCGCAAAGTATCGAGCGAGACTACCAGGTGAAGGTCATCGAACAGTCGTACCCGCGCTGCCGGGTGCTCTCGGAGTCTTTGAAGCATGCCATTGTGCTGCACGGCAGCGCTTCCGAACCCGGGTTGCTGACCAGCGAAAACATCGAGTCCACCGATGTGTTCTGCGCGCTCACCAACAACGATGAATCAAATATCATGATGTCCATGCTCGCCAAGCGCATGGGGGCGAAGAAAGTCATCACGCTGATCACCAATCCCGCCTACGCCGACCTCGTCGGCGACGAGATCGATATCGCGATTTCACCGCAGCAGATCACCATTGGCAGCCTGCTGACCCACGTACGCCGCGGCGACATTTCCAATGTGCATTCCCTGCGCCGCGGCGCGGCCGAGGCCATTGAAGTCACGGCGCGCGGCGACGCCTATTCATCCCGGGTCGTCGGGCGCCGCCTGGAAGAGATCAACCTGCCGGAGGGCGTGACCATTGGCGCCATTGTGCGCGGCGACGAAGTGTTGATTGCTCACCGGCACGTGCTTGTGGAAACCGATGACCACGTCGTGCTGTTCCTCACCGATCGCAGCCGCATCTCCGCCGTGGAGAAGCTGTTCGCGGTCGGTTTCGGCTTCTTTTCCTAGGTCTGTCGCGTGCACCTGAGCGTAACGCTGCGCATTCTGGGCCTGTTGCTGATGCTGTTCAGCAGCACCCTGCTGGTCCCCATGGGCGTCGCCCTGCTGGATGACGACCACACCGTCACCAGCTTTGCCAGCGCGCTGGCGCTGACCTTTACCGCGGGCCTGCTGAGCTGGCTGCCGGTACAGCATGTGCGCCATGAGCTGCGTATTCGCGACGGTTTTCTTGTCACCTCGCTGTTCTGGACCGTGCTGGGCCTGGCCGGCTCGCTGCCCTTTATGTTGACCGCGGGGCTGGAGCTGAGCGCCATGGACGCGATTTTCGAATCGATTTCCGGGCTGACCACAACCGGTGCGACCGTGATCACCGGCCTGGATGTACTGCCACGCTCCATACTCATCTACCGCCAGCTGCTGCAGTGGCTGGGTGGGATCGGGATCATCGTGATCGCCGTGGCGGTACTGCCCATGCTCGGCATCGGCGGCATGCAGCTGTACCGCGCCGAGATTCCGGGGCCGACCAAAGACCGCAAGCTGACACCGCGCATCGCGGAAACCGCCAAGGCGCTGTTTTTCGTCTACCTGGGTCTGACCGCTGTCTGCGCGCTGGCGTTCTGGGCGGCGGGAATGACCGGTTTTGACGCCGTTGCACACGCGTTTTCAACCGTGGCCATTGGCGGTTTTTCCACGCACGATGCCAGTATGGGCTACTTCGAGAGCAACACGATTCTGCTGATCTGCAGCCTGTTCATGGTGATTTCTGCGATGAATTTCGGCCTGCACTTCCTCTCCTGGCGTCGGCGCAGCCTGGCCGGCTACCGGCAGGACTCCGAGTCCCGCTTCTTCCTCGGCGTGTTGCTGATCGGCATCGCGGTCACCTGCAGCTACCTCATCCTGACCGATACCCTGCCGCTCAGCGAAAGCCTGGTGCACGGCCTGTTCCAGACCATTTCCATCACCACCACCACAGGCTTTGCCACGCAGGACTTCGCTGGCTGGCCGACGTTCCTGCCGGTCATGCTCATCATGTTCTCCTTCATGGGTGGCTGCGTGGGCTCCACCGCCGGTGGTATCAAGGCCGTGCGCCTGATGCTGATCGCGAAACAGGGTGTACGTGAACTGAAACAGCTGGTCCACCCGAAGGCAATCATCCCGCTGAAAATCGGCAAGCACCGGGTCGAGGCTTCCGTGGTCAGCGCGGTGTGGAGCTTCTTCGCGGTGTACATGTTTGTCTTTGTCACGATCATGCTCGCGCTGCTGGGCACCGGCATGGACTTTCTGACCGCGTTTTCTGCGGTGGCGGCAGCAATCAACAACCTCGGGCCGGGCCTGGGGGACGTCTCCGCGAACTACGCGAGCATCAGCCCGTTTGCGAAGGGGCTGCTCTGCCTCGCCATGCTCCTCGGCCGCCTGGAAATTTTCACCCTGCTGGTGCTGTTCACACCGATGTTCTGGCGCCTGTGATGCTGCGCAGGTACCGCGCCCGGGCCGCCTGGCTCAACCGAGGAAATTGAGCAGACGCCGCAACAGGGCCAGGGCCAGGTAAAAGAAACCCAGCGGCAGCAGAATCGACTTCAGCACCAGGGACATCAGCAGGTTGATGAGGCTGGCGGCGAAATCACTGACCTGGTCACCCAGCGCCGCTATCCGTTGCCGGATATCCAGCGCGGACGCGCCGCGGGCAGAGCCGTCGGCCAGCGTACTGGCCTCGTTCAGCTCACCATGGAAACCCTGCACCGCCTGATACTGCACGGCCTCGTTGTCCTTGAGAAACACCGTATCCACCCAGCTGTTGGCCAGCACCACCAGCGCCAGGGCGAAACGCAGCACCACCATCACCAGAAACAGCCGCGCAGCAATCGCCGCCTGACGCCGCGTACCCCACACGGCGGCCAGCATGCCCAGGACGCCCAGCGCCGTGAGGAGTATGTTGAAACTGACGTGGGACACCACAACCAGCAGGATTTTCTGCAAGGCGAGAGCACCCAATGCAACCATCATCACCGCCGAGAAACGTTCTACAAGATCGTTTACCGGGTCCAGCAGTTCACCGACGGTAAAAGTGAGCAGAAACGCATTGACCTCCGTTCCCTGCAGCACCGATACCAGCGCATTGATTCCCCGGGCCGTGGCGTAGACCGCTCCGGAGCCGAGCAGTGCGGCGTCGAGATACTCGGTGGATAGACGATCGAGGACGCCGCTCCAGCCCACAGCGCAGAGGACTGGTACCGCGAGTATCAGCAACCACTGCAGGCGGGTCATGCGGTGGGCTCCCCGGGTGTCGGTACCGAGGCGGCGCTGACCTGTTGTGCTGCTGCGATCGAGCGCGCACGTGCGTGATCCTCACCTGTGGGCTTCACGCCGTCCTGGTCAGCACCGCGAACCGGCGCCAGCACCAATTCGGTAAATAACGCAAAGTGATCAGAGCCGAAGGGCGGCAGGCGACGCAAGCTGCGCAAGGTGAAATCATCACTGTGGAACAGGTGGTCCAGCGGCCAGCGCAGGAACGGGTAGCGGGCGTGGAAGGTATTGAACATGCCGCGCCCTACGCGCGGGTCCAGCAGGCCACTGATGGCCCGGAACAGGCGAGTGGTCGGGGACCAGGCCACATCGTTGAGGTCTCCGGTGACCACTACGGGCAGGGGGCTGCCGGCAACGCTGCGCGCGACGATAACCAGCTCGGCGTCGCGTTCAGCCGAGTGCGGGTTTTCCGTGGGACTGGGTGGCGCGGGGTGCAGGAAGTGCACCCGCACGCGGTCACCCGAGGGCAGCGTAAGCACCGCATGCATCGACGGCACGCCGTCCTCCACCAGGAATTCAATACTGGCCTCATCCAGCGGCAGGCGCGAATAGACGTGCATGCCGTAGAAATTGTCCAGCGGGCACTTCAGGGCGTGGGGCATGGCGGGCTGCAGTGCGTCCAGCTGATCCTGCCACCACTGGTCCGACTCCAGTGTGACCAGCACATCCGGCGCGCAGTCCTGCACCAGCTTGAGGAAGGTGTGAGCATTGCGGTTGGTGGTGAGCACATTGGCGGTGAGGATGGACAGCCGGTGTTCCTCTGGCGCATCGCTGCGTGCCGCTTTCACCTCCCGTTTCCAGAGCGGCGTGTAGGGCAGGATCCACCGCAGCTGCCACAGCAGGCAGGTGCCCGTCACCGGGAGCAGCACCCAGCTCAGCGCCTGGTCTGGCCGCAGGAGCAGGCTCTGTGCCAGAAGCAGCAACAGGGCTGCGGCAGCCAGCAGCAGACGCGGGAACTCCAGGCCGCGCACCAGCCAATGGGGGTGACGCCACAGCGGGAGCAGCGTGACCAGGAGCAGCAGCAGGGTGGCGAGGACAATCATCATGGACAGGGTGGCGATCTCTGGCCGCTCAGCGTAGCACAATGGCCTGTGCAGCGCCGCGCGCGGGCGGAAGCTGCTACTTGCGCGCCCGGGTGATCAGCTCGTAGGCCGCGGTGATTTCCTGCGACTTTTCAGTGGCGACTTTCAGCATGTCCTCCGGCACGCCCTGAGCGATCAACTTGTCCGGGTGATGCTCACTCATCAGCTTGCGGTAGGCCCGTTTCAGCTCGCGGTCGTTCACCTCGGGGCTCACACCCAGCGCGGCGTAGGCTGCCTGCAGGCGGTCCGGGCCGGTCTGCTGTGCGCCACCGTGATGGAACTGCCCCTGGGCCTGGGCCATACGCAGCAGCTGTTCCACGTGCGACGGCTTAAAGCCCAGCAGACCCGCCAGGTTGTCGAGCACACGCCGCTCGGCGGCCTCGATGCCGTGGTCCACCACGGCCAGAGACACCAGGAACATGAGCAGGGTCTGGCGCAGGGCTATCTGGCGACCGCAGACTGTCTGAAAGTCAGCGACGCAGCTGGCGACATCAAACCCGGGCGCCGCGCCGCGCTTGAACAACTCGATCGCACGCTGCCGCTGGGCGCTGGTGAGCCCCATCTGGCGAATGATCATCTCGGTATGATCGACCTCGCCCTGGGAAATACGACCATCCGCCTTGGCGAGGTGCCCCAGCAGCAGGAAGATCGTTTCGAAGAATCGTTCCTTGATACGGGCGACGTTCTCCGGCGAATGCGCCTCCATTGTGCGCCGCAGTCCGCGGTCAAACTGATGGCCGAGAAACAGGCCAATCACCAGGCCGATGGGGCCACCCAGCACGAGACCCAGCAGGCCCGCGACCACTTTGCCGTAAAACATACTGCTCCTGCTGCCGACTCGTGCGGCCGGCCGGCGTGATGAGAAGAAGGAACCCCGCATACAATGCAGGCTGAAGTGGCTGTATACTACCCAGCTTTTTTGCGAACCGCGAACAGGTGTTGCCGTGTCCCCAGCTCCATTGTCCTTTCAGGACCTGATTCTTACCCTGCAGCAATTCTGGGCTGAGCAGGGTTGTGTGATCCTGCAGCCGCTGGATATGGAGGTGGGTGCGGGGACTTTCCACCCGGCCACCTTCCTGCGCGCGATCGGCCCTGAAAGCTGGAATGCCGCCTACGTTCAGCCCAGCCGACGGCCCACGGACGGCCGCTACGGAGAGAACCCCAACCGCCTGCAACACTACTACCAGTTCCAGGTGATCATGAAGCCCTCGCCGGCCGCCTTCCAGGACCTCTACCTGCAATCGCTGCAGGCACTGGGGATCGACAGCGCAGTGCACGATATCCGCTTCGTCGAGGACAACTGGGAGTCGCCCACGCTGGGCGCCTGGGGGCTGGGCTGGGAGGTCTGGCTGAACGGCATGGAGGTCACCCAGTTCACCTATTTCCAGCAGGCCGGTGGCCTGGAGTGCTACCCGGTGAGCGGTGAGATCACCTACGGCCTGGAACGTATCGCCATGTACCTGCAGGGCGTGGACAGCCTCTACGACCTGGTGTGGACCCGGGGCCCATCCGGCACAGTGACCTACGGCGACGTGTTCCACCAGAATGAAGTGGAAATGTCGCGCTACAACTTCGAGGAGGCCGACACCGACTGGCTGTTTGGCCAGTTCGACCACTGTGAAGGCGAAGCCCAGCGCCTGATCGAGCGCAACCTGCCCCTGCCGGCCTATGAAATGGTGATGAAGGCCTCACATACCTTCAACCTGCTCGACGCCCGTCACGCCATTTCGGTCACCGAGCGCCAGCGCTACATTCTGCGCGTACGCACGCTGGCGCGGGGCGTGGCACAGGCCTATTTTGACGCGCGTGCCACACTGGGCTTCCCCCTCGCCGAGCCGGCGCTGCGCGAGGAAGTGCTCGGTACGATGCGCCAGGAGGCACAGGCATGAAGCAGACCGAAACGCTGCTCGTTGAACTGGGCACCGAAGAGCTGCCTCCCAAGGCGCTGAAGACGCTGGGTACCGCGTTCCGCGACGGCATCGTCACCGGGCTGGCGCAGCGCGGCCTGACCCATGGCGCCGTGCGCTGGTTCGCCGCACCACGCCGGCTGGCAGTGCTGATTCAGGACGTCGCCCTGCAGGCGCCGGACCGGGAACAGGAGATACAGGGGCCGCCCGCCGACCGTGCGCGCGACGAACAGGGCAACTGGACGCCGGCGGCGGTGGGCTTTGCGCGCAAGCAGGGGCTTGAGCCCGAAGCGCTGACCGTGGTCGACACGCCCAAGGGTCCGCGCCTGTGCCTGCGCACCACGCTGGCCGGCGCGCAGTTGCGCAGCAGCTTCAACGACATCATTCACGAGAGCATCCGCGAGTTGCCCATTCCCAAGCGCATGCGCTGGGGCGCGAGCCGTATCGAGTTTGTGCGCCCTGTGCACTGGGTGGTGGCCATGCTCGGCGGCGAGAGCGATTTCGGCTCCGTGCTCGGCCTGCCCACGGGCAATACCACGCGCGGCCACCGCTTCCACAGCAGCGGCGAGATCCGCCTGGAGCGACCGGAAGACTACGCAGAGACCCTCGCCGGGGCGAAAGTCATCGCAGATTTCGAGGAGCGTCGCGCCATGATTCGCGAGCAGGTTGAGGTCGAGGCCAGCGCGCTGAATGCGCAGGCGGTCATCGACACCGACCTGCTGGATGAGGTAACCGGACTGGTCGAATGGCCGGTAGCGCTCACGGGCAACTTCGAACCGCGCTTCCTCAGTGTACCTGCAGAAGCCCTGGTATCCTCCATGAAGGAGCACCAGAAGTACTTCCACCTGGTGGATGCCGATGGCGCTCTGCTGCCCCACTTCATCACCCTGTGCAATATCGAGAGCAAGGACCCGGCGCAGGTGATTGCCGGCAACGAACGGGTTATCCGCCCGCGGCTCAGCGACGCCGCCTTCTTTTTCGAAACCGACAAACAGCACAGCCTGTTTTCGCGGCTTGAGGGCCTGCGCAACATTGTCTTCCAGCAGAAGCTGGGCTCGCTCTACGACAAGTCACAGCGGGTGTCCAGGCTGGCCGGGGAACTGGCGGCACAGCTCGGTGGCAGCGTGGCTGACGCAGAGCGCGCCGGCCTGCTGTGCAAGGCGGATCTGGGCACGCAGATGGTGCTGGAGTTTGCCGACATGCAGGGTATTGCCGGGGCCTATTACGCACGGCACGACGGTGAGTCACCTGAGGTGGCGGCGGCGGTTGAGGAACATTACTGGCCACGCTACGCCGGCGACCGTCTGCCGCAGGGCCTGACCGCCGCCGCCGTGGGGGTAGCGGACCGACTCGATACGCTGGTAGGCATCTTCGGTATCGGCCAACCCCCTACCGGCTCACGGGATCCCTTTGCCCTGCGCCGGGCGTCGCTGGCGGTACTGCGAATTCTGGTCGAGAAGGAACTGGATCTCGATTTGCGCGAGTGCCTCGCACTGGCGGTGCAGGGTTACAGCGCCGATGCCCTTGCGGAAGGCACCGCAGAGCAGGTGCTCGACTACATGCTGGAACGCTTCCGCGCCTGGTATGAGGAACTGGACATCCCGGCGGAAGTGTTCAAAGCAGTAAGCGCCAACAAACCCGGAAGGCCACTGGATGTCCAGCGCAGGGTGCTCGCGGTGCATGCGTTCAGCCAGCTGCCGGAAGCCGCCGCGCTGGCCGCGGCCAATAAGCGCGTGAGCAATATCCTGGACAAACTCGAGGACGGCTTCCGCTTTGGCGACGTGCGCAGCGACCTGCTGCAGGACCCTGCGGAACATACGCTCGCGGAGCGCCTTGCGGTGCTTGGCAGCGAAAGCGAGGGCCACCTCGCCGAAGGCGCCTACAGCGAAGCGCTGTCCTGCCTGGCGGCCCTGCAAGCGCCGGTTGACGCCTTCTTTGACGAGGTCATGGTCAACACAGAGGACCCCGTGCTGCGCGGCAACCGGTTGAGCCTGCTACACAGCCTGCGCGAGCGGTTCCTGCGGGTAGCGGATATCTCGCAGCTGGCCGTGCCGCGCAACAACTAGCGGCACGTGCCCATCAGCGTCCTGCAAAGTCCCTGGTTCCTGCCCACACTGGGGATTCTGGCCGGGCTTACCGTCGGGCTGATAGCGGCACTGATCTGGCGCCTGCGCCTGCACCAGCAACAGGCGGCAGCCCAGGCGCGGGCGCTGCAACAGCTCACCGACCGCTACCAGAGTCTGCGCAGTGAGTACGATCGCCTGCTGGCCCGGCAGCGCGAGCAGGCACGCCAGCACGCTGACCAGTTGCAGCTGCTGAACGAAAACCGTGCGCAGCTGAAGCTTGAGTTTGAGCATCTTGCTCAGCGCATTTTTGAGGCCCGCGGGCGCCAGTTCACGGACAACAGCAAGGAGGCCCTCGGTCAACTGCTGCAGCCGTTTCGCGAACAGATCAGCAGCTTCCAGCAGCGCATCGATCGCGTCCACTCGGAATCCCTGCAGGGCCAGGCAGCACTGGGGGCAGAGCTGCGCAAGGTGCTGGAGATCGGCCTCGCCATGAGTGAACAGGCGAGCAATCTCGCCGCTGCCCTGAAGGGCGACAAGAAAACCACCGGGAACTGGGGTGAGGCGCAGCTCGAACGCACGCTGGAACAGGCGGGGCTGCTGCCCGGGGAGCATTATGTGACGCAGGCGGCGTTGCGGGACGAGCAGGGCCGCCGGCGCCTGCCCGACGCGCTGATCCTGCTGCCCGACAAGCGCCACCTCGTGATCGACAGTAAAGTGTCTCTGGTGGACTACGAAGCTGCGCTGTCTGCAGACAACGAGGCGCAGCGCGACGCCCGGCTCGAGGCCCACGGACGGGCGATTCGACAGCATATCGACGATCTGGCGGGCAAGGAGTACGCCAATCTGCCGGGGCTGGGCAGCCCCGACTTCGTCCTGATGTTCATGCCCATTGAGCCGGCCTGGATCGAAGCAATGCGCCAGGACCGCGATCTGTTTGCCTATGGATACCAGCGCGGTGTGGTGCTGGTATCACACACGACGCTGATGCCGGTGCTGCGCACCGTCGCCAACCTCTGGATCGTGGAGCGCAGCAACCGCGAAGCGCAGGAAATCAGCCGCAGCGCCGGCGATGTCTACAATCAGGTGTGCACCGTGGCCGAACGCCTGCAGCGGCTCGGCAATACTCTGCAGACGGCGGCCAACCAGTACAACAGTACCGTGCTTGGACTCAGCGGGCGACAAGGTCTCGCGGGCAAGGTCGATCGATTCCAGCACCTGTCGACGGCAACCAGCAAGCATATGCCCACCCTGGACCCCCTGCATCTGGATATCGATGTCGACCGGCTCAGCGCGGTTGACCGCAGCCCCGAGCGTGCCGAGACACCCGCAGCCGACACCGGCGACGACGAGCGCGCGCCGTAATCAGGCAGCGTCGTCGGCCGGGCGTCGTTCACCATCCCGGGCCACCATGCGGATGGTCCGCTGGCAGGTTTCCAGCCACGTTGTTGCGGGTTCCGTCTTCAAAACCCGGACACAGCCCCGTTCGGTGACACAGGCAATACTGGTTTTGTTCGGTGTCCAGTCGCCCTCTGACAAACGCGGCTTGCGCTTGCTGTAGAACCAGAGCCCGCGTCGGTCCTGCATGACGTAACGTGCTTCCTCAGGCAGAAACACTTTGCGGCCGTCGATTACGGCAAAAACTTCAAGGTCATCCCGCTGGCTGGACCCCAGCGTGGCCGTGGGTGTAATGGTAAACATGGCTGCCCCCTGGTATTCACAGAAATCCTTTCCGACGCTGCAGGTTCAACCAACCGTCTCCCCGAGCCTGACTGGCCGAGCCTGTCCGACAGCGCCGCTGCACACTGGCAGCGCGCTCAGTTATAGGCAGGCAGCCGCTGTCTGACAATGCCGGGAAAAGCATTATTGGGTATCAATTGGAAAAAAGTGTCTTTTTTCGCCCATATTTTTACGTTTAAAGCGATTTTGAGGGGGCCCATTCAGCTATTATGCGCCAAATTTTTACACGCGACGGTGCACCCGTCGATGCCCACCCGCGGCTGCAGGGCCCGATCAGGGCGTCAGGGAGAGGCCGGACTCAGCGGCGAGCAGGTCAGGTATCAGGCATTGCCTGCCCGCTATCCGCGCCGGGATACCGCCTGCCGCGGGCGCCGCATCGTCCGCAATATCGTCTGCCGCCAGCGGGCGGTAGACCACCGGTTCCGAGGCCAGCGGCAGTGCCCAGAAAGGGACGTTGATACCCAGCAGCACAGCGAAAGTCCGGGCCGCCGGTGTGGGGTGCAGCACGGGAATCCGGGCTTCCCGCCAGGCCAACGTGCCGCTTACCGCCTCACGCACCACCACGATTTCCGCGAGGCCGTTCAGCGGCACCAGCCAGGTGGCGCCATCGGCGCAGGGAAGCAGTACAGCGGGGACGGCGTTTGCCACCTGCGTCTCCATATCAGGACAGGCGCAGGGGGTAGCCGGTCAACTCGGCAATCTGCTCAACCAGCAGCGGGAAGTTGAACGGTTTGCCCATGTAACCGCTGCAACCGGCCTGTTCGGCGAGCGCACGGTGCTTGGGCCCCGTGCGCGAGGTGACCATGATGACCGGAATAGACTGCAGGCGCGGGGATCGGCGAATCTCGCGCAGGGTCTGGATCCCGTCTTTCAGCGGCATTTCAATGTCCAGCAAAATCACATCGGGAAGACGGTGTATGCCCGCCAGAAGCTCTATAGCAGCAAGCCCGTTTTCCGCAGTGACCGTCTCTACCCCGAGACTTTGCAGCTGGCTCGTCGCTACCATGCGCTGGGTGCGCGAATCGTCCACCACCATGACCAGCAGGTTGACGTCCGCCACGGGCTCCAGTGAGAGGTCGGGGACAGGCTCAAGTGCTTGTCGGCTGACCAGCAGGTTCAGGTTGAGCGCGACAATGGCACGTCCATCCGAGCTGGTGGTCCCCCCCACGACCCAGGGCAGATTGGCGAACTGGCTGCCGAGCGAGCGGATGACCAGCTCGAGGGCCTCTTCCACGCGGTCCACGGCAATCGCCATGTGGTGCTGGCCGGATCCGGCCACGATAACGGGCACGGTAGCGCCCCAGTTGTCGCGGTCGGGCAGAGGCACACCGGAACACAGGGCCGCCAGGTAGGAGGGCTGACAACGGCGGCCCAGCAAAGGCAGATCCGTCTGGTCCTGTACCGCCTGCAGAAATTCCTCCGCCGGCACATGCTCAACGCCGATCAGACCGTCAAAGGGTATCGCGTAAGCGGTATCCGCGACGGTCACCAGCAGGGCACCGTTGACGCTGATGTTGGAGGGTATGCGAATGCGGAAGGTCGTACCGCGACCGAGGTTGGACTCGATCTCGATATCACCCCCGATGCGCTGCAACTCTCCCATCACGATGTCCATGCCGACCCCGCGGCCGGAAATTTCGCTGATCCGCTCGGCGGTGGAGAATCCGCGGTGGAACACCAGGCGCTGGGCCTCGCGGTCGGTGAGACTATCCACATCGACGTCCAGCCCCTTCTTGCGCGCCTGTTCCCGCATGCGCTGGGGATCAATGCCGCGGCCATCGTCACTGAGCGACACCACATAATCCGTGCCCTGTTTGCGCACATCGATGCTGATCACACCCGTGTCCGACTTGCCGGCCGCAATGCGCTCCGCGGGGGCTTCGATACCGTGATCCAGTGCGTTGCGCACCATGTGCTCAAGAATGATCTGGCAGCAGGCGTGGCTGTCGCGGTCGAGCTTGCCGGCTTCGCTGATCACCCGGAACATCACCGCCTTGCCCAGTTCCGCGCTGACCGTGCGCACGATGCGGCGCAGCCCGGGCATCAACCGTGAAACCGGAACCACACGCGCCGCGCGGATCGACGATCCGAGGGAGGCAACCATACCGGCCTGCTGCTTCAGCAGCGCTTCGGCCGCGGACGTGTGCCGTCCCGCCAGCCGCGCCAGCTCATCGAGGTCATCCACCGCTTCACGCAGAATGCTCGCCGCCTCGTGAATATCCGAGTACTGGTCCATTTCCAGAGCGTCAAGCTCCGTATCCGGACCGCTACGCCGGGTTGTCGCGCTGAGCAGTGCACGGTCGGAAATGCGCCCGATGTGCGTGCGCAGAGAGCCGATCCGGCTCAACAGCTCGCCCGTCGCGCGCTTACTCTGCAGGGTGCTCTGGGACGCGCGAACGCCGAGCTTCTGCACCTCGTTGCCCAGGTTGAGCAGGTAATCGAGGGCATCGGGGCTGATGCGGATCGTCTGCTGGGCACCCAGCGCCTGGGCACCGGCGTCGGCGATCTTGCGATCTTCCTGGCGCTGGCCCGGTGCCAGCGGTTGCAGCTGCGGCGCGCCACCCGCCGTCGCGCTGTCGTCACCGGTGGCGGGCGGAGGTGCATCCTGTTGCAGCGGAAGCTCACTGGCGACATCGTTCCGCGTCTGCTGAATATGCTCATAGCCGCGCACCGTTGCATCCAGCCAGGCATTGATGATGCGAAAATAGTGCGCTTCGCCGCCGGCCTCGCAGGGCAGGCGGTCGAGCAGGGTTTCGAAATTGTGAATGAGGGTGCCGTAACGCTGCAGGCCAACACCCTTGGCTATTCCCTTCAGGGTATGCAGCACCCGTGAGACCTGTTTCGAAGCCTCACCACCCGACGCAGCGGCGCCCGCAGCCTCTCGCTCCCAGGCACCGAGGCTGTCCTCGAGCTTCTCAAGCTCCGTACCGGCCTCCTCGATAAAGGCGTCGAGAAAATCCTGGAACAGCTCGCTGCCGCCCCGGGTACTGAAGTTAAAGGTGATATCCCGCGGCACGCACCAGGACAGCTCGTCTGCACCCGGCTCAACTGGCTCGGTGGCGGTGGGCGATGCGGCGGTGGCAGCTGCGGCGACGGCTGGGGCCGATGGCGGCTCCGCCGGGATCGGCGCTAGGCTGGGTGTCGGCGCTGGCGCAGGCGTGTCCGTGGTTTCCGTAGTGACCGGGATGACCGGGGTCTCGGCTGGCGACACCTCAGGTGCGACGGACACCACGGGCGCCTGCGGCGCTTCATCCACTGCTGTCTCGGGGACGTCTGGAAGCGTGGCCCCAGTTACCTCAGGCGCGGCATCGGCCGCCTGCTCCACGGGGGCAGCGGAAGCCTCCAGCGCAGCGGAGAGGTCGGCCTCGTCGCGCTCGAGGGTGCTGGGCAGGGCCGGTGGCGGACCGAGATTGAGTACATCGGCGCCAGCGAGGTGCGCGAGTGCTTCACGGGTGCTGCGGTCAGCAGCGCCGCGCGCGTGACGCACGGCGATAAACTCGTGCCGTGGCGCATCCATGCGTCCGGATCCGGCCTCCCCCGCACGCCCGCCGTATATGCCGCTTGAATCGCTGACCGAGGTCAGCACGATCTCTTCCTCGATAAAGTCAGACAGGTCATCGGCGACCGCGCCACCCATCATATGACGCGCCCCAAGCCGCGCTTCCTGGTCACTAAGGTCCGCCGCGGGACGGCGCAGGCGATCGCCCGCTACGGCAAACAGTTTCTCCTCAGGCTCATCGAGACGACGACTCAACAGCCAGCGCAGCGCGTGCTCCCCCCACTCCTCGAGCAGTGGCTGCGCCCAGGGTTCCCTGAGCAGCTCCTCGACGGTGGGCTCCTTCTGATTACCGTCCATCAGCGATCTCCCGGCCAAGGCTCATACAGCGGTTGCGCAGCTCCCGCACCCGGGCTGCATCAAATTCTCCGGCGCCGCCGCAGGTGGCGACCAATTCCGGCAGTGCCGCCAGCACATCCTGCAACAACATGGGCAGGGTCGCGTCCAACGGCTGCTGGCTCTCCAGAACCCGGTCCAGCAGGTCCTGCACATCGCGACCGAGGTCGCCCAGCGAGAACAGGCCCACCGCGTTGCCGTTGCCCTTGAAGGTATGGAAGTGCCGGCGTATTTCCCGCAGACGCTCGTCGCGCGCCGGCGCTGCAACCCAGGTTGGCAGCTCGCTCTGCAGGCGGGCGATGATCTCCTGCGATTCCTCCAGGAACACCTCCCGGAACGCCGCGGGAATGGTTTCAGCCCGCTCGGTCGCCGGCGCACCTTGTGCCTGTTCCGCAGAGTCCGCGGCCGGCACACCCGCGGTCTCATCCGCAGGCGCCGGCTGCAGAAACATCGCGGCCTGTTCCGCTGCCCAGAGCACATCATCCCCGGCAGAAGCGGGGTCGAGGCTCAACCGCTCCATGTGCAGTGACAGCCAGGCCAGAGCCTGGGCAAAGTGCATGGCAACGGGTTCATCCGAGATCAACCGTTCGCGAGCCTCGCCAAGCCAGCGCCCGAGCTGCCCGGCGACCGCAGCCTCGCGCAGCAGGCCCTGCAGCGACAGCGCGCCCTCCATGGCCAGCAGGTCGGCCGCAACAGCGCGCCGCAGTTCATCGTCAGCACCTTGCTGCAATTGTTCCTGCAAGTGGTTCAAGCGTTCAACGGTGGCCAACAGCAGGGGCGCCAGCACGGCAAATGACCGCTCTGACGCAGGCTGCTCACCGCGCAGCAACACACGGTTGGCGATGGCAAGTTGCGTATCCACCAGAGTTTGCGCGAGGGACAGCACCGCCTGACGACAGCGCTCAGGTTGCTCGGCGAAACGTCCGGCAAACAGCTGCTCCAGCATGGCGTCGGCACCCCGCAGATCTTCCGCAAGGACCTCCTCCCCCGCAGCAATCAGCCGCAAGCGAATGGCCTGCAACTCGGCCATGCTGTCCTCGGGCTGCGGCGCGCGCCCGGTGGCAACCGCTTCCAGGTCAGCCTGTTCCAGGGTCTCGACCAGGCTGGAAAGGCGCGCAGATGCACCGCGCAGTGCGGCCAGCAGGGCATCGTTATGTATCAGGCCACGCTGCGCATCACGCAGGGTGTCTTCGGTGATGCCGAACACCTGCCACACGTGGGCCACGTACAGCGGCTGCACCGGGCAGGCTGCCATGTAGAACAGCAGCTGCTGCACGTACGCCGGATAGTCCATCTCAGGGTCAACAGCGTTGCCGTGCTCACGCGCGTGTTTGACCATGAAAGCGCCCGCTTTGAAGATCTGCGCAATGCACTCATCTGGCTCCGCCAGCTCCGCCGCGAGCGCTTCACAGAGCGCCATGAGCAACAACCAGAAGGGCTCCTGCACCGTCCCGACGAGAAAGCCGTGCATCTTCTGCGCAATGCGCGCCAGGGTGCGCGCGCTCTCCGCCCCGGGCCGCGAGCCCAGCACACCCTTGGCGCCCTGCAGGTAAGGCGCCAGCAACACATCAGCGCCACGTCGGATTGCCTCCTCCGCCGGGCGCTCGGCGCCCTGGGTCACTCCACAGTCGGCTGCCACGGGATAGTGGAAAAACAGCGCCGCCGGGCGCGGCACTTCACCGGCCCAGCGGCGCAGGTCATTGACACAGGGCTCAAGGCCGCGGCCGCTGTCGAGGCGCAGCTGCTCGACATGATCCAGATAGGCAGGCAGCGTCTTGATCGCCCGCATCAAGCCACCCATGACGAGATTGCGTCGCTCTGCCACTACATCACCACGCAGCAGGCGCAGGAAACCGCGCTCCATTTCCAGGGCCAGCATTTCCGCCTTGTGCAGCCGCAGGCTGCCCAGCGCGGCGGTAATGTGGTGCACCGACCAGAGACAGTGGAGCAGCGGCTCGCGGCGCTGTATGTCGCGGCTGTAGTCGATCAGTGCCGCCTCGGCGGCGTCCAGGGACCCTTGCAGCGGTGACCGCAGGCGTCTCAGGTCTATCAGATCGATGCCCTGGCGCGGGCTCGCGTGTGGCTGCAACTCAGACATTCAGCGCACTGCCTGTCTGGTCGACGCGCAGCCGGGCGAGGTTCCGGCCCAGCTTGGAGAGCGTTTGCTGTAAGGCGTTAATGCCCTGCTGGGTCGCTTCCGCACCTTCCCGCAGTGCGCGATTCTGCTCGCGCACTTCACCCAGCAGTCCATTCAGCCGACGCACGGTTTCGGCCGATTGCTGCGTGGTATTGCCCAGGGAATCCACCTGGTCAAGGAGGTGTGCAGCGCCATGGTTGATATCTTCCAGCGCCGCGTCGATGCGCTCGACAAAATCCAGAATGGTGACCACAGCGCCCACCGTGTGCTCAAGGCTGTTCAGGTTTTCCGCAGACAGGTTCTGCAACATGCGTACCTCTGAGGTGATCTTGCGGCCTTCCTCCTCGGCTTCACGCAACAGATCGCCAATCGCCTCGGCGATACCGAGGAACGGGCGGCCATGCTCGCCGGCGCGCTCCGCTTCGATACGCGTATTGATTGCCACCACCGAGATGCGCGTGTTCAGCGACTGGATGTATTCCGCGGCCGTGGTCACTGACTGTATCAGTTCGCCCTGTCGCTTGGCGGATTTCGAGGTTTCCTGCATGGATTCACGCACATCCGATGAGGCGCGCGCCATGTCCGTGGCAAGGGTCTGGCCGCGGCTCACCAGCTGCCGATGGCGGCCCATGGCCTCCCGCGCCTGCTTGCTGATACTGCCCATGTCTTCCGCTGCCTGCATTTCACGCACCAGTGCGGATTTGACTTCTTCCAGCTGGCGTCCCATGCCAGCACTGGTTTCACTGTGTCCATGACTATTCCTGGCCAGCCGGTGCAGCTCTGTGGTCAGGCCTTCGAACGGCGCACGCAGGTCGGACACCAGCTCCCGCTGCCGCGCCAGGGCGGCATTCAGTTGCTCGGCGATCGCCGCAGTTGCGGGCCCGGTGCTCTCTGCACTGGCTGTGAGATCGCCGTCGGCCATGCGTCGCAGGGCCTGGAGAACGCCGCTGTCGGAATCGGTCGCTGCGCCGCCGTCACGGCGGGCCTTCCACAACAGGAAACCGGTCACACCCTGAGCGACAAGCAGGGCGAGAACAATGACAAGTAGAACGGTCTGGCTCATGGTACGGCGTCCTCAACAGGGTCAGCGGGCTGAGCGCTGGTATCGCCCAGCACGCCACTGGCCATCAACAGCCCGCTATCCAGCAGGCCCAGGAATTCTTCGCCACGCCGGAATCCACCGTCGCAGCACGCTGCCAACAGGCCCTGCAGTGGCATGTCGGCGCTGCGCTGGGACAGGGGCAACGTCACATTACCCCCCACCTGGCTCAGGGTCAGGCCCACATGCAGCCCGGGCTGGCAGATCACCAGGCAGTACTCCCGCCTGCGTCCGGGCGACAGCCGCTGGCCAAACAGCGTATCCCCACAAAACACCGGCAGCAGGTCACCCTGGTAGGCGGCCACACCCAGTACCCGGTTGCCCGTACCCGGAATACGGGTGAGCGGGGGCAGGGCGGTGATGGTTTCGACATCGCGATGCGCGATCACCAGCGGCACACCGGCGATGCCAATCGCCGCGCCCGACCAGACAGGCTCCCCTGCAGGCGGCGACGGCAACGTCGGGCCGCCGCGGGCATGGCGCTCGTGCAACGCTCGCAGGGCGGTAAAGGCCCCTCCCATGTCAGGCTGCCTCGTGGGCCCGGGTGTGTTCGTGGATCAACTGTCGCAAAACCGGGTCGGGGGGGATCTTGCTGACGTGCGCGTTGGCGCCCCGTGCCTGGCCGCGGGCAATGTCGAATATCCCGTCGGACGACGACAGCAGCACCACCGGCAGATCGCGGGTATCCTCCGCGTGCCGGATCAGGCTGCAGGTCTGGTAGCCATCCAGTTCCGGCATGGTGATATCCAGAAAGACGATATCGGGCTTGAAACGCCGCAACAGGGCAAGCCCCTGATAACCATCTTCCGCCGTCTCCACCTCACAACCCATCTGCTTCAGGGTATGAGACATCATCATACGGATGGTCTTGGCGTCATCGATGATGGCCACGCGGACCCCACTGACGTCCTGGGCCTCGTTGTGATCAGGCATAAGGTTTCTCGCTTGTGACTCTGCGTAACAGTATTTTAGTAGTGGCTCTGCGACTGCAAGCACTAATTTGCCTTTTTTCGGTAAATGGCGCAGCTCGCGGACGTTTCAGGAGGTTTCCGGGAAAAGCACGCTGCGGAACGGCTCCATGTGGCCGGCCTGGAAGTCTTCCCACTCGTAGATGTTGAACTGCTGCATCAACTTGAGGCAGCGCTGGAAGACCAGATCCGCATCATAACTGGACGGCGGGATGGCGTACTGCTCGGTGAGCAGCGCGAAGATGCGGGAGGCGATGTCACGGCGCCCGCGATCCTCGCGATAGAGCAGGTGTTCGACCGGCGATGTGATCGTGGGAGCCCCGTAGATCAGGAACGCCTCCCACCGCAGAACATCGTGCTCCAACCCCAGCTGCGCCACCAGCAAGGTCACGAGGTGGCGCAACACGTCACGGGGCGGCAGCTGGTCCTGTTGTAACCAGCGGCGCACATCGAGCTCCTTCCAGCCAGGATTGATCGCCAGCACCCCCAACACGCGACCTTCGATACGTGTTGGCACCACCGCCGTCAAGTCCAATAATAGATTGAGTCGGGCCGAGAATCCCAGAGGCGGCGGTACCGGCGTTTCCGCAAGCGCGGCGTAGCGTGCGGCCAGCGCCGCCGGTGTGGGACGGTCATTAGCCGCAGGCGGCGGTCCGCCGTCGCCGGGTAGCGCGGCGCCGCGCTGTTTCCTAGCCACTGGCAGCCGCCTCCGGCAGCGTACCCAGCGCCAGCAATCGACGGGTGTAGGTGGGGCGCGATACTCCCAGCAGCTGCGCGCGCTGGGCCACGGTGGTCTGTTCACGACGCGCCTCGAGCAGTTCGAGCAGCAGCGCTTCTGCCTGCGCAAGCGGCCCGCTGCCACTCTGGCCAAGCCCGCGCACCCAATCCGTAACCAACCGCGCAGGCTCAACCCACTCGGAGCAGGCGCCGCGTGCCGCGCGACGGTGCTCAATGCCCGGCAGCCAGCGCGCCAGATTGCGGCGCGGCACCTGCAGGAAGCGTGCAGCAGGGCGCGCATCACTTGCATAGCGCACGAGCGCGGCCAGCACCACCTCGTCCTGCAACCAGCCGCCGAGCGGCAGCAGGTGCCGGCCTTCGATGCAGTGCTGCAGGACATCGGCAAGTGCCTGCCGCAGTTCCTCCAGCGCGCTTGGCGCATAGCCCGGGGCCTCCCTGTCGCTGCGGCGCAAGGGTGACAACAGGCCGGCACTGCGCGCGCGGCTGCCGAGAGCCAGCTGCAACTCCACCGGCGTCAGCCAGGCGCCGGCGGGGCGGCGCTCCAGCGCGTTTACCACGCGCTGGCGAATCTCGCTGATATTGCCGTGCCAGGGATGTTCGCGCAGTGCCTGTTCGGCTTCGGGTGTGAACCCTTTCACCACCACGTTGCGCAAGGCGCACTCCTGATCGAGGATCTTGTGCGCCCAACGCAGAATCGCCTGTTGCCGATGGCGCATCGGCGGCACCCGAATCGGATACGCGGCGAATACGCTGGCCAGCCGTGGCTGTAGCTCGCCAGCGGCCACCAGCCTCGCCAGCGTATCGGGGAACAGCGCAACAAAGCGCATCGGTGGCAGGTAGGTAGCGGGTTCCACATCGACAAACTGGCGCGTGGCAATCTGTCGGGCAAGCCGCAGCTGGGCATCGGCGCTCATCAGCTGGGGCGATTTGAACACCAGGGTTTTGCCGGCACCCATCTCCAGGGCGTGGCGAATGCGACGGTTGGCATCGTCACGATTGCGGAATTCGCGGCAGTCGATAGCCACCAGCGTATCGGGGCCACAGCCGGCACGGCTGTGGAAAATGCGGGCGATATACATTTTGCCCGTGCCACGGGCGCCGACGATGGCTACAGGCGTGTCGGTTCGCGCGAGGAAGGCAGCCTGATCGACCGCGCCCTCCATATTGTCGAGGACGTAGCCATCAAGGTTGTCGCCCCGCGCCGGCAAATGCCGTTACCCGCACTTGGAATCGGCACAGTTCAGGCAGGTCATACAGCCATCCATAAGCACAACCGCCTTGGTGTTGCACTTGTAGCAGAGGCTTGCGCCGGGAGGAAAGCCGGTGGCTTCCGTTGATGCCGATTCATCCGTTGCCGTGTTGGCACTTTCGCCCATCAGCTCCCGGCGCTTCTCTTCGATAAACTTCTGCTGGTGCTCATCCAGTTTGCTGTCGATCAGCCCTATATGCTTCATATGGTCTTCGATGGCGTAGCCAATCTCCGCGACGATCGACGGCATGAACACGCCACCTTTCTTGAAGTAGCCCCCGCGCGGATCGAATACCGCCTTCAGCTCCTCGACCAGGAATGTGGCATCACCGCCCTTGCGAAACACCGCCGAAATCAGCCGGGTAAGGGCGACCACCCACTGGAAGTGCTCCATGTTCTTGGAGTTGATGAACACTTCGAAAGGGCGCCGCAGTTCGTGTTCGGTGCCCTCATTGAGGATGACATCGTTCACCGTGATGTACAGCGCGTGTTCCGACATCGGGGTTTTCACCTTGTAGGTTGACCCCACCAGGCGTTCCGGACGCTGGAACGACTCGTGCATGTGCACCACGTTGCTGGCCGGCACGGCATCGCGCTCGCCCGCTACCGGCTCCGGCGTCGCGCCCTTCGGTACCACTTTGTAACTGACTATTTTGCTGCCAATCTTGACCGTCATTGCTGTCTCCCGGCTCAGAACTTGCCGTAGTAACCTTCTTTCAGGGCGTCGAACAGGTTGGCAGCGGTGTGCATCTCGCCATCGTACTCCACCTGCTCGTTGCCTTTAAGTTCTATAGTAGAACCATCTTCCAGGGTGAACTGGTAGAGGGTGTTCTCCAGGTCCTGCTCTTTCACCAGAACACCCTGGAACGCCTCGGGGTTGAAGCGGAACGTAGTGCACCCCTTGAGGCCCTGGGCGTGGGCGTAGAGGTAGATGTCCTTGAAGTCCTCGAAGGGGTAGTCCGTGGGCACGTTAGCGGTTTTGGAAATGGAGGAATCCACCCACTTTTGCGCTGCGGCCTGAATGTCCACGTGCTGCTTGGGGGTCACGCTGTCGGCAACGACAAAGTAATCGGGCAGTTTTTCCTCTTCCCGCTCGCTGTAGGGCATGGCCCGTGGATTGACCAGGCTGCGATAGGCCAGCAGTTCGAAGGAAAACACATCCACCTTTTCCTTGCTCTTGCGCCCCGTACGGATCACGTTGCGCGCGTAATGGTGGGCGAAGCTCGGCTCGATCCCGTTGCTGGCGTTGTTCGCCAACGACAGGGAGATGGTGCCCGTTGGCGCAATGGACGAGTGGTGGGTAAAGCGCGCGCCGCGCTCTGCTATGCGCTCCACCAGCTCTGGCGCCGCCTCGGCAACCCGCTGCATGTAGCGGCTGTAGCGCGCGTGCAACACCCGCCCCGGCAGGCGATCACCGACGGCGATGCCATCGCGCCGCATCTCCGGGCGGGCCGCCAGCATTTCCGGCGTCACCTCGAACAGGTCATCCATGATCGGTGCCGGGCCCTTTTCTTCCGCCAGCTGTACCGCCTGCTCCCAGCCGACCAGTGCCATTTCGCGGGCAACCTCTTCGGTGAAGACGAGGGAATCCTCGTCGCCGTAAGACATACCGAGCATGGTGATGGTCGATCCCAGGCCGAGGAAACCCATGCCGTGACGCCGCTTGTAGGCAATCTCATGCCGCTGCTGCGGCAGCGGCAGGCCGTTGATCTCGACCACGTTGTCCAGCATACGCGTGAATACGGCAACCACATCGCGATACCGTTCCCAATCGAAACGCGCTTTGTCGGTAAAGGGATCCAGCACCAGACGGGTCAGGTTGATGGAGCCCAGCAGACAGCTGCCGTAAGGGGGGAGGGGTTGTTCACCGCAGGGGTTCGTCGCGCGGATATCTTCCAGCCACCAGTTGTTGTTCATCTGATTGACGCGGTCAATCAGAATGAAGCCGGGTTCGGCAAAATCGTAGGTGGAGGCCATGATCATGTCCCACAGGCGGCGCGCGGGCACCGTCTTGTAGATGCGGCAGGCGACCTCGCCCCGGTCATTGCTGACGTAACCCCCGGTCACCGGGAAATGGCGCCACACGATGCTGCTGTCATTGTCCAGGTCGAGGCCCGCTTCCTCCACTTCCTTGACCGTCATCGGGAAACTCAGCGCCCAGTCCGCCTCGGCCTTGACTGCCTCGATAAACTCGTCGGTAATCAGCAGGCTCAGGTTGAACTGGCGCAGGCGGCCGTCTTCGCGCTTGGCGCGGATAAAGTCCATCACATCGGGGTGGTGGATATCGAAAGTGCCCATCTGCGCCCCGCGCCGACCACCAGCCGACGACACGGTGAAGCACATGCGATCGTAGATATCCATAAAGGACAGCGGGCCGGAGGTGTAGGCACCCGCCCCGCTGACGTAGGCCCCGCGGGGACGCAGGGTGGAAAACTCGTAGCCGATGCCACAGCCAGCCTTCAGCGTCATGCCGGCTTCATGGTTCTTTTGCAGGATGTCGTCCATGGAGTCGGTGATGCTGCCGGACACGGTGCAGTTGATGGTCGAGGTGGCAGGCTTGTAGGCCCCGGCACCCGCATTGGAAATGATCCGTCCGGCGGGCAGTGCGCCGTTCTGCAGAGCCCACAGGAAGCGCTGGTACCAGTGTTTGCGCGCCGCGTCTGTCTCCTCGACGTCGGCGAGTGCCCGGGCTATGCGTTTCAGGGTGTCGGCAATGTCCTTGTCGACCGGTTTGCCGTTGCGATCCTGCAGACGGTATTTCTTGTCCCAGATATCCAGTGAGGCGTCCTGAAGCCCGATATCCACAACCGTGTGCAATGCCTTGACCACTTCTCCCATGACCCCTTCCCCGTATCGACTGACAGCCGCCCTAGTGTGCGCGAAGCTGGCGGGTGAGGGCAAGACAATAGCCCCATATACAGGGCACTTTTTTGGGGCGGGCACCAGATATAGTGTTGCAATCCCTCGACGCGCTGGCTGCAAGGTGCCGGTTTGCGCGGGAGAGTCCACAAGATCGCACCGCGACGCCATGCGTGAGGTCAATGAAATGGCCACCGTGCCCCGTGTTGCGATTTTCCTCGCACGCGGTTTATTTCGCCAATCCGGGCTGCGGTTTCGGCGCCGGATTCTGGCCACAACACTTGGGCGCGGAGCGGTTCTGTCCCATCATCCCCGACGCACGCAAACGGCATGAAGAGGGGTATACCCGTGAGCTTGACAGGCAAGGCAGCGATTGTGGGCTGCGCCCAGTACCGGCCGGAAAAATACGCGACGGCACCACAGATGTTCCACCTTGAGCAGATTGCCGACCTGGCGCGGCTGGCGCTGATTGACGCCGGTCTTACCCTGCGTGACATCGACGGGCTGGCCGTGAACGGGGCCCATTTCAACGAGGCGACCGCCTTTGTGCCCGCGGTAGTGGCGGAGTACCTGGGACTGCAGGTGGGCTTCGCCGAAACCGTGGACCTCGGTGGTACCAGCGCGGTGGCCATGGCGTGGCGAGCAGCCGCGGCAATACAGCTGGGATTGTGCCGCGCCGTGCTCTGCGTGCTACCCGGCCGTCTCGCACCGCCAGACCCGGACGCAGACCCGGCGGCTGTCGCAGCGGCCATGCAGCTCGGCGCACACAGCGGCTGCTTTGGCGCCCCGGAAGCCGAGTTCGACCTGCCCTACGGTCATGTCGGCCAGAATACCGGGTACGCCATGATCGCCCAGCAGTACGCGCACCGCTACGGCTACGACGCCGCTGCCATGGCGGGCATTGCCGTGGCGCAGCGGAGTAACGCACAAGCCAACCCCGAAGCGCTGTTCTATGGGCAGCCGATCAGCGTGGAAGACGTGCTGAACAGCAAGATGGTGGCGGACCCCCTGCACATCCTCGAGATTGTGATGCCGGTGGCGGGTGGCGCCGCGTTTATCGTCGCCGCCGACGACCTGGCGCGCGAATGCCGCCATCGACCGGTCCTGATACGCGGCTGCGGGGAACAGCTGGACTTCAAGTCCCCCAGCTACGCCCGCGACATGACCGTTACCCCCATTGCGCGCGCAGCACAGCGCGCCTTCCTGATGGCGGGTATGCAGCCCGCCGATATGGATATGGCGCAAATCTATGACTGCTACACCATCACCGTCCTGCTCAGCCTGGAGGATGCCGGGTTTTGCGCCAAGGGCGAGGGTATGGCCTTTGTGCGCGACCACGACCTGACCTGGCGCGGCGACTTCCCACTGAACACCCACGGCGGACAACTGTCCTTTGGCCAGGCAGGCACAGCCGGCGGCATGTCACAGCTTATCGAGGCGGTGACCCAGATACGCGGCACCGCTGGCGAACGGCAGCTGCGCCGCCACGATACCGCGTTTGTCTCCGGCACCGGAGGCGTGATGAGTGAGCAGGGCGCGCTGATCCTGACGGGAGCCTGAGCATGAACGCATTGATTCCACGACCCACCGACATCACCCGGCCATTCTGGGAAGGTCTGCGCGAGCGTCGCATCATGATCCCGCGCTGCCAGGCCTGCGGCGGCTGGGTGTTCTATCCCCGGCGGCACTGCACCCACTGCGCCGCGCAGGATCTGGCATGGACCGAGGTCTCCGGCAGAGCAACCCTGTGCACCTTCACCATCGCCCGAGTGCCCACGCTGCCCGGGTTTGCGGGCGCCGAACCGCAGAACCTCGCTGTTGTCACCTTCAACGAGGGGTTCAACATGAACACCGCGCTCACGGGTGTCGCGCCGGATGCCATGCGCATTGGCATGTCCCTGCGGCCCGTCTTTGACGTGCTCGACGCAGCGGGGCATACACGCCTGCTGTTTACTGCGGACTGACTGACCCCGGCAACCCGTCGCCCTGTGCCAGCAGCGCAGCTGACGCCAGCCACAGCAGGCGCAGAGCCAGCACCGTCAGCACGATATTGAGCAACCGGGTGAAGCGTTGGTCACTGACGGTGCCCAGCAGCAGGGCGCCCGCGACAACGCCGAGAACGACACCGGGGGCAAAGGCGCGCATCAGCCGCCAGTCGATATGGCGCCAGGTCAGGGCCGCGCGCCCGCCGTTCGAGCCCAGCTGGATCAGGCCGTGGACGGGAATAATCACCGCTGGCGGCAAAAAGAGCGCGAGCAGCAACAGCAGGAGTACACCGCCGCCGGCGCCCAGGCTTGCGGTGAGCAGTGAAGTGAGTGCAGAGCAGGCCACCAGGCCGAGGGTCGTCGCGACGTCCAGCCCTGGCGGTATGATCACGTCAGCTGTAGCGCGCCCTGCAGGGGCCCGGGCACAAGCAGTCCGCGCAGGCCCACCGTAAGCTCGCCATCGCTCAGCACCCGGCAACAGACGCCGCCGCGCCAGTCCGGCGCCAATGCCGCCTGCAGGCCCTGATAAGCGGCATCCATGCGCCGGCAGGGATCCGTTTCGCGGGTGATCTCCAGAGTCAGGCTGCCAAGCTGCAGCTGTTGCCCCACCGAGTCCGGCCCGAATTCGACGCCGCTCACCAGCAGATTGGCGCGACGCTGGGTCCAGCACAAGCTCACCCCGAGCTCCGCGCAGGCGGTGTTCCAGCTTTCAAGGCTGAGCACCGTGACCTGGCGTTTACCGGGACGGCCGCGCGCATCCCCTGCAACGCCGGCCCGACGTGTCACCGCAGCGGCGGACAGGCGTTGCATGGGCGCAGCGGAGCGCTCACGGACGGCGATGCCGCAGAGTTCGATGGAGGTCGCAGCCGCAGGGGAGGACATGGGCCCGGCTACACGTCCAGGTTAGCCACCGACAGTGCGTTCTGCTCAATGAACTCGCGACGGGGTTCCACGTGATCGCCCATCAGCGTGGTAAAGATCTGGTCTGCGGCGATGGCATCCTCAATCGTCACCTGCAGCATACGCCGGGCCTCCGGATCCATGGTGGTTTCCCAGAGCTGCTCCGGGTTCATTTCGCCGAGGCCTTTGTAGCGCTGGATGTTGTAGCCCTTGCGCGCCTCTGCCATCAGCCAGCTGAGGCCCTCCTCGAAGCTGCGGGTGGGGAAGGTCTTATCTCCGCGCTTGAAATAGCCGTCTTCGTCGATGAGCGTGTTCAGGGTTTCGCCCAGGGCAATCAGGCTGCGGTACTCGCCCGATGAAAAGAATTCGTGGCGGTACTCGGTTTCTGTTTCAACGCCGTGCGCCAGCAGCTTGACCACCGGGTAGTGGGTCTGCCGTTCATGGTCGCGGCGCACGCTCACGGTATACGCTGCGCCCTTGGGCGCCACGGTTTGTAAGCGCTCACTAAGCTGTTCCGCAAAGGCGATCACAGCGGCTTCGTCACGCATGTCCTCAGGTAACAGGCTGCTACCGTACACCATCTGCCAGAGCACCGGTGGTGCATACAGCCTACCGAGGCGGTCAATGGTTGCCGCCACCTTGCGGAAGCTCTCCACCAGCTCCTCGAGACCCGCACCGGAGATCGGCGGTGCCTCGGGATTGACGATAATCGCGGCGCCTTCCAGTGCGGCCTGGGTCAGATAGCGGTTCAGCGCTTCATCATCCTTCAGGTACTGCCCCTGTTTGCCGCGGGATATCTTGTACAGCGGCGGTTGCGCAATAAAGATGTGTCCACGCTCGATCAGCTCGCGCATCTGGCGGAAAAAGAAGGTCAGCAACAGCGTGCGAATGTGCGAGCCATCGACATCCGCGTCGGTCATGATGATGATGCTGTGGTAACGCAACTTCTCCGGATTAAACTCGTCCTTGCCAATGCCGCAACCCAGCGCGGTCACAATGGTGCCCACCTCGGCCGAACCCAGCATCTTGTCAAAGCGGGCTTTCTCCACATTGAGAATCTTGCCCTTCAGGGGCAGGATCGCCTGGAACTTGCGGTTTCTGCCCTGCTTGGCGGAGCCGCCGGCGGAGTCACCCTCAACCAGGTAGATTTCCGACAGCGCAGGATCTTTCTCCTGACAGTCGGCCAGTTTGCCCGGCAGGCCGGCGATGTCCAGAGCGCCCTTGCGCCGGGTCATTTCGCGGGCCTTGCGAGCTGCTTCGCGGGCTCGAGCGGCATCCAGCATCTTGCCGACAACGGCCTTCGCTTCACCGGGGTTTTCCAGCAGATAGTCGTTGAAGTGGGCATTCATCGCCTGTTCCACCGCGGTCTTCACTTCGGAAGAGACCAGCTTGTCTTTGGTCTGCGATGAAAACTTCGGATCCGGCACTTTGACCGAGATAATGGCCGTCAAGCCTTCCCGCGCGTCGTCGCCGGTGGTGGACACCTTGGCCTTCTTCGCCATGCCCTCGCGTTCGATATAGGTATTCAGGCTGCGCGTCAGCGCCGCACGGAAACCCGCGAGGTGGGTCCCGCCGTCTCTCTGGGGAATGTTGTTGGTGTAACAGAAGATGTTTTCCGAAAAGGAGTCATTCCACTGCAATGCCACCTCAACACCGATACCGTCCTCCAGGTCCACCTGGAAGTGGAAGGGCTTGTTCACCGGGGTTTTGTTGTTGTTCAGATAGTCGACGAAAGCGCGGAGGCCCCCGTCGTAGCAGTAATTTTCCTCACGGCCTGAGCGCTCGTCCTTCAACCGAATGTTCACACCGGAGTTCAGGAACGCGAGTTCCCGCAGACGCTTGGCAAGCTGGTCAAAATGGAACTGGATGTTGGTGAATGTATCCGGGGAGGGGTGGAAGCGCACAGAGGTACCGGTGCCTTCGGTTTCACCGATCACCGCCAGGGGCGCCTGTGGAACCCCGTGATGATAGACCTGTTCATAGCGTTTGCCCTCTCGCCGGATGGTCAGCACCAGCTCCCGCGACAGGGCGTTGACCACGGAGACCCCAACACCGTGCAAGCCGCCGGACACCTTGTAGGTGTTGTCATCGAATTTGCCGCCAGCGTGCAACACGGTCATGATGACTTCCGCCGCAGAAACGCCTTCCTCGTGCATTTCCGTGGGAATACCGCGCCCGTCGTCACTGACCGTGACGGATTCATCGGGGTGTATCACGATATCGACCCGACTACAGTGACCCGCAAGCGCCTCATCAATGGAGTTATCCACGAGCTCAAACACCATATGGTGCAAGCCCGTACCATCGTCGGTGTCACCTATGTACATACCGGGGCGCTTACGGACCGCATCAAGGCCCTTCAGGACCTTGATACTGGACGAATCGTAGCTTTGCTCGTTGTCACTCATGGATAACTCTCTTCTTCTCTCTACTACCGGCCCGCCGTTGCGGTGCCAGCTCATATCGTCTCGATATCGGGCCCAGCCTGACATCGCTCAAGGGCGGCCCAATGCGGGCTGCTACTACTTCGGATCCGAGGCCGACCTCTGTACCACGCGGCCGTGTTCCACGTGGAACATCATTGGGCTCACACCCTCGGGCCACATCCCTTCAAGATCTTCGGCGTCGACGCAGGTGATGAACACCTGTGCCTGCAGCGCCGTCAGCGCCTCACAGACTTGTCTGCAGTGCTGAGCGTCAAGCTCCGATGGCAGATCATCCACCAAATAGACGCAACCGCGGGGCTGGGACTCAGCCATTATCTGCCCCTGCGCCAACTTCAGGCCGCAAACCACCAGCTTCTGCTGCCCTCGCGAAAGGGTCTCCGACGCCGAGTACCCCGACACCGTAACACGAAGGTCCGCACGCTGGGGGCCAACATGGGTATAACCCTGCTCACTGTCAGCCGTCTCACTGGACGCCAGTGCCTCGCCATAGGCCAGGGACTTGTCCCATCCCTTCCGATAACGCAGCTCAAGCCCCTCAAGCCCCGGCGAAAGCTCCGCCATAATGGCCCGAAACCGAGGGGCCAGCACTTCAAAATAGGCCTGACGGTAGCGGTGGATCTGTTCTCCTGAAGCCGCCAGCTCCCGCGTCCATACCGATAACTCCGAATGTTCCAGTTTACCACGCCGCAGGAGCTTGTTGCGCTGTTTTACACAGCGTTGGAAGCGCTGCCATTCACTGAAAAAACGTTGTTCCACGTGGAACACACCCCAGTTGAGGAACTGGCGCCGCGCCGCAGGGCTACCGGTCAGCAAATCAAAGGATGCCGCATTCAACACCTGCAGGGGCAGGTGGGCAACCAGTTCTGCCACGGAACGTAGCTTCTCGCCAGCCAGTTTGATCTGCAGCTCGCCGCTGAGATCGCGCTGAACGGCCACCGAGGCCCGCTGCCCCGCCGTCGCAAACTCGGTCACGCCGTATACGGTGCAGCGCTGTTCACCGTGGGTAACCAGGGTCCGAGGGGTACCCGCACGAAAGCTGCGCGACATGCCCAGCATATGCACCGACTCGAGGATGCTGGTTTTGCCGCTGCCATTGGGGCCGTAAAAAATATTTACCTGTCCCAGCTCGCGCAGCGCGACCTGGGACAGATTACGGAGGTGGTGGATCTGTAATTGAGTTAACAAAAACGGCTGTTACAACCGCATCGGCATAACAACGTAAAGGGAATCACCATCTTCCGATTCTTCCAGCAAGGCACTGCTGTTGGGGTCGGACAGAGAGAGCTTGACCTGTTCGCCGCTCAGCACGCCCAGCACATCCAGCAGATAACTGACGTTGAAACCGATCTCGACCGGGTCGCCCTGGTAATCAACAGGCACCTGCTCTTCAGCCTGTTCCTGTTCGGGGTTGTTTGCCACGATTTCGATAACGTCGGTCGCCACCTTCAGGCGCACGCCCCGGTACTTTTCATTGGAAAGAATCGCCGTGCGAGTGAAGGCCTGACGCAGCTCCAGGCGGGAGCCCAACACAATTTTGTCAGCCGCACGGGGCAGCACACGCTCGTAATCGGGGAATTTGCCATCCACCAGCTTGGAGGTGAAGGTAAAACCCTCCGTCGTGGCGCGAAGATGGTTGCTACCCAGCACCACCACGATGTCCTCGTCTTCTTCCAGCAGCAATCGAGACAGTTCAAGTACACCTTTGCGCGGCAGAATCACCTGGGTGTCCTCATCGACAGGCAACGGCGAGGGCAGGGTACACATGGCCAGACGGTGACCATCGGTGGCGACCACCCGCAGGCGACCCGCCTTGAGTTCCAGCAACATTCCGTTCAGATAGTAACGGACATCCTGCTGTGCCATGGCAAAAGCCGTGCGATCAATCAGCCGGCGTAACTGGCCCTGCTTGACCGTAAAGCGATGCGTACCCACCCCCTCTTCAACAGCGGGAAACTCGCGAGCAGGCAGCGTCGAAAGCGTGAAACGGCTGCGCCCGGAGCGCACCGTGACTTTGCCGTCCTCCACGGTGAACTGGATATCACTGCCTTCCGGCAGCGACTTGCAGATATCCACCAGTTTGCGCGCCGGAACTGTCACCTCGCCGGGCGCAGACGCCGGGGCGGGTAGCGCCACGCGCCCGACCAACTCAACCTCCAGGTCAGTGCCGGTTAATGAGAGTTGATCGCCTTCCAGCACGAGTAACACGTTGGACAGAATGGGCAACGTCTGCCTGCGCTCGACGACGCCGGCAACCAGATTAAGGGGCTTGAGCAACGCATCCCGTGAAATCGAGAACTTCATAAATCCAGGTTCCTTCCGAACGCGCCTACGTTGTGAGTGAGCGCAGCAAGTTTTTGTAATCTTCCCGAATATCAGAGTTGGTTTCGCGAAGTTCTTTTATTTTACGGCATGCGTGCAACACTGTCGTGTGGTCTCTGCCGCCAAAGCTGTCGCCAATTTCCGGCAGGCTGTGGTTCGTCAACTCCTTGGCCAGGGCCATCGCCACCTGGCGCGGCCTCGCAACCGAGCGACTGCGACGGCGCGACATCAGGTCGGCGATCTTGATCTTGTAGTACTCGGCGACGGTGCGCTGGATATTGTCCAGGCTGACCTGCTTGTCCTGCAGTGCGAGCAGATCCTTGAGACTCTCTTTGACCAGATCCACATCGACGGGTTTTCCAGTGAAGTTAGCGCTCGCTATCACTCTTTTCAGCGCACCCTCCAGCTCTCTCACATTGGAGCGAATGCGCTGGGCGATAAAAAACGCGGCGTCCGGTGGCAGGGTGATACGCGACTGCGCCGCCTTGTTCATCAGGATGGCCACCCGGGTTTCCAGCTCAGGAGGCTCAACCGCCACCGTCAGCCCCCAGCCAAAGCGGGATTTCAGACGCTCTTCCAGGCCATCAATCTCCTTCGGGTAGCGATCGCAGGTGAGAATCATCTGCTGCCCCCCTTCAAGCAGGGCGTTAAAGGTGTGGAAAAATTCTTCCTGCGAACGGTCTTTCTTGGCGAAAAACTGAATGTCGTCAATCAGCAGTGCATCCACCGAACGGTAATAGCGCTTGAAGTCACTGATCGCGTTGAGTTGCAGCGCCTTTACCATATCGGCCACAAACCGCTCTGAGTGCAGGTAGACCACCTTGGCTTCTGGATTCTGTTGCTTCAGGGCGTTACCGACCGCATGCATCAGGTGGGTTTTACCCAGACCGACGCCGCCATAGAGAAACAGCGGGTTGTATGCTTCACCGGGGTTCTCGGCAACCTGGCGGGCTGCTGCAAGGGCCAGCTGGTTCGACTTACCCTCCACGAAGTTGTCGAAGGTATAGGAATCAACAAGATTGGGTTGCTGTGCATCCTCACTGGGCGACCGGCTGCGCAGGGCTGATGTCGCCAGACCGAACTCCTGTTGCGGCGGCGCCACCGCCTGTATTCTGGACGCCCCGACACTGCGCAGCGCGGCACCACCGCCGTTAACGGCATAGCCCGACACGGCCGGTGGGCTGTACTCTTCAACGTTGTGCACCACGCCGAGAGGCTCCCGGACCGGCTGAACAGACTCCAGCTCTCGGGCCTGGCCGATCTCCAGTGCGAGTTGCGGTGCCTCGGCAGGCGCGATCTGCTGCAACAGTTCGCGTATGCGCGGCGCAAACTTGTCGCTGACGAAGTCCTTGATAAACCGGTTAGGTGCAAACAGCGTCAACTGTCGCCCATTCTGGCTACTCTGCAGCGGACGAATCCAGGTATTGAACTGCTGGCTTGGCAACTCGTCCTGAAGACGATTGACACACTGCTGCCATATGACGTCTGGCAAAATTCTCCCCTTTGAAGGCCTTGATCCCACCTTCACAACAACGATTACGCCCATCACGTAGTGTGAGTTCGCGCTGTAAAAACTTCCGGGCTTTTCGATCCCGGTGCGCTGATAATACCCGTGAAGCCGCAAGTTATCCACACCTCAGCCGGTTTTTTTTCAACGTATGATTTATATATTTTTCATATACTTAGGGTTTTTTTGGGTGTTTTTTAAGCGGTTGGTGGCCACACCTCCTGTGAACACAGGATCTGTGTATAAGCTGTGCATATATTAGGGGCAAGGTGTGTGCTGTTTACCGAAAGGCGCGCCACGACTGGCATCTCCGCCGCCGCTGATAGAGGGCAGCGAGTGCACCGCCACTGCCGGCACAAAGCGCAAAAATAAAGGGCAGGTCTGTCATTGAATTCAACGCGGGCTTTCTCTAGAATAGCCAACCTTTTTGCGGCCCGGTACTCCACCGCGCGCCCTGTGCTGTATCGTTCACAGGGTGGGTGAAGCATCAGCCTTCTATTTATTACCTCCTATTTGGAACAGCGTCATGAAAAGAACATTTCAGCCCAGCGTCCTGAAGCGCAAGCGCACCCATGGCTTCCGCTCTCGTATGGCCACCAAGAACGGCCGTCTGGTCCTCAGCCGCCGTCGTGCGAAGGGTCGCAAGCGCCTGTCTGCCTGATGCGGGAGAGCCTTCGTGAGCGCAGCCGCTGAGTGCGAACCGAGTGCTGGCGCTTTCGGCAAATGCAGGCGCCTGTTGAATGCGGCCCAATATCGGGCCGTTTTCGATGGAGCCTCCCTAAAGGCCTCGCACCGTCATCTGCTGATGCTGGCGCGACCTGCCGACGGTCTGCACAGCCGGCTGGGGCTGGTTATCGCCAAGAAGAACGTACGCAAGGCGGTACAGCGCAATCGCATCAAACGCATCGTCAGGGAATCGTTCAGGCAACTGCCTGATACCGGCGCCCCGCTGGACATCGTATTTCTGGCGCGCCGCGGCCTGGACGATATGGACAACGCTTCACTGTTCGCCACGCTGGGAGAACAATGGCAAAAGCTGTCACGACACAAGGCGACACACCCGGGCGCGCGAGACCGCTGATGCGCCGTCTCTTTATCGCCCTGATTGCTGTGTACCGCTACGCCATCAGCCCATTTCTGGGCAATCACTGCCGATTTTACCCGAGCTGCTCACACTACGCTCAGGAAGCCATCGATTTGCACGGCGTTATCCGAGGCTCATACCTCACTCTGCGCCGGCTTGGCAAATGCCATCCCTGGCATGAGGGTGGGCTCGACCCGGTGCCCCCCTGCAAGCACACTCACTGACAAAGCTGATACCCGCTATGGATTTCCAACGTACTCTGCTGATCGGCGCCATCGCCCTTCTCTCATTCATGCTGCTGACTGAGTGGGTCGCCTTCAAGGACGCCAAAACCACGGCGGAGCAACCCGTCGCCAGCCGCCTGATCACTGCCGAGCCGGATAGCCTGCCGGAACCGGCCGCGGCATTACCTGCTACCACCGCAGCAGACTCGGGCAACGAGGACCTGCCACAAGCACCCGAATCCATTGCCGACACGCAGACCTCATCGACGCCGGAAGTGATCAGCAACAGTGGCGACATCATCACCGTGCACACCGATGTGCTCCAGGTTGCCATTGACCTGCGCGGCGGCGACATCGTGGAGCTGGCACTGCCGGAACACCTTGAGGATATCGACAAGCCCAACCAGCCCTTCGTGCTGCTGGAGCAGAACGAGCGCCGCATCTACGTCGCACAGAGTGGCCTGATTGGGCCGAATGGTATCGACAGTGAATCCCGCGCTCACTTCAGCGCCGCACAATCACGCTATGAGCTGGCACCCAACGCGGATGAACTGACCGTCGACCTGCTGTGGCAGAACGCGGAGGGACTGAGCGTGACCAAGCGCTTTACCCTGCGCCGCGGTGACTACCTGATGACCGTGAGCTATATCGTCGACAACAAAACCAGTGAACGCTGGCAGGGCAACCTGTTCGGCCAGATCAAGCGGGACAGCAGCAAGCCCTCGACAGTTGACTCCAGCGGCATGGGCTTGCAGCCCTTTCTGGGCGCTGCCATCACCCAGCCCGACGAACGCTTCACCAAGTTCAGCTTCAAGGACATGCGGGAAGAACCTTTCCGCGCGCAGCTTCCGGGTGGCTGGATCGCCATGATTCAGCACTACTTCCTCAGCGCCTGGATTCCGGCAGCAGACCAGAGCCATACCTACAGCACACGGGTAACCTCATCCGGCTTTAATATAGCGGGCTTTACCAGCCCTGCGCTGGTGGTGGATCCCGGCCAGCAGGGCCGTGTCAGCGCCGGCTTCTACGCGGGACCCAAGGACCAGTACCGGCTTGCAGAAATTTCCCCCTACCTAGACCTCAGCGTGGATTACGGCTGGCTGTGGTGGATTGCGCAGCCGCTGTTCTGGCTGCTGATCAAAATCCACGCCTTCGTCGGCAACTGGGGTGTCGCCATCATCCTGCTGACCGTTTTGATCAAGGCCGTCTTCTTCAAGCTGTCAGCCACAAGTTATCGCTCAATGGCCAATATGCGCCGTGTAGCGCCAAAAATGCAGGACATCCGGGAGCAATACGCCGAGGACAAGGCCAAGCAAAGCCAGGCGATGATGGAGCTGTATCGCAAGGAGAAGATCAACCCGATGGGCGGCTGCCTGCCGGTGCTGGTGCAGATGCCGGTGTTCATCTCACTCTACTGGGTGCTGATGGAGAGCGTTGAACTGCGCCATTCACCTTTCTTCCTGTGGATTGAAGACCTGTCGGTCATGGACCCCTACTTTGTGCTGCCGCTGCTGATGGGTGCCAGCATGTGGTTCATGCAGAAGCTGAACCCGCCGCCGCCAGACCCGATGCAGGCCAAGATCATGCAGTGGTTGCCCGTGATCTTCACCTTCTTCTTTCTCTGGTTTCCGGCGGGCCTCGTACTCTACTGGGTGGTCAACAACCTGCTCTCCATGGCCCAGCAGTACGTCATCACCCGACAGATCGAAAAGTCGGACGCCAAAGCGAAAGCCTAGTAGCGCCCCCTGCGGGGCGCTGCGCGGCTGGCGTATACTGCCGCTGTGACAACTACTCCCTACCACGCAGACACGATTGCCGCCATAGCCACTGCGCCCGGACGCGGTGGTATCGGCATTGTGCGCCTGTCCGGTCCTTCCGCTGCACCCATTGCCGAGCGTCTTACAGGCAGACAGCTCACCCCGAGACACGCGCATTTCTGCCTGTTTGCGGATGCCCGGGGAGAGACACTGGACAGCGGTATCGCCCTCTATTTTCCTGCACCCCATTCCTTTACGGGGGAAGACGTTGTCGAACTGCAGGGACATGGCGGGCCGGTCGTACTGGACCTGCTGGTCGCCGCCTGCCTTGCGCTGGGTGCGCGACAGGCACGGGCAGGGGAGTTCTCAGAGCGCGCCTACCTCAACGACAAACTTGACCTGGCGCAGGCGGAAGCCATCGCCGACCTGATCAACAGCACCACCGAGCAGGCGGCACGCAATGCACACCGCTCCCTGGAGGGCGCCTTCTCGCAGGAAATCGACCGGCTGGTCGCAGAGGTCACCCGCCTGCGTGTGTACGTGGAGGCCGCGATCGACTTCCCCGAAGAGGAAATCGACTTTCTGGCCGATGGACACGTGGCAGATTCACTACAGACCCTGGCCGCACAACTGGGCGTGGTCATGACGGCGGCACAGCAGGGAAGCCTGTTGCGCGAGGGCATGAAGGTCGTCATTGCCGGGCGCCCCAACGCCGGCAAATCCAGCCTGCTGAACGCTCTGGCAGGCCAGGAAAGTGCCATCGTCACGGACATTGCGGGAACCACACGGGACATCCTGCGAGAGCATATCCAGATTGATGGAATGCCGCTGCACATTGTGGATACCGCGGGACTTCGCGCCAGTGACGACGCCGTGGAGCAGGAGGGCATCCGCCGCGCACAACGCGAAATCGCCAGCGCAGATCGCATACTGCTGGTGGTCGACATGAATGACGACAGCCCGTTACCCGACGACCTATGGCCCGGTTATCCCGCAAGCGCTGTGCCGGTGACGCTTATCCAGAACAAATGTGACCTGGCCGGTGAGGCGCCGGGGGTGAGTCAGGAGGGCGACTCCGTCACCGTGCGGCTTTGCGCCCGTTCCGGCGCCGGGGTGCCACTGCTGCGTGAACACCTGAAACAGTGTATCGGTTACACCGGCGCTGCCGGAGATACCTTCAGTGCACGGCGCCGGCACTTGCAGGCGCTCTCGATCGCGGCTGAACACCTGGAAAACGGGCGTCGACAGTTGGAGGAGGCGGGCGCAGGAGAGCTGCTGGCAGAGGACCTGCGTCTGTGCCACGACACCCTGGGCGAAATCACTGGAAAAATGTCCAGTGACGCGCTGCTGGGCGAGATATTCTCCAGTTTCTGCATCGGTAAATAGATCGCGTCCCTGGCCACAGTTTGTACACAGCTTGTACCGCTGTTTTGTCACCAGTGTCCGGCAACGGATAACCCTGTGGACAACCGGACGTGCAACGCGGTAGTGAACTGGGGGCAAACGGCTACCTGCCTGTAGCGCTGTAGTCACCAGCGGTTTCGATCCCCAGTGCATACACAGCCAAACCACGCCAGGAACAGCGCTTCATCGCCTGCTTATCATTGCAGCAAGTCTTTGAAATATCTGCGTAAAGACCGCTTGTTCACCGAAAGAGGCTCGCTATTCAATAACAATATCAGTTCTATTCTTTCATCTTTCAAAGCGTATTTATTTAATGCATTACTCAGCGGATGCGTCACAACAAAACATGCACCGAGGCGTGAGAAAACACAGAACATCTTTTGAACAACTGACCTCCCGGACGTATAATCGCCGGCCCGGTAATGACCCACCGGGCCAGGAGGCGCAGCAGCGTGGAATACACACAGAGCTTTGATGTGATTGTGATCGGCGGCGGCCACGCTGGCACCGAAGCATGCCTGGCGGCTGCGCGTATGGGCTGTCGCACCCTGCTCCTGACCCACAGTGTCGACACCCTGGGCCAGATGTCATGCAACCCGGCTATCGGCGGCATCGGCAAGAGCCATCTGGTGCGTGAAGTGGATGCCCTTGGCGGCGCCATGGCACGCGCCACAGACCGTGCGGGTATCCAGTTCCGCGTGTTGAATGCACGCAAGGGGCCAGCGGTGCGCGCGACGCGTGCGCAGGCGGACCGTGTGCTCTACCGCAATGCCATTCGTGAGATTATTGAAGCACAGCCCGGTTTATCGATCTTCCAGCAACCGGTAGATGACCTGCTGGTGGAACAGGGTCGCGTTGCAGGTGCGGTCACCCAGATGGGATTGATTTTCCGCGCCCCCACCGTCGTCCTGACAACCGGCACCTTCCTCGGTGGCAAGATTCACATCGGTCTGCAAAACAGTGCCGGCGGGCGCGCCGGTGATCCGCCCTCCATCGCCCTGGCACAGCGACTGCGCGAAATGCCCTTCCGTGTCGATCGGCTGAAAACCGGCACACCGCCGCGTATCGATGCGCGCAGTGTGGATTTCAGCACACTGGAAGAGCAGTGGGGCGATGCAGACGCCCCCGCCATGTCGTTTTTGGGCAGCGTTGCCGAGCGTCCGCAGCAGCGCTGCTGCTGGATAACGCACACCAACGAACGCACCCACGAGATTATCCGTGGCGGCCTCGACCGCTCACCGATGTACTCGGGGGTCATCGAGGGTGTCGGGCCCCGCTACTGCCCAAGCATTGAAGATAAAATTCACCGCTTTGCCGACAAGGCATCGCACCAGGTGTTCATCGAGCCCGAGGGCCTGACCACCAGCGAACTGTACCCCAATGGTATTTCCACCAGCCTGCCCTTCGATGTGCAGCTTGCCCTGGTCCGCTCCATCAAAGGGTTTGAAAACGCGCACATCACGCGGCCCGGGTACGCCATCGAGTATGATTACTTCGACCCCCGCGACCTGCAGTATTCGCTGGAGACCCGTGCCTTGCCCGGCCTGTACTTCGCTGGGCAGATCAACGGCACCACGGGTTACGAAGAGGCAGCGGCACAGGGCCTGCTGGCCGGTCTCAACGCAGCGCTGGCGGTGCAGGGCAAGGAACCCTGGTGTCCAAGGCGCGACGAAGCCTATATCGGCGTGCTGGTGGATGACCTGATAACCCTGGGTACCCTCGAGCCCTATCGCATGTTTACCTCCCGCGCGGAGTATCGCCTGCTGCTGCGTGAGGACAACGCCGACCTGCGTCTCACTGAAACCGCTCACCGCCTGGGGTTGATCGACGACGTGCGCTGGGTCCGGTTCGCGCGCAAACGCGATGCCATTGCCTCGGAAACGCAACGCCTGGCGACCACCTGGATACACCCGGGAACGGCTGCAGCGGCAACGCTGGAGCCCAAGCTGAAGGGACCCCTCACCCGGGAGTACAGCCTCGCCGACCTGCTGAAGCGACCTGGCATTGGTTATGCCGACGTGGCCGCGTTGAAAGGTGAATCGCTGGCCGATAAACAGGCCGCTGAGCAGGTGGAAATCCAGGCCAAGTACGCCGGCTATATCGACCGGCAGCAGGAAGAGATTGCCCGCCTGCGCCGCTATGAGCAGACCCCGCTCCCTGACTCACTGGATTACAGCACCGTAGACGGTCTGTCCCACGAGGTGCGCCAGAAACTGAGTGAGGCGCGTCCGTCGACCCTGGCGCGTGCTGGCAGAATTCCCGGGGTAACGCCCGCAGCGGTGTCCCTGCTGCTGATTTATCTCAAGAAGCGCGGCGCTCTCGAGCGTGGCAGCGAACGCATAAGCGCCTGAGTTGGACGCGGCACTTGCGCGGCAGCTGGGCGCCGGGCTCAACGCCCTGGGCGTTGCGACCAACGCTGTGCAACAACAGCTGCTGCTCGATTACCTCGCGTTGTTGGTGAAGTGGAACCGCGCCTATAACCTGACAGCCGTTCGCGACCCCGCCGCCATGGTGACCCGGCACCTGCTGGACAGCCTGGCGGTAGCGCCGTGGCTCACCGGCAGCCGCTGCATTGATGTGGGCACCGGCGCCGGATTGCCCGGTATTCCCCTGGCGATCCTGTTTCCCGGGAGCGAGTTTCATCTGCTGGACAGCAATGGCAAGAAGACCCGCTTCCTGTTCCAGGCCAGAACTGCGCTGGGTCTGGACAACGTGACGGTGCACCACAGTCGGGCAGAAACCTTCATACCAGAAGAGGGCTTCGATGTAGTGCTCTCCCGGGCCTTTGCCTCACTCCAGGATATGCTGGCCGTAACCCGACATTTACTGGCGCCGGGTGGTGTTTTGCTTGCCATGAAGGGCGCACGCCCCGATGATGAACTGCAGGCAATCACGCAACACTGTGCTGTGCGCCACATCAGGCCCCTGCAGGTGCCGGGGCTTGACGAGCAGCGTCACTTGGTAGAACTTGCCCTGTTGCCGACCATCGATAATCAGCATCGGCCCTAGCCAACAATACGGGAGTGCGCCTTGGCACGAGTTCTTGCAATTGCAAACCAGAAAGGCGGTGTGGGCAAAACCACTACATCTGTCAACCTGGCGGCATCCCTTGCAGCGATGAAACAGCGCCTGTTGCTGGTCGATCTGGATCCCCAGGGCAACGCGACGATGGGCAGCGGGGTGGACAAACACAGCGTCGAGCGCAGCATCTATGATGTGCTGGTGCACCGCGCGCCGGTGAACCTGATCACCCGGCGGGTACCGGAGGGGGGCTACGATGTGCTCCCCGCCAACGACGACCTCACAGCCGCCGAGGTGGAGCTGATCGGGGTTGAGCAGCGTGAACGCCGACTGAATACCGCACTGCGCGAAGTCTCTTCCGTGTACGACTACATCCTCATCGACTGTCCACCGTCCCTCAATATGCTCACGCTCAACGGGCTGGTCGCTGCCGACGGTGTGCTGATTGCAATGCAGTGCGAATACTTCGCCCTGGAGGGCCTGTCGGCGCTGGTGAATACCATCCAGCGCGTTGCGGAGTCCGTGAACCCGCTGCTACGCATTGAGGGAATCCTGCGTACGCTGTATGACCCCCGCAACAGCCTGACCAACCAGGTCTCCAACCAGTTGCACGAACACTTCGGTGAGGCAGTTTATCGTACGGTTATTCCGCGCAACGTGCGCCTCGCCGAGGCACCCAGCCACGGTCTGCCGGTGATGTATTACGACCGGCACTCCCGCGGGTCCCGGGCCTATATGGCCCTTGCGGGAGAAGTCATTCGCCGCGAGGAAAAGCGCCGCGCCGCCGCTGCAGGCACCGTGGTCAAGGAATAGGAGAGCACAATGTCAGCCAGAAAACGGGGTTTGGGGCGCGGCCTGGATGCGCTGCTGGGTGCTGGCACACAGCCCCGTGACGCGGGAGACGGTGAGGCCCAGGTCCCAGGTGATGACAAGGGCCAGCAGCAGGTGCTCAAGGATTTACCGGTAGACCTGATACAGCGCGGAAAATACCAGCCGCGCCGTGATATCGACCCGGAATCCCTGCAGGAACTGGCGGACAGTATCCGTGCCCAGGGCATCATGCAGCCCATTGTGGTGCGCCCGATCGGCGACCGCAAATACGAAATCATCGCCGGCGAGCGCCGCTGGCGTGCTGCCCAGCTGGCGGGCCTGGACCACGTTCCCGCCGTGATCCGGGACGTCAGCGATGAAGCCGCTATTGCCATGGCGTTGATAGAGAACATCCAGCGCGAGGACCTGAACCCGATTGAGGAAGCCATCGCGCTGCAGCGTCTGCAGCAGGAATTTCAGCTCACCCAGCAGGAAGTCGCCGATGCGGTGGGCAAATCCCGTTCCACCGTCACCAACCTGTTGCGGCTTATGTCACTGCAAAGTGATGTGCGTCTGCTGCTGGAGCGTGGCGACCTGGAAATGGGGCACGCCCGGGCACTGCTGGGTATCGAAGGTACCGCGCAATCGCAGGCCGCGAGAACCGTGGTCGGTAAAGGCCTTTCCGTGCGCCAGACCGAAGCGCTGGTGCGCGGCTTGTTGGCGCGCAAGGATGCGCCGCGGGAAGAGGCACCGCGTTTGGACCCGAACATCCGCCAGCTGCAGGACGACCTGTCGCAGAAAATCGGCGCGCGCGTGCAAATCCAGCACGGCGCCAAGGGCAAAGGCAAGCTGGTGCTGACCTATAACAGCCTGGATGAACTGGATGGCATTCTGAGCCATATCCACTAGGCGCGGGGGCGGCGTTCACCACAGCATCTAGTGGCTGCCGGCACGCGCGCTACCAGATAAAGTAGGTCTCCCCGTATTCGCGGCAAAACGGGGCAAACGGGCGCCAACATGCTGCCAACGTCAGGGATATTTCGTACCCGGAAGCGCCGGATTTGGTTGAACCTGCCAGCCAATGCCCCTATAATGCGGGCGCCCAAAACGAGGAACAATCGTGTGGCAGTTGGCAAGGGGCTCGGCAGGAGTTTCGCGTGAGCGCGAACAGCATTCCCTCCCCCCCGGTCCACCGTGTAGCGCTGCTGCAGTTGGCCACGCTCGTTCCTTCGTGCCTGCTGGTCTGGTTGGCACTGGATGAAACGACGGCACTGTCAGCGTTATGTGGCGGTGCGGTGGCGGTGGTGCCACAGGCCTGGTTCGCTGCAAAGCTGTTTCGCGCGCGCGGCGCCCGTTCAGCCTCCGAGATAGCGCGGTCGGCACTGAGCGGCGAGATCGGAAAGTTCCTCTTGAGCGCGGTGGGGTTTGCCGCCGTGTTCGTTGTGTTGCGGCCGCTGGAAGCTGCCGCGGTGTTCGCCGGATACGTGGCGATGCTGATAGTACAAACGATAGGAAGCTGGTGGTTTTTGATGCGCCGCCAGCAGAAACAAACCGAAACACCGAAACAAGAGTTGTGATCGATGGCAGGCGAGAACCAGACGGTTTCAGAGTACATTGTCCACCACCTGACCAACCTGACCTATGGCAAGCTGCCTGCCGGTTATGAGCGCTACGACGGTTCCATCGTGGGTGATGGCGGCGCGTGGGTCATGGCGCACGGCGGTGCCGAGGCCGCTGCCATGGGTTTCACCGCAATCCACGTGGATTCAATGGCCTGGTCTATCGGACTCGGTATCCTGTTCAGCTGGCTGTTTTATCGCGTTGCCAAGAAGGCCTCCTCCGGTGTCCCCAGCGGTCTCACCAGCGCGGTGGAAATGATCGTCCAGTTTGTTGATAACACCGTGCGCGACACCTTCCACGGTCGTAACCCGCTGATCGCCCCGCTGTCCCTCACCATCTTCGTCTGGATATTCCTGATGAACCTGATGGACCTGGTGCCCGTGGATGTCGTGCCCGAATTGATGATGGCGCTGGGCGTTGAATACCACAAAATCGTGCCCTCTACCGATCCCAATATCACGTTTGGCATGGCCATCGGTGTGCTGATCCTGATTCTGTATTACTCCATCAAGGTCAAGGGCTTCGGGTTTGCCCGGGAACTGGCCATGAACCCGTTCAATCATCCGCTGTTCATCCCCGTGAACCTGTTCATGGAGATTGTTGGTCTGCTGGCCAAGCCCTTTTCGCTGGCACTTCGACTGTTCGGCAACATGTATGCCGGTGAAATGATATTTATCCTGATTGCAGCCCTGTTCAGTGCCGGCCTGGCCTGGATGGTGCCGGCAGGCCTGCTGCAGATCGGCTGGGCGATCTTCCACATTCTGGTGATCACCCTGCAGGCTTTCATCTTCATGGTGCTGACGATCGTTTATCTCAGCATGGCCCACGAAGACCACTGATTCACCTTTAACTTTGGTTATTAACGCTAGGAGAAAATCATGGAATTAGTTCTTATTGCTGCTGCAATTATGATCAGCCTCGGTGGTCTGGGTGCGGCTATCGGTATTGGCATGCTGGGCGGCAAACTCATCGAGGGTTCTGCGCGTCAGCCTGAACTGGCTCCCAAACTGCAGGTGACGTTCTTCCTGGGCGCTGGCCTGGTGGACGCTATTCCGATTATCGGCGTGGGTCTGGCGATGTACCTGATCTTCGTTGTCGCCCCTGGTATGGCCTGAGCACGACCAACAACGCAACCGTGAGCGGGGCGGCCGTACCGGCTGCCCCACCATATCTGTGAGGAGTATGGCGTGAATATCAACCTTACGCTTATCGGACAGGTCATCGCCTTTTTCGGCTTCGTCTGGTTCTGCATGAAGTTTGTCTGGCCGCCCATCATTGCGGCCATGCAGGAGCGCGAAAAGAAGATTGCGGATGGCCTGGCAGCCGCTGATCGTGCCAGTCACGATCTGGAACTGGCGCAGGAAAAAGCGCTTGAGCGGTTGAAAGAAGCCAAGCACGAAGCGGCCGGCATTGTCGATTCCGCCAACAAGCGTGCCAGCCAGATTGTGGAAGAAGCGAAAACAGCGGCGATAACGGAAGCGGAGCGGGTTAAAACTGCTGCGCGCGCGGAAATCGAGCAGGAAACCAACCGCGCCCGCGAGGCCCTGCGCGCGCAGGTTGCCGCGCTGACGCTGGCGGGAGCAGAGAAAGTGCTCGGTGCAACGATTGACCAGGACGCCCACGCGGACCTGGTGAATAAACTGGCTGCAGAGCTTTGATGGTGAGGACGTTATGGCCGAACTGACCACGCTGGCCCGCCCCTACGCGAAGGCGGCATTCGAGTACGCCCGCGACAGCCAGAGTCTGGCCGAGTGGTTGCCGCAGTTGCAGCTTGCTGCTGCCGTCAGCCGCGACAGTCGCATGCAGGCGCTGTTGCGCGATCCGGAGAAGGACGGTGCGCAGCTGGCAACCCTGCTGGCCGACGTGTGCGGCGAGGATCTCGGTCCCGCCCTGCGCAACTTCCTGAACATTCTGGCGCAGAACAAGCGTCTGCTCCTTTTGCCGCAGATCACCGTGTTGTTTGCCGGCTACAAGGCGAACCACGAAAAGTCAGTGGATGTTGAGGTCGTGTCTGCGTTTGATCTGGCGGACGATATGACTGACAAGCTGGCCTCCGCCCTGAGCAAGCGCCTGGAGCGGAAAATAAACGTGCACACCTCAACAGATCCCAAGCTGTTGGGCGGTGTGTTGATCAGGGCCGGCGATCTGGTGATCGATGGTTCCGTACGCGGTCGGCTGAACAAGCTCGCCGCGGCAATGAATTTGTAGGATTGAGGAACAGAGCATGCAGCAACTGAATCCGTCAGAAATTAGCGAGATGATCAAGCAGCGCATCGACCAGCTTGATGTGTCATCCGAGGCGCGCAACGAAGGCACCGTGGTATCGGTGACCGACGGTATTATCCGCATTTACGGTCTCACCGATGTGATGTACGGTGAAATGATCGAGTTCGAGGGCGGCATCTTCGGAATGGCGCTGAACCTGGAGCGCGACTCCGTCGGCGCGGTGATCCTCGGCGATTACAAGAATCTGGCCGAGGGCCAGTCCTGCCGCTGCACCGGTCGTATTCTTGAAGTGCCCGTGGGCCCCGAACTGCAGGGCCGCGTGGTCGATGCACTGGGTAACCCGATCGACGGCAAGGGCCCGATTAATGCCAAGTTGACCGACGCCCTGGAAAAGGTGGCGCCTGGCGTTATCGCCCGCCAGTCGGTGGACCAGCCCGTGCAGATCGGCCTCAAGGCTATCGACGCCATGGTGCCGATCGGTCGTGGTCAGCGTGAATTGATCATCGGCGACCGCCAGGTGGGCAAGACCGCTATTGCCGTCGACGCGATCATCAACCAGAAAGGTACCGGCATTAAGTGTATCTACGTGGCGATCGGCCAGAAGGCTTCCTCGGTGGCCTCGGTGGTACGCAAGCTGGAAGAGCACGGTGCCATGGAGCACACCATCGTGGTGGCCGCGACGGCCTCCGACCCGGCGGCAATGCAGTTCCTGGCGCCTTTCGCCGGTTGCACCATGGGCGAGTACTACCGCGATCGCGGTGAAGACGCCCTGATCATTTATGACGACCTGACCAAGCAGGCCTGGGCCTACCGCCAGATTTCGCTGCTGCTGCGTCGTCCGCCCGGCCGTGAAGCCTACCCCGGCGACGTGTTCTACCTGCACTCACGCCTGCTTGAGCGCGCGGCACGGGTGAATGCCGATTACGTGGAGCAGATGACCAAAGGTGCAGTGAAAGGCAAAACCGGCTCACTTACCGCGCTGCCGGTCATTGAAACCCAGGCGGGTGACGTTTCCGCGTTCGTACCGACCAACGTGATCTCCATCACCGACGGGCAGATCTTCCTTGAGGCCGACATGTTCAACGCAGGCGTACGCCCGGCGATGAACGCCGGTATCTCGGTCTCCCGTGTGGGTGGTGCGGCGCAAACCAAGATCATCAAGAAGCTGTCCGGCGGTATCCGTACCGCACTGGCCCAGTACCGCGAACTCGCGGCCTTCTCCCAGTTTGCATCGGACCTCGATGAAGCCACCAAGGCCCAGCTGGACCAGGGTGAGCGGGTCACCGAGCTGATGAAGCAGGGGCAATATGCACCACGTTCCATCGCCGACATGGGTATCGTGCTTTACGCTGCCAACGAGGGTCACCTGCGCAGCGTTGAAGTGAACAAGATTCGCGATTTCGAAGCGTCCCTGCTGTCCTTCATGCACAGCGAGTACGGCGACCTGATGAAGAAGATTGTCGAAACCGGCGATTACAACGACGAGATCGAGTCTGCCTTCAAAACGGCGATCGAAAAGTTCAAGGCCACGCAAACCTGGTAACCCCGAGGACAGCAGATGGCAGTCGGAAAAGAAATCCGGACAAAGATCCACAGTATCCGGAGTACGCAGAAGATCACCAGCGCCATGGAAATGGTGGCGGCGAGCAAAATGCGCAAAGCCCAGGAGCGTATGGCGCTGGGCAAGCCCTATGCGCGTCGTATGCGTGCGGTGGTCGGGCATATTGCCAACTCCGCGCCGGAGTACCGGCACGCCTACATGGTCGAGCGCGAGGTCAAGCGCGTGGGTTTTGTGGTGGTGTCAACCGATCGCGGCCTGTGCGGTGGTTTGAACATCAACCTGTTCAAGGCCACCGTCAAGGCCATGAAAGGCTGGGCGGACCAGGGCGTGGGCATCGACCTGTGCCTGATTGGCGCGAAGGCGGCGGCGTTCTTCAAAAGCTACGGCGGTAACGTCAAGGCGGCCGTGCGTGACATCGGTGAAGAGCCCACCTTGGGTGACCTCATCGGCAGTGTGAAGACCATGCTGGACGCCTATGAGGAAGGGCAGATCGACCGCCTGTTCCTGGTCAGCAACGAGTTCGTCAACACCATGACCCAGAGCCCGAGTGTCGAGCAGTTGCTGCCCCTGCTGGCGGAAGACAGCGCGGAAATGAAGCACCACTGGGACTACATCTACGAGCCCGATGCGATGCAGCTGCTGGAAAGCCTGTTGACGCGCTATATCGAATCGCAGGTGTACCAGGCGGTGGTGGAAAACGGTGCCTGCGAGCAGGCCGCGCGAATGCTGGCCATGAAGAACGCGACGGACAACGCCGGTGAACTGATTGATGACCTGCAATTGATCTACAACAAGGCACGACAGGCGGCGATCACCCAGGAGCTGTCGGAAATCGTCAGCGGTGCGGCGGCAATCGGCTAGGACCTAACCTATTTGGTAGCGCCGGGCTGTTCCTGCGCTGCCACCCAGAATTGAACTTTGATGCAGAGGATCCGGACATGAGCAGCGGACGAATCGTACAAATTATCGGTGCCGTCATCGACGTGGAGTTCCCACGTGAAGACGTACCCAAGGTCTACGATGCACTGTTGGTTACCGAAAAAGGCCTGACCCTGGAAGTCCAGCAGCAGCTGGGCGATGGCGTTGTGCGCACCATTGCCATGGGCTCCTCGGAAGGTGTGAGCCGCGATCTGGCGGTGGAAAACACCGGTGGCCCCATCGCAGTGCCGGTTGGCGTTGAAACGCTGGGCCGGATCATGGACGTGCTCGGCAACCCGATCGACGAATGCGGACCCATCGGTGAACAGGAGCGCGCCTCCATCCACCGCAAAGCGCCTGCCTACGATGAGCTGGCGGCTTCAGAGGAACTCCTCGAAACCGGGATCAAGGTAATCGACCTGGTCTGCCCCTTCGCCAAAGGCGGCAAGGTTGGCCTGTTCGGCGGCGCCGGCGTGGGCAAGACCGTGAACATGATGGAGCTGATCAACAACATCGCCACCGAACACTCCGGCCTGTCCGTGTTTGCCGGTGTGGGTGAACGTACCCGGGAAGGTAACGACTTCTACCACGAAATGCAGGAAGCGGGCGTGGTCAACGTCAAGGACTTCCCCAAGTCCAAGGTGGCCATGGTCTACGGCCAGATGAACGAGCCGCCCGGCAACCGTCTGCGTGTGGCCCTGACCGGCCTGACCATGGCGGAAAAATTCCGTGACGAAGGGCGTGACGTACTGCTGTTCGTCGACAACATTTACCGCTACACACTGGCGGGAACCGAGGTGTCGGCGCTGCTTGGCCGTATGCCCTCTGCGGTGGGTTACCAGCCCACGCTGGCCGAGGAAATGGGCGTGCTGCAGGAGCGCATTACCTCCACCAAAACCGGCTCGATCACCTCGATCCAGGCCGTATACGTGCCTGCGGACGACCTGACCGACCCGTCACCGGCGACCACTTTCGCCCACCTTGACTCCACCGTTGTATTGTCACGGGATATCGCCGCCAAGGGTATTTACCCGGCGGTAGACCCGCTGGACTCCACCAGCCGCCAGCTCGACCCGCTGGTGATCGGTCAGGAGCACTACGACGTTGCTCGCGGCGTGCAGACGGTGCTGCAGCGTTACAAGGAGCTGAAAGACATTATCGCCATCCTCGGTATGGACGAGCTGTCTGAAGAAGACAAGCAGACGGTTGCCCGCGCGCGGAAAATCGAGCGCTTCCTTTCACAGCCCTTCCACGTGGCGGAAGTGTTTACCGGTGCACCCGGCAAATACGTTTCCCTGAAGGACACCATTGCGGGCTTCAAGGGGATTCTGGCGGGTGAGTACGATCACCTGCCCGAGCAGGCCTTCTACATGGTCGGCAGCATCGACGAAGCGATTGAGAAAGCGAACAAGCTGTAAGGTTTGCGAACGAGGGGCTGGAGATGGCAATGACAATTCACTGCGACATCGTCAGCGCGGAGGAAGAAATCTTCTCCGGGCTGGTGGAAATGCTGGTGGCGACCGCCGAGCTGGGTGAGATGGGCGTGACCTACGGCCACGCGCCGCTGCTGTCCTCGCTGATCCCCGGGCCGATCCGCATCGTCAAGCAGGGCGGTGACGAGGAAGTGTATTATGTTTCCGGCGGCTTCATTGAAGTGCAGCCGGGCGTGGTGTCCATCCTTGCAGACACGGCCCTGCGTGCCGGCGATGTCGACGAGGCTGCCGCTGAGGAAGCGCGTCGCGAAGCCCTGCACACCCTCACCAACCAGTCGGGCGATTTCGACTACGGCCGCGCATCCGCGCAGCTCGCAGAAGCTGCCGCCCAGCTGGCCGTATTGCGCAAGATGCGTAACCGCGCCGGGCGCGGCTGAACCACCTTCCAGGGCCCTGTTCACCAGGGCCTTTTTGTTCTACGTCACACTTTTTGCCACAGCCTGAACAATCCGGTTGTTTCCATTTTCCCCCGCGTTAACATGCTAGCTGTCTGACAGTACAGCGCAGCCGCGCCCGACCTTGGTTGCGCCGGCAATAACAAAGGGATCCCGCTATGACTCTGGAAGTAATCATTCTGGCTGCCGGCCAGGGGTCGCGCATGCGCTCCAGTACGCCCAAGGTCTTGCACCTGTTGGGGGGCAAGCCGCTGCTGCAGCACGTGGTGGACGCCGCGCGCAGTCTCGAGCCCAGCGCAATCCATGTGGTGGTCGGGCACGGCGCGGACGCAGTCCGCAAGGCGATGGACGGCAGCGGCTTGTGCTGGGTCGAGCAGGCCGAGCAGCTCGGTACCGGGCACGCGGTACTCCAGGCCTTACCGGGGGTGCGCGATGAGAGCACGGTGCTCGTGTTGTATGGCGATGTGCCGCTGGTAGCACCCGATGTATTGCAGACACTGGTGGAGGCTGCGCAGGATGCTCCCGCGCTGCTGACCGCGGTGCTGGATGACCCGACAGGCTACGGCCGTGTTCTGCGCGATGGGGACAATGTGTTTTGTGCCGTGGTCGAGCACAAGGACGCCGGCCCCAAGGAGCTCGCGGTGCAGGAAGTCAACACCGGCATTCTGGCTGCACCCGCCAGCCTCTTCAGGCGTTTTCTGCCAAAGGTCGGTAACAGCAACCAGCAACGGGAATACTACCTGCCCGATGTGCTGTCATTGTCGGTTGCAGACGGTATTGCCGTGCGCACGGCGACCGTGGCCGATCCGCTGGCGGTGCTGGGGGTCAACGACCAACTGCAGCTGAGCCGCCTGGAGCGTGAGCTGCAGCGGCAGCGTGCCGAAGCGTTGATGACAGCCGGTGTGCGTCTCGCTGACCCCGCGCGTATCGACATTCGCGGTAACCTGCGCTGTGGGCGCGATGTCTTTATTGATGTGAACTGTGTGTTTGCCGGTGAGGTGATTCTGGAGGACGGTGTACACATCGGCCCCAACTGTGTGATTACCGCCAGCCGCATCGGCTCCGGCACGGAAGTACGCGCCATGAGCCATCTGGAAAAAGCCACGGTTGCAGATGACTGCACCGTCGGCCCCTACGCAAGGCTGCGCCCGGGCACCGCGCTGGCGCAGGGCGCACGCGTGGGCAACTTTGTGGAAACCAAGAAAGCGCGCATCGGTGCCGGCAGCAAGGTGAATCACCTCTCCTACATTGGCGATTGTGAGATGGGTGAGGGCGCTAATATCGGCGCAGGCACCATCACCTGCAATTACGACGGCGTCAATAAGCATATTACCCGGATCGGGGATGGCGCCTTTGTCGGTTCCAACGCGACACTGGTGGCACCTGTGGAGATTGGGTCCGGAGGCTTTGTGGCCGCTGGCTCGACCATTACCCGCGCGGTGCCCGAGGCTGAGCTGGCGGTTGCACGCGGCAAACAGCGGAATATTCCTGGCTGGAAACGGCCCGGCAAAGTGAACAAGGACTGAATCATGTGTGGAATAGTAGCGGCGGCGGCGCGGCGTGAAGTGTCGGAGATCTTGCTCGAGGGGCTGCGGCGGCTGGAGTACCGCGGCTACGATTCAGCCGGCATGGCGTTGGTGGACAACGAGCACAATCTGTTGCTGCACAAGCGCCAGGGCAAGGTGGCCGAGCTCGAGCAGGCCCAGGCCATGGACCCGAAGTACGGCTGCGTCGGCATCGCCCACACGCGCTGGGCAACGCACGGGGTTCCCTCGGCGGCCAACGCGCACCCGCATATTTCCGGGGAGCGTGTGGCGGTGGTGCACAACGGCATCATCGAGAACCACGAAGCCCTGCGCAAGGAACTGCAGGCGCAGGGCTACAGTTTCCAGTCGGGTACCGACACCGAAGTGATCGTCCATCTCCTGCACCAGCAGCTCAACCAGGGCAGTACCTTGCTGGAGGCCTTTCACGCGGTGGTACCGCGGCTGCAGGGAGCCTATGCCCTCGCTGCGGTGGATACCCGGCATCCCGATGAGGTTGTCGGCGCCCGGGAGGGCAGCCCGCTGGTGGTGGGCGTGGGGATCGGTGAGTACTTCCTGGCGTCTGACCAACTGGCCCTGCGCCAGGTGACCGACCGCTTCGTCTATCTCGAGGAAGGCGACGTGGTACGCATCACCCCAACCTCGCTGCAGATCTTTACCTCAGCGGGGGAGCCGGTTGAGCGCCGCATGACGCAGATCTCGGCGCTGGAAGAAAGCACCGGGCTGGGTGACTACGAGCATTACATGCTCAAGGAAATCCATGAGCAACCGCGTGCGCTGGCCAACACCATTCCCGTGGCGGGTACCCGCGACATCGACGACAGCGTCTTCGGGGCGGACGCGGCCGCACTGTTCGACCAGGTGCGTGCGGTACAGATTGTTGCCTGTGGCACCAGCTACCACGCGGGGATGGTTGCCCGCTACTGGCTGGAAGAGCTCGCCGGGCTTCCCTGTACCGTGGAGGTGGCCTCCGAGTTCCGGTACCGCAAGCGGGTTCCCCTGCCGGGCACCCTGCTGGTGACCGTGTCGCAGTCCGGCGAAACGGCGGATACCTTGGCCGCCCTGCGCGACGCCACGGAGGATGCCTATCTCGGCAGCCTGGTCATCGCCAATGTGGACCACAGCTCACTGGTGCGTGAATCCGACCTGGTGTTTCTCACCCGCGCCGGCGCTGAAATCGGCGTGGCTTCCACCAAGGCCTTTACCACGCAGTTGGCGGCCTTCCTGATGTTGACGCTGGTACTGGGCAAGCGCCATGGCCTGCCCACGGAAGCGGCCAGCGAGCTGGTGTCCGCGCTGCACAAGCTGCCCGATTACGTGGAGCAAACCCTGCGCCTGGACCCGGTCATCAAGCACATGGCAACGGCCCTGATCATGAAGCACCACGCGCTGTTTCTGGGCCGCGGCATCCAGTACCCGATTGCCCTGGAGGGCGCGCTGAAGCTCAAGGAAATCTCCTACATACACGCCGAAGCCTACCCGGCCGGAGAGCTCAAGCACGGCCCCCTGGCGCTGGTGGACGCCGACATGCCGGTGATTGCCGTGGCGCCGGGCGATGCCCTGATGGAAAAGCTCAAGTCCAACCTGGAAGAAGTGCGCTCTCGGGGCGCTGAGCTGTATGTCTTCGCCGACAATGCAGCACACTTTGCCGAGGAGCCCCGGGTGCATGTGATCGCGCTGCCGAGTTGCCCGGAGGTGCTGAAGCCCATCGTGTACACTGTCGCCCTGCAGCTGCTGGCCTACCATGTGGCCGTGCAGAAGGGCACCGATGTGGACAAACCGCGTAATCTGGCGAAGTCGGTGACGGTGGAGTAGACCCTCAAGGCCAGATAGCGCGCGTGTGGGATTCAAATAAAGTAGGTTACTTATAAATATAGTTGGTAACTTGCAAATAAAGCTGGTAACTTAATCCGTATACTTTATGTGCAATGTCGGAGGTACGGAACTTGACCAGCTTATCCCTTGACTCTCGTTCACTTAAATGGGTTAAACAAGGTCGCGGAAAGGGGTCAGGAAAAGACTACCAACCCTGGTTGACCGTCAGAGACCTGCCTTCTGCTGGACGATCTCACCGCATCTGGGGATTCCAGACTCAACGAACCCACCATCTGTTGTCAGACCTAGAGCTGGCGGCGTTCTTTCTGTTTGATTGGAATCCATCTGTCACTGATATCCGGGAGCAATACCCTCTCCGATTAGAGGATACCATTGAGCTTGCAGCGCAAGCGCGTATCCGTCATCCCGAAGTACGAGGACAAATTCAAGTCATGTCCACGGATTTTCTAGTGGACACTAATAAGCCTGAGCTTCCCAGAATGGCTATTCAGGTAAAAACCTCTTCAGATCTTTCTAATTCTAGAACCATCGAAAAACTGGAGCTTGAACGGCGTTATTGGGCGTTAAAGGAAGTTCCATGGTATTTGCTGACAGAAAAACAAATCCCCAAAACGGTTACAATGAATATTGCCTGGCTTTATCCCGCGCAGCTTGTTCTGGATGTACTCGAAAATACGCTGAATCTGGCAACACTCTATTTAAATTTCTTCTTACAGCACCCGACACTACAAATTTCTCAAGTCGCGATGATGCTTGATCAGGCTTATTCACTTGCGCCAGGAGAATCCCTGCAAAAAATTCGTTCACTATTGGCTCTGAGGGTTTTCTTGTTCGATATCAGAAAACCTTGGTCAGCCCTGACCGTGGGGGAGCTACGAGCGTCATCAGATATTTATTCATTGAGGGAACGTTATGCTGCGAATCAATGATGTTGTAATGTTTGAGGGAATTCGGTATCGCATTCTTGATGTTTCGGATATTCGATATACCTGGATTAATATTGATTCTGATAAAGCCTTTCCTGAGCGGATTCAAGTATCTGAGATTGAGGAAGCCATTCTCTCCGAGACCTTAAAAATAGTAGAGGATCCCTTCTCACATCTGGCTACACAACTTCCAGAACAAGGTTCGGTAGCACAGCAAATCCGGGACAAGCGTATGGCCGTTATTGAGCCTTTAATACACCAACTGGATATCTATTATCGCAGCGGTCGAGGCGCACTGGTTCAGCAGGTTGTTACTGAATCTGGAACGGCCAAAAAAACAATATATGCCTATCTTCGCCAATATTGGCAGCGAGGTTGCACACCGAACGCGCTTTTGCCGGACTACGATAAATCAGGCGGGCGAGGAAAGAAACGTACAGCTTCAGGAAAAAAATTAGGGCGTCCGAGGAGTATAGCTCCAGGTACGGGCGCCATTGTAGATACTGGCGTTGAACGCATGTTTCGCATTGTACTTGATCGCCACTACCTGACGGAGAAGAATCATTCTCTACCCTATGCTCATCGACGCTTCGAAGACATGTTTGAAGCGGCTCATCCCGATGTACCGAAAGAGAACTTCCCGACAGTTGCTCAACTACGCTATTTCTACGAGCGGGAATATGTCCGGCCTGAACGTATCCGGCTGAGAGCCAATAAAATTGAATATCAAAAGGACATCAGACCGTTACAAGGAACAGCCACAACTGGGGTTCACGGTCCTGGTGCACGGTACGAGATCGACGCGACTATTGCCGATATCTATCTGCTTTCCGCTGACAGACAAAAAATTATTGGCCGACCAACTTTGTACGTGGTTGTCGATGTCTATAGCAGATTGATTGCAGGTTTCTATGTGGGATTTGAAAACCCCTCCTATGTGACGGCTATGTTGGCACTGGTCAACGCCATGATCGATAAATCTCAGATATGCCAGTCTTTCGGTTATGACATCGAGCCAGAGGATTGGCCGTCGATTGGACTGCCGGACGTCATTTTGGCTGATCGTGGTGAGTTGCTGGGCCATCAAATTGAATATCTGGAGCAGGCCTTTGGTGTTCGGATTGAAAATACACCACCTTATCGTGGGGATGCGAAGGGTATCGTTGAGCGGCATTTTCGTACTATTCAAGCAGACTTCAAGCCGTTTGCACCAGGAGTGGTTGCTGGAACCACCATCAAAAAGCGCGGCGGGAAAGATTATCGGTTGGATGCAACACTTACATTGGACGAATTCACTAAAATAATTATCGGCTCTATCCTGCATCGCAACCAGAGTTCGGTATTGGTCAAGTATGACCGCGATCCGGATATGCCGGATACACTCGCACCTGTACCAATTAATATCTGGCAATGGGGTATTCAAAATCGTAGCGGACGGCTACGTAACACATCGGAGTCGGCGCTGAAGCTGGCATTGTTGCCTCGTCAAAAAGTAACGCTTTCCGATTACGGTATTCAATGCTTCGGTGCGTTTTATACCTGTAGGGAGCTGCTGGCGTCTGGCTGGCTCCATAGAACCGGGCAACAGCGACCTGGCCCCTTTATGGCGGCGTATGACCCCGCGGTAACCGACATCATTTATGTCTTCCCAGATGCAACAAAATCAGATTATTGGGAGTGCTCGCTAACAGACCGCTCAAGGGAATTTAGGGGCCGGTCGATGTGGGAGTTATGGGACAGCCAGCAGCAACAACGAAAATCAACAGCAGCAGCTAAATTGAAAGAGAGGGAAAGCAAAAGATCGCTGGAAAATGTGATTCAGGAAACCATCCAAAACGCGGAAAAGTTACGTCCTTCCTACTTTGGTGAATCAAAAACAGGAACTTTGGCTGGCATCAATCAAAACCGACGGGAAGCCCGTGATCAGGAACGCCAGAAACGTCGAGCGGATAACAAGGCTACTGAGCCGAAACCCAAAGCAGATGTCAGGTATTTGACTGATCAGCCCGAAGATGGGGCTTTCCCAGATTTTCTGGATGACCTGTTTGGAGATGATGAATGACGTTACCCAAAGGCATGGTGCAGGCAATTTATAATGATACCGGGATCAGTCAGTACCAAGGAAACCCGCTCATTGAAGCTTTGCCGCCGATTCTGGACCGGCGTCAGCTAAAGGACGGGTTATCGGGTCAAATTACGTTTCGCCCAACCGACGTTTATCTTGATGGCCAGACCCGTATTCATGTCATATCTCAATTACTTGATAATTTTTTCCAGCCGCTATCCCGTCACATTGAACTGGAGTCAAAATTATCAGTCATGCTTCGACAAGGGTATGTTGGCAGAAATCTGGCGACAGGCGAACTGAATGCCCACATCCAGAATGGTTATGAGCGTGTCATGCAGGGGGATTTGGCTGTTTTCCGGTTCGAGCATGTGGAATCCACCGCTAAGAGTCTGGCTTTCATCGGTTGTTCTGGTTCAGGCAAGACAAGCTCATTGAACCGTATTCTGGCAACCTATCCCCAGTTGATATATCACGAAGCCTACAACTTCACGCAGATCGTTTTCCTTAAAATTGACTGCCCGCATGACGGTTCGTTGAAAAGCCTGTGTCATAACTTCTTTCGGGAAATTGACGCGGTACTCGCCACGAATTACGTACGTCGCTACGTGGAAAAACGACATAGCGTAGAAACCTTGATTGCGGTAATGGCACACATTGCCAACACCCACGCAATTGGACTGTTAGTGATTGATGAAATCCAGCATCTGAGTGTTAAGAACTCAGGAGGTGCCGAGCGCATGCTCAATTTCTTTGTCACACTGGTTAATGAAATTTCGGTCCCGGTTGTCATGGTGGGGACACCAAAGGCCAGATCTGTCTTTGAACTGGATTTGCGGTCCGCTCGCCGTGGTGCAGGTTTTGGTTCAATACTATGGGAGCCTTTAAGCAAGCCCTCAGGCGAGCAGGAGGTATCCCGTACCGAGTGGGGAGCCTTCACTGGCCGTTTGTGGAAGTATCAATGGCTGACTAAAGCATCCCCTGAAGTGACCGATGAGATTAGAGATACTTGGTACGAGCTTTCACAAGGCATTATGGATGTCGTCATCAAGTTGTTTGTTCTGTCACAGATCCGGGCTGTTGTCACCGGAATTGAGCGCATTACCCCCACCTTGATGCGAAAGGTATATCAGGATGAGCTAAAACCTATCCACCCCATGATTGATGCGTTACGGTCGGGTGATGTAACAAAAATAGCGCGTTACTCAGATCTGACTATCCCCGACGTAGATAGAAAAATACTGGAGCTGGGACACCTGCTGCGCTCTAACCAGGAAAGCATTGATACCGTAGTCAAGTATGGGGGTAATGAACAAGCTGTTCGTTTGCACAATATGCTGGTTGATATGGGGTATGCCTCTGAGCTGCTTGAACCTCTGATCAACAGAGCGTTTGAGGATCACCCGGGCCTTGTGATGAAGGACCTTATGCCGCTGATCCTCTCTTGGTATCAGAATGCAGAGATAGAAGAACCAGCGTCAACCACACCCAAACTTAAGGCTGTGAGGAAAGCTGACTGGCATACCCTGGATTCAGAAGACTTGCGCTTCCTATTCTCTCAGTCCGCAAACGAAGAAACCTTCCAGGAATCACTTGGCCGCAACGGCCTGTTTTTTGATGCCCAGGACTGGGTTAATTCCTTTGGGTGATGGCTGTGTTAAATTTTCCTATACCTTACACAGAGGAGTTGATGTATAGCACCGTGGCCAGAGCAGGTGTCCGGCAAGGGCTGACCAGCCCAAAGCAACTGTTGGATGATGTCTTCGAATCTCGCAGTATTATCGCAACGATAGACTTACCCAACCATCTTGCAACGCTCTCTCGCTGGCTTCCAGAGGAGTTTACACCTGATAGGTTGATCTATAGTCATAGCTTATTTCCGCTTTACGCACCTTTTGTACCAGAGGCTCGACGGCTTCAGTGCATGAATTGGTTGTACCAGGGTACTCAGGGTGCCGCTCATCTGGCATTAGGGGTTGCCGCCTCTCGCATTAAATCCCCGCGTTTTGTCAGGTACTGTCCCGGTTGCATAGCCGCTCAACGTGAACAATATGGTGAGTATTTTTGGCGACGAGAATGGCAGGTTGCCGGGGTGGAATCGTGCCCTGAACACGGTGTGCTGATGGATACGCGGATTGCTCGCCCCTTGATTGAACGTCATCGCTTTATCGCTGCGGCACCTGAACACTGTCATGTGAGTAAACAGCAAAAGGGAATGGGAATATCTGACTGGATAACCACTCAGGTGCGACGGTTGTTAGTTCGGCCTGCTCAAGCATCACCCAGCTTTGAGCAATGGACAGAGCATTATCGCAGCCTTGCTTATCGACTGGGTTTTTACCGGGGAAAAGCTCAAGTTGACCACTCGGCGATAAAAAATAAGGTATTAAAGGTGTGGCCTGCCGCTTGGTTAATCCTAAACCGTCTGATGCCTCTCAGTTCCGATATTGATGACTCAGACTGGCTGAAAGCAATCTTCCGCAAGCATCGAAAAAGTTTCAATTATCTTCAGCATATTGTTGTTCATCAGGCATTGCTGGATAGCCGCTGGCAGATAGACGATGTACTTGATGAAGTAAGCCGGAAACCAACACGTAAAACGCCACAACAAGTTAAGGTTGTGATGCAACAGTCGAGCAGTCAAACGCCAGATCAGGAAGCTTGGCTCGAATTGTTGTCATCTCGTCAACCCCTTCAAGCCAGAAAAACATCACCAGCCTTGTATGCCAGACTTTATCGAAGTCATCGCGACTGGCTGTTGGACGTTAACCATCGTTATGCACAAGACAAGGCAAACCATAACGTACCACGTATTGATTGGGACAAACGGGATCGGGAATATCTGCAAGCACTTCGACAACTGGCTACGTTTTTGAATGCAAATCAACAAGGACCCAGGCGCTCAAGAACCAACTACCTTAAGTTGCTTGGCAATCTCTCAACCCTTGAGAAAAACCTCCATCAACTGCCACGGACTTCGGCATTTTTGGTGGCTAATTCGGAAAGTGTCCCCCAGTACCAGATCCGACGTTTGCAAAATGCCTATGACGATTTACGGGTTCTCTTTGACTCTCCGCCAAGGTGGCGATTGTTGCGAAACGCCGGATTGAGTGAAGAACGAATGATGGAGCCTGCCAGGCAGTATTTGGAAAATTTAGTGGATACGGAACATGAAGTTCAAAGGTGTAGAAAATAACAGTGTTATCCGAGAGATTGGCTCTTTATTTCGCCGCCATGATGGCCCTGATTGGCACATTAATGTCAAATTGGCACCAGGCCAAAAGAAACAATATTTTGGTGTCTCTCAAATTCCGGTCTTAGCAAGACGCAGGGTGGTCAATGCAAGCGAACAACCACGCCCTGCCGGATTCCAGTCCCGTATTGTGATAGAAAATACTCGTCATTGGCGTACTGAACCTATCGAAGCCTGTCCAATTCCGGTGGTAAATCGGCAGGATGATGGACAGCAATGGTGCTTTAATTTTGAATTTGGTGGAACGCAGTATTATCTTCCTCAGCTCGAATTAGCGCGAGTGCTGTTCTTCCACCACGCCTATATAACGCGTTTAGCTTTGATCCCCAACGGACTCTCTCAGGAGTTTGATGTCCAGCGCTTAGATAAGTTGAGCAAAGCGCTCATCAATATTCTACCAATCTGCACGCTACCGCTGTACGTCAGAGGTGACTATGCATTAAGACGTTTGTTAGCTTGGATCTTATTGGATGATGATGTGCGGCAATCTTTTGAAAGTATTGTCCGTTACCAACTTCAGAACGGTTATGACACAGACAAATACCGTCTGTGGCGTTTTCAGTTTGAACCACCGAAGCTCTCAGGTGCTGAGCTGACACTTCGAGGTCATTTCGATCAGGAGCGAAAAGCGTTTTTTGTGTATGAGATTTATGGTGTTTCCGTGAATTCAATTTGTAAGTGCAACTCTTGACGAGTTGGTTAGAGGGCAAGCTGCTGTACTATTGAGCTTTCTCTCACCGACCAAAGTTAGAGGAGCACAATGAAATACAAACAGCTTACCCAAGAA